>ENA-OPZD01000027-OPZD01000027.1-human-gut-metagenome-genome-assembly--contig:-NODE-27-length-84480-cov-6.585279_pt1 | contig 84480 bp, 86 predicted proteins | sample MGYA00242479_ERZ504495 | MGnify/ENA primary metagenome ERZ504495 (study PRJEB26092, sample SAMD00036286) | human gut metagenome | host: Homo sapiens | study: EMG produced TPA metagenomics assembly of... | reverse complement strand
TAATAAATTATATATTTTAGGAGGGTATACTTATGTCTTTTAACAAACAATTAAATTGGGCTGTTCTAGGTACTGGTATAATCGCCAATGAAATGGCTCAAGCGCTACAAAACATGGGCAAAAAATTATATGCTGTTGGCAATCGCACACATAGTAAAGCCATCGATTTTGCTAAAAAATATGGCATCGAAAAAGTTTACGATGATTTTCAAGATATCTTCACTGACCCTGATGTAGATATTATTTATTTGACAACTCCACATAATACACATTATCCATTCATGAAAAAAGCTTTAGAAAATCACAAACATTTATTTGTAGAAAAGTCTATTACTTTAAATAGTCGTGAATTAAATGAATGTGTTAAACTCGCTCAAGAAAATAATTTAATTTTAGCTGAAGCTATGACTATTTGGCATATGCCTATTTATAAACAATTATGGGAAATGATACATAATAATGAATTTGGTAAAGTACAGATGATTACTGTAAACTTTGGTAGTTTCAAAGATTATGATATGACTAATAGATTTTTCAATAAAAATTTAGCTGGTGGTGCTTTGCTTGATATCGGTGTATACGCTCTTAGTCTCACACGCAGTTTTATGCAAAGTAAACCAACAAAAATTTTAAGTCAAATGCTTCCTGCACCTACTGGCGTTGATGAGCAAGCTACTATTTTATTGATGAATGAAGATAATCAGATGGCAACAATCGCTTTATCACTTCATTCTAAACAACCAAAACGAGCTATGATTAGCTGTGAAAAAGCTTATATTGAAATCATGGAATTTCCTCGTACTAATAAAGCAATAATCACAGATGCTGTTACAGGCGAAAAACAAGAAATCATCGTAGGTGATACGAAGAAAGCACTTCAATATGAAATGGAAGATATGGAAAAAGCCATTTTAGAAAGAGAAACTAATCTTTTACAATTTACTTATACTCAAGATGTTATGGATATCATGACTAAATTACGTCATGAATGGAATTTAGTTTATCCTGAAGAAATATAATATTTTTATCAAAATAAATCTATAACATAAAAGGGGTTCTATGTCTACATTTGCTAGTGATACATCAAAACGCAGTTTTAAAAATTGGATTATTGCACTTAGTATTTTATTACTTGGTTTAATCATTGCCCATTTAGGGATTTCTTTATTTTTATTATCTGAACTTGGTACAGATACTTTCACTGTATTTATTCAAGGACTTGCTCGAACATTTAATCTATCTGTAGGTACTTTTCACGTCATTGTCTTATGTATCTTATTAGTCGCTATGCTTCTAACTACTAAAGGATATGTAAAACCAGGTACTATTTTATGCGCTTTTTGTGGTGGCCCTATCATTGATTTTTTCACATGGCTTTTAGGCGATTTTATCAATGCTGATTCCACCTTGCCATGGCGTATTTTAGGTATGATTTTAGGATGCGTTATCTTATCTATCGGCATGTCCATAGTCATCAAAAGCAACGCTGGTACTGGCCCTAATGATTTAATAGCCATTATCTTAACTGATAAATTACAAAAATTTCAATTCCGCTGGGTACGTATGACTTGTGATTTATTTTTTGTTATTTTAGGCTATATCTTAGGTGGTACTGTTGGTATAGGTACAGTCATAGCTGCTTTTTTAACTGGCCCACTTGTGCAGTTTTGGCTTCCTAAAAGCGAATTTTTAATTAAACAAGTTCTAAAAGAATAAAATTTAAAGTCTATAGCAAAAGCTATAGACTTTTATTTTGGCTAAAATTCTTTTTATCATATTCATAATCTCTAATTAAATCTATCATTACTTTCATCGAAGCAGTAACCCATTTATGTTTATGATAGATTAATTGTCGCCAGACCTTAAAAACTTCTGGAATATTGATTTTCACTAATCGCTGTTCTTCTAACTGTCTTTTTATCGTAAATTCTGGCAAAAAAGAAATGCCTGCATTTTTCTCTACCAAAGATTTTAAAATCTCTACATTCCCCAATTCCAAGAAAGGATCTATCTCCAAAGATTTAGAAGCTAAATATTCTTCTAAATGTCTACGATAACTCATAGCTTTTTCTGTGAGTAAAAAATCTTCGCCTAATAAATCTTCTATTAAGCAATTTTTTTCTGCTAATCTATGTTTAGGACTAGCTACAAAAAATACTTCTTCTTTCTTCTCCATCACAGTAACTATTTCTGAAGAATAAATCCTTTTATCTAAAGTATAGACCAAATCTGCTTCATTATGCCTTAATTTGTGAAATAAACTATCTGTACCAGCTGTATACAAAGTTACCTTTATCTTAGGGTATAGTTGATGAAATCGTTCTAATATCTCAGGGAAAAAGTATTAGCGATAGATTCTGCCATAGCTATTCTGAGTTCACCTGTTTCTATCGGTAAATTTTTCAATGCTTTTTTGGCATCTTCACTAGTTCTGATGATTTCATGAGCGTATTTTAAAAATTCTTGACCTGCATTGGTCAAGCGCACTGTTTTATTAATTCGTTCAAATAATAAAATATCTAATTCTTCTTCTAATTTTTGAATTTGTGCTGTAACAGTTGATTGTGAATAATTTAGTAAAATTGCCGCTTTCGAAAAGCTGCATTGTTCTGCTACGTATAAAAAAGTTTTTAAATTTCTTAATTCCATGCTATATTTATTGCTCCTTATTATCTATCAAAAAAACTGAATTATATTATAGAAATTATCGTTTTTACAAATACTATGTACACAAGTTATAATTATAAATGATTTTTCTTAATAATTCTATAAAGGAGTTTTTTTATGGATAATATACATCAAAATGGAGGATTTAAAAGTAGTACAGGTTTTATCCTCGCTTGTATCGGTTCAGCTGTAGGTATGGGAACAATTTGGATGTTTCCTTATCGCTTAGGCGAATATGGTGGCGGTGCTTTTTTAATCCCTTATATTTTATTTTCTATCTTATTTGGACTTGTTGGTTTATCCGCTGAATTTGCCATTGGTCGTCGTGCTAAAACAGGTACATTAGGTGCTTATGAATATTGCTGGAGCAAAATTAAACAATCAAAATTAGGCTATTGCCTCGGCTGGATACCTCTTTTAGGCTCACTTGGTATAGCTATCGGTTATGCAATCATTATTGGTTGGGTACTCAGAGCTTTATGGTGGTCTATCACTGGTGAAATGCTATCTGGTCATCATGAAGTATTCTTACAAGAAGTTACTGGAGAATTCGGCAGTGTATTTTGGCATACTCTCGTTATTATAATGACAGCTTTAATTTTAATGTTTGGTTCTACATCAGGAATTGAAAAAGTAAATAAAATTTTAATGCCTTATTCTTTATTTTATTTTAATTTTAGCTATTCGCGTATACTTTTTACCTAATTCCGGTGCAGGATATGAGTTTTTATTTACACCAAATTGGGAACAATTAGGACATATTGAAACATGGGTTATGGCAATGGGACAAGCTTTCTTTTCTCTATCAATCACAGGTTCAGGTATGATTGTCTATGGTACATACTTACCAAAAACTGAAGATATTCCTAAAGCTTCCATTCGCACAACTTTCTTTAATACTATAGCTGCTCTACTTGCTGCTTTTGCTATCATTCCTGCCGTTTTTGCTTTCAATATTGCACCAAATGCAGGTCCAACACTTATGTTTATCACACTTCCAAATATTTTTGCCCAAATGCCATTTGGTCAATTATTTGCTATATTATTCTTCGTTTCTGTAGCTTTTGCAGGTATTACAAGTCTATTAAATATGTTTGAAGCAGTAAGTGAATCATGGCAAACAAGATTTAATCTTTCTCGCAAAACAGCCGTTACACTTTGTTCTATCATTGCTTTATTTATCGGCGTATTCATTGAAGCTGAACCAAAATTCGGCCCTTGGATGGATATTGTAACTATCTATATTGTTCCATTTGGAGCTGTTTTAGGTGCATTTTCTATTTATTATATTTTAGGTTACAAAGAAATCCGCCAAGAATTAGAACTTGCTAGAAAACCTCTCGGTGCTTACTTTGGAATTACAGCTAAATATATCTATGTACCATTAACAATTATAATTTTTGTCCTTGGAATTATTTACGGTGGTATCTAAAATAAAAGAGTCAATAAGCAAAAAACTTATTGACTCTTTTTTATGGATAAAATTATTAAAATGAAGGGTAGCTATTTTATTTTTCATCAATTGCTATTTTAGCATTTGCATGAAATTCTTCTGTTATTTCTTCTTTATCTGCATAATTTTGTTTTCTTGAGCCATACATGGCAAAATACATAATTAAACAAATAATAGACAATACGCCAGTTACCATATATAAACCTTCAAAGCCTAGCATTGGTCTTAATATTCCAAGTATATATGGACTAACACCAAGGCCTAAATCTAAGGCTACAAAATAAGTAGAAATGGCAACACCTACACGATGATTAGGTGTCAATTTTATACAAACGGCTTGACCATTAGACATGAATGTACCATAACCTAAGCCTACGAATACACCAGCTAATAATAACATCCATGCAGTTTGTGTACCACTTAATAAGAATAAACCTATAGCTAAGCAAACAAAGCAAGGATACATAACATAATTTTCACCTTTGGCATCAAAAATAATACCAGTTATAGGACGAGATATAGTGATTACTACAGCATAGACAACAAAGAAGAAAGTACCTGCTTCTACTAAATGAATTTCTTGAGCATAAGCTGCTAAAAAGCTCAATACACTTGCATAACAAAAAGCAACCCAAAAACCTATGAAGGAAATTACAGATACTTTGCTTTCTACAAAATTATTTACAGAGATTTTGCGAAGTTTAGCTTTTTCATCTGGAGAAAGTTCAAGCTCTTTGATATTGAGGAAGAAACAACCTACTACACATAAAACAATTAAACCTACACATAATTCAATGATAGCTGCAAAAGAAGTTCGTGTCATCATGAACATGCCAATAAATGGGCCAACAGCGGCAGCTACACTTGTAGATAAACCATAATAATTTATGCCTTCACCTTTACGTGAAAGAGGTATACAGCTAGCAATAATTGTACTTGTCGCTGTGGAAACTACACCATAAGCAAAACCATTTGCTAAACGAATAATATACATTATCATTAAATTTGGTATGTAAAAATAAAAAATAGTAGTTATCAAATATAAAGCCATACCAGTATATAGCATTTTCTTTCTACCAAATAATTCAATTTGCTGTCCTGCCAATAATCTAGCAATCAAAGTACCGACAATATAGATACCAGAAGCAAGACCTGCTTCAGCTAGACTAGCATTTAAATCATTTTTAGCAATGACAGCAATTATTACCATCAATAAATAATAAATCAAATAAACTAAAAAATTAATACCAGTGTCCAAAAGAAAATCCTTTGTCCACAAACGTTCTTTAGAAGAACTACTCATGCTCTCATCTCCAAAATCTTAATTAAAGGATAGTTCATATTGTATACATGTGTTTTACATTTGTATAGCTTAAGATATTAATGAGAGTCATCAATTATTTTTATCTAAAATTAATCAAAATTTATCTATTTTGCTGATATAAATCCAAAATATAATCCACAAAAATCTCCATACTTTTAATTTTAGGATTTTCATGTTTATACAATAAATACGAAGAAAAATTAAGTGGTTCTAATAACTCATAATAGTCATTTGTAATCCCTATTTCCTGTAAAAGACGCTTTGATATCAATGTTGCTACTTTATTATGCTTACAATAATGAATGATAGCGTATGGTGTAGATAATCTAGCATCAATATGTGGATGTATTTTTAATTTGACAAAATAATCCTCTAAGGCATTTGTCATAAAATAATCTGGCGAATGTGTAACTAATGGATATCTTTGTATAATATCAGCTGTTATTTTATCTTGCGTAAAATCCAAACATGGTGCATAATAAACAAACTCATCTTTGCAGAATAATTTCTTTTCACAGCCATCTACATGCATTTGAGGCAATAAAAAAGTAGAAGCAATATCAATTTGACCACTATCTAATTTTTTTAACATGGATTTTGCTTCTAGATTATATACATTAAAGCAGATATTATTATCATTATGTTGTTTAAAATAGCTGATATGTCTATTCATTAAAATATCTCCCATAGACATCAAAGCACCTATATTAATATATACTGCTTTTCCTGCAAATTTTTGTAATTCATCAATAGCTTCATCTAATTCATCAATTATCGGTATGATTTTTTGCAGAAAAAATTCGCCTTCTCTAGTCAAATCACTACCACGATTAGAGCGAGTTATCAACTGTATATTGAGCATTTCCTCTAATTTTTTCATTTGAAAACTAAATGCTGATTGAGTTATATTTGCTCTATGTGCCGCAGTTGCAAAATTGCGCACTTTTCCATAGATAATAAAATTTTCTAATTGTTGAATGCTAGGTCTTTCCTGCATATTGCCACCTCATATTAAAATTTTATCTTCTATTATATACTATATTGGTATAACATCAAATAAGAAACTAAAAAAAGCAAAGTGATACTATTGTTTATATTATCCTTTGCTTTTTTTATTAAATTTTATTTATTTTTCATTATATACGTTTAGATAAATTTTTCCATGTAGTTTTAGTTAAAAAACTTTCTTCTACCTGTGCTTCTAATTGTAAATAGCGATAATATGGCATACTAAATGACAAAATATCTTTATCTATACATTTTCTAGCTGACGGGTCAGTCAATCCAATCGTACACTTTATACTATTTTCTTCAAAATGTTTTAAAGCAAATAAAATGGATTGTGCGCAACCTGCTCCAAATCTTAACTCCACATTATCCTGAGTATCTTGGTCATAATTTGCTAAGACTGTAAGTGCTGATAATTGGTCAGCATTTACTAAAAACACAATAATTTCTGGTTGATTTTCATCTGTTACCAATTCTAATGGCTTGAAAACTACATATTTTTTAGAATTTATTTTTGGTACATTCACAATAAAATTTCTTGCAAGTTCAGGATTTTTCTTATAACATTCTCCTTCTCTGCCATCATTTGCTCCTGTAGATAAAAAATATTCTATATATCCTAAATCATATGCCTTTAATCCAAGACCTGCTCTACCACCCATACAAGCAGTTGTAGCTTGTGAAAAAATCGCTGTTTTGCCTTTAGAAGCTGCATTTAACATAGCTATCACACAGCCCCAAACACCTTCTTTAAATTGCAGTGCATTATCTTCTTTTATATCCGTTCTATATACTGCAATCGGTTGATTTTTTAATTTTATCGCTTTCGCTATTTTACTATCCATTATTTTTCACCTCGCTAAAATTTATCTTCTATCTAAAATTATACTATGAATAATAGAAAAAAGCAGTTTACGAATATTTTATATCCATAAACTGCTTTTTATTTATAACTATATATTATTTTTCTAACATATCGTTTTTAATCATGTATTCAGCGATTTGAAGTGCATTTAATGCTGCACCTTTTCTAATCTGGTCACCACAAAGCCATAAGTTTACAGCATTAGCTACAGAATAATCTTTGCGGATACGTCCTACATAAACATCATCTTTACCAGATGTCATAAGAGGCATTGGATATTCCATTTCTGCTGGATCATCTTGAACTGTTACACCATCAAATTTTGCCAAAGCTTCTTTGATAGCATCTAAACTTACTTCTTTTTCAAGTTCTACGTTAACAGATTCAGCATGGCTACGATATACAGGTACACGAACGGTTGTTGCTGTAATACCGATTTCATTATCTTCTAAGATTTTATGTGTTTCATTGATCATTTTCATTTCTTCTTTAGTGTAAAGATTATCTTGGAACACATCAATCTGTGGTATTAAGTTAAATGCAATCTGATAATGTTTTGGAAGAGAAGCACCTGGTAAAATATTAGCTACTACTTCTTTACCTTCTACAATAGCTTGTACCTGGTCTTCAAGTTCTGCCATAGCTTCTTTACCGCCACCAGAAACAGCCTGATAAGTAGATACTACAATACGTTTAATTCTTGCTAAATCATAAATTGGTTTTAAAGCCATTACCATGATGATAGTGGAACAATTTGGATTTGCAATAATACCTTTATGACGAGCAATAGCCTGTGGATTTACTTCTGGAACAACGAGTGGAACTTCTGGATCCATGCGGAATGCACTGGAGTTATCAATTACTACTGCACCAGCTTTTACAGCAGATGGAGCAAATGTTTTACTTGCAGCACCGCCAGCAAAAAGAGCAATATCCACATTTTCAAAAGAATCATGAGTTGCTTCTTCTACTGTATATTCTTTGCCCATGAATTGAATTTTTTTACCAGCAGAACGATGAGATGCTAATAATTTTAATTCATTAAAAGGGAAATTTCTTTCTTCAATAAGATTTAAAAATTCTTGACCTACGGCACCTGTTGCCCCTAAAATCGCCACATTATATTTTTTCATTTATATCACCTATCCAATATTAATAATTAGTCCATAATATTATCTAAATTGCAAGTAAGTCCTGCATTAAGACCTATGATTTTTTTACAAGCAAGTACAACACCAGGCATGAAAGAAGTACGGTCAATAGAATCATGACGAATAGTCAAAGTCTGTCCTAAACCACCAAAAATAACTTCCTGATGAGCTACATAGCCTGGAAGACGTACACTATGAATTCTCATACCATCATATTCTGCCCCTCTAGCACCAGCTAATTTTTCTTTTTCATTTTCATGACCTTGTTTATGGCTTTCACGAACTTGTTTAATCATTTCAGCAGTAACAAGAGCTGTTCCTGATGGAGCATCAAGTTTATTATCATGATGAAGTTCAATGATTTCTACATCTGGCATATATTTTGCTGCTTCGCAAGCCATTTTCATCATGAGCACAGCACCGATAGCAAAATTAGCTGCAATAAAGCAAGGTGTATTATTTTCTTTTCCTAAAGCATCTAATTGAGCTTTTTGTTCATCAGTGAGTCCAGTTGTACCAATTACAGGACGAACATGATTTTTAATAGCGATACTTGCAGTATTAAATACTACAGATGGCTGAGTAAAATCTACCATAACATCTGGATTTGTTTCTTTAATAGTAGCTTCTAAATCAGTGGATACAATAACACCAGTTTTTCCACAACCAGCTTTATCACCAGCGTCCATACCACCAACTATATCTACAGCTCCAACGAGCTTTAATTCACTATCTTTCATTACAGCATCAACTACGGTACTACCCATACGACCGCAAGCACCATTTACAATAACTTTAATCAAAATAATTCATCTCCTAGTAAATTATACGATTTTAACTATGAACAATATTATAATGGGAAAAGACTTTAAAATCAATAGATTTAATCTTAAATATGGACTTTTTTATGCTGTTTTTCTCTCTTTTCTCCTGTTATAGTACCATATTGCACCATAAATAATACATACTAACACTATTACAATCATTAAACGGTCTAAGTTATTTTTATAGTTAACTACATCATGACCTATTACTACTTCAAGTGCAGTAGAGGGAAACTTTCCAATCAAATTTGCCAAAGCATAATCTTTTAAACTAATGCGACTAACAGCACCAAGTGCAGTCAATATTCCAGAAGGAAAATATGGCATAGCACGTAAAATTAACATTATTTTAAATCCATTTTTACCACTGAATTCATCTGCTTTTTCAGATATTTAGATTTAGCAATTAACTTTTCTGCTGAAGAACGCAAAATAGTTCTCATCAAAATAAAAGAAATAATAACGCCTGTCGTTTCAGCAAGCCATGATAAAATAATTCCTGGCACTATGCCAAAAAGCAAGCCATTTGCTGTTGATACAAATATTGACGGCAAAAATCCTAAAGCATTTATCAACACATCTAATAAAAAGCTAAATACCATCGCCCATATACCGAATGAAGCGATATAATCCATTGTTTCTTGCATACTACCACTTGTAGCTACACGCCAAAAATCACTATAAAAACTAGGATTTAAAATATAAATAACAACTAATATCGCCACTAACATTAAGACCGTGATTATTTTTATCGTAGACTCTTTCATTAACTTATATCCCTTCTTTATCTCAAAATTTATCTATAAAATATTTACACATCAGAAATCTTTAAAAATCTATGTTTATATTGTAATTCTAATATCTCATTTAACACTTTTTTACCTATGCCATAATCAATAGCTCTTTGAGCTTCTACCCTTGCATTGACTAAGACATTTACATCATTTAATACATCTGCAATTTTTAAATCAGGTAAACCATGTTGCATTGAACCGAAAAATTGCCCTGGTCCACGTAATCGCAAATCTTCTTCAGCTAAAACAAAACCATCAGAGATTTTTTCCATGAGATGCAATCGCTCTAGAGAATTTGCATTCTTACCACGATTAATCAAAATACAATATGAAGCATACTCCCCTCTACCAATACGACCACGAAGCTGATGAAGCTGAGCAAGCCCAAAGCGTTCAGCACCTTCAATCACCATGATACTAGCATTTGGCACATTTACACCAACTTCAATTACTGTAGTTGACACTAATACATCTATTTTTCCTGACAAAAATCCCTGTAATAAATCTTCTTTTTCTTTCGGTTTTAATTTACCATGAAGCAAGGCACAATTTAAACCATATAAATAACCTGATGTAAGTTCATCATATATCATTTCTACAGAAACAGCATCACTATTTTCACTTTCTTCAATCAATGGACAGACTATATAAGCTTGTCTTCCTTTAGCTACTTCATCTTTTACAAATTTATAAATCAAATTTCTTCTATCTGGCATACGCACAAAAGTTCTTATAGGTTTTCTTCCTGGTGGTAATTCCTTGATAAAAGAAACATCTAAATCACCATATACTGTAAGCGTCATCGTTCTAGGAATAGGTGTCGCTGTCATCACCAATACATCTGGTAAAAAATCTTCTCCTTTTCCTTCTAATTTTGCTCTTTGATTTACACCGAAACGATGTTGCTCGTCAGTTACTACTAAGCCTAAATTTTTGAATATGACATTATCTTGTATCAAAGCATGTGTACCAATAACTAAATCTATAGTGCCATCAGCTAAGCCTTCTAATATCTGTCTTTTTTCCTTAACTTTCAAACTACCAGTCAATAAGCCTACATGTATATTCAACGGCTCTAATAATTCTTTTATTTTGCCATAATGTTGCAATGCCAAAATTTCCGTCGGCGCCATCAAAGCACCTTGATATCCATTTTCAATAGCTTTTACTAAAGAAAGTATAGCTATTACTGTTTTCCCTGAACCTACATCACCTTGTACTAAGCGTTGCATTTGCACATCTTTTTGCATATCTAGGCAGATTTCTTGCCAAACTTTTTCTTGTTCTGCTGTTAAATTAAATGGCAAATTATTTTTTACTGTTTTTACTAATTCACTATTAGATAAAAATTTTATGCCTTTATTTTTTACCTGATGTTGCTTTTTCAACAGCAATAAACCTGCTTGAATTAAAAATAATTCTTCGAAAATTAAACTCTTCTTCGCTTTTTCTAATTCTTGTCTTGTCTGAGGAAAATGTATTTTCTCTATGGCTGTTTGTTTATCCCATAAATCATATTTTTCACGAATAAAATTTGGCACTACATCTTTTACTAAAATATCTTGAGTGCAGACTTGTTCTATTAGATTGCGAAAATCCTTTGGTTTTATATAATCTGGAATTGTATATATGGGCATAAAAGCACAAGGGTTAATATTTTCTTCACTATCTATATTATCGTTATTTATAACGTCAAAAGAAATAATCTGACTTATGGCAAGTTGACCATATCCACCATAGGCATAGCCCACTTTGCCATGTACAAATAAACTACTTTTTTGTACCTTTAATTTCTTTTTTAGATAATCTTGATTAAAAAAATTAAGCTGAACAACACCTGTATCATCAGCTAACATAATCGTTAATAATTTTAAACCTCGCCTTGTATTTTTTTCTGCCATAGCCATAATTTTACCTTGAATATTTACTACTTCACCGACTTTTATTCTGCCGATAGGAACAATTTGACTTTGGTCTTCATAGCGACGAGGATAATATGTGATTAAATCATATATATTTTCAATGCCTAATTTTTTTTAAAGCCTGTGCTTTTTTAGGACCTACACCTTTTAAAAACTGTATATTTTCTCGTATATCCATTTATTACACCTATCTATAAAAATTAATTTTAATTATAACATATCTAAATATAGACTGCTTTAACTTAATTTTAATCTTATTTTAATTTTTTGTTAATTGATTTTAAACTCAATTATGCTCTAATATGTATTTAAGATGTATTAACAATTTATCTCCAATCTAAAATAAATTTTACAATCTACAAAAATCAGAAGGTGATTTAATGAAATTAATTTCTCGCTTATTACTTCTATCTTTTTTTTTCTTTAGCCGTATTTACCTATATTCTACCTGTAGAAGCCACTTCTACTAATCAAGAAAGTACACAAACCCAACAAGATGAAATAATCGTCAATGGTACTAAAATCAATTCTTACCCTATTATAATTAATGATTGTACATTAGTGCCAGCTCGTGATGTCTGCAAAAATTTAGGTTTCACTATATCTTGGGATAGCGACGAACAAACAGCTACTATTAACAGTAAAAATATGCAATCTACTGTAAAAATTGGTCAAGATTTATACACTGCTCAAAGCACTATTGCCCTTGGCATGACTGCACCTATCTCCCTTGGTTCTGGGCCACTGCTCATCAATGACAAATTATACATTCCAGCAGAACTTTTCCGCATTTTACAAGGAAATAATCCAGAAAGCTTGATTTATAATAATCATCAAATCCTTTTAAATACTATTGAATAATTTAAACAGCATTAAGATATATATTTTATATTCTTAATGCTTTTTTATCTATTTTTTGCAAATTATTTACCTAGATTTAGCTAAAGCTAAATTAAAATTATACATTCACTATATATACTAAAATCAACTTAAAAATATTGCTCAACCGTTAGCAGATTGGAATGTTGATATATGCAAAATTTGTCTCGTCGTAGTTTTTTTAAATTAGGTGCTGGTGCTTTAGCCGGAGCTGCACTTTTCGATTTAACAGGTTTAAATCATAAAGCTTTCGCTCAAAAAATAACACCTTCTAGCTTTAAAATAAATCCAATTAAATTATCTGATTTACCACCAGCTACAAAAGCACCACTTAACTCACAGCTCGTCAATAATGCTTATGATTACATAATCTCTAGTGTGGAAAAAATAACAGATAATAAACTTCGTCAACAAACATTAGATTTAATCAAAGATACACGTCCTAAATTTATGCAATTATACACATCTTCTACAGATGTAACTAATATTTACAATGAACTTGCTAATAAAGGCTTGATTGATGCTTCCATCATCAGCCCAGAACAATTATTTCCACCACTAAAATCTAATAAAAATCCACAAGATTTCATTTCTGCTCCAGGCAGTGGCTATGCTAGCCATCATTCTTATCCTGGAGGACTTCCAACTCATACAGCAGCCAATTTATCTATTTCTGAAGGCGTAGTCAATACTTATAAATTAATCTTTGGTTATGCTGTAAATACTGATATTGTACTTTCTGCTCAAGCTTTACATGATTTAGCTAAACCATGGGTATTCCAGTGGAATGAAGATGGAACTTGTCTTCCTGAATATTCCATTGCAGGTACAGGAGCACACCATATTTTAGGGCTTGTTGAAGCTATTTATCGCAACTTACCTGCTGAAGAAATTGTCGCTCAAGCTTGTGCTCATAATCACCCTGGCAGTGATAAAGATGAAGAAAGTGTAGTTAACTGGATTAAAGCAGCAAGTATTATTGCTCAAAAAAATCCTGTAAAATATGGTTTACTTGATAAATCTGGAGATAAATTACCTACACCACAACATCAAGAAGGTTATATTGTCCACTTAGGCGACCATGACTGGGTATTGAGTGGTATTGTTGCTAAAAACACAGTAATTTATCTCAAAGAAATTGCTAAAACTGATTACAATTTCTCTGATAAAGATTTAAATGGTAAATTATTCAATGATTTTAGAAATTATATTGGTGCACAAGTTTCCTTCATGTATTTGCATAATCTCATGGCTCAAAATGGTCTTGAAGATGTACGCAATCTTGTTTATCAAATAGTTTTAAAATAAAATATTAAACTCTTACCTATCCCAATGACTCCTCTTATTGTCATTTATATAAAAGCATAACTCTTTAACCCTTAGAGTTATGGCTATTTTCTTTATCTAAAATTATCAGTGATGTGAAAAGCCTTCTCCTGTTACTTCTCTTGCATCAGAAATAATAAAGAAAGCATTTTTGTCTATATCCAAAGTTAGCTCTTTTATTCTACTCACCTGTCGCATAGTAATCACTACATAAATAACTTTACGATTATTTTTAGTATATGCACCCTGTCCATAAAGAAAAGTAACTCCTCTATCTAATTCAATCATAATCGCATCTGCTATCGCTTCTGGTTTTTCTGTAATTATCATGATGGATTTTCGCATATTAAAACCATCAATCATCTTATTGGTGAGTACACCACCTAAATACATACAAATAAAAGTGTATACTGCAATATTATAATCAAATAACCATACACTAGATAAAATAATCAAACAGTCTAAAACAAATACCATCGTTCCGACATTATATGAATATAATTTTTTAATCAGTGCTGCTATTACATCTACACCGCCTGTATTACAATTACTGCGAAAAATCAAGCCAAAACCAATACCTGAGATAACGCCTCCTACAATAGCACATAACATCGGCTCTGATAATGGTGGATAAGCATTTAAAAAAGCTGTTAAATCCAAAGCAACAGAAAATAAAATCGTGCCTAAAATTGTATCGAAAAAATACAATCTGCCAAAATAACGATAAGCTATATATAAAATAGGAATATTTAACAAAAAGTTCATTATCCCAATCGGCAAATTAAATAAATAATACAAGATAAAGGCAATCCCTGCTAACCCACCAGATAAAAAATTCATCGGTATTAAAAATAAATTATAAGCAGCGGCAGCCAGTAAACACCCAATAATAATTATTACATAACGCATAGCATGATTTAACATTAAAAACCCTCCTATCATTTCATAATAAAAATACTATATAAAGAAAAAAGAACAGACCAAAATTGTCTGTTCTTTAATCATAAATAATTCGCTAATCGCTAAAATTATTCATTCTTTTTAATTTATCTAATTAGTTTTCAGCTTTTTTCTTAGGAGCTACAGCAGTACGAATAGAAAGTTCACGTAACTGTTTTGCATCAACTTCAGAAGGAGCTTGTGTCATCAAGCAACCAGCACTTTGAGTTTTAGGGAATGGAATAACGTCACGAATAGAATTACGTTTAGCCATGAGCATAACCATACGGTCAAGACCAAATGCAAGTCCACCATGTGGAGGAGTGCCATATTTGAAGGCATCAAGCATAAAGCCGAATTTTTCATGAGCTTGTTCTGGAGTTAAGCCGATTGCTTCAAATACTTTTTCTTGAGTATCGCTGTTGTAAATACGAAGGCTACCGCCACCGATTTCTACGCCATTTAATACCATATCATATGCTTTTGCTTTTACGCGACCTGGGTCAGTTGTGAGATATTGTACATCTTCATCACGTGGTGCTGTGAATGGATGATGCATAGCTTTCCAACGTTTGTTTTCTTCATCATATTCAAACATAGGGAAGTCAACAACCCAAAGGAATTTATATTCGTTTTCGTTAATAAGACCACGACGACGGCCCATTTCAAGACGTAATTCGCCAAGAGCTTGAGCTACTACAAGTGGTTTATCTGCAACTACGAGTAATAAATCGCCTGCTTGAGCATTAGTTGCTTCTTTAATTTTCTGGAATGTTTCTTCACTGTAGAATTTTTTGAATGGAGATTTGATTTCTGTTTCAGTGTACTGAATCCATGCTAAACCTTTTGCACCATATCTTTGAGCATATTCTACAAGACCATCAAGTTCACGGCGAGGAATATTTGCATAGCCATCAACTTTGATAACTTTAACCTGTCCGCCATTATCAAGTACAGATTTAAATACTTTAAAGTCAGAGCCTTTAACGTATTCGGAAATATCCATGAGTTCCATACCAAAACGGATATCTGGTTTATCAGAACCATATCTTTCCATAGCTTCGTCCCAAGTCATACGTAAGAATGGAGTCTGTACTTTTTCACCGATAGTTTTTTCAAATAAGCCAGATACTAAACCTTCCATTAAATTTAAGATATAATCTTGGTCAACGAAGGACATCTCAATATCGAGCTGAGTGAATTCTGGCTGACGGTCAGCACGTAAGTCTTCATCACGGAAGCAACGTACGATTTGGAAATATTTTTCATAGCCAGCTACCATTAATAACTGTTTGAAAATCTGTGGAGATTGTGGTAATGCATAGAATTTACCAGGATTTACACGGCTAGGAACTAAATAGTCACGTGCACCTTCTGGAGTACTCTTTGTAAGCATTGGTGTTTCAATTTCTAAGAAACCATGTTCATCAAAGTAATCACGCATTAATTTTGTAACGCGATGACGAAGCATGATATTTTTCTGCATTTCAGGACGGCGAAGGTCTAAATAACGATATTTTAAACGAACGTTTTCATCAACATCAATACCATCTTGAATATAGAATGGAGGAGTTAATGCTTTATTTAAAATACGTAATTCTTCAGCATAAATTTCAATTTCGCCAGTTTCCATATTTGGATTTATTGTTTCTTTATCACGTAAAGAAACTTTACCACGTACAGCTACTACGAATTCAGAACGAAGGGATTCTGCTTTTGGAAATTGGTCTGCACCAATTTTATCTTCAGCAAAAACGAGCTGAACAAGGCCACTTCTATCACGTAAATCAATAAAAATAAGTCCACCATGGTCACGACGGTGAGATACCCAACCGCATAATACTACTTCTTGACCTTCGTTTGTGGCACGAAGTTCACCACAATGGTGAGTTCTTTTCATACCTTCCATTGTTTCCATTTTACTAATTCCACCTCAATAATTATTTTGTTAATGTAGTGAGTTTATTAAGCAATTCATCTATAGAGATTGTTTCTTGTGTACTTTCATTCATATTTTTAAGTACAACAGAATTTGCTTGCAATTCATCTTCACCTAAGATAATAGTGAATTTTGCATTAGCTTTATTTGCTTGTTTCATTTGAGCTTTCATGCTACGTCCTGCAAAGTCCATAGCAGCTTTAAATCCACCTCTACGCAAATTAGCTAAAATTTCAAAGGCTTTTGCCTGTACAGTATCACCTAAAGCTACAATAAATACATCTGTATCATAATTAGTTTCAGGTAATAAATTCTGCATTTCAAGAGCGAGCAATACTCTTTCAAGACCTGTAGCAAAACCTACAGCAGGTGTAGATTTACCGCCACATTCTTCAATAAGACCATCATAGCGTCCACCACCTAAAACGGCAGATTGAGCACCAAGTGGTACATATTTTAATTCAAATGCAGTCTTAGTATAATAATCAAGACCACGTACAAGACCTGGGTCTAATTCAAATTCTATACCAGCAGCTGTTAAGAATTCTTGTACTTTATGGAAATGATCATTACATTCATCGCAAAGACAATCAGTAATAGCAGGAGCGTCTTGCGCCAATTCTTTACATTTTTCATTTTTGCAATCTAAAAGACGCATTGGATTTCTATCATAACGAGATTTACAATCATCACACATCTCATCAATTACAGGTTTGAAAAATTCTTGTAATCTTTGACGATATACAGGTCTACATTTTGGACAACCTACAGAGTTTAATAATAATTTTATATCTTTAAGCCCTAAATCTTTTAGGAACTGTACAGCTAAAGAAATGATTTCAGCATCAACTGCTGGATTTGCTTCACCTAAAGCTTCTACACCAAACTGATGGAATTCACGATAACGACCAGCTTGTGGGCGGTCATATCTAAACATTGAACCGATGTAGAATAATTTGCATAAATTTGTATCTGCATATAATTTATTTTCTAAGTAAGAGCGTACTGCTGCTGCTGTATTTTCAGGACGAAGAGTAATACTTCTATTACCTCTATCTGTGAAAGTATACATTTCTTTTTCTACAACATCAGTAGTTTCACCAATACCACGTTGGAATAATTCAGTATGCTCAAAAATAGGTGTTCTGATTTCACGGTAACCATATTGACCGCATAATTTTCTAATTAAATTTTCAAGATATAACCAATTTCCTACTTTATCTGGAAGTATGTCTTTCGTTCCACGAGGAGCTTTTGTCAACATATAAAATATCACCTCTACATATTTTTAATCGCCATAAGCTTCTTTTAAAAGCATTGCTCGGCGTTCAATATATTTATCTATACTATTTAAATAAGTATATAAATCTTTTGCATTAAATGATGTTTGTAATCTCTTACCTGGATAAGTAATCTTACTAGTTGCTGCACCGCCAACACCTAAAATAGTCTGGCGTTCACCCATTATTTGAATATTATAAATGCCTTCTTGACCCTTTTTGCTATAACCTACATTTTCTAATTGACCACTCATATAACCTTGACGATAAATATAATATGGAATTAAACCATATTCATCAATAGCAGTTGTCATTATCTTAGCCATAGCTTGAACTGTTTCATCATCAGGCAAGACAATATTATCTCTTATAAGCTTTAATTCTGAACCTTTTTTTAATGCTAAAGCATGCAAAGTTATATCATCTGGAGCTAAATCAATTACTTTATTAATCGTATCTTGAGCATCTTTTATATCTTCACCAGGAAGCCCAATGATTAAATCAGTATTCACATGTTTTATACCAGCTTGACGCACTTGTTTAAATGCACGCAAAATATCTGCTGAAGTATGTTTTCTACCAATTAAAGATAATGTTCTATCTTGCATTGTCTGTGGATTTACACTAACTCTATCTGCACCATATTTTACTATGGATTTTGCTTTTTCAAGACTTAAAGAATCAGGTCTGCCTGCTTCCACAGTGAACTCTTCAACATAATCGCCTTTAAATGATTTAGCTACTAAAGATAATAAATCATCAAAATCATTTTCATTTAAACTTGTAGGAGTGCCTCCACCTACATAAATACTTTGTACTTTAAAATCATATTGTTCTATTAAAGCTTTAATTTTAGTAATTTCATAATTTAAAGTCTGCAAATATTTGCGAATCATCTCGCTACTTGGCAATATACTTGAAGGAAAAGAGCAGTATAAACAACGTGATGGGCAAAATGGAATTCCCACATAAACACTGATGAGTTTTGGGTCATTTGCTTTTGTCAAAAAAGGTAATTGTAAATAAGCAATATCTGTTATTAGATTTGCTTTATCTATTTGTACCTCATAATCACCTTGTAAACGTCCTATCACACCTTGACGGTCTAATCCTTGCTCCATTAAACGGTGTACGATTTTTGTTGGTCTAACTCCATGAAGTATTCCCCAAGGAGCTTTTTTAGCTTGTAAATCTTCGCAAAAGATATGATATAAATTTAATTTAATTAAACGATTAGTCCCTGCTTTTACACTTTCATCATCATGTAAAAAGCTTTGTCTTGTATAAGTCCATAATTTTTCATCTTTACGCAAAGTCAAGACTGTTTTTACACCATTTAAAGCCACATCATCATATATATTCTCTATTTTCAATTCATCGTAATCAAAAATAGTATCATCTGCATCATTTATTTCTACTTTAAATAATACTAAAATCTCTTTTACTATCTTTACAATAATTTCTTTTGTACTATTTAAATAAAATGTTTTTATTTTCACGATTTCATTTCACGCTTTTTCTGACAATCTTCACAATAACCAAAGAATTTTAACTGATGATCTACAATTTTGAATTTGCATGTATCTTCTATTTTTTCTTCGAGATTACCCAAAAGGTCATCTGTGAATTCTAAGACTTTGCCACATTCTATACAAATTAAATGATGGTGTTGATGTTCATTAGGACTTGCATCATTTAATTCATAACGACGGCAACCATCACCAAAATCAAGATAGTTTAAAATATTTAAGTCACTTAATAATTCTAAGCTACGATATACTGTAGCTAAACCAATTTCGCATTTTTGTTCTTTTAAGATAAAATGCACATCTTCTGCACTTAAGTGCTGACTAGGTCTATCTAAAAAAATCTGCAATACTATTTTTCTTTGAGGAGTTAATTTATATTGAGGACCCGCTAATTTTTGCTTTAAATCCTCCATAGTTATTTTTACAGGCACTAAAAACCCTCCTTTTATCTCTGTTAGTTTCAAATATATATATTTTAGCAAAAATATACTTATATTACAAAGTTTTTATTATGATTATTATAACATTTTCTCAAAAAAGCTTTCAACTAAAGTATTATCTAACAAATTAAAAACAAAAAAGCTCCCGAAAAAATAATCTCTCGAGAGCTTTCTCTTATATTCTTAATTAAATTAATCTACAGTTGTTACTTTATCAATGAAGCCATGAATATCTTTTTCTTCACCGCTTTGAAGTCCTGTGATATAATTGAACATTTTTTGAGCAAATGGTCCAATTTTACCATCATTGATAGTCATTACTTTATCTTTATAGCCGAGTACACCAACAGGGGAAATTACAGCTGCTGTACCAGAACCGAATACTTCTTCTAATTTACCATTTTCGTAGTCTTCTACTAATTCATCAATAGTAATAGGACGTTCTTCTACTTCCATGCCCCATTCTTTAGCTACAGCAAGAACAGTTCTTCTTGTGATACCATTTAAAATAGTACCATCTAAAGCAGGAGTTACGATTTTACCATCAATTTTGAATAAAATGTTCATAGAACCAACTTCGCCGATGTATTTACGATGTACACCATCTAACCACAATACTTGGTCATAACCATTTTTGTGAGCTTCAAGACCTGCATGGAGGCTTGCTGCATAGTTAGCTGGAGTTTTTGCTTCACCTAAACCACCTTTTGTTGCACGAACATATGTATCTTCTACCATGATTTTTACTGGAGCAAATCCATGTGCATAGTAAGCAGCTACTGGAGAAAGAATGATATAGAATTTATATCTTTTAGATACGCTAACACCTAAGAATGGGTCATCTGCAAAGATGAATGGACGAATATAAAGGCTCTGACCTTTTTTATTTGGTACCCAATCTTTTTCAATAGTGATTAATTGATGAAGAGCATCATATACTAAATCAACATCAATTGGTGGAATATCAAGAATACGAGCTGAATTATTTAAACGATTTAAATGGTCTTTAGTACGGAAAATAACTACATCTTTGCCCTGACGGAAAGCTTTCATACCTTCAAAAATAGCCTGACCATAATGAAGTGTTGCATTTGCTGGGCTAACTTTTATTTCTTCGTAAGGTACAATCTGAGCATCATGCCAGCCTTGACCTTCATCATAAGTCATTTCAAACATATAATCTGTAAAATGTGTTCCAAAACCAATAGTGGAAACATCAACTTTTTCTTTTAATGTTTTTGTTTCAACAAATTTAACCATAATTACATCTCCCTAATTGATAGTGTATTCATTGTACAACTTATCTATTACATAGTCAAGAAAAAAGTTTACATATTTACATATTTTTACTAATAAAACAACTTTTTATGCTGATTATTCTATCTTTATAGCTTAATAAATTATTATAACAAGGATAAAATAATATTTATTTTATTTAAACTTCGCCAATAATGTAAAATAGAAAATCTAATAAAATTTATCATTATAAAACAAAAAAGCCGTAACCTTTTAATAAAAGGCTACGACTTTATCTCTTAATTATTCAGCATATACACTGATTTGACGGTTGTAACGACCTTTACGTTCGAAAGCAACACGACCAGCAATTTTAGCGAATAAAGTATCATCTTTACCGATGCCTACGTTAGCACCTGGATGGAAATGAGTACCTCTCTGACGAACTAAAATGCTACCTGCAGTAACGATAGTACCAGCATGTTCTTTAACGCCAAGACGCTTAGATTCGCTATCACGACCGTTACGAGTACTACTAACACCTTTTTTATGAGCGAAAAGCTGTAAATCAAAATTGAACATTCAAATTCACCTCCTGATATTTAGAACAGAAACGTTTTTTGGATTAGATTTCTCTATTTCCGCAAAACCAAGTACAGCTACAGCAAAGACAGCTTCTGTTAAATCATCAGCTTTATCTTTCAGAGCCACACTTAAATATCCGGGCTTTACATCATAATTTATTTCACGATGTAAATGTTTTGCCAAACCTAAAATAACTGACTGAGCCAATGCAGAAATCCCAGCACATACAATATCTTGACCATATGCGCCTGCTCCTGCATGTCCTTCTACTAAAAGACCGATGACTTTATCATCATCTTGACGCATTACAGATATTTTTATCATTATGCTTCGATTTTTTCAATAGTTAATTTAGTGAAAGGCTGACGATGACCCTGACGACGACGATAGTTGGATTTAGCTTTGTATTTGAAAACTAAGATTTTTCTAGCTTTATCTTGTTTTTCAACTTTTGCAGTGATTTTAGCACCTTCAACAACTGGAGTACCAACTTTAACATCTGCATCATTAACAACAGTTAAAACCTGATCAAAAGTTACAACATCGCCTTCATTAGCTGCGATTTTTTCAACAGTGATAACGTCACCTTCGGAAACACGATACTGTTTTCCGCCTGTCTGGAAAATAGCGTACATTCAATTACACCTACCTTAATTAATACTCGCCAATTACGGTTAGTCAAAGACTATTTATAAACCTTTTTGTGCGGTTGGGAAACCTTAATTTCTTAAGGCTTACATCTTGAAATTCTATCATATTTAAACTAATAATGTCAATAAAATTATTAAATAAATAAAATTATTATTTGACAATAGTACGTATACATACTAATATAATTTTATACGTATACGTACTATTATAAAGGAGGATTTTCTATGCATTATATTGCCAAAGCAAAAAATATTTTATTTACACTCTTTTGCTGTTATATTTTATTATCTAATGTTACTTATGCACAAGATAAATCGCAAACAGCCCCACCACCTAATTTACCTAGTGAATTATTTGATAATACTCCTCTAACACCTACAAAGGTTTTTGACAATCTTTATTGTATAGGCACAAAAAGCGTTGTAGTTTGGGCATTGCAAACTTCTGATGGAATCATACTCATAGATTCAATGTGGGATAATAACGACGCCCAATTAATCATTGATGGCATGAAAAAATTAGGATTAAATCCACAAGATTTAAAATATATCTTAATATCTCATGGTCACGGTGACCACTATGGTGGAGCACAATATTTAAAAGATAAATATAATGCTAAAATCTTTATGAGCAATACTGATTTTTATTATATGAATAATACTTTTGATGGAGCAAATGGTTCTCGTTCACCAAAATGTACTGTAGATGAATTTTTAACAGATGGACAACAAATTACCTTAGGTGATACTACTGTTACTGTCGTATCCACTCCTGGTCATTCTCCTGGTTGTGTTTCTTTTATCTTCCCTGTAAAAACTCAAGGTAAAACTTATATGGCTGCTCAATGGGGTGGCACAGGTATTCCTAAATCTATGGAAAACAAAGTCCAATATAAATCTTCCCTAGAACATTTTGCTCAATATTGTCATGATAATAATGTAGTTGTTGAAACTACTGCCCATTTATTTGCTGATAACGGTTATGCTAAATTAAATAATGTAGTAAATTCTACTTCCATAGAAAATAATCCATTTTATCTAGGTCAAAAAGGCATTGATAATTATCTCAATAACTTATCTTTAGAAATAGATAGAGCTATCGCTAATTCTATAAAATAAATATCTAAATATTAAAAAGGAGTCTAAATATCTTAGACTCCTTTATCTATCTTCACCTTTATATTTTATGTTACAATAAAATATATTTAAACTTGAGGTGTTATTTTAATGTTTCTCGAAAAATCTTTAGGATATACAATTTGTACCATAGCTAGAAAAATTCATCAAAATTTGACACATAAATTTTCCCCATATAATATTACTCCAGAGCAATGGGTGGTATTAAATCAAATTCACATCAATAAAAATATATCCCAGAAAAAATTAGCTGATATTATCCAAAAAGACCCTAATAATGTAAAAGTTCTTGTCGACAAATTAGAACAAAAAGCATTAATTAAAAGAGCTACTAATCCTAACGATAAAAGAGCGTTTTTTTTATCTACAACGAATAAAGGTATCGAGCTTATTGATACTTTAAACGAAGTGGATATTTCTGTAATTTCCGATGTAGAAAAAGCTTAACTAAAGAAGAAAATATTTTATTATTAGAATTATTATCTAAAATTGAAAAAAATTTTTCATCTTCTTCAAAATAAAATATTTACCATCAAGTAAAAAAGGTTAAGACAAATGAGTATATCTCATCATCTGTCTTAACCTTTTTTTATTTCTCTATACCATATTTTTTTAATGCTTCATAAGCTGCATGTTGTTCAGCTTCTTTTTTAGTAGTGCCTTTCCCTTTGCCATCAATTTTTTTATCAACAACTACAGCAAATTCAAAAGTTTTTGCATGGTCTGGACCTGTTTCTGCCAATAATTTGTACTCAACATGTTGTCCTTTTGCCTGCACTACTTCTTGCAAAATAGTCTTATAATCTTTTAAATTATATCCATATTTTACAGCAATAAATTCTTCATTTAATTTATCAAGCACATATTCGTAGGCAGTCTGCCAACCTTGGTCTAAATAAATAGCTCCAATAATTGACTCAAAAGCATCTGCTAAAATTGATGGTCTATGTTCTCCACCAGTTAAGCGTTCGCCTTTACCCAATAACAAATATTGCCCAACATTTAAATTCATAGCAAGTTTCGCTAAACTTGTCTCACAAACAACAGAGGCACGAGCTTTTGTCATTTCACCTTCAGGCATTTGCGTAAAAGTTTTAAATAAATATGTGCTAGAAGCTAATTCTAAAACAGCATCACCTAAAAACTCCAAACGCTCATTATGAAGACTATGGTCTTTAGCCTCATTAGCATACGAGGTATGTGTCAAAGCTTGATTTAATAAATTTAAATCATTGAACTTAACACCTAATCTAACGACTAATTCCCCTAATTTTTGTTTGCGTTTTTCTGATAAATTCATTTATAAAACCTGATTTACTTAAGTTTTTTCAATAAAATAGCTGCATTATGACCGCCAAAACCTAAAGAATCAGAAATAGCTGCATTGATAACTCTTTCTCTAGCAACATTTGGTACATAATCCAAATCTAATTCTTCATCTGGAGTTTCATAGTTGATTGTAGCAGGCATAATATCATGCTTAACAGCTAAAGCTGTAGCAATACATTCAATACCACCAGCAGCACCGAGAAGATGTCCTATCATGGATTTAATAGAGCTGATAGATAATTTATACGCATGATCACCAAAAGCACGTTTAATAGCTGCTGTTTCAGTTCTTTCATTCAATGGAGTAGATGTGCCATGAGCATTGATATAATCAATATCTGTTAATTCAAGACCTGCATCTTTTACTACATTTGTGAAGCAACGAGCAGACTGTTTTGCTTCTGGATCTGGGCTAGTCATATGATAAGCATCAGAAGTTGAAGCATAACCTGCGAGCTCAGCATAAATTTCAGCACCACGAGCTACTGCATGTTCATAGCTTTCTAAAATAACAATACCAGCACCTTCACCCATGATAAAACCACTACGGTTTTATCAAATGGACGAGAAGCTTTTTGTGGATTGTCGTTCATATCTGTGCAAAGAGCTTTCATAGAAGCAAAACCTGCTACTGGAAGTGGAGAAATACAAGCTTCTGTACCACCAGCAACCATTACATCTGCTTCACCGCGCTGAATAACACGCATAGCATCACCAATAGCATTTGTACCAGTTGCACAAGCTGTTACAGGACAAACGCTAGGGCCTTGAAGACCAAATGTAATAGAAGTCATGCCTGCTGCCATATTACTAATCATCATAGGCACGCAGAAAGGACTTACACGGCCTGGACCTTTAGTGAATATAGTATTGTATTGATCATGTAATGTTTCAATACCACCAATACCACTACCAATAAATACGCCAATACGTTCTTTATCTTCTTTAGATAAATCCATATTTGCATCTTCAAACGCAAGTTTAGTTGCTGCAATAGCAAATTGAGTATATCTATCCATGCGTTTTGCTTCTTTTCTATCGATAAAATCAGCAGCATTAAAATCTTTTACTTCTGCTGCAATCTGAGCTTTAAAATCACTAGCGTCAAAATGTGTAATTTTATCTATACCGCTTTTACCTGCAAGAAGACCTTGCCAAAAAGCATCTTTACCAATACCAATAGGGGAAATTGCTCCTAAACCAGTAATAACTACTCTATTTGTCAAAACAAACACCTCTCATTTAATCTATTGCCGCAACTTCCGATTTTATTCTAGAAATTATCTCTCTAACTGGCAATATTTCTTTGATTCTGTGTATATATTCGCCTGTAAATACCAGACCATTTTCTACGTCTCCCTGTTCTGCACGAATCAATGAATCAATTATACAGAAATTATGTTTACAGCTCTTTAAACATGCTTTACATCCTTTTGGAGGAACTGGGCCTACCATTATTTTATCTGCAAATGGATTTCTTACAGCACGTCCTGGAAGACCTACTGGGCTGTGTATAACTACAATGTCGTCCGGTTTAGATTTTAAATAAAATCTTTTTAAAGCCGGAGCTGCATTGGATTCTTCACTGGCAGCAAAGCGTGAACCCATTTGTACACCACTTGCGCCCATCTTTATAAGATCAACAATGTCTTGACCGGAAAGCACTCCGCCTGCTGCAACAACAGGAATATCCACAGCTTTTGCGATATCAGGAATTAATTCACGTATAGATGTACTAGTTCCTAAATGTCCGCCAGCTTCTTTTCCTTCAACCACAATAGCAGCAGCGCCAAGACGTTGGGATATTTTCGCTAATTTAACAGATGAAACAATCGGTACGATTGGTGTACCAGATTCTTGTCCAAGACCAAACATATCGCGGGAAAATCCTGCACCAGCTACTACAAGGTCAATACCTTCTTCGATAGCAGTTTTTACAATTTCACTAAAACCTCTAGCTGCAACCATGATGTTAATACCAATAATTCCAGACGTTAAAGATCGCGCCAAGCGAATTTCATACCTTAATTCATCAGTAGGCATACCAGATGCAGCAATCAAGCCAATGCCGCCTTCATTAGCGACAGCAGCTGCAAGTCTTGCTGTTGATAATCTAACAGCCATGCCCCCCTGAATAATAGGTACTTTTGCAATTTTATTGCCAATTTTTAATTCAGGAAGTTTCAAAAATAACTCCTCCAATCCGCTTTTCTTCTATTATCTTTAGAAAGTCCCGTGGAGTAACCACGGGACTTTTCTAAGGAAACGCTAAAATTATTTATTTTGGTCTATATAGGATACAACATCCTGAACTGTTTTAATTTTTTCAGCAGCTTCGTCAGGAATTTCAATACCGAATTCTTCTTCAAAAGCCATGATTAATTCAACAATATCAAGAGAATCTGCACCTAAATCGTCGATGAAAGTAGAATCGATATTAACTTCATCAGCTTCAACGCCTAACTGATCAACAACGATATCTCTTACTTTATCAAAAGTAGCCATTCCTCGTCACCTCCTCCTCAGAATAACCTTTTATTTATTATTCATTATTACATTACCATACCGCCATCTACATTGACAACCTGTCCTGTAATATATGAAGCCTTATCAGATGCCAAAAATACCACTGCATTTGCAATATCTTCTGGCTGACCCATTTTGCCAAGTGGAATAGAACCCACTACTTGAGCCTGTGCTTTTTCTGGCATAGCTGCTGTCATATCAGTAGCAATAAAACCAGGAGCTACAGCGTTAACGGTAATACCACGACTAGCCATTTCACGAGCTAAAGATTTTGTAAAACCAATTACACCAGCTTTAGCAGCAGAATAATTTGTCTGACCTATATTTCCCATTATACCAGAAACAGAAGTCATATTGATAATTTTTCCAGAACGTTTTTTCATCATATATTTTGCTGCTACTTTTGTACAGTTAAAAATACCTGTTAAATTTGTATTAATAACAGCATTCCAATCCTGAGATTTCATACGAATGAATAAACCATCACGAGTTATACCCGCATTATTTACTAAAATATCAATCTGTCCAAATTCAGCTATTACTTTTTCTACCATTTCACTAGCAGCCTGTTCATCACTAACGTCAGCTTGAACAATCATAGCTTTGCCGCCCATATCAGTAATTATATTCTTTACTTCTTCAGCAGCAGCCACATTTCCTGCATAATTGATAGCTACAGTAGCACCTTCCTTTGCAAGTTCAATAGCAACTGCACGACCAATTCCACGAGATGCTCCTGTTACTAACGCAACCTTACCATCTAAAAGCATATTATCGAACCTCCTTGAAATAGTCAAGAGTTTTTTCAAGAGATTCTATATTTTCTACGTTTAAAGATTTCAATTTACGGTCAATACGTTTATTAAATCCACATAAAACTTTACCTGGACCTACTTCAACATAAGTATCAGCACCAAAATCTTTCATTGTTGCGATACAATCTTCCCATTTTACAGGGCTTGCAGCTTGTTTTACAAGACTTACTTTGATATCTTCTGCTTTTGTTAAAGCTTCAGCTGTAACATTTGTTACTACTGGAATAGTAGCATCAGATACAACAACTTTATCAAGTTCTACAGCAAGTTTTTCAGCTGCAGGTTCCATTAATTTACTATGGAATGGTGCACTAACTGGTAAAATAACACATTTTTTTGCACCAGCTTTTGTCATTTCTTCACTAGCTTTTTCTACACCTTTAGCAGTACCTGCAATTACAATCTGACCTGGGCAGTTGAAGTTTACAGCCTGTACTAAAGCAGTGCTTGCACTTACTTGTTCACAAATTTCTACAATTTTATCACGATCAAGACCAATTACAGCTGCCATTCCGCCTTCACCAACAGGAACAGCTTCTTGCATGTACATACCACGTTTATGAACAAGATATACTGCATCTGCAAATTTTAAAGAGCCTGCTGCTACAAGTGCAGAGTATTCACCTAAACTATGACCGCCTACGATTTCTGGAGCAATTCCGTTTTCTTTTAATAATTCGTTACAAATAACGCTCATAGTTAAAATAGCAGGTTGAGTATTTGCTGTAAGTTTTAAATCTTCTGCTGGTCCGTTAAAGCACATGTCCATGATGGAGTAACCAAGTGCTTCATCAGCTTCTTTAAATAACTTTTTCGCAATATCATATTTGTCATAAAAATCTTTACCCATTCCCACTACTTGAGAACCTTGTCCTGGAAATAAAAATGCGAGTTTACTCATTTAGTAATCACCCTTTCGCCATTATTTTTATAAATTTATTATTTATTTGCAAATGTTTTGTGTGTTTTCCATCACTTTAGCAAGATTATTTACGATATCATCTATAATTTCTTGAACAGGTTTTATTTCGTTTAACATACCTGCAATCTGCCCAATCATTACAGACCCCATTTCTACATCGCCTTTTCTTGCTGCAAGATTTAATCCACCTGCACCTAATTTTTCAATTTCTTCAACTGGTGCATTTGCTTTTTCTAATTCATCAAATTTACGAGTTAATTTATTAGCTATAACGCGTACAGGGTGCCCTGTAGAACGACCTGTTACAACAGTAGAACGGTCTTTTGCACGTAAAACTAATTTTTTATAATTTTCGTGAGCGATACATTCACTAGAAACTACAAATCTTGACCCCATTTGTACGCCCTGAGCACCAAGAGCAAATGCTGCCATCATGCCACGAGCATCAGCTATACCACCAGCTGCAATAACTGGGATATCTACTGCATCTACAACTTGAGGCACAAGTGTCATTGTAGTGATTTCACCTACATGTCCGCCACTTTCTGTTCCTTCGGCAATGAGTGCATCAACGCCAGTACGAACTAAACGTTTTGCAAGTGCGACTGATGCAACAACTGGTATTACTTTAGTACCAATTTCTTTAAATGCAGGTATATATTCACCAGGATTTCCTGCCCCTGTTGTTACAACTGGTACTCGTTCATCAAGCACTACTTGAATAACTTCTTTAACAAATGGAGACATAAGCATGATATTTACACCAAATGGTTTGTCTGTCCATTGTTTTACTTTTTGAATTTCAGCTCTTAAAAGATCAGGAGGCATATGTCCAGCACCAATTATTCCAAGACCACCAGCATTAGATACTGCAGCTGCTAATTCAGCTGTACCAAGCCAAGCCATACCACCTTGAAAAATTGGATATTTAATATTTAATGATTTACAGATAGGATTATTTTCGAACATTGTTTAGTCCTCCTTAGCCCATTTCATAATGCAAGATGCCCATGTAAGACCTGCACCAAAACCAGAAAGAGCTATGATTTCGCCTTTTTTCAATTTTCCAGATTGATAAGCTTCAGCCATCGCAATTGGAATAGATGCCGCTGATGCATTCCCATATTTTTCTATATTTACAAATACTTTATCCATTGGTAAATGCAAACGTTTTGCTGCAGATTCAATAATACGAATATTTGCTTGATGCGGAATTAAATAATCAATATCTTCTTTTTGTAATCCAGCACGTTCTAAAGATTTCATTACTGTAGAACCCATTGCTTTTACAGCAAAGCGGAATGTTTCTTTTCCGTTCATATGCAAGCAATGCATATGATTATCTATAGATTCTTGGTCTGCTGGATGTTTACTTCCCCCACCTGGAATTTCAATAGTGGTAGCGCCACTTCCATCAGCACCCAAATCAAAAGATAACATACCATAACCTTGTTCAACTTCACCAAATACAGCAGCACCTGCTCCATCAGCAAAGATGATACAAGTATTTCTGTCGTGCCAATTTACAAATTTAGATAATGTTTCAGCACCTACAACTAATACTTTTTTATAAACACCAGTTTCAATAAACTGTGTTGCAATTGCAGACCCATAAACAAAACCAGAACATGCCGCAGATAAATCAAAGGCTGCTGCATTTTTAGCTCCCAATTTTTCTTGCAAAATACATGCTGTTGATGGGGTATTACAATCGGCAGAGATTGTCGCTACTATTATCATATCTAATTCTTCAGCAGATACTTTCGCATCTTCTAAAGCTTTAATAGCAGCTTTATACGCTAATTCTGATGTTGGCTCATCTTTTGCAGAAATACGTCTTTCTTTGATACCTGTACGTTCTGTTATCCATTCGTCATTAGTATCTACTAATTTTTCAATATCTGCATTAGTGAGGATTTTTTCTGGAACATGATATCCTATTCCAATAATGCCTGCACTATTTAACTTCAGTGTCATGGCTCCAAATCTCCTCCTTGTCTATATTGTCTCGAATTTGAGTTATTACATCTTTTTGTACAAATTCACTAGCTTGTCTAATAGCGCTACAAATAGCTTTTGCATTAGAACTACCATGAGATATTATACAACAACCATTTACTCCTAGTAAAGGAGCTCCACCATATTCAGAAACATCTATATCTTTTCCTAATTTTTTTAAGGCAGGCATTAACATTAATGCTCCTAATTTAGCTAATATACCACCTTTATTTATAGCATCTTTAGCTAAACTAACTAAAGTTTTTGCTAAACCTTCAGCAAATTTTAAAACAACATTTCCTACAAATCCATCGCAAACTACCACATCAAATTGACCTGTTGGTATATCTCGACCTTCAGCATTTCCTTTGAAATTAATAGTTTTCATGCTTTTTAACATAGGATATGTCGCTTGAGCTTGTTCATTGCCTTTAGTTGCTTCTTCACCAATATTTAATAAACCTACAGCTGGATTTTCTAATCCTAGCATACATTTGGCATAGATTGACCCCATCAATGCGCTTTGACAAAGATGCTTTGGTTTACAATCTACATTTGCACCTGAATCTAACAATAAAGTAACGCTACCTTTTCCTGTAGGTATAGGTGTAGCAATTGAAGGTCTATCAATTCCCTTTATTCTGCCTAAAATAAATAACGCTGATGCTGCTGCTGCACCTGTATTGCCTGCAGATAATACAGCATCACATTTGCCTTCTTTTACTAAACGAGTAGCTACAACGATAGAAGAATCTTTTTTTCTACGCACTGCTACTCCAGGGTGTTCACCCATGCCCACTACATCACTAGCATGATGAATGGAGATGGTACTTTTTCTCCATTCTGGATAATTTTTATCTAACTCTTTTTGAATTTGAGTTTGATCACCGACTAGTACAATTTCACAATCATAGCGTTTAGCTGCAAGTATTGCACCTGCTACAATTTCTTTAGGTGCAAAATCTCCGCCCATAGCATCTACTGCAATTTTCATACCTCGGATCCTCCATTATCTTCTAATGAAACAAGAATAAATTTTGCTCTAAAAACTTCTTCTGTAACATTTTTAATTTTCACCCAAACAAAGAATTTATTTCCTCGTTTGTGTTTTAACTCTGCTTTAGCGATTAATTTATCGCCAACACGAACTGGAGCTTTATATTTTATATTAGCAACACCTGTTACCGCCATGGGAGCATCAATCAATGCTAATGCTAATGAATTTGCCTGTGCAAACATATATGCACCTTTTGCTATTTTAGTTTTTCAAAAACCATATCTTCAGTGATATTCATTAGCGAAATGCCTGATTTTCCCAATTCTAATTCTAATAGTTCCCCAGAAACTTCACTACTACTAATAGATTTAACTTTTTTCTGCGTAGCTTCAGCTAATTGTTTTACTCGCTCTCTAAGCTCTGGTATACCTAGCTCTAAACGGTCTAACCTAATAGTCTGTATACTAACATTCAAAAGTTTTGCCAATTCCTCATCCGTAAAGAAGGGTTTGGATTTCACATAATCTATTAATAGACTTTGTCTTATTCGCTTTTTTTCACGTGTCATCCTTCACACCAACTTTTAGTACCAGATAATATAATCAGTTACAATTGGTTATTATACAAACTTTTTTTTCTAATTGGCAAGTATAATTTCCCTTAACTAATTGACTATACAAGATAAAATCCAACTCAAAAATACATTTATTTTTACTATAAAATAAAATATGCTCCCTTTATAGATAGAGAAATTTAATATCACTATATCTATAAAGGGAGCATACTAATTCGCTCCAGAAAATTATTCTGCAGAAGCGATAACTTCTTTACCATCATAATAACCACATTCAGTGCAAACATGATGAGGCATTTTTGGTTCATGACACTGAGGGCATGCAACATAACCAGGAGCTTCTAATTTCCAGTTAGCACGACGTCTGTCACGACGAGCTTTTGACATTTTACGCTTAGGTACTGCCATTTACTACACACCTCCTTAAATAACTAAAGGTTCTTCAAGCTAAATTGCTTTTACCTATTTTTTCAATAAATCCTGCAAAGCTGCAAGTCTTGGGTCAATACTTTCCCTATTGCAACCGCATTCGGTTTTATTCAAATTAGCACCGCATACACTACATAATCCTTTGCAATCTTTGGAACATAAATGTTTTGTCGGCTGAGCAGAAATTATAATATCACGCACTAAATCGCCGATATTAATAATATCGCCGTCAAAATGATTTATCTCTTTAATTTTTGCAAATTCTTCATCTCTTGTATATTCTTCCGCAAAAGAATATTCACTTTTTGTCTGGAAATATTCTAAACATCTATCACAAATCTCTGAAATAGTGCAAAAAATCTTTCCCTCTAAGCGAAAACAAGTACCAGTATTAGTTGCGGTTCCTTTGACCATGATGGGACCTTCTAATTTACAATCATCTAAAAGTGGCCCAATGTCTTCGGGTTTTGCATCAAAACTAAAAGCCTTTTCATGACCAATTTGTTCAGCTATTTCCGATACATTTATTTTCATCATTGCAATCAACCTCAATTCATTATAGCCGTAGCTATATATTTTGTCAAACAATCCAAGTAAAATTTTTAGGAAAAATTTTACTTCTATGCTAAAATATTTTTTATCGCTAAAAAAATTATAAAATAAAAATCAAAGAAAGTGAATTAAAAATGTCAATAACTGGAATTATTAGTGAATATAATCCATTTCATAATGGTCATAAATATCTCATTCAAAAACATAAAGAAAATTTTCCTGACAGCTATTTCATCGCTGTTATGAGTGGTAATTTCACGCAACGTGGAGAAATTACCTTAGTTGATAAATGGCAAAGAGCTAAACTTGCTGTAGCTAATGGCATTGATTTAGTCATTGAGCTTCCCTTTGTATTTGCCGTTCGTAGCGCCCAATATTTTGCCAAAGGTGGCATTGATTTACTGCATAAATTACACTGTGTAGATACTATTTGTTTTGGTAGCGAATACACTAATGAAAAAGAGTTAACATTTATTGCTCAAACTTCTCAAAGTGAAAAATTTCAACAAATGTTAAAAAATAAACTTGCTGATGGTCAATCATATGCTGCTGTAACTAGTGAAGTCTTAAGTAATCTCACCAATATTTCTGAAAATATTTTAAAAGCTCCTAATACTATTTTAGGCATTGAATATTTAAAAGCTAATTTAAATTTAGAAAAGCCTTTAACCGTAAATATTATTCAACGCATGAAAACAGAACATAATGACTTGAATTATCAAGAAAATTTTGCTAGTGGTACAGCCATTCGCCATTCTTTATATACAAATAATAGCAACTTTTCCAAGCTTAAACAAGTTGTACCAGATGAAACTTATTTTCTTTTGCAAGAAATTCACCAAACACAAGATTTACCTCATTTAGATTATCTGTTTACCAATTTAATCAGTAAATTACGACTAGCTAAACTTGATGAATTAACAAAAATTTATGGTATTCGCGAAGGATTAGAATATAAATTGTTAAAAACTGCCAATGAAGCTATCAATTTACAAGATTTCTTTCAAAAATTAAAATCGAAAAGATATCCTTTGACAAATTTACAACGCTTAACATTATATTTACTACTAAATATAACTAAAGACCTTATACAAAGATTTGATGATACAGGCGCTTTATATGCCCGTGTTTTAGCTTTTAATGATAAGGGTACAGAATTACTTAAACAAATGAAAAAAATGCTTCTATTCCTATTATAACTAAAACAACATCATATTTAGACAGCAAAAAACGTTGCCAACAAAAATTGACAACGTTTGAAGAAATGTTAGCTATAGATACTTACGCTACTGAATTATATAATTTATGCTTTAATCCGTTTAAACCATATGGAAAAGATTTCACTACATCTCCATATTATTTTAAAACGAATAATGAAAATTAATTTTTCAACTAAAAATTAAAAGTGTAAACTTTGTTGCTTCATATGAATATTCATCAATAAGCCTAAACATGTTACATTCGTCAACAATGAACTTACACCATAACTCATAAGAGGAAGTGGTATACCTGTTACTGGCATAACCCCCATTGTCATACCTACATTTACTAATAAATGGAAAGCTAACATAGAGGTAATTCCTGAAGCTAATAACATACCAAAAGCGTCTTTACATTCTCGCGCTATTTTAACACCACGCCACAATACGATTAAATACAGACATAATAAAAATGCTGCACCAATAAAACCAAATTCTTCACCAACTACAGCGAAAATAAAATCCGTATGATTTTCAGGCAAGAAATTTAATTGACTTTGTGTACCGCCAAAAAGACCTTTACCAAAAAGCATTCCAGAACCAATAGCTATTTTCGATTGTATAATATGATATCCCGAGCCTAATGGATCAACATTTGGATCAATAAATACCATAATACGCATTTTTTGATAATCATGTAAAAATTGCCATATTATTGGCAGCATTGCTAAAAAACCACCAAATACAATACCTAATATTTTTAAACTAATACCAGCTACAAAAATCATTCCCAAGAAAATAGCTAAGAATACTAAGCCTGTACCCAAATCCGGCTGTTTTGCTACTAATAAAAACGGCACCAAAACGAATAAAGCAACTGGTATTACCTCTCTCCATTTACTCAAATGTCCAATTCTACTTTCTAATAATGACGCCAAAGCAATAATCATGATTATTTTAGAAAACTCAGAAGGCTGTATACTCACAGGCCCTATCTGTATCCAACGCTGTGCTCCTAATGCTGCATGTCCAAAAAACATAACAGCAAGTAACATGATTAAATTGAATATATATATCTTACTACCCCAATTTTTCAAAGCTCGATAATCAAAAAAATTCGTTATCATAAAAGCCCAAATCAATCCACCAACTGCAAACATACCTTGCCTTTGTAAATACCAATATCTATCGTCACTAGGTGTATTTACATGAGTTGCACTAGCTATTGTAATAAGACCTATTATTAAAATTCCAATGACTGCTAAAGTCAAAGGTAAATCCAACCGACGCAGTGTTCGATGCTCTCTAATATTGAACATAATTACCTACCATTTCTTCTTTTCTTCTAAAAATACTAATTACCTATACAAAATAATAGAGGATACAACTGATTTCATTTGTATCCTCACTTATTATAGCAATTCTTATCATAATGTCAAAGTCATTATCACTTCATCTGTATCTATATCGATAATTTTAATAGTTTTATCCTCTAATACAGCTACAGTTGCTCTATTATCTTCACGTTTACTAAGTGATGGAGAACCCGGATTTAAAAATACTGTATTTCCTCTTTTTTCTAAAACATTGATATGCACATGACCAGAGATGAAAATATCTGCTTTTAAAGCTTTAGCCATTTTATCTTTTGCTTCATCTGTTTCTACATAATGACCATGAGTAGTAACTATTTTTAAACCTTCTGCTACTACATAAGTATATGGTGCTTGAATTGGCATGTCTAATACTAAAGTGTCAACTTCACTATCACAATTACCACGGCAGATAACTACAGGCATACTACAAGCATTTAATTTTTCTGCAAGTTTGGCAGGATTATAATCGGAAAGCATAGGATTTCTTGGTCCATGATATAAAACATCTCCTGCATGAATAATCATATCTGCATCTTTAAAATATTTATCAAAAGCAAGTGAAAATCTTTCATGACAACCATGTGTATCGCTAATAATTCCAATTTTCATATCAAAGCACCTCTTTATCTTTATAATAAAATTATTCTAGCATTTTTCTAAAAAAAATACATACTTGCACTTGTCATTCTAAAAATATCTTTCTAACAAAAAAGATTTCTTGAAAATTCAAGAAATCTTTTCTTCTTTTATTAGAGATTATTCATAGTTTTATTTTCGCCACAAAGAGCTTCAAAGTCTTTTACAAATACATCAACTGCACATCTTGCAGCATCAACTTTGATGAGATTTTCAATTACATCTGGAGCAATTGTGCTTGCACCTACACCATATTTAGCAAGCTCTAATACTTGTTGGGAATTTTTAAAACTTGCAGCTAAAATTTCAGTTTCAAGACCTGCATTTTTCAACATATCATGAATATCTTTTGCCACTTGAATACCATTTGCACCTAAATTATCAATACGATTTACATATGGTGCTACATATTTTGCCCCTGCTTTACCTGCTAAAAAGCCTTGCATCTGATTGTAAATTGCAGTACCTGTGATATTTACGCCTTCTTTAGCTAAAGCTTTGATTGCTTTTAATCCTTCTGGAATTACAGGAATTTTGATAAAAGTATTTTCACCTAATACTTCACGCATTTTATAAGCTTCTTTAATCATACCTTGTGCATCTTTAGAGATAACCTGTGCATGAAGTTCAGCTTCACTGCCGATAAAAGCTCTGATTTCACTTAAAACATCAAAAGGATTTCTTCCTGCTTTTTTCAAAATTGAAGGATTTGTTGTAACACCATCTACAGGATAATATTCATACATTTTTTTAATAGCATTAATGTCAGCATGGTCAACTAAAATTTTCATTATTATCGCTCCTATTCAATAATTAAATTTTTTATTCCATTTGTTTAGCAATATCATAAAAAAAATTGCAATTGTGCATTGCTATACAATTTAGGATTTTCTGTAAAATAATATTTTTTATCTAAATAACTATATTTAGCTTTTGCTAATGGATTGTAATTTAACAATTCATACTTTACTTTATCATAACAACTACTAATAAATCTACTGATTTGCTCAATATTTTCTTTTGTAGCCGTCAATGTTGGAATAAGCGGTGTTCTTACAATCACACAATCTTTTTTATCAGTTTGCAATAAAAACTTTAAATTATCTTTTATTACTTGATTATCTACATTTGTACATTTTTTATGCCAATCGTTATCAAAAATTTTTAAATCAGTATAAAATTCATCAACATATGGCAATATTTTTGCTAAAACTTCTTGTTTGACAAATAATGATGTTTCTATCGCTGTATGCAAATTCTTTTGCTTACATGCTTTTAATATAGCTAAAGCAAATTCATGTTGGAATAATGGCTCTCCTCCAGAAAGCGTAACGCCTCCACCATATTTAAAAAAAGCTTCATCTTTCGTTATTTCTTGCATAATTTCTGGTAAATTATAGTATTTACTATCAAATTGCAAGGCTCTTGTTGGACATTCTTCTATTACCTGTAACCAATTACTATCTTGCTGACGATTTAAATTCATCTTATCATCTACAAATTTTATCGCATCATTTTGAGCAATATGTTCACAAGTCTTGCACTTTATACATTTATTCTCTAGATATAATATTTGCTGTTTATAATCCAATCCTTCCGGATTTTGACACCATTTACAACGAAGGGGGCAGCCCTTCAAAAATACAGTTGTACGAATTCCTGCCCCATCATGCACAGCAAAACGCTTAATATCAAAAACTAAGCCTTTATCTTCAGACATTATCATATGTTGTTCTGGCGATGATTTCATTTTGTAACTCCCCTGCAAGCTCTGTAAAATACGCTGTATAACCTGCTACTCTAACAGTGAGTGAACTATATTGTTCTGGATTTTTTTGAGCTTTTAGTAAATCTTCTCTACGCACTACATTAAATTGAATATGCGGTATTTCTAAATCGACAAAAGTTCTTAAAAAATTAGCAAATTTATCTATACCTGTCTGTGTTTGGAAAAATTCTGGCAAAAACTTCATATTCAATAATCCGCCATTTGTCGTCAAATTATTATCTAAACGGGAAACAGATTTCAGTACTGCTGTTGGACCATTTAAATCTCTACCATATACAGCAGACATGCCACCATCAGCTAATGGAGTTTGTGATAAACGACCATCTGCACTAGCTCCTAAATTTTCACCCATAGGTACATGAGCACTAACTGTATACATGCCCATATGATAAGCTCCACCTCGATAATTTGTAAATTCTCTAAGTTTTGCTCTGAATTTTCTAGCCCATTTAACGCCTAATTCATCCACCCAAGCAATATCATTGCCGTATTTAGGTACATGATTTAATAATTTTTGACGAAGAATTTCTTGATTAGCAAAATTATTTTTCAAAGCTTCTTCTAAAACTTTTGCTGATACTTTTTGCTCATCAAATACTAATTGTTTTATCACAGCTAAACTATCTGCTAAATTAGCCACCTGAATAAATTGTATCCCTGATAAATTATATTTTGCTCCACCTTTTGTTACATCAATGCCTTTTTCCATGCAATCGTCAATTACACTAGATAAAAATGCTGTTGGCAATATTGCAATATGACCTTTTTCCACAGCTTCACAACAAGGTATCATCTTTTCTACAAAATAATTCATTGTTTGCTCTAAAGCTATTTCTAAATCTGCAAAAGTTTTATAAGTACTAAGTGAGCCAAAATCAGGTGCCATCTGTTTATCCGTCAACAAACATCTACCATGATTTAAAGTTAGCTCTAAAATTTTGTTCATATTGAACATAGCCGCATCACTCCAGCCAAGATTATTACCCTGAGTTGTGAGTTCTACACAGCCAACAATAGCATAGTTCATGGCATCTTGATGGGTTACACCTAAATTTTCCATTTCTTTAATGATAGCTTTATCATTGAAAAATTGTGGCATTCCACTGCCTTTTGCTACTACGCGAATAGCATGTTTTAATAATTTATCATTAGTTTTTTCATGAAGTCTTACCGATAAATTAGGTTGTGGTAAACCTAAATCTTCTTGTGCTGATAAAAATAATTCTGATAGATCATTGCTAAAATCATTACCTTGTTCATCTACACCGCCAACAGCTACATTAAAGCCAATAGGAAAACCTGCAAAGTATTTTGCACTATGCTGATTGCGTAAATAAACAATTTCATTGAATTTTAACCATAGACATTCAATAATTTCTAAAGCTTCATCTTTAGTTAAAATATTATTTTCTATATCTTTTATATAATATGGATATAAAATTTTATCCAATCTACCTGGAGAAAAACTAGATGCATTACTTTCCATGTGCAAAATCACGAATAAAAACCATGTAGCCTGCACAGCTTCATGAAAAGTTTGTGGTGGTCTTTGACTGATATTTTTACAAATATCTGCTACTTTTATTAAGCTAGTTCTATTTTTTCATCAGTTTTGGCAGTAGCAATCAATAAATCATGATAACGAAGCATAAAATCTTGTACAGCTTTCATCACAATAATTATTGCTTGATAAAAATTTTTCTTATCTTCATCTGCATTCTCATAATGATTTTGAGCATCTTCTAGTAGACCACTAACGCCTTTTTGTAACCACTTTTCTACATTTGGACAAATATGTCCTTGTGCATGGTCTGTTTGATTTATTTTTACTACTTTATTTATCGCACTTATTTCTTGTCCAAAATTTTGTTTTATTACATCTTCTAGACTTTTGCCCTTCCAATAAGGTACTATCTGTTCACGAAAAATTTTTATATCTTCATCTCTTACTAAAAATTTATCTTGTTTTCGTGTTGGAATAGTTTCAAATTCTCTATCCACCCAAGAAATACCGCTTTCAGGGAAAACAACGCCATATCGCACACCTTTAGTGCGATTTCCCACTATCAATTCTTCATTTTCTATACCAATTTCTAATTCTCGCAAAGCATTTGCTAATGCATAAGCTCGTTTTAAAATTATAGGTTCATTTTCATGTTGTTTATATGTTTTTGTAATAATTAATGCTTGTTCTATACTGACATATCTAGGTTGGGACAACATTTTTTCTTTTAAAATTTGTATGCGATTTTTTGTCATAAATACACTCTCCTCAACTATAATCAACTGTCAGAAAATTCCATTCATTAATTTTATTATATAAAATTTCTTATTATTGTCAACAAATTTTATATTATTTTTTATTATTTATTATTATTTTATCTGTTGATAATTTCTATATTATATTTTAATAATTCTTTTTCTTCTGTTTCCGTCAAATTTTCATCAGTAATTATTCCTTGAAAATCTTCGATATTAGCATATTTATAGCTTCCCGATTGTTTTAATTTTTCACTTTCTGCCATCATATAACTTTTTCTGCTAATATTTAACACTTCTTTTTTTGTAATACCATCATTTGCCATATAAGTAGTTACTGCATTATCGTGAATATCTACACTGACAACACCCATAAAAGATATATCAAAACGGAAATTTTTCAACATCTCTATTGTTAAGCTACCCACAAAACCATCTTTGCCAAAATCAAATTCTCCGCCGATAAAAATTACTCTTATATTTGACTTTGCCAGTATATTCACTATCTCCAACATATTCGTTACAATGATAGCTTTCAAATCACTTTTAGCTATGAGATAAGCTAGCTCAATATTTATTGTAGATATATCTAAAAATACAACATAATCATCTTTTATCAAGGATAATGCCTTTTGTGCTATCTTTTGCTTAGCTACTAAATTAATGGATTTTCTTTGTGTAGCAAATTCGCGATGTACATTTTCTTTTATTAATACAGCTCCGCCATACGTTTTTTTCAATTTGCCTTGCTGAGCCAATAAAGCTAAATCCTTGCGAATTAAATCCTCACTAACCTTAAATTTTGCACTCAATTCTTTTACTTTCACGCGACCATTTTCTTTTAATTCTTGTATAATCAAAGCATGTCTTTCTTCTACAAACACTTTTATCACCTTCAAAACTAAATTATTCCCCTTATTATTTTACTGCATAGCCTAAAAATCCAAAATAAAAAGATGAGATATCTATTTAAAATATCTCATCTTTTTTGTCTTTTATATTTAGTTTTAAAGCTTATCTACAAGCCAATACATCTCTATAAAAAGCGTCCATTTCTTCTCTTGTATTGAAATTAGCTATATACATTCGATTGCCCATTGCTCCAGAAAGAGCCTCTGCCACTCTTCCTGCCATATTCATATTAGCACCATATTTACGCATTATATCTTCATCACTTATTACAAAATTTTTGCCATCACGACGACCAGCAAATGCACAAAAAGCAGTCTGACCTATTCCTCTTAAGGAACTATCATATGCTATCATATCTGCCCAAATTTTATATACATCGGTACTTTGAGAAAAGTTCATCATATCTGGACTAATACCGCCACTTGGTCTCATATTTACTTCAAGACCAATGAGTTCGCCTTTTCTGCCTAGCCCTTCATGGTCTTTCAATAAACGGAAAAATTCAAAATGCACAAAACGACTTTTTACGCCAAAACTTTTTACTGTCGCTCTACCCATAGCACGTGTATCATCAGCTAAATTATTTAAAATATAAAAAATACTATTATCTGCATTATTTACTACATCCATGAGTGACATTGGTGTTACATTACCAATCTCAAAAATTGGCTCCCCATGAGAATTGATAATCGCATCATAAGAATTTATCTCTGCATATATGTATTCTTCCATAATATATTCTATGTGCGAAAATTTTGTTGCAAAGAAATATGCCACTTCATCTTGATTATTGAGCTTATATGTGAAGCTAGCACCCACACCATTATTAGGTTTTACAATTACAGGATAACCAACTTCTTGAATAAACGCCATACAGTTTTCCCAGCTATCTACAATATGATAACGTGCTGTAGGAATGCCTGCTCTAGCATAAAATTCTTTCATTCTAGACTTATATTTTACCTTTGGCATATCTTCATTGTGAAAGCCAGTTTTAATATTAAAATCTGTACGCAATCTAGCATCACGTTCTAACCAATATTCATTATTAGACTCTAACCAATCAATTTCACCATATTTATTTCTAAAGAAATCTACTGCTCTACAAACTTCATCATAATTTTCAAGACTGCCAACTTTATAATATTCATTCAAACTATCTTTTAGTTCTGGGCATAAATTATCATAAGGAGCATCACCAATACCTAAGACATTTAAGCCATTGTTTTTTAATTCTCTGCAAAAATGCCAATAATTCTCAGGAAAATTGGGAGATATAAATATAAAATTCTTCATAATATTATCCTTTCTTTCATCTCTCTTCGTCTTAATCTAGCAAATATGGTACAAAATAAGCTACTTGTTTATACCACCAATCCCAATCATGACTGCAATCATAGCCCCAATAATCTACCCAAGTTATTAATTTTTTTTTCTCTTAAAATATCATCAAGTTGACCTGTTGAAGAAGGTATTTCCCAAGCTCCTTTACCTACGCAAATCACAGATTTTTTTAGATTATATAAATGAATATATGGGTGGTCATATGGCATATTTTTTAAATAATCCACAGGAGAATTATTATAAACAATATCGTCCATATAGCCATCAAATCCATAGCTTGCAGTGTAAATACCACTTAATGCCAATAATCTATCAAATAAATCTGGTCGACGATAAAATAAATTTGCTGCATGTGTAGCACCTAAGCTACAGCCAAAGACCATTATTCCAGGATAACCAGTCCAACCATTACGCAAATTCACCATATCTCGCATAAAAGGAACCATTTCATCTGTAATATATCTCATCCATTGTTCATGACGTTCTGCTCTCCATCTTGGGTCAGCGCCTTTATTTGACCATGTTTCTTTATCCATTGTATCTATGGAAAAAACCATCACTTGACCGCTTTCTATCCATGGAGCCCAAGTATCTGTCATTTTAAAATTCTCAAAATCAAAAAAAAACGCCCATCTTGACAAGGAATATATAAAACTGGTCTACCTGCATGACCATATACTTTAAATTCCATATCTCTATTTAAATTATAGCTATATCTTTTAAAATACTGTACTTCCATAAACTATCACTACATATAGTAGCTAAAATTCACCTCTTACTATTTTTTATTTTTCATATAATAAAGTTTCAACAAAGAAAGGAATTTGTTTTTCCCAACTTGCTTCACTATGCGTACCATTTGGTACAATGCGAGCATTCAATCTAATATTTTTTTCATCAACATTGAAGATATCATCGCAAATTTTTGTATCATATGTTTGTATCGTGGAAGTTCTTCTGTACCATAATCCATATAAACTACAGTGTCTGGATTAATATTAGCGTTTTTTATCATTTTGGCTAATTTTTGTGGACCTGTCCATATAGATGGTGATAAAGCTGCCGCTCTAGAGAATATATGATTGTATTCAAGTATTGCATATAAACTCATTAATCCTCCCATGGAGCTTCCTGCGATAAATGTATTATTTCTATCAGAAAGTGTGCGGAAAGTATTATCAATTGTTGGCTTTAATTCATTGACAAACCAATCCATAGTAATTTTCCCTAAACTTTTGATATTCCCAAATGTTTTATCTTTAAATGGATACGGTGTATATTCTTTTAATCTACCATTATCTGGATTTTGATTACAAGCTGGAGCCACTACTATCATTTGTGTATTTGTATATTCAAGATATTCTTTTAATCCCCATGATTTTCCATAAGTGGCATCACTATCAAAAAATACATTTTGTCCATCAAACATATATAATACAGGATAATATTCGTCTGTTTTTTCATTATAAGAATTCGGAAGATATATATATAATTTCCTATTTTCTTGACCTGTTAATTCTGGTATAGTCATATCCCATACATCAATCACAATTATCACCATTACTGAAAACTTATAAATTACTTTATAAGGTTACACCTTTTCAATAAATCCTTTCTTTTTTGCTTAAGTATTTACTTAATACTCAACGTTGTAACTTACGTTTTAAAATAATAAAGTTCATTTAGAGATTATAAAACTCATCATGTCTAATCTCAGGAGATTTTAAGGCTTCTAGAGAGATTTTTTATTAAATATACCATATTTCAAAACAAATTTCAATATCAGCTATAAAAACTCATGTAAACATGTAAACTAATAATAAATTAAATAAAGAGGATATTTCTATATGTTTTATAAAAATATCCTCTTTAATATTTATCTATATTTATTTAAAATATTATTTTATTTTCTTTAATAAGCTTGCCATTTCCATAGCTGCCATAGCTGCATCGCTACCTTTATTACCTGCTTTTGTACCAGCACGTTCTATAGCTTGTTCGATATTTTCAGTAGTTACTACACCAAAAATAGTAGGTACGCCTGTGCTCATTCCTACTTGAGCTACACCTTTAGATACTTCATTACATACATAATCATAATGAGTAGTTGACCCACGAATAACAGCACCTAAGCAGATAACAGCATCATATTTTCCTGTTTGTGCTAATTTTTTAGCTACTACAGGAATTTCAAATGCACCTGGTACCCAAGCAACATCAATATCATCTTCATTTGTTTCATGACGGCGAAGTGTATCGATTGCTCCAGATAATAATTTACTTGTAATGAACTCATTGAAACGAGCTACTACAATACCAATTTTTAAATCTTTACCATTTAAATATCCTTCTAATATATTAGCCATTAAAAAAACTCTTTCTTTTACTATCTAATATTTGTATTAAAGATTATTATTTAGTATCTATTTATTATTTTAATAAATGTCCCATTTTTTCTTTTTTCAACTTTTAAATAACCTGCATCATATTCATTCGCCGGGATTTGAAGTGGTACTCTTTCTACGATTTCTAAGCCAAAACCTTCAAGACCTGCTCTTTTAGCTGGATTATTAGTCAATAAACGTATGCTAGATAAGCCTAAATCTTCTAAGATTTGAGCACCAATGCCATATTCACGTTCATCTGGAGCAAAACCTAATAAAACATTTGCTTCAATTGTGTCTTTACCTTGGTCTTGAAGTGCATACGCTCTGATTTTATTTGCAAGACCTATGCCACGACCTTCTTGACGAAGATATAATAATACACCTTCACCTGCTTCTTCAATTTTTTGCATTGCCAAATGAAGTTGATCGCCACAATCGCAACGCATAGAACCTAATACATCACCTGTTAAACATTCAGAATGAACGCGTACTAATACATTCTTTTTATTTCTTACATCGCCTTTGACAATAGCTAAATGACATTTTCCATCTAATTTGCTTTCATAAGCCATTATTCTAAAATGACCAAATTTATTTGGAAAATCTGCTTCAGCCACTTTTTCTACCATTTTTCTGTAGTTTTGCGATATTCTACTAATTGAGCTACAGTTATAAATACTAAATCATGTTTTTGGCAAATTCAATTAAATCTGGAGTACGAGCCATATGACCGTCTTCCTTCATGATTTCACAGCAAAGACCTGCTGGTTTTAAACCTGCTAATTTTGCTAAATCTACAGTAGCTTCTGTATGACCAATACGGCAAAGTACGCCACCTTCTTTAGCACGAAGAGGGAACATATGACCTGGACGACGTAAATCTTCTGGTTTTACATTATCATCAATCAATACTTCAACTGTTCTAGCTCTTTCAAAAGCAGAAATACCTGTAGTTGTATCTACAGCATCAACAGATACAGTGAAAGCTGTTTCATGATTATCTGTATTGTGGCTAACCATCTGATTTAAACCAGCTTTATCAATGAGTTCGCCAGACATTGGTACGCAGATTAAACCTTTAGCATGAGTAGCCATAAAATTGATGATTTCTGGAGTTGCTTTTTCAGCAGCTACGATTAAATCGCCTTCATTTTCACGGTCTTCATCATCTGTTACTAATACCATTTTACCTTGTTTAAATGCTTCAATAGCTTCTTCAACTGTATTGTATTTAAATTCCATATGTCTATACCTCATTTCTTAAAAACCATTTTCACGTAAAAAATCTAAACTCAATGATGATGATTTTGGTTTATCTTGTTTAAAACTCAATAATCTTTCTACATATTTACCCACGACATCATTTTCTACATTGATTATCGAACCTACTGATTTACTAAGTAGTGTTGTAACTTCAGATGTATGTGGTATTAACGATACTGTGAAATTATCTTCACCCAAATGTGCTACAGTAAGACTTACTCCGTCTAAAGCAACAGAACCTTCAGAAATGATATATTTTAAAATTCTATCATTAGCTGTTAAAGTAACACGTGTAGCATTATCATCTTTTTTCATTTCAATAATTTTAGCTGTGCCATCAATATGACCACTTACAATATGACCGCCCAATCTACTTGATAAAGTCAAAGCTCTTTCTAAATTGACTTTATCGCCAATTTTTAATAAACCCATATTCGTCTTGCGCATGGACTCTGGCATAACATCTGCTATAAAATAATCACTTGCTAAAAAAGTAACTGTCAAACATACACCATTTACAGCAATACTATCACCTAATTGTGTATTTTCTAAAACTTTCTTAGCTTTAATAGATAATTTTATAGAATGAGTGCCTTTTGCTATAGCCTTTACAACACCGATTTCTTCTACGATACCTGTAAACACTGTATCACACCTTATCTTTATCTACTCTACCTATGATTAAAATATCTTCTTCTAATTTTTCAATTTGGATATCTTTTAACGCTAGAGCTTCTTGTAAATTTAAAATACCTGTTCCTGCTACAGGAGTTTTCGCTTCTTTACCGCCAATAATTTTTGGGGCAATAAAGAAATATACTTTATCTACTAATTTTTTTGCAACAAAAACTTCCGCTTAAAGTAGCACCGCCTTCAACTAAAATGCTACAAATATTTTGTTGTCCTAAAATATCTAGTAATTTTTCTATATCTACTTTATCATTTTTATCTTTATCCACTACAATGACATCAACATCTTGAGCTTGTAGTTTTAAAATTTTATCTTTATCCGCTTTATCTGTAGTAGCAATAATAGTTTTTGCTGATTTATCTTGTACTACATTAGCATTTATATCAATTCTTAAACTGCTATCTACAACAATTCTAATTGGATTTTTTCCGCCATCTACTCTAGCAGTGAGCATAGGATTATCTTCTATCACAGTATTAATTCCTACCATGATACCATCATAAATATCACGTAATTTATAACCATATGCTCTTGATGTTTCATTTGTTATCCATTTTGATTGACCTGTTGCTGTAGCAATTTTTCCATCTAAAGTCATAGCAGCTTTTAAGACTATAAATGGTTTTTTATGCTCAATCCATTTAAAGAACACTTCATTTTGTTTACGCAGTTCATCTTGCAAAAATCCATATTCCACATGAATACCTGCATCTTCTAAAATTTTAAAGCCTTTACCTGCAACTTTAGGATTTACGTCTAATAAACCGCCATATACATTTTTTACTTTTGCTTCTACTAAAGCTTTAGCACATGGTGGTGTTTTGCCATAATGAGCACATGGTTCTAATGTTACATATACATCAGCACCTTGAGCTAATTCTCCTGCTTGATTTAATGCGTGAACTTCAGCATGTGGTGTACCTGCTTTTCTATGCCAGCCACAACCCACAACTCGATTATCTTTGACAATCACAGCACCGACTAAAGGATTAGGAGAAGTTCTACCGATTGCATTTCCTGCTAACTGCATGGCAAGTCGCATATATTTTTCATCGTAACTCAAAAATCACCATTCTTTCTGTTCATTCTTTGGTTATAATTTTTAAAGAATTAAACAAAAAAGGCTGTTAAATGCATTGCAAATAACAGCCTAATCAGCTTTATATTATAAATTAATTATCTATACTAATTCACTTTTATAAACTAATTTATAACTTTCCATCTTTTCTCATCCAGACTATACTGTCGGCTTTGGAATTTCACCAAATCATGCAAATAAATGCTCGCGGGCTTTACCGCCGGTAGGGAATTGCACCCTGCCCCAAAGACTGCTTTATTTAGTTACAAGAACATCATAGCACTTTACTATGAATAAATCAATATTTATTCTTTATTATTTCAAATTTATTACATCTAAATCATCAGGTACATATAAATTTCCATAATAATATTGTTTACCTTCATCAGTGTATAATTCTTTACGTTTATCTATATGTTTATCTTCTGTATGATATAAAATCAAATTTTTAACTTGCAATTGTTCTGCTAATTCACAAGCTTCTTTTACTGTACTATGGTGTTTTTCATATGGTTTGAAAATATCTCTATCTCCATATAAACAAAATGCTTCAGATAATAAATAATCAGCATTTTGAGCATAAATTTCACAGACTTCATTATATGGTTCATCACCTAAACAACATAAATTCATGCCATCTGCAAATTCAGCACTAAAACCAAATTGCTTTTCTTTTGTAGATAAAATATCAAAGAAAATGACTTGCATATTTAAAATTTCTCTTTGGTCGCCATCTTCAACTACATCAAAAATAATATTTTTACCAATTTGTGCTAAATCTTTCTTTTTCAAAGTCAAATTTGCAATAGTTTCTACTACCATTTTTACTTTATCATGACAATAGATATGTAATTTGCCTTCATATTTTCCTTGGTTCATTAACGTAGCTATTTTACGCACTACCCAAATTACACCGAGAACATGGTCTGTATGCGCATGTGTAATAAATAAGTGATGGATTTTTGTCATATCTATTTGCGCTTTTTCTAATTGAGCTAAAATTCCATTTCCGCCACCAGCATCAACTAAAAAATATTCATCATCTATATTTAAGGCAAAACATGTATTAAAACATTTTGTAACCATAGCATTGCCTGTTCCTAATAAGATTAATTTTCTCATAGCTAGCACCTCTATTAACATAATAGTTGTTAGTATTTATTATAGCACAAAAGAATAAACTCTGGGTTTATTTCCTACATTTCATCTATGTATACAAATACTTACCTATAATAATACATAACCTAGTCTGTTACTTTTTATTTATCATTAAAGAAAGCCATATAATAATAATTTATTATTTACTAACATGTCTATTTTGTAGTAAACTTAATTAAGTTAGTAATTCGAAATATGCAGGTGATATAATTTGTTAACAAAAAAACAAAATGTTCTTCATTATTAAGAAAGATTTATCATCGCTAGAAAATTTATTACATGAGACGGTTACATCTCCTGTTGACCTTATAACTGATATCGGAAATCATCTTATAAGCTCTGGCGGAAAACGTATTCGACCCGCCTTATATCTTCTGGCGACAAAGAGTAATCCTAATTTAGATAAAGATTATGTAATGCCTCTTGCTATGGCACTAGAAATGATTCATACAGCTTCTCTTGTTCATGATGATGTTTTAGATAATGCAGCTACTCGCCGCGGTTCTGCTACTGCCAATGCAAAATGGGGAAATAATATAGCCGTACTTACTGGCGACTATCTATTTGCTAAAGCATTTGCAGCCATTGCTAAAAATGATTATGGTACGCGAATTTCTGAACGCTTAGCAACTATTGTCTGTGATTTAAGTGAAGGTGAAATCTTACAAAACCATTTTGGTTATACAATTCCAGACTCTATAGATATTTATTATGAACGCATTGCCAAAAAAACAGCTAATTTTATTGCTACTAGCTGTGAAATCGGTGCAATTGTTGCTAAATTATCAGCAAAAGAAGTTGATGCTCTCCGTGAATACGGTTATTGTATCGGCATGGCATTCCAAATAGTTGATGATATTTTAGATTTAACCTCTGACTCTAAAAAAATCGGCAAACCTGCTGGAAACGATATTTTGCAAGGTGTAATCACTCTTCCTGTAATTCATGCCTATAAGCATGGCGAAAATAGCGAAGAGTTAAAAAATATCATCGAAAATCGTCAAATGAGCTTAGAAGAATTAAATCGTGCTATTAATATCGTAAAAAATTCCAACAGTATTGATTTTGCAAGACAAACTGTTACAGAATTTTTAAATCGCGCCAAAAATATTCTACCTGATAGCTTACCACAGTCAGTTAGAACATCTTTCATTGAAATAGCCGATTTTATTGGTAGCCGTGATTATTAAAATAAATTTTTACTGAGGTGACTTAAATGTTTGGTATTGGTTTTCCTGAACTTATCCTTATTTTAATCATTGGTCTTGTAGTATTTGGTCCTGGCAAATTGCCTGAAATTGGTCGTGCTGTAGGTAAAGGCTTACAAGAATTTAAAAAAGCCACTTCTGAATTATCAAATTCCGTTAATAATACTACTAATAACGCTTCTATAACTCCTACACCACCTAATCCAGCTAACCCAGAACAACCAGCTGTAGCTCCTGTCTTCATGCAAGAAACTGCTACAGAAAAAAATACTACTACTGCAAAAACAGAAACAACAACACCTAAAACTCCAGTTGAACCTGAAAAACTACTAAATAATCTTATAATTAGTTGTACAACTACTTTTTAGATTTATTATTCTTATTTATAATTAAAATAAAATAAAGTAAAGGTGATTTAAATGTATAGTATTGGTATTCCTGAACTTGTATTAATCTTGGTTATCGCTTTAGTTGTATTTGGTCCTGGTAAATTGCCAGAAATCGGTAAAGCTGTAGGCAAAAGTCTTCGCGAATTCCGTTCTGCTTCTACAGAAGATAATACAAAAACTATTGATGCTAAAAATGAAGACGAAAAAAAGATAAAAAGTGAGGTAGCAATTTATGTCTCAAGATATGAACGAACATACTTCTGCTAATACTGTTACTGCTTCAACTTCAGAAAATCTACCAACAACTGAAGTTAACGAGCAGACAACTACAAATAATGGCAGTATGTCCATTATTGCTCACCTTACTGAGCTTAGAAAACGCCTTATTCGTTCACTAATCGCTATAGGTATTGGTAGCTGTGTTGCTTATTATTTTATTGAAGACATAATGCACATCTTAACAGGCCCTGCTGGAAAGCTTTATTATATGCAACCAGCAGAGGCATTTTTTACTTATATTAAAGTTGCTGTATTTGTCGGATTTTTACTTGCTCTACCTATAGTTTTATATCAAATATGGCGATTTGTTTTACCTGCCTTAATCGGTATGGAAAGATATTTAATCTCCGTTATCGTGCCTATTTCACTAATTTTATTTTTAGCTGGTTTAGCCTTTTCCTTTTTCTTTGTCATGCCAGCTGGGATAAAATTCTTAATGGGCTTTAGCACTGAAGAACTTCAACCTATGTTTTCGCTAAAACAATATTTTGACTTTGTCATTGCCTTTTTATTGCCATTCGGCTTTATCTTTGAAATGCCTTTAGCCATTATATTATTAGCCAAAGTAGGTATTATTTCTTCAAAATTCTTAGCAAAACAACAACGCATTGTAATCTTTTTAACTTTTGTCGTTGGTGCTATTATTTCCCCAACACCAGATGTTTTTTCCCAATCTATGATTGCTATACCTATGATTTTACTTTATGAAATAAGTTATGTCATAGTTCGTTTTGCTATGAAAAATAATGTTAATCACTTACGCAATATAAATATAAAGGAGCGATTTTTTGGCTTTTTATGATTTAAGAGAATTCATCAACGCTTTGGAGTCTCGTGGTATGCTCAAACGCATCAAAACTCCTGTTGATTGTAATTTAGAAATCACTGAATCACTGACCGCGTTTCCAAAATGGAAGGCAAAAAAATGTAGCTTTATTATTTGAAAATGTAAAAGGCTACGATATGCCTGTACTTATGAATGCTTTCGGTAGTATGGAACGCTTGGCACTTGCTTTTGGTGTAAATGATATTGAAGAAATTCCTAATGAACTTCGTGAAATCTTAAGATTACCTTATATTTCCCTTCAAAATAAAATGGATTTAATCCACATCATTCCAACTGCAAAACGTGCTATTAATTTCCCTAAATATGTAAAAAAAGCACCTTGTCAAGAAGTAGTTATCACAGATAATCCTACTTTAGATAAATTCCCTATTTTGAAATGTTGGCCTCAAGATGGTGGTCCATTCATCACTTTACCACTTGTATTCACTCGCAATCCAAAAACAGGTAAACGTAATGTTGGTATGTATCGTTTACAAAAATATGATGGTCAAACAACTGGTATGCACTGGCATCTTCATAAAGATGGTGCTAGTAACTATCGCGCTTATCAAGAAATGGGCAAAGATAAAATTGAAGTTGCTGTCGCTATCGGTACAGACCCAGTAATCACATATGCCGCTACTGCTCCACTTCCTCGTGATATTGATGAAATGGTATTTGCAGGCTTTTTACGTAAAAAATCTGTAGAAATGGTAAAATGTAAAACTGTTGATGTTGAAGTACCAGCTTGCAGTGAAATCGTACTTGAAGGATATGTAAATATCGGTGAAACTCGCCGTGAAGGTCCTTTCGGTGACCATACAGGTTATTATTCATTAGCTGATGATTATCCAGTATTCCACATCACTTGTATAACACATCGCAAAAATCCTATTTATTCTGCTACTATCGTTGGTAAACCTCCAATGGAAGATTGCTTCTTAGCTAAAGCTACAGAACGTATTTTCTTACCATTATTACAACAGACTTTACCTGAAATTCGCGATATTAATTTCCCTCTTGAAGGTGTATTCCATGATTGCGTAATGGTATCCATCAAAAAACATATCCACAACAAGCTAAAAAAGTAATGCATGCTATTTGGGGTATGGGACAAATGATGTTCACCAAAATGATCATTGTAGTTGATGAACATGTTGACGTTCAAAAAGAAAAAGAAGTTTGGTGGCGTGTTTTCAACAATATTGATGCTAAACACGATATTGTAATGGTTGAGGGTCCACTTGACGCCTTAGACCACTCCTCACCAATGGCAAAATGGGGTACAAAAATAGGTATTGATGCTACAAAAACATGGCCAGAAGAAGGACATACTCGTGAATGGCCTGATGAAATTAACATGTCTGACGATATTAAAAAACTTGTAGATGCAAAATGGCAGGAACTCGGTCTTGAGTAAATTATCTGCTCATATCAATAATATAGCTCTTCATCATTCTGTATTTGCCCTACCCTTTGCTTATATGGGATTATTCCTTGCGGCAAAGGGTATCCCTACTTTTCACGATTTTTTATGGGTAACACTTGCAATGATAGGAGCTAGAAGCTCTGCTTTAGCTATGGACAACCTTGTCGATTTGAAATTTGATAAACAACAAAATCGCATGTCCAAACGTCCATTAGTTACTGGAGCAATTAAACCTATTGAAGTAATTATCCTCATCATCGTCAGTCTTTGTATATTTTTATATTCTGCTAGTCAACTAGCTCCTATTTGTCTAAAATTAACACCAATTTGTTTATTTTTCTTATTATTTTATCCGTATACGAAAAGATTTACTTTTCTTTGTCATTATTTTTTAGGTGTAGCTTTAGCCATGGCACCTGCTGGTGGATATATCGCTGTTACAGGTGAATTGCCATTTGGTATTATTTTATTAAGTGGTGGCGTTTGTTTATGGATTGGTAGTTTTGATGTAATTTACGGTAGCCAAGACCGCCAATTTGATTTAGACCATAAACTTCATTCTATGGCAACACAATTTGGTGTAACTAATGCTCATAAAATAGCAGCTTTTTTCCATTTTATTTCTATTTTATGTTTTATCGGTGCTGGAATCTATTTTGATTTATCCTTTATTTATTATATTGGTGTATTAATAGCTATCTTGACATTAATTTATCAACATAGCCTTATCACTCCATATGATTTCAGTCGTTTAACTCAAGTTTATTTCATGCGCAATGGCATTGTTTCTATTGTCATTTTTGTATTTACATTAATTGATATTTTAAGTTAATAAAGAAGGTGTTATTTTTGAGTGCACAAATTTTATCCGGAAAAATATTTGCTAGTGAATTTAAAGAAGAAGCAAAAAAACAAGTTTTAGCTTTAAAAGAACAATATAATATCACTCCTGGTCTTGCTGTAATTATCGTTGGTGAAAATCCAGCTTCTAAAGTTTATGTAAATAATAAACATCGCACTTGCGAAGAAGTTGGTATCTATTCTGAAGTTATAAGCATGCCTGCTGATACAACAAAAGAACAACTCATCGCCAAAATTGATGAATTAAATTATCGCCAAGAAATTCATGGTATTTTAGTTCAATTACCACTTCCAGAAGCTATTGCTAAAGAAGAAGCAGATATTTTAAATGCTATTTGCCCATTAAAAGATGTTGATGGTTTCCACCCTGTTAATGTTGGTAAATTGATGATTGGACAAGACGATGGTATGATACCTTGTACTCCATATGGTTGTTTAAAAATGCTTCAATCCGCTAAAATCAATATAGATGGCGCACATGCTGTTATCGTTGGTCGCAGTAATATTGTGGGTAAACCTATGGGACAATTATTACTCGCTCAAAATGCTACAGTTACTATCTGTCATTCACATACTCACAACCTCAAAGAAATTTGTCGTTCTGCTGATATTTTAGTGGCAGCTGTGGGCAGACTCATTTTATTACCGCTGATATGATAAAACCTGGTGCTACTGTAATTGATGTTGGTATCAACCGCATTGCACCTAAAAAATTAGTTGGTGATGTAGACTTTGATAATGCTGTAGAAGTAGCTGGTGCTATCACACCTGTTCCAGGTGGCGTAGGTCTTCTCACTATAGCTATGCTCATGCAAAATACTATCAATGCTGCAAAATTACAACTTGCTAAATAAATTTGCCTTTGTTATAATAAAAACATAATTTCATAAATAGTATGGAACTGACGGATTTTAGTGGAATTAACCACATGAACCGTACTATTATCAAAAAGTCGACCGTCTGGGCATAATAATATATGCTCAGGCGTTTTTTTTATGCCTAAGCATATGTTTGGCAAAATTTATATTGCCTTTTTCCAAAATATATAATACTATCAAATTAGTTTAATTATTGGAGGTACTAAACCACATGAAAACAGACGTGCAAATTGCTCAAGAAGCTATTATGGAACCTATTGGTAAAATTGCTCAACATCTTGAAATCCCAGAAGATGAACTTGAATTATACGGAAAATATAAAGCTAAAATTTCTTTAAACTATTGGAACACAACTCTCCAACAAAAAGAAAATGGTAAACTTATTCTTGTAACAGCAATTAATCCAACTCCTGCTGGTGAAGGTAAAACAACTACTAGCATTGGTCTTGGCGATGCTCTTCATAAACTCGGCAAAAAAACTGCAATCGCTCTTCGTGAACCTTCCTTAGGTCCATGCTTTGGTATGAAAGGCGGTGCCGCTGGCGGTGGTTATGCTCAAGTAGTGCCAATGGAAGATATCAATCTTCATTTCACTGGCGATTTCCATGCTATAACATCTGCTCACAATTTACTTGCTGCTGTTATCGATAACCATATCCAACAGGGCAATGCTCTTGATTTAGATGTTCGTCGCATCACTTGGAAACGCGTTGTCGATTTAAATGACCGTGCTCTTCGCAATATCATCTGTGGTTTAGGTGGTAAAGCTCATGGCGTACCACGCGAAACTGGTTTTGATATCACTGTTGCATCTGAAATGATGGCTATTTTATGTTTGACATCTGACCTTGAAGATATGAAAAAAACGTCTTGGCAATATCATCATCGGTTACACTAGAAGCGGTCGTCCTGTTCGCGCTGAAGAATTAAATGTAACAGGTGCTTTAACTTTATTATTCAAAGATGCAATTAAACCAAACCTTGTACAAACTCTTGAAGGTACTCCTGCTCTTATCCATGGTGGCCCTTTTGCCAATATTGCTCATGGTTGCAATAGTGTAATGGCTACTAAATACGCTTTAAAAATGGCTGATTATACTGTTACTGAAGCAGGTTTTGGTGCTGACCTTGGTGCTGAAAAATTCCTTGATATCAAATGTCGTTTCACTGGATTTAAACCTGATGCAGTAGTAATCGTTGCTACTATTCGCGCTTTAAAAATGCATGGTGGACTTGCAAAAACTGAACTTGCTACTGAAAATATCGAAGCACTCAAAAAAGGTATGACTAACCTTGCTAAACATATTGAAAACATTCAAAAATTCGGTTTACCAATTGTTGTAGCTATAAATGCATTCCCTACTGATACAGAAAATGAACTTCAAGAATTAAAAGCTCTTTGCGAATCTATGGGAGCTTCTGTAAGCATTTCCGAAGCTTGGGCAAAAGGTGGCGAAGGTGCTATCGACCTTGCTCAAAAAGTTATTGAAGCAACTGAAAAACCTTCTAACTTCCAATACATGTATGACGTAAATGATTCTATCAAAGATAAAATCAATGCAATCGCTACAAAAATCTATGGTGCTGACGGCGTAAACTACACACCTGCTGTAGAAAAACTATCGCTGAATTTGAAGCTGAAGGTCTTGATAAAATGCCAATCTGCATGGCAAAAACTCAATATTCCTTAAGTGATGACCAATTCAAATTAGGTGCACCAACAGGATTTAAATCACTGTTCGCGAACTTCGCATCAGTGCTGGCGCAGGCTTTATCGTAGCCTTAACAGGTAATATCTTAACAATGCCTGGTCTTCCTAAAAACCTGCTGCTGAAAATATGGATATCGATATTAACGGAAAAATTACTGGTTTATTCTAATTTTCTACGTTAATTATTAATTAAAAATCAAAAACCCCAAAAGTTTGTTTAAATTAAACTTTTGGGGTTTTATTTTATCCTCTTTTTATTAAATTTAGTCATATTTTTTAATAATCTAAGATTGATAATCATAGCGATAATGGCAAAAATTGCACCACCTAAACCAACAAAAGGCATAGGTGCAAAATTTATGATTATTCCACCACAAGCCGAGCCTAGCGCTATACCTGTATTAAACGATACAGGATTTAATGCAGAAGCTAAAGTTATAGCTTCTGGTTTTTCTCTTGTGGCTGTCTTCAAAAAATGCAATTGCGCTGGTGAATTTTGTAAATACATTATCACACCTATGAGCAAAATATTTATCAAACCTAAAACTAAATGATAACTAGTAAAAATAAGTGCAAGCAAACATAGAGCTTGTAAGAAATATACTATTGGCATTTTCTTCATACCACCTAAACTAGCTATTCTTCCTGAAAGTAAATTGCTGATAATCGTACTGATACCAAATAAGCTCAATACTAAACTTGTCATGGAAATAGGTATTTGTATATATTGTTGTAAAATCGGTGTCAGATATGTATAAAATACATAACTTCCAGCAGCACCACAGATTACAATAAGCATACCATAATTTATACGCATACTCTTCAATAAAATAAATTGATTACATAAATTTGTTTTTTGTCCACTGCCAACATTTGGTAAATAATGCCACAACATCAATAAAATACATATACTAACTACAGATAATAATATAAAAGTCATTTGCCAACTAAATATTTGACAAATAATCGTACCTATAGGCACACCAAAAACAGAGGCTATACTAAAACCTGCAAAAATCCAACTGATGACTTTTGGTTGATATTGAACAGTCGCTATTTCAGAAGCAAATGTCATCGAAATAGATAATATTGTTCCTGAAATTATCGCTGTTATAATTCTAGCTAATACTAAAATATAATAATTACTCGCTAAAGCACATAAAAAATTTCCTAAGATAAAACATATTACTAATATCAATAATACATAATATCTGTTATAAGCACTAACTGCTGCTGTGATAAACGGAGTGCCTATTGCATAAGCAAAAGCAAAAACTGAAATTAAATTACCCGCCATAGTCAACGAGCAATTTATATCATTTGCTATATCAGGCAAAATACCCACAATTATAAATTCACTCGTTCCTAAAATAAAACTCAATAAAATTAAACTTAAAACAGCCATAGTATTATACGTTTTTTGTGCCATCAAGATAATCTTCACCTTCTCTAAAATACAAATTTATTTAAACATAAATTATACTTATTCAAAGGAAAAAATCTAGTATTTACAACCATTATTCATCATTTAAACTACAAAAATCACGATTTTGACTATATTGACTATTTATAAATGAAATTAATTTTATTCTTGACATAGATTAAATATTTGTTATAATAAAGCTATCAATTGAATAAGCACTGTGGAACTGACGGATTTTAGTGGAATTAACCACATGAACCGCATTGCTATAGAAAAGTCGACCGTCTGGGCAAAGAAAATTTTTGCCTAGATGGTCTTTTTGTTTTAGGCATAAGTTTTCTTGTATTTATAATTTTTATTTTACGAAAGGAAGATTATATAATGAAAACAGATGGCTTATCGCATTATCCGCAATTGGTATTCATATTTGTATTGGTAGTGTTTATGCTTGGAGCGTACTTACTAAGCCTATCATGGCTCAAATGGGCTTTAGTCTTCAAGAAACTACATGGACATTTTCTATTGCAATTTTATTTTTAGGTTTATCCGCTGGTTTTCTAGGAACATTTGTTGAAAAAAATGGCCCTCGTATCAGCGGACTTACTGCCACTGCCTTCTTTGGTATTGGTATGTTTGGTACAGCTTTAGCTCTTCATTTACAAAGTCTTATTTTACTTTACATCTGCTATGGTGTAATCGGTGGTATTGGTCTTGGTATTGGATATATCACTCCTGTTTCCACTCTTGTAAAATATTTCCCTAAAAGACGTGGATTTGCTACAGGTCTTGCTATCATGGGATTTGGTTTTGCAAGTTTAATTGCTGGCCCTATCATGCAAATTCTCGTTAGCAATTTTGGCTTAGTAACTAACTTCATCATTTTAGGCTGTGCTTATATATTAATCATGGGAGCTTCTTCTTTATATCTCGCTCCTCCACCAAAAGAATTCGTAGAAAAATACTTACCTACAACTGTTAAAACTTCTAATTCTATGGTTGAAATAAAACAATATAGCGTAGCTGAAGCTACTCGCGATTGGAAATTCTATGCGCTTTGGTGGATATTCTTCACTAATATTACTTGTGGTATTGGTCTTTTAGCTGTAGCTTCTCCTATGGCTCAAGAAGTAGTTCATATGAGCCCAATTGCTGCTGCTCCATGGTTGGCGTTATTGGACTTATCAATGGTTTTGGTCGTATCGCTTGGTCTAGCGTTTCCGATTATATAGGTCGTAGAAATACTTATATTTTATTTTTCTTGATTGAAATTTTTGCTTTCTATGCACTCGCTAATACAACTGAAGCCTTTTTCTTCCAATTATTAGTTTTAATCATTGTTTCTTGCTATGGTGGTGGCTTCTCTTGTATGCCAGCTTATTTAAGCGATTTATTTGGCACAAAACAATTAAGCGCTATTCATGGCAGAATTCTCACAGCTTGGGGCATGGCTGGTATTGCAGGACCACTTTTATTATCCTTTATTCGTGAAACAACTCAAAGTTATGCACTTTGCCTCTATGTATTCGCATTTTTATTTATTATCAGCTTCATCATAGCTATAATATTAAAAATAAAAACAACTAAAAAAGAAAAACTCATTTCAAGCAAAACTATTGCTTAAGAAAAAAACTCACTCTAAATAAAGCTAGTAGTTAAAATTAAAACTAACTACTAGGCTTTATTTATATGCTAAAATAATATTAACTATCAATATAGTTAAATTTTTATTAATAAAAAAATATATGTTTTTTATAGAAAGGTTAATTTATTATGTCTGAGCTCTTCCATGAATTTTTATCTACCAATTTTACAATAACACAAGAAATAAAAAAATCATCAAAGAGTAAAATTGTTTTAGCTATTAATAAATTAACAAATCAACCTTGTATCATAAAATATCTTCATCACACTACAAGTCCTTATAACGAATTAAAAAAACTCTCACATAATTGTTTTCCTGAAATATATTATCTATATCAAGATGAAAACATCACTATTATTGTTGAAGAATACATCAATGGACGCACACTTTTTAATATTTTAGAACAACAAGAACAACTTTCTGATGATATTATCAAGAAAATAATCATTCGATTATGCGAAGGATTAAAAATTTTACATGAACATAATATTTTACATCGCGACATAAAACCTTCTAATATAATGCTCACTAAAGATAATATCGTTAAACTAATCGACTTTGATACAGCTCGTCTAATCAATCCTGATAAAACGTATGATACAGAATATCTTGGTACACGTGGATATGCTCCCCCTGAACAATACGGTTTTGCTCAAACAGATATTCGCAGTGATATCTATGCTTTAGGTATAACTTTACAAAAACTTCAACCTAAAAATAAAAAAGCTTCAAAAAATCATCAAAAAAGCGATTAAGTTCGATCCTGACAGACGTTACCAATCTGTAAATGAAATTTTGCAAGAATTTGTCCCTATGGCAACATGGAAAAAATTCTTAATCACTTTAAGTATTATCCTGCTTACATTAATTTTAATCATCATCTCTTATAGCTATTATTTAAATAAAACTTCTGAGACACCTACAGATTTTGATATTCAAAAAATTGAAGATGATCTAAAACAACTTCCTGAAAAAATTGATACAGAAAAATAAAACAAGAAATTAAAGATTTACCTCAAAAAAATCCTTTTAATGATGTCAAATCAGAAAATAAATCATCTACTCCTAAAAATAATGAAACGACTCCTTTTTCGCCTGCTCCAACAGCTACGCCTAATGATGAAAAAAATCAGTCTACTAATCAAAAACCTAGACGAAAATACACTAGAGAATATTTAGCTGAACATGTCCCATTTACTTATGATATTGATGGCAGTTTTAGCCCTACAACTTTATCTTGGCAAGATTATGGAGATTATATCGGAGGTAGAGGTACTTTACATTTTAAAATAGTAAATAATACAGATATTGATTTACCTCTTAACTATGAATTTGTAACTCATGGAATGAAAATACCTACTTCAGCCGTTACTACAAGTGATAATTTATCTCTTACTGATTTAGATATCTATCCTGGAGATGGTATCTATGGTGCAACAACTATATTTATCCTTCCTAAAAAAGATATCTCACCAAATGAAGTATGTGAAATATGGATTGATTTAAATCAATGTAAATTATACGATAAAAACGCTTTATGAAGATTTTTCTAAAAAAGTTGACTTAAGCAATGGACTTCCAACAAATAGCACTCTAGATAAAGATAAAAATGGTCCCTATATGATAGATATAAGCTTTTATTCACCTATACTAGATATTATCTATCTTTATAATGATGAATTTCCTGTTTATTAATCATAAATTATCATAAAAACTTTGTAATTCTTTTAAGCTATTTGTTCTTTGTTTTATCGGCAAAGCTTGCCATACTTTTTCTTTATAACTTGCCTTTGATTTATCACCTAAACGTGAGTCAATGATAGATACTATACCTTTATCTGTTTTATTGCGTATTAATCTACCTACACCTTGTTTTAATTTAATAATCATCTCTGGAACTAATACTTCCTCTAAAGGATTTTTACTGCGTTTACATTTTTCATTGATAATTGGTTCTGGCAGTGGGAATGGCAATTTATAAATAATTAAATTCGAAAGTGCTATACCTTCTATGCTTATACCTTCCCAAAAAACTCCTGTTCCTAGTAACACAGAATTTACATCTTGCTTAAATTTATGAATTAATTGTTGTTGTGAAGATATTTCATTTTGTTTAATTAAAGTATAATTTAATTCAAGCTTTAACCTTGTATATACAGCATTCATATCCGCTTTAGATGTAAACAAAATCAAAGCCTTTCCTTGAGAAATATCCAATATTTTTTTCACTAAATCTATGCTTTCATCAATAAATTTTCCTCTATCTTTGCTAGGGCTTGTAATATCATCTGTATAGAAAAGTTTTGCATGTTTATCATAAGCAAATGGCGAATATTTCACTTCTGATAATATGCTATCATTTATTGGAAACATCGTATTTTGTATAAAATAACTATATGCTTTCGTCAAATCTTCACTGGCTAAATTCGTCAAAGTCGCCGAAGTAAAAATTGTATGGAAATTTTTTCTCAGTTTTACTCTATCGCCAAAAATAATTCATTGATTTTTCATTTACATTTGTAGGACAAAGATATATTATTGGATTTTTAGCCTCTTCAGCCCAGACAATATAGTTTTTTTCATCTTGCCATGCTTTGAAAAAGTCTAAAATAATCTCCATATCACTATTGATTTTCCCGCCAGTTTTACGAATACTTACAGCATGTGCTATCATTATTGCTTCTGCTATTTTATATACATTTTGCAATAAATCAATCGGTATATTTATCTTAAATCTATCAGCATCTTGATGTTGTTTTTGTGCCTGTTGTATTTGATATTTTATCTGCTTATCTATTATCCTAAAAATTTTATCTATATCTCTAAATACACCATCTATATTTTTAGCTAAATTAGGTGGTATTTTTTTTATGCTTAAATAGCATCTTTTCAATGTATTTACCAATTGCTTTCTAGTCAACATATCTGTATACGAGGAACGCACTTTATCTTCTAAATTATGAGCTTCATCAACGACAATCAAGCTTAATTCTTCTGTAAATAAACCATCTTTCATCTCTCGTTTTAAACGCAAATCAGTAGTGAGCATATCTTGATTGCAAATAATTATACCCTTTGTCTTTTTCAAATTTAAACGTAAATTATGGTAATGACAAACATCTCGATATTCACAATATTTACATTCACGATAATTATAATTTTTAATTCTAAATTTCTGCCATAAATCTAAAGGAAGTTCAATATTCCAATCACTTGGCTCTTTACCACCTTGATTTATACATTCATATATTTTCTCATATTGCTTTAAATTTGCTCTATCATCAAAAAATCTTTTAAAATGATATCTACAAATGAAATTAGTCATACCTTTAGCCAATAAAACTTCTGGAAATATTTGTAATTTCTCCATGATATAGCGTATATCGCCTTGTAATTGTTCCTGCAAAGTGATAGTTGAAGTAGCTATTACCACTGGTTTTTGTAAATAATAATTATAATAAATAAGTGGCACTAAATAAGCAAAAGATTTTCCAATCCCTACACCTGCTTCTACCACTAAATTTTTCTTTTGACTTATGGCATCTACTATTTCACAAGCCATCTCTGATTGACCTTCACGAAATTCTAAATTATTATTTTCCATTTCAGGATTTTCAAAGAAAAAACTATATACTTTTTCTCCAATTTCTCGTAAATATTTAGCTTCTAATTTTGATTGCACTATTTTTACCTCTACTATCTATAATTTAATCAATATTGCATTCTTTAAAATGTTATTTTATTATAATATAAATCAATTAAAAATAACAAAGGAAGTATTTTTATGGGAGTAATCACAGATAAATTAGGTGCTGATTTAAAACAACAAAAAGATATTCACACTTTTTTAGAAAATAATAAAGATAAATTATTAGATATGAACTTACCTAAATATCTAGATGAACTTTTAGCGCAAAAAAATTTAACAAAATCAGATGTTATCAAAAAATCTGGTCTACCTGTAACTTATGCTTATAAAATTTTTTCAGGGCAAAAACATACTGCTAGAAATCGCATATTAGCTCTTGCTATAGCTATGCAATTAAGTATTGATGAAACAAATCATCTTTTAAATCATGCTGAACATAGTTCTTTATACCCACGCAATCCATGGGATACTATAATCATGTATGCACTTCAAAGACATTTAAGCGTAATTGAAACAAATATATTATTGACTGATGCAAAAGCTTCTCCTTTACTAGAATAAAACTTTTAGGCTAATAAATTTTTTCTTTTTATTAGCCTATTTTTTATTCTATATAATATATTTTGTATTTTTATTTTTTTCATTAATTTAAATATAGAAAATTATTGCAAAATTTAATTAAATAGTGTATTATTATAAATCATAACTGCAATAACAAAAATTAATCGTTATATAAATTTTAGTAATGGAGGTTTTTATATGTCTTTTTTAGAAGCTGGCACAAAATATTTAAAAACAATAGAATCTTATGATAGACTTTCCGCAGTAGAAAAAAATTGAAGCAAATCATTTATTATTAGCTTATGAAGAACTCATGAAAGACGATTGTTATCGCCTCTGTTTAAACTGATTTACATCTACTATTGCGTCTTACTGAAAGTGGTCAAGCAATTTGTCTTCAAGACCCTGAGCTTGCTCACGTTATTTTCGTAAAAACTATTGAGTTATCTCCTTATAATAAATTAGTTTTGCGCCATTATAGTGAATTTTTGAACATACATGGCTGGGATTTAGAATCTATTCAACTCAGTAAATTCCTCAAACAAAATCAATTAAAAGAAGCTCAAGATTTTGCTTTAAAATTGGATATTTTCTTAGATGGTATGCCTATCAATCAATTTAGAGACCCTAGCGCATTGACATCTTTCATCAAAGGTAATTTCACATCAGTATTTAGTCATATCGCTAAACGCTATTTGAATTTCATTCATCAAAAAATTAATTCTAATAAACGCAATTTCACTGAAGATATGAATTGGCTCAATAGCAAGATGAAATTATTCATTCCATATATTGATAAATCCGATTTAGATATTTTACATGAATTCACAGAAAAAGGATTAGCTAAATATATAACTTCTAATGAAGTTTCCTTTATGCTTTTAAAAAAATATGGAACTTGAACCATATAATCGTAAAGTAACTGATAAATTTTATAAATTACTTAGCTTAAATCGTCATAGACAATTTGGCTATTAATATTTTTAAATAAAAAAGGAAGTCTATATAATAGACTTCCTTTTTATTTTCATATTTATTATTTTACGCCTAAAGTTACTTTTTCACCATTGATATTCCATTCTTTAGTGAAGCCGTCTAATTTATCGTAAACAAGTTCATCTGCTAAAGTAATTTTCTTAATTGTTTCTGCATTATCCTGCATTAATTTAGCAATTTTTTCATTACCTTGAGCAAATACTGTAATTCTATCAGTTACTTCAAAGCCATTTTCTTTACGCATTGTCTGAACTTTACTGATGATTTCACGAACGAAACCTTCTTCAATGAGTTCATCTGTCAATACTGTAGAAATAGCAATTGTTACATCACCATCACGCTGAGCTGCAAAACCTTCTGTTTGAGTCATTTTTACGTCAAGGTCTTCAGGTACAAGTGTGATTTCACCAGAAGAAAGTTCTAATTTCAATGTTTTTGTAGTTTCAAGTTCAACTTTAGCTTTTTGTCCATCAACTTTAGCTAAAGCAGCAGCAATTTCTTTCATCTGTTTGCCGTATTTTGGACCTAATACTTTGAACTGTGGTTTGATTTCATAGTTCAAATATTCGTCCATATTATCTTTGAATTCTACTTTTTTAACATTTAATTCTTCTTCTACAATTTTTGTATAGAATTCATTGAGTTCAAATGGAGCTTTTACATACATAAGAGCGATTGGCTGACGGTTTTTGATATTTGCTTCATTACGAGCAGCACGACCTAAAACTACAGCTTTCAATACTAAGTCCATAGTTTTTTCAAGTTCGCTATCAATGAATGCTTCATTTGCAACAGGATAAGCACAAAGATGTACACTTTCTGGTGCATCTTTTTCACTATTTAAAACAAGATTTTGATAAATAGCTTCTGTCATAAATGGAATCATTGGAGCTGCGAGTTTAATAACTGTTGTAAGTGCAGTATATAAAGTCATGTAAGCATTGATTTTGTTTTGGTCTGTTTCTTTAGCCCAGAAACGATCACGACTTCTTCTTACATACCAGTTAGAAAGTTCATCTACAAATTCTTGAAGAGCTTTTGCAGCTTCTGTGATTTTATAGCTATTTAAATCTTCATCTACAGTTTTAATTAAAGTATTAAGACGAGATAAGCACCATTTATCTAATACAGAAAGTTTATCATATTCAAGACTGTATTTAGATACATCAAATTTATCAATATTAGCATAGAGTACAAAGAATGCGTAAGTATTCCATAATGTACCCATGAATTTACGTTGACCTTCTTGAACAGCAGCATCATGGAAACGATTTGGAAGCCATGGAGCACTATTTTCATAGAAATACCAACGGATAGCATCTGCACCATGTTGAGCTAAAGCTTTCATTGGTTCCACTGCATTACCTTTGGATTTACTCATTTTACGACCTTGAGCATCTAAAACGTGACCTAATACGATAACGTTTTTATAAGGAGCTTTGTCAAAGAGTAATGTGGAAATAGCAATTAGAGAATAGAACCAACCACGAGTTTGATCTACTGCTTCAGAGATGAAATCTGCTGGGAATTGTTCTTCAAAGAGTTCTTTATTTTCAAATGGATAATGCCATTGTGCAAAAGGCATGGAACCAGAGTCAAACCAGCAGTCAATAACTTCTGGAACACGATGCATTTCTTTACCACAATGAGGACATTTAATAGTTACAGCATCAATGAATGGACGATGTAATTCAATATCATCAGGGCAATTATCAGACATGGATTTTAATTCTTCGATAGAACCGATTGCATGTTGATGACCGCATTCACATTCCCAGATATTAAGTGGAGTACCCCAATAACGGTTACGAGATAAGCCCCAATCTTGAACATGTTCGAGCCAATCGCCAAAACGACCTTTACCGATAGATTCAGGAATCCAGTTGATTGTTTTATTATTAGCAATTAATTTATCGCGAACAGCTGTCATGCGAATGAACCATGTTTCACGTGCATAATATAAAAGTGGAGTATCGCAACGCCAGCAATGTGGATAACTATGTTCAAAGTTAGGTGCAGAGAATAATAATCCTTTTTCTTCTAAGTCTTTTAAAATTTTTGGATCTGCTTTTTTTACAAATACACCTGGCCAATCAGTATCTGCTGTCATGCAACCTTTAGCGTCAACGAATTGTACGAAGGCAATACCATATTCACGGCAAACACGGGAGTCATCTTCACCGAATGCAGGAGCCATATGAACGATACCAGAACCATCTGTAGTTGTTACATAATCATCACAAGTTACGATAAATGCTTTTTTGCCATTTAATTTATTTAAAGCATATGGATAAAGTGGTTCATATTCCTTATATTCAAGAGATTTACCTGGCATTTCTTCGAGGATTGTATAATCTTCGCCTAAAACTTTTTCGCAAAGTTCTTTAGCCATGTAATAAGTGTAATCGCCTTGTTTTACTTTTACATAAGTGATTTCTGGATTTACGCAAAGTGCAAGGTTAGATGGAAGAGTCCATGGAGTAGTTGTCCATGCGAGGAAGTAAGCATCTTCACCTTTTGCTTTAAATCTTACAAATGCAGATTTTTCTTTTACATCTTTATATCCTTGAGCTACTTCGTGAGAAGAAAGAGGTGTACCACAACGAGGGCAGTATGGAACGATTTTATGACCTTTATATAAAAGACCTTTATTCCAAATTTCTTTTAATGCCCACCATACAGATTCAATATAATCATTATGGTATGTAACATATGGATCTTTCATATCTGCCCAATAGCCTACAGCTTTGGAGAATTCTTCCCACATACCTTCGTATTTCCAAACGCTTTCTTTACATTTTTCTACGAAAGGTTCAATACCATATTCTTCAATTTGTTCTTTACCATTGATGCCTAATAATTTTTCAACTTCAAGTTCTACTGGAAGACCATGTGTATCCCAACCAGCTTTACGGATAGTTTTATGACCTTTCATAGCTTGATAACGAGGAATCATATCTTTGATTACACGAGTTAAAACGTGTCCAATATGAGGTTTACCATTTGCTGTTGGTGGTCCATCATAAAATGTGAATACATCTGCATCTTCATGTTGATGTACTTGTTTTTTAAATATATCGTGTTCTTCCCAGAATTTTTCAATTTCTTTTTCGCGTTCTACGAAATTTAGATTGGTATCAACTTTGTTATACACAAAAAAGCCTCCTCTGTATACAAATAATAAATAAAAATTCCAGTATATGAAAAAAACTCTTGCCAAATAGGACAAGAGCAACTGTAATACATAACTAAAAAAAGCCTTCACCCAAAACAGGATGAAAGCTGTGCTGTCATTATACCACCTATTTCACATACCAACATATGCAACCCCTTTAACGGAGGGACCCGACACGGTCTATTCTTAAAAATTAATTTCAACCTGTAACTCCAGAGTGATTTTCCATTAAAAACTACTTGTACCAATTTCCAGCAATACATGGCTCTCTGTAACTTTTATTTTTAATTTACTATCTCTTTCATTGTTTTTCTTCTTTGTACTATTGTGTACGCTTGATATAATATCACAATAATAGAAAATGAGCAAGAAAAAATTTACCCTAAACAGTTTACAATTATACAAAATAAAATTGACAAATATAATTTTATCGTTTATAATTCATTCATACTTATTCACTATGAAAATACATATTAAAGGAGGTCATTGCCATGAAAATTTATCATAATTTTATGGAACTAGTAGGTCATACACCTCTTGTTCAAATTAATAATTACAGTAAACTCCATGATATAAAAGCTAATTTATTAGTGAAATTAGAATATTTTAATCCTGCTGGTAGTGCCAAAGATAGAATTGCCAAAGCCATGATTGAAGATGCTGAAAATCGCGGTATTTTAAAACCTAATTCCACTATCATTGAGCCAACAAGTGGCAACACTGGTATTGGTCTTTGTGCTGTAGCCGCAAGCAAAGGTTATAAAATCATCATCACTATGCCAGAAACAATGAGTATTGAACGCAGAAAACTCATGAAGGCTTATGGCGCTGAGCTTGTATTAACAGAAGGTAGCAAAGGCATGGCAGGAGCTATCCAAAAAGCTGAAGAATTAGCAAAAGATATACCTGATAGCTTTATTCCTGGACAATTCACTAATTTAATCAATCGCCAAGCTCATTATATGACAACTGGCCCAGAAATCTGGCAAGATACTGATGGTAAAGTTGATATCTTCGTTGCTGGTATTGGTACAGGCGGTACTTTAAGCGGTACAGGAAAATATCTCAAAGAACAAAATCCTAATATAAAAATCATTGGTATTGAACCTCAAACTTCTGCTGTATTAACAACCGGTAAAGCAGGTGCTCACAAAATTCAAGGCATTGGCGCTGGCTTTATACCGGATACTTTAGATACTTCTATCTATGATGAAATCATAACTGTAGACAATGAAGTATGTTTTACAGCTAGTAAAGAACTCACAAAAACAGAAGGTCTTTTGACTGGTATCTCATCTGGTGCCACACTTTGGGCAGCTACTCAAGTTGCCAAACGTCCAGAAAATATTGGCAAAAATATCGTTGTTTTACTTCCTGATACTGGTGAACGTTATCTCTCTACACCATTATTTGAAGAATAATATTTCAAACTCAATAACATCATCATATTGTAAATATTTTTATGTGATGATGTTATTTTTTTATAAGTTATTCATAGTTTTATAATAGGATAAATATATTTTAAAGGGAGAGTTTTATAATGACAAAAAAATTGGATACAAATAATTGGGCTTTTGAAACTAAACAATTACATATAGGTCAAGAAATGTCTGATCCTATAACAAATTCTCGTGCTGTACCCATTTATCAAACGACCTCTTATGTATTTGATAATTGCCAAGTAGCTGCTGATAGATTTGCCTTAAAAGAAGGCGGTAATATTTATGGTAGATTAACTAATTCCACTCAAGAAGTATTAGAAAAACGCATTGCTAGCCTTGAAGGTGGTGCAGGAGCTTTGGCTGTAGCTTCAGGCGCTGCCGCTATAGCCTATACAATACAAGCTCTCGCTAAAGTAGGCGACCATATTGTCTGCTCAAAAACAGTATATGGAGGAACATATAATCTTTTTGCTCATACTTTAGTGGATTTTGGCATAAATACGACTTTTGTCGACATTCATAATCTAGATGAAGTCGAAAATGCTATCACAGAAAATACAAAATGTATTTATTTTGAAACTTTAGGCAATCCTAACAGTGATGTTGCCGATTTAGAAGCTTTAGCTAATTTAGCACATAAATATAATATTCCTGCTGTTGTAGATAATACATTTGCAACACCATATCTTGTACGACCTATCGAATATGGTGTTGATATCGTCATTCATTCTGCTACTAAATTCATCGGTGGTCATGGTACTTCTCTAGGTGGAATTATCGTGGATAGTGGCAATTTCGATTGGGAAAAAAGTAATAAATTCCCTTCTTTAGTCGAAGCTAATCCTAGTTATCATGGAATTTCTTTCACTAAAGCTACAGGAAAGCTCGCTTTTATCACTAAAGTTCGTGCTATTTTACTTCGAGATTTAGGTGCTTGTATCTCTCCATTTAATGCATTTTTACTTTTACAAGGATTAGAAACCTTATCTTTACGTGTAGAACGCCATGTACAAAATACACTTAAAGTCATTGAATTTTTGCAAAATCATGATAAAGTTGAAAATGTTAATCACCCTTCTATTACCTCACGCTTCGACCATGATTTATATCACAAATATTTGCCTAATGACGGTGGCTCTATCTTCACATTTGAAATCAAAGGCACAGATAAAGACGCTCAAATTTTTATCGATAGACTCCAATTATTCTCCTTACTTGCCAATGTCGCAGATGCGAAATCTCTCGTAATTCACCCAGCTAGCACTACTCACTCACAAATGACTACAGAAGAATTATCTGCTTCTGGCATAAAGCCAAATACAATTCGCCTTTCTATAGGTCTTGAAAATATAAATGATATTCTCCGTGATTTAGCTCAAGCTTTAGCATAATAACAAAGCCACATTATATTATTTAAATTTAATATAATGTGGCTTTTATTTAACAAGCTGTAATTCCGCCATCAACGCTCCATACAGCCCCTGTTACAAAACTAGCTTCTGGACTTGCCAAAAAATAAATTACATTTGCTACCTCTTCTGGTCTTCCTATTCTTCCTATAGGATATAAACTACTCGCTTCTTTTATGCCTTCTTCCACATCACCTGCAAATTGATTTCGCGTAAGTGGTGTATCTATATCTCCAGGGCAAACACAATTTGCTCTGACCTTATACGGTGCTAATTCCAAGGCTAAAGCTTTTGTAAATACGGTCAAACCACCTTTAGAAGCACAGTATGCACTGCAAAAGAAATTTCCATTAATGCCTGCATCAGAAGATACATTTACAATAGAAGCATTCTCTCCTTGTTTCTTCAAATAAGGAACAGCATATTTAGATAAAAAATAAGCCCCTTTTAAATTTATACTCATAATTCTATCAAATTCATCTTCTTCTACATCTTCAATGGCATTTTCCAGATAAATCCCTGCATTATTCACTAAAATATCTAGTTTTTTATATTTTTCAATCACTGTATCTATGACGGTTTTACAATTTTTAGCACTGCTGATATCTGCTTGAATAAAGTCGCAAAATACATCTTTTGTGATAAATGATTTTAAATATTTTCTAGCTTCTATATATTTATCTTTATTTCTACCTACTAAAATCACATTTATTTTATTTTCTAAAAATTTTTTAGCACATTCAAGACCGATACCAGATGTCCCACCTGTGATTAAAGCTATTTTCTCCATAAACTTCACCATTCTTCATCATTCTAAAAAATAAAGCCGAGTCTAAATATCACGTGATATTAAAAACTCGACTTTATCATTTCTTAACGTTTATTCAATTAAGAATTACTGATTTACAGCTTCTTTTAAAGCTTTACCAGCTTTGAATACTGGGTTTTTGGAAGCAGGAATTTCGATAGTTTCGCCAGTCTGTGGGTTACGACCTTTACGAGCTGCACGAGTTCTAACTTCGAAAGTACCAAAACCAATAATTTGTACTTTGTCATCTTCAACAAGAGCTTTTTGTACACTTGCAAAAACAGCGTTAACAGCTTTTTCTGCATCTTTTTTTGTTAATTCTGCTACTTCAGCAACACTTGCTACTAATTCGGATTTATTCACGAAGATAGCCTCCTTTAAAATTATTATCAAATATAATTGTTCGCCGCTAAAGAGGTATTTCCTCTAAATAAGAGTCTAATTTATATATAAATTACGGCAAAACTCTTATTTTGTAAGGATTATTTCACAACATTAAATCCTTATATCATGAGATTATAAAACCACCTTATTATCTCATCATATAAGGACTTAATCAAGTCCTTATTTATATTTATTTAATTATTTTTCATCTTGAAGCTTAGCTTCTTGCCACAATTCATCTAAATCAATCAAAGATAAACTTTCCCAATTTTGTTGTTTAGCTTTTACTTTTTCTTCAATATAGGAAAATCTTCTTCTAAATTTGCGATTTGTGCCAGTTAAAGCTACTTCTGGATCTATTTTTAAGAAACGAGAAATATTTACAATTGTAAATAAAACATCTCCTAATTCTTCTTCTATCTTTTCTTTTTGTCCATCGACAATAGCTTCTTCTAATTCACGAAGTTCTTCTTCTAATTTATCCCATACAGGATCAATGTCTGGCCAATCAAAACCTACTTTTGCTGCCTTATGTTGCAATTTATAAGCAGCCATAAGTGATGGTAAATCTTTTGGCACACCATCTAATATAGAAGTTCTTTCTGTTTTTTCCGCTTGTTTGATAGCTTCCCAATTAGCTAAAACTTCGCCTGCATCTTTTACATCGACATCACCGAAAACATGTGGATGACGGCGAATTAATTTTTCAGTTATACCATCGATAACATCTTGCATGGAGAATAACTTAGCTTCTTCTGCCATACGAGCATGAAATACTACTTGCATCAATAAATCGCCAAGTTCTTCACAGAGCAATTTTTCATCTTCTAAATCTATAGCTTCAATAACTTCATAAACTTCTTCAATCAAGTTACGACGAAGAGATTTATGTGTCTGCACGATATCCCATGGACAACCGCCAGGACTACGAAGTGTTTTTTACTACATCTTCTAGTGGCTCTAAATCAAAAAGTTTGCTCATTTTTTTGGCATTTTTTCCTATATATAAACTTGTCAAATGGTCAATATGAGGTTGACGGTCTAATTCATATAGAGGAATTTCGCGAATTTCTTCATCTGGCAAACTCAAATTACGAATGAATGTTACTGGATAATCTTCTGGATAATTTTCCATCAAAGTCAATTTTGTATCTGAAGCTACATGCTGATTATATACTTGCGTGATTACAAGTGCTGATGGCATTTCACTTGGCAAGTTTTCTAAATCGCAAGCATCTAAAATAGTAAGCCCATCAATAGGGTCTATATTTAAGCGCTGATATAAAACTTCCATAAAGCTCATACCTGGCATGATGTTTAATTTCACATCAGCTTCTTTGGCTTTTTGTCTGATAATCACTACTGTTCTTTCTGCAACAAGTGGACTACCTGGAACAGCATATACTACATCATGACCATTTTTAGCTTCTTCAATCAATTTTTGAGCAATGCTATTATACACATCATCAAAAGAAGCTCCTTGTTCATAAAATTCATCACAAGAAGTATAAACTACATTTCGTTTATCTAATTCAGCTACTGTAGGGTGAATAGCAGTACGCAAAATCAATTTATCTGTATTTGTTATTTTATCCCAAGTATCTAAAGTAATAAGACCAAAATCGCCTGGTCCTAAGCCTACAATTGTTATTTGTCCCATATTATACCTTCCACTTCTTTCAGAAAAAAAGTAACCGCTGTGGAAAACCGTGCGGTTACTATGGATTGTGATTACTATAAATATAAAGCAAGAAAAGTGATTTGTCAATCAAAGATTGCAATAAACTAAGGTTTCATAAGGTTTTAATGCAATTTTTTTGCTTTTGCTTCATTTTTATAATTATTTAATATGCATTTGTAATTTGAAAGGTCATATGGCAATTCTATTTCATATGTTGTTGGATAAAAATTACAGATTACAATTAATTTTTGACCTTTATAATTGCGTTCATAAGCAAATACTCTTTTATCTTCGCGAAGTAATGGTTTTATATCTCCATAAGCTATCACATCATAATTTTTACGCAACTGAATTAATTTTTGATAATAATAGAAAATAGAGTCCTTATCTTCTAAACTATTTTTTACATTTATCTCAGTGTAGTTATCTGCTGTCTGTATCCAAGGAGTTCCTGTTGTAAATCCTGCATTTATACTATCGTCCCATTGCATAGGAGTTCTTGAATTATCACGAGAATGTACATCTAAAATCATCAAAGCTTGCTCTTTTGTCATGCCTTTATCTTGTAAAATTTGATAATGATTTAGACTTTCTACATCGCGATATTGTTCAATGGATTTAAAATGAGGATTAGTCATTCCGATTTCTTCACCTTGATAAATATATGGTGTTCCTCGCAAACAATGTATCAATGTTGCCAACATTTTGCCTGATTCTTTGTGATATTTATCATCACTACCAAAGCGAGATATTACACGTGGCTGGTCATGATTGCACCAAAAAACAGCATTCCAAGCATTATTTTTTCCATATTTATCTGCCAATCAAAAATCAACTGTTTCAACTTCATAAAGTCAGTTGGCACAAGTACCCATTTTTCATTGCCCATAAAATCCACTTTTAAATGATGGAAAGTAAATACCATAGAAAGTTCGCCTGTTTTTTCACCAGCGTATTTATAACAATTTTCCATAGTAGTGCTACTCATTTCACCAACAGTGATGATATCTTTATCTTTAGCAAAACTATCTCTAGCTAATTCTTGTAAAAATTCATGAATACGTGGTCCATCTGTATAAAAGCTTCTGCCATCTCCATCTACAGAAAAATCATCTTCAAAACCAGCTTTACTGATTAAATTAATGACATCAAAACGGAAACCTTTTACGCCTTTTTCCATCCAAAAACGTACGATATTTTTTACTTCTTCACGAACTTCAGGATTTTCCCAATTTAAATCAGCCTGTGTCTTATCGAATAAGTGCAAATACCATTTATCAAATTTTTCCACATATTCCCATGCAGGGCCACCAAATTTACTATTCCAATTTGTAGGTGGTTGATTATTTGCTTTACCTTGTTTAAAGAAAAAATAATTTAAATATTTTTCTTCTCCTGCCATAGCTTTTTTAAACCAAATATGTTCTGTAGATACATGATTGAATACCATGTCCATCATCAAATAAATATTGCGTTTTTTCGCTTCAGCAATTAAATTTTCTACATCTTCCATAGTCCCATAACTAGGGTCAATATTATAATAATCTGCCACATCATAGCCGTTATCATTTTGTGGTGATACATAAAATGGAGTAAGCCAAATATAATCCACACCTAGAGTTTGTAAATAATCTAATTTTTCGATTACGCCTTTTAAATCACCTGTACCTGTACCATTTGTATCTTTAAAAGATTTTGGATAAATCTGATATACTACTTTCTTTTTAAAATCATTCATAGAAAAAATGCCTTCCTTCTAAATGTTTTATCTTATAAATACCATCTATAGATAATTATAATTTTATTATATTTTCATCTCCAGCTTTTACAGCTACATTTTCTTGTAAAAGTTCGACTTTACGTCCATCTGTAAATACAATTGGTGTTACTAAAGATTTTCCTTGAGATTTTACATAATCTATATCTACATTAACTAAAACATCACCTTGTTTTATCTTTTGACCTGCCTGTACTTTTACATCAAAACCTTTTCCGTCAAGTTCTACTGTATCCATACCAATATGAATTAAAATTTCTTTACCATCATTTGATTTTAAACCATAAGCATGACCTGTTGGGAAACATACCATAACTTCACCAGAAAATGGAGCTACTACTTTTCCATCTTGCATTTCAATAGCAAAACCTTCGCCCATGGCACCGCTAGCAAAACCTTTATCTTCAATATCACTTAATTTTTTAGTAATACCTGTTATTGGTGCTTGGAAATTTTCTGCTACTGTATCTAATTTATTTTCTTCACTATCAATATTTTCAGTTTCTGTAAATTCTGCTTGTTTAATATCCACACCAGAGACATCTTCGCTAGTTAATTTTTTCTTACCCACAACTGTAGTCAAAATAAATGGGATACAAAAAGCTACAATCATAGCGATAAAGAACATAAACATAAATTGAGGTTTAATAGATAAAATGCCCGGTATACCGCCAACACCGATAGAACTTGCCATAACTCCACTAGATACAGAAATCATAGCTGCAATACAAGAGCCAACTAAACCACAAATAAATGGAAAACCATATTTTAAGTTTACCCCAAATAAAGCAGGTTCTGTAACACCTAAATAACAGGAAATACAAGCTGGAACATTAATCTGTTTTGCACGTTCATTTTTGCGTTGTAAGAAAATCATAGCTAATACTGCTGAACCTTGAGCGATATTAGAAAGTGCTACCATTGGCCATAAAATAGTACCATTAAATTGACTCATAAGTTGAAGGTCAATAGCATTTGTCATATGATGCAAACCTGTGATAACAAGTGGAGCATAGAAGAAACCAAATACACCAGCAAAAAGCCAACCAAAACTAGAAGTAAGACCTGCATAAACAGCATTGGCAATAAAAGAACCGATAGCCCAACCAATAGGGCCTACTACTGTATGTGCCAAAATTACAGCTGGTATTAAGCTAAATAAAGGCACAATTATCATAGAAATATAATCTGGTGTTATGCGACGCCAGAATTTTTCTAAATAAACTAAAATAAATGCAGCTAAAATAGCAGGTATTACTTGTGCTTGATAACCTACCATTTCAATTTGAACAAAACCAAAATCCCATACAGGAGGAACAGTTCCCGGTGCCATATTATAAGCATTTAATAATTGTGGAGATACTAAAGTCAAACCTAAAATAATACCTAAAATTTGTGTAGTTCCCATTTTTCTAGTGATAGACCATACAATGCCCACTGGTAAGAAATGGAAAATCGCTTCACCTATCAACCATAAAAACTATATAAACCTGCAAAAACTGAGAAGTTTCGACTAAAGTTTTTGTACCATCTTCAACTAATTTAATATCACCAATAACCGATCTAAAACCTAAAATAAGACCACCACAGATAAGTGCTGGAATAAGTGGTGTAAATATTTCTGCTAAATTTGCCATCAACTTTTGTACAAATGTCTGATTGGATTTTGCTGCCGCTTTTACTGCATCTTTACTTACACCATCAATGCCTGCAATTTTAGTAAATTCATTATAAAACTCACTAACTTCATTACCGATAATAACTTGGAATTGTCCTGCTTGAGTAAAAGTTCCTTTTGCTGATTTTAAACTTTCAATTTTTTTCACATCAGCTTTTTTCTCATCAATCAATACAAAGCGCATACGTGTTACACAATGTGTTACCGCTTTTATATTATCTTTACCTCCAATATATTCTAATAATAATTTTGCATCTTCTGTAAATTTCGACATAATATCCTCCTTAATCTCTCAAAACCCCTTAACTTGTACGTACATCTATCAAACATCTTAAATATATCATGTACGTACAAGTTTGTCAATCATAAAAAAATACCTTATAACAAAAAGTTATAAGGTAAATGAGCATATTAAATAAAATTTTGTCTTGTTCTACGTGCAAAATCACTAAAGCGAAATTTATCTGGTCTATGTCTAGATAAAGTGTATTGAAATAATGTTGTATCTTCTAAAAATACGAAAGAAGCTATATTAATCAACATATCATAATTTTTTAAGTCCATTAATTTCTCATCTCGAGAATTTATAGCTCTACATGTTATCTCTTTTTTAGCATAGCCAATTCTTAAACCTAAAGTATTTTCAATGTATTCATATAAAGAATTTTGTACTATATCCACTGTTAAATTAGATACGATATCAGCATTCAAAATATCCGTATCAAAATCACAGCTTCTCCATTTATTTTACGTACACGTTCTATATACCAAACTTTAGTACCACTTTTTAGCATCAATAATTTTTTTTATTTCTTCATCTGGCTCAATACATTCACAAGTATACACGATAGTTTCAACTTTGCCTTTTATATCACTTGCAATTTCTTTAAAACTAGTAAGCCCTGATACTGGAAAATTAAATCTATTGATATCTAATACAATTGAACCTTTTCCCTGTGATTTTTGAATATATCCATTTTGAGATAATAATAATAATGCTTTTCTAATTGTATCTCGTGAAGCTTGATATTTATTTTGTAAATCAAACTCACTAGGCAATTTTCTCCAGCTTTTAATTTTATTTATTTCAATCAAAGCCAATAAATCATGATTAAATACTTTCATTATTTTTTCATTATTTTTCTCCTCTTTTTTAAGAGTCATCTTCTGTAATTTTTCACCTGTTAAGACTTTTACTACTTTTAAACATAAATTTATTATATGTTTTTTATTTATTGGCGTAATTTTTATCTGTATCGTATTTTGTTTTGGCACAAATTTTAATAAATTATCAAATTGCTTTTTCGCTAAAAGCATATTTTCTGGCTCTATATTTGGCGCCTTATCAAAACATATTTCCACAAAAGCAGGTTTTCAATAATAGATTTTATTTTTAATTTACGAGCATAATTTTTCAATCGTGCTACTTGCATTATTTTCTTTACAGGTTCAGTCAATGCACCAAAACGGTCGATTAATTCTTCTTCTAATTGGTCTGCATGTTCATCTGTTCGTATCGCTGCAATGCGTTGATAAATTTCAATCTTATTAGTGGCATCATTTATATATTCACCATCTAAATAAGCATCTTCTTTCAATTCAATAAGTGGCTCTATTACTTCTTTTGGTGGTTTACCAGTTTGTAAAGTTTCTACAGCTTCTTCTAATAGACGACAATACATTTCAAAACCTACACTGGAAATATGACCATGTTGCTGAGAACCCAATAAATCGCCAGCACCGCGAATTTCTAAATCTCGCATAGCTATTTTAAAACCAGAACCTAACTGAGCAAATTCTTTTATCGCCTGTAATCTCTTTTCTGCCATCTCAGATAAGATTTTATCTTTCTGATAAATAAAATATGCAAATGCCATCTGTTTAGAACGACCTACACGGCCTCGCATCTGATAGAGCTGAGACAGACCAAAATAATCTGCATCATAAATAATTATAGTATTGGCATTTGATACATCTAAACCATTTTCAATAATGCTTGTAGCCAATAAGATATCGTATTTTCCTTCATAAAAATTGAGCATAGCCCTTTCTAATTCTTCTTCACTCATCTGACCATGAGCTATCCCTATTTTTACATCAGGAAGCATAGATAATAAATGCAAATACATCTTATCTATAGTTTCTACTCTATTGTAAATAAAATATACCTGACCGCCACGACGAACTTCACGCTTAATAGCGTCTTTGATAATCATATCATTATTTTCAATTACATAAGTCTGCACAGGGAAACGCTCTTGCGGTGGTGTTTCGATAACAGACATATCTCTAGCACCTACAAGAGACATATGAAGTGTACGTGGTATAGGCGTTGCACTCAAGGATAATACATCAATATTTTTACTTATGCGTTTTATTTTTTCTTTTTGTTTTACGCCAAAACGCTGTTCTTCATCAACAATCAATAAACCTAAATCTTTAAATTTTACTTTCTTCTCATTTAAAATAGCATGAGTACCAATCAAGATATCAATTTGACCTGTTGCCAAATCTTCTAAAACTTTCTTTTGTTCTTTTGGGCTATTAAATCTACAAATAATGCCGATTTTCGGTCCAAAATCATTAAAACGATTGCTAAAAGTCTGATAATGTTGTTGCACTAATACAGTAGTCGGCACTAAAACAGCAACTTGTTTATTGCTCATTACAGCTTTAAAAGCAGCTCTAATGGCTACTTCTGTTTTACCAAAGCCTACATCACCGCATAAAAGTCTATCCATAGGAACAGGTTTTTCCATATCAGCTTTTATCTCTGCTATCGCTTTTAATTGGTCAGGAGTTTCTTCATAAGGAAAAGCATCTTCAAATTCTTTTTGCCATGGCGTATCTGGAGCAAATGCAAAACCTTTACCATTTTTACGTTCGGCATAGAGATTAATTAAATCTTTAGCAATATTTTCTACAGAAGCTTTTGCTTTTGCCTTTGCTTTTTTCCATGCTGTACCATTCATCTTAGATAAACGAGGTACATCACCTTCAGAGCCAATATATTTTTGGATTAAATGCACTTGGTCTGTTGGCACGAATAATTTATCTGTACCGCTGTATTTTATATGTAAATAATCACGATGAACATTGCCTATTGTCAATGTTTCCACACCTAGATATTTACCAATACCATGATTTACATGTACAACATAATCGCCAATATTTATATCTCTAAAATGAGCTATTTTATCATTTTTATTTTTACCCGATTGACGTGGTCTTAACTTTTTCTTTTGACGACCTAATATATCTTTTTCTGTGATTACCACCAATCGAGATTGAGGGAATTCAAAACCATTTAAAAGTGAACCTACGATAAATGTAACTCTATCTTTGGATAATTCTTTTGGCTCACTTTCTCGTGATACAGGTATTTTTTGTTGCTCTAATACATCTTGTAAATATGCTATTTTTGTCTTATCGCCCAAACAAATCAATATTTCATTTTTTTGTTCTAGCCAATTTTTAATTTCTTCACCTAATAAATGCATCTGCTTTTGAAAAGGTGCTGTAGATTTTACTGCTACACTGATGAGCTGTTCTGGCTCTGTATCTGCTATTCGTTGCATCATCAAAGACATATAAATAATATTATGCTTTTTTGCAGAAGTTAAAATATAATTCCAGTCATAGACAAATTCTTTTATCTCAGGATTTTCTTTTATACTGCCTTCAACAGCTTCTTTTAAATGTAGTGGTTCATCTAAAATTACATTACAATCTTTATTTAAATAAGATAAAAATATAGCTGGTGAACCTGTATCGTCCATTTGCATCAATGGCAAGATTTCACATTTAGCTATATTGCGCAAAGAACGTTGACTATCTATAGCAAATTCACGTATGGACTCTATTTCACTGTCAAAAAACTCAATACGTATAGGCGTATCTGAATTTATAGGATAAATATCTATAATTCCACCACGAGCGCTAAATTGCCCTATTTGTTCGACTTTATCTACACGTTCATAACCTAAAGATACTAATTGTTCTAAAATTTTATCATGTTCGTATTCTTTATTGAGTTCTATTTGCACACTAGAATTTTCAAAATCCTGACGAGACATATCTTTTTGCATAGCAGCATTTGTCGTCGCTAAAATAATGACAGGCTCTTTTCTAGTGAGCATTCCCAAAATTTTCATTCTCTTAGCTTTTAATTCTAAGCTTTTTGCTGTAGCACTTACAGACATGACATCTAATGCTGGCAATTCCCAAATAGATGCTTCTGGCAATAATGAAGAAAAATCATTGTACCATTCTTCTATACCATCTTGATTATGTGTAATAATAATTGTCGTTTTAGGATTTTGTTTATATGCATTAGCAATAACTATATGTTTTTGTGTGCCTGCTAAGCCATAAATATAATTTTGACCATAATCTTGATTAAAACATTCATTTATCTTAGTTAAAGTTACCTCTTTAGCTAATGCAGGAAAGAGTATATTCATTCATTTATCAACCTTTTCTCTATTGACTATTTTAGATACGATAAAGGGGACTGTACAATATTGTACAGTCCTCAATAAACATAATATTCAACTTATAAATATATTACTATATTTACACTTCATTGTATATAGCAATGAAAATATTACAATTGTCTATTTTCTCAAATATCTAACTAAAATAACTAAAAGACATTTATAAAAAAAGTGTATAAGCATAAAAACTTATACACTTGATAAAAAATCCCTAAAATTACTAATTTGAAGCATTTTTCTGTTTTATTCCTATTAAAACAGAAAAAATAGAAAACATTATAAACATGAAACCATAGACAAAAACGATTTTATGATTTGTAAAATTAAACAAACCTAAAAAACCTGCTAAGGCATAAAAAATAGCACTTATAAAAGCTCCGCTATAAGCATCTCTTGTATTTATACAGATTAAAGCAGCAATCAACGCCACAAAAGAAATTATTATCCCTATATTACCTATACCATTACTACTTTTTACTGTGGCATAAGCTCCACATGATTGAAAAGCCACAAATACAAAAAGCATAATCGTAACTATACCTATAATTAATCGTATATCTTTCAAAAAATTCACCTCTTTTAATTCTTATCACTAAAATAATCTAAAATCACTACATTTGCCCTAAAATAAATTCAAAAAATCAATACTTATCTAAAATATTATTCTTTAAAGCATAATTCACTAAATCTGAATTCTGTTTGCAGTTCAGCTTAGTCATTATTCGCGTTTTATATGTTGAAATAGTTTTTACAGATAAACATAATTTTTGTGCTATATCCGATAAAGAATATCCTCTAACTATATAGTTTAAACCTCTTCTTCACGTGAAGATAAACTTCTTTTTTCGGTGGAATATACATTAAACTATCTAATAAACTATTTGCATCATTTTCTGCTAAATAACGTCTTCCTTCAGCTAAAGTTCTTAATGCTTTAAACAATTCTGTATCTAATGTATCTTTGCGTAAATAACCTTTTGCACCTAAAAGCATGACTTCTTTGATATATTGTTGCTCATTGTGCATAGTCAATACCAATACATTTATACTAGAAATACTCTGTCTTTTATTTAATTCACGTAAACAATCAAGCCCACTCATAATAGGCATAGATAAATCCAATAAGATAACATCTACTTCTAAGCCATCATCTAGTAAAGATAAAACTTCTTTTCCATTAGAAGCTTCTGCTACTACCTTGAAATCTTTCTAAGTAGAAAGTAATAACTTTAAACCAGTTCTCAATATACTATGATCGTCTGCTAATAAAATTTTTAAAGTTCTACTCATAATCAAAATCCCTCTTGTTGGTATATTTTCTACAGGTATCACAATTTTTATTATTGTACCTTCATTCATTTTAGAAATTATTTCAAATTCATCTTGTAATAATTCTATGCGTTTTTGCATACTTCTAAGACCTAAATGATGATTTAATTTTGCTCTTTTTGCCGTTTCTTCATTAAAACCAATACCATCATCAATAATTTCTAAATCTATCTTTGTCTTTGTATAAATAATTTTTACCGTTGCCTGTGTTGTTTGTGCATGTTTTACCAAATGCGAGCGTAAAGCCCCTAAATTTATTTATGGGGA
>ENA-OPZD01000026-OPZD01000026.1-human-gut-metagenome-genome-assembly--contig:-NODE-26-length-87820-cov-6.754131_pt1 | contig 87820 bp, 65 predicted proteins | sample MGYA00242479_ERZ504495 | MGnify/ENA primary metagenome ERZ504495 (study PRJEB26092, sample SAMD00036286) | human gut metagenome | host: Homo sapiens | study: EMG produced TPA metagenomics assembly of... | reverse complement strand
CGCGTGCCCACCGCGCCCACCCGGCGTGCCATTGTGTTGACATGCTACGTCCCCAACTGCACCAACCGCACCACATTCCCGGTCCCTTCGCCATTCCGACCATCTGAGGTTTTTCGTTCTATGAGCATCACCGCGATGGAGCTCTCCGTTGTCAATTACCGCAGCTTCGATGAGTGCGTGTTGGCGCTCAGCCCGCATGTGACGGTACTGGTGGGCCGCAATGCCGTGGGAAAGACCAATCTCGTCGAGGGGCTGCAGCTACTCACTGCCGGTTCGTCGTTCCGCAAGCCGTCTCCATCCGAGCTGCTGCGCGAGGGCGCATCGACGGGCCGCGCTCGGCTCTCGCTTGCGGGTGACGGAAGAGCGCTCGAGATGGGGCTTGAACTCGCGGACGGTAAGCGCGCATTCACCCGTAACGGCAAGCGCACCACCGCCGCTGGGGTGCGCGGCGTTTTGCCGAGCGTACTGTTTGCCCGGATGACCTTGACATGGTCAAACGCTCGGCCTCGGTTCGCCGCGCCGCTCTCGATTCCTTGGTGTCCAGCTGAATGCTCAGTACGCCAAGCTGCTCTCGGCATATGACGCACGGTCGAGCAGCGAAACAGCCTGCTGCGCGATTGCCCCGCATCGGAGCTGCTTGAGGCTGGGACGAATCCCTGGCGGCGACCGGGGCTCAGCTTCTCATGCATCGGCGCGCCTTGCTCGCGCGCATTCGAATGCATTTTGTTGACGTCTATCGCGTCATTGCCCCGCATGAGGAGCCAGATGTGGCCTACGAGTCCACGATAGGTGAGCTGGGAGAGGGGCGCGAGGAGGTATCCAGCCAGTTCCTAGGGGCACTCCGCGAGCGCCGCACGGATGAAGTGCGCCGGGGGCTCACGCTCGTGGGCCCGCACCGCGATGAGATATCCTTCACCATAGATGGGCGCTCGGCGCGCGACTTTGGGAGCCAAGGCCAGCAGCGCTCCATCGTGCTGGCATGGAAGATCGCCGAGGTGGAGGTGACGCGCGATATCTTGGGCCGCCCGCCCTGTTGCTGCTGGATGACGTGATGAGCGAGCTGGATGCCACGCGCCGCGAGGCCATCATGGGATTCGTGGCACAGGAGGTCCAAACGGTCATTACCACGACGAACCTCGGGTATTTTTCGGATGAGGTGCTCGACGGCGCAAAGGTCGTACGCGTGGGGTCCATCGATTGATGAGTGGCCGCGTGCCAGGGGGCGTGTTTCCCCTTGGCGCGCGAGCTTGGTGCGGACCCGCAGAAGGAGGAGCGGATGGGTCGTGTGACCGAGAAAGGGCGCCTTAACGCCACAGCCGGATTAGGGGACTTTATCAATTCCGAACGCAGCCGTCTGTTTGACGGCGCGACCCCCGAGCGCCGGCAGCAGTTTCGGCAGGCGGAGCGTCGGCATGAGATCTATCATGCCTGGAATCAGGTGTGCGCCAACTCCCGCGAGGGTAAGCACGTGACCGGCCTGCATTACGTGCCCGAACGGGACGAGCTCGTGGTGTACACGGACGGCGCCTCCTGGACGCAAGAGCTGAGCATGATGCGTGAGATTATCCGCGCGCGTATGGAGCGCTTGGGCGGCGCCGTGGGCAACATCGTGGTCAAGACGTCGCGCCCGGGGTTTGAGCGCGCATAGCGCATGGGGTCTCCGAGCGAGACTCTTTGGACTCTTGGGTTCAAGCCGACACATCGCCCTTGAGCGCACTTCTCTCATGAGGAGGCGGGAAGGACGCAGAAGAGCCCTCTATCGCCCTAAATGAGCCCTCATTGGCTTCTAGGGGTATTTGTGATGTGTTCGATATCGCGTTTTGCCATTGGTTCATGCGATAAACTGTAAAGGTTAGCTATACTTCACAGCATAGAGGGAGATTACGTGGCGGATCAGAACGAATACGGCGCGGGCGAGATTAAGATCCTCGAGGGCCTCGAGGCCGTCCGCAAGCGCCCAGGCATGTACATTGGTTCGACCTCGGTGAGCGGTTTGCACCATCTGGTGTGGGAAATCGTGGACAATTCGGTGGACGAGGCCATGGCCGGCTTCTGCACCACCATCGAGGTCACGGTGCATCCCGACAACTCCATCACCGTTGTGGACAACGGCCGCGGCATTCCTGTCGCCGAGCACCCGGTCAAAAAGATTCCGACGCTCGAGGTCGTCATGACGATCCTGCACGCCGGCGGCAAGTTCGACAACGCTGCCTACAAGGTCTCCGGCGGCCTGCACGCGTCGCGTCTCCGTCGTCAACGCGCTCTCCAAGAAGATGAACGTTCAGGTTCGTCGCGACGGCAAGATCTACGAGATGGAGTTCAGCCGCGGCAAGACCACCCAGAAGATGCGCGAGATCGGCACCTGCGGCACCACGGGCACCACCACCACCTTCTGGCCCGACGAGGAGATCTTCGAGACCACCGTCTACAACTACGACACCCTGCGTGATCGCCTGCAGGAGACGGCGTTCCTCAACAAGAACCTCAAGATCGTCCTTAAAGACGAACGCGCGTCGACCCCCCAGGTGGACGAGTTCTGCTACGCCGGCGGCATTATCGACTTCGTCAAGTACCTGAACGACGGCAAAACCGTGCCTGACGGTCTCAAGAACCCCATCTACCTTTCCGGCGCCTCCGAGCCCGACGCCCCGGTGGAGAAGACCGGTGAGGTCGAGATCGCGATGCAGTGGAACACCTCGTACTCCGAGACCGTCATGAGCTTCGCGAATGACATCAACACGCCCGAGGGCGGCATGCATATGGAGGGCTTCCGCACCGCCCTCACCAGCGTGATCAACGATTATGCACGTAAGAACAACATCCTCAGGGAGAAGGATGCCAACCTTACCGGCGACGATGTTCGCGAGGGTCTTACCGCTGTGGTCTCCGTCAAACTGGCCGACCCCCAGTTCGAGGGCCAGACCAAGGCGAAGCTCGGCAGCTCCTTCATGCGCACCCTCGTTCGCAAGATCGTGGCCGAGCAGTTCACCGATTACATGGAAGAACACCCCAAGCAGGCGCGCGAGATTATCAAGAAGGCGCAGCAGGCGAGCAAGGCCCGCAACGCCGCCCGCAAGGCCCGCGAGGCCACGCGCCGCAAATCCCTGCTCGAGACCGCGAGCCTGCCCGGCAAGCTCGCCGACTGCTCGGTGCGTGATGCTGAGTTGACCGAGCTCTTCATCGTCGAGGGCGACTCGGCGGGCGGCTCAGCCAAGGACGGCCGCCGCCGAGACATCCAAGCGATCCTGCCCCTGCGCGGCAAGATTCTGAACGTCGAGCGCGTGGGTGACCACCGCGCGTTCTCGAGCGATACCATCCAGTCCCTCATCACCGCCATTGGTTGTGGCGTGACCACCGGCAACGGCGATGGCGGGGACTTCGACATCACCAAGGCGCGCTACCACAAGATCATCATCATGACCGACGCCGACGTCGACGGCGCGCACATCCGCATCCTGCTGCTCACGTTCTTCTACAAATACATGCGCCCGCTCATCGATGCCGGCTACGTGTACGTCGCTGCCCGCCGATCTTCGGCATCAAGGTCCGCAACAAAATCCACTACGTGTACCCCAACGGACGCCAGGCTGAGGACGAGATTCTGCGCGAGTCCATCGCCGCGCTCGGCCTCAACCCCGACGAGGGCGATGACGAGCAGGCAAACGGAAAGGTCACCAAAAAGCGCAAGGGCTACACCGTCCAGCGCTACAAGGGCCTCGGCGAGATGGACCCCAAGCAGCTGGCGAGCACCACGATGGACCCCAAGACCCGCATCCTGCAGCGCGTCACCATCGAGGACGCCGTGGTGGCCGACCGCGCCGTGCGCGAGCTCATGGGCTCTGAGGTCGGGTACCGCCGCGAATACATCGAAAAGCATGCTCATGATGCTCGATTCTTGGACGCTTAAGGAGGACACGTGGCTGACGATATGAACAACGACGAGCGCGAGTTCGAAGGCGCATCCGAGGGCATGCCCGAGGACCTCAAGCGCCTGCTCGCCCGCGCGAACGAGGACGAGGACGGCGGATACGACCCCGATGCCGACTCCGACGAGGAAGAGGGCGACGACGAGGAGCTCGAGGAGAGCTTTGGCGCCAACGACCGCGGCGAGGACGCCGGCACCGATGTTAACGGCGGCTCCCTGCAGATCAGCGAGTTCGGCCGCGAGATGAAGCAGTCCTTCATCGAGTACTCCATGTCGGTCATTACCGCCCGTGCTCTGCCCGATGTGCGCGATGGGCTCAAGCCGGTCCATCGCCGCATCCTGTACGCGATGAACGAGAGCGGCATCTTCCCCAACCGCCCACACAAGAAGTCCGCGTGGACGGTCGGCGAAGTTATCGGTAAGTACCACCCGCACGGCGACTCCGCGGTTTACGACACGATGGTTCGCCTTGCCCAGTGGTTCTCCATGCGCACGCCGCTCATCGACGGTCACGGCAATTTCGGCAACATCGACGGCGACGGCGCGGCGGCCATGCGTTATACCGAGTCCCGCCTGGCAAAGCCCGCCATGGAGCTCCTACGCGACTTGCAGAAGGATACGGTCGACTGGCAGCCCAACTACGATGAGTCCCTCGCTGAGCCCACCGCCCTGCCCGCGCGCTTCCCCAACTTGCTGGTCAACGGCAGTCAGGGCATCGCGGTCGGCATGGCGACCAACATCGCACCGCACAATTTGAACGAGGCCGTCGAGGCGACCTGCTACCTTATCGACCATCCCGACGCGACGGTCGACGAGCTCATGCAGATCATGCCCGGCCCCGACTTCCCCACCGGCGCCCTCATCATGGGTACCGACGGCATCCGTCAGTCCTACGAGACCGGACGCGGCTCCATCACGGTGCGCGCCAAGGCACATGTGGAGTCCACCAAGACCGGCCGCAGTCGCCTCGTTTTCACCGAGATTCCGTACATGGTGAACAAGGGCACCTTGCAGGAGAAGATCGCGAGCCTCGTCAACGAGAAGCGCATCGAGGGCATTTCCGATATGCGCGATGAGTCCACGCAAAAGGGCCTGCGCCTCGTCATCGAGCTCAAGAAGGGCGTCATCCCGCAGGTCGTGCTCAACAACCTGTACAAGTACACCTCCCTGCAGACGACCTTCGGCGCAAACAACCTTGCGCTCGTGAACGGCGTGCCCAAGTGCCTGTCGCTGCGTGAGATGCTCTCGCACTACATCGACCACCAGGTCGACGTCGTGACCCGCCGCACCCGGTTCGACCTCAAGAAGGCCCAGGCCCGCGCTCACATTCTCGAGGGCTACCTCATCGCGCTCGACCACATCGACGAGGTCATCTCCATCATCCGCTCCTCGCAGACGGACGCGGAGGCCTCCGCGCGCCTCATCGAGCGCTTCGGCTTCACGCCCGAGCAGACCACGGCCATCCTCGAGATGAAGCTCCGCCGTCTCACCGGCCTGGAACGCGACAAGATCGAGGAAGAGCTCGCCGGCCTGCGCCGCGCCATCGCCTACTACGAGGACCTGCTCGCGCACGAGGAGAAGATCCTCGGCGTGATCAAGGAAGAGATGCGCGAGATCGCCCGCAAGTTCGGCGACAAGCGCCGCACCCAGATCACCGGTGCCGAGAAGGACCTGAATGTCGAGGACCTCATCGCCGACGAGGACATGGTCGTCACCATCACCCACACCGGTTACGTCAAGCGCATCCCGGTGGCCGCGTATCGCGCGCAGAAACGCGGCGGCAAGGGCGTCTCGGGAGTGAGCCTCAAGGAAGACGACGTCATCGACGAGATGTTCATCGCCAGCACCCATGAGTACGTGCTGTTCTTCTCCACGCGTGGCAAGGTGTACCGCCTCAAGGTGCACGAGCTGCCCGAGGGCACGCGTCAGGCGCGCGGCACCGCTATCGTGAATCTACTGCCGTTTGAGGACGGCGAGAAGATCGCTTCTGTCATTTCTTGCCGCGAGTTCCCTGAGGACGAGTACCTCATGTTCGCCACGGCGGGTGGCATGGTAAAGAAGACGGCTATGGCGGCCTACGACCGTTCCCGCCGCGACGGCATTATCGCCATCAACATCAAGAGCGGTGACCGCCTGCTGGGCGTGCGCCGCGTGAAGCCTGGCGACAAGATCATCATGGCGACCACCGCCGGTAAGGCCATCATGTTCTGCGAGGACCAGGTGCGCGCCACTGGCCGCGACACGAGCGGCGTGCGCGGTATCAGCATGAAGGGCGACGCCGAGGTTCTGGGCATGGAGATCACCAGCGGCCAGGGCGAGCTTTTCGTGATCACCGAGCGCGGTTACGGCAAGCGCACCCCGGTTTCCGACTACCCGGAGCAAAACCGCGGCGGACAAGGCGTCTACACGATTCAGATGACCGAGCGCAAGGGCGCACTGGCGGCCATGAAGGTCGTGGGTCCGCAGCATGAGCTCTTTATCATTACCGAGGGCGCGACGGTCATTCGCGTCAAGACCGCCGAGATTTCCCAGACCGGTCGTGCCACACAGGGAGTGAAGATGATGAGCGTGGATGACGGCGACCGCGTGACGGCTGTGGCTCGCATGACGAGCGCCAAGAAGGAGGCCGAGGATTCCGACGAGACAGAGGGCGGGGATTCATCCGACTTGGTGGCCGAAGGCGAGACGGATGCCGAGGCTCCCGGCAGCGAGGTCCGCGTGGACATCGGATCCGGCAGCGAGCCACTTGAGGACACGATGGACGAGTAGTCCCGTTTGACACAGCGCACTTCACCAGAAAGGCCCCGTAAAGGGGCCTTTCTGGTGGGTGGCGTGCCCGCCCCCCCCCCGCCGAAATACGCAAATGCGGGGATAAAAGGCGAAGGTGGAAGTATAGGAGAAATGCATCAATTCCCTGACCTGCATGTTTTTCATCCTGGGAACCGCATATGCTCTGCAGGTCCCGAGATTATCCCCGCATTTGCGTATTTCCGTGCGCCTCGTGGCTCCTGAGGGTGATTTTGCGCACGGACCCGGCATCCCTTCGTGCCTTAAGCGTCGCCAGGGGGCGACGGCCCCGCCCTCCGCGGGAAAGGGTGCGCGCTTTCGCGCCGGGTGTTCATACGTGGGTACAAGGTTTCTGTGGTCGACAGGCGCGGGGGAGGCCGTGGGGATGACGCTCAAAGAAAAAGCGCGGGTGCTGGCCGGCGCATCGCATTGGCGTACGCACGCACTGCGTGCATGCGGCATCGAGTCGCTTGTACTTTCCGACGGTCCGCACGGTCTGCGTAAGCAGGAGGGGAACGCTGACCACCTGGGCATTGTCGAAAGCTGCCAGGCAACATGTTTTCCCACGGCATCGGCGCTTGCGTGCTCGTTCGACCCCGATCTCGTCCGGCGTGTTGGCGCGGCTATTGGCGAGGAGGCCCGCAGGCAGGGAGTCGACGTAGTCCTCGGGCCGGGGGTGAACATCAAGCGTCACCCACTATGTGGCCGCAATTTTGAGTATTTCAGTGAGGATCCCCTGATATCCGGCGAGTTGGGTGCCGCTATGGTGTGCGGCATCCAAAGCAAAGGAGTCAGCGCATGCCTTAAACATCTGGCTGGCAATAGCCAGGAGCACGCACGCATGGTCTCCGATTCCGTTATCGACGAGCGTACGTTACGCGAGCTGTATCTGGCGCCCTTCGAGCGCGTTATTCGCCGGTCGCATCCATGGAGCGTCATGACGGCGTACAACAAACTTAACGGCGTGTATTGCTCCGAGCACGAGTGGCTTCTGCGGGATGTGCTTCGCGGCGAGTGGGGGTTTGACGGTGTAGTTGTGAGCGACTGGGGAGCCATGAGCTCGAGCGTCTCCTCTGTGCGCGCCGGTCTCGACCTGTGCATGCCCGGCCCCCGCGCTGATCACGCGCGCGCCCTGGTAGAGGCGGTCAACGCCGGAGAGCTGGACGAGCGCCACGTAACGGAGGCGGTCGGTCATATCGAGCATCTCTCATGTAGCTTGATGAAGGACGCCGTGCCGTTCCCGCGAGTGCGCTGCCCGACGAGGAGTTGTATCGATCCCATGCCGACCTTGCCCGGGAGGCCGCCTCGCAAAGCGCGGTGCTCCTTAAAAACGAGGGCGTGCTGCCGCTCGAGACTTCGCAATCGGTGGCGGTGATCGGTGCCTTTGCCCGCATGCCTCGCTACCAAGGTTCGGGCTCATCGCGCATCAATCCAAAGTTCATCGACAATCTGTGGTATCGATTGGAGCAACGGGGTTTTGCCGCACGCTGTGCGGACGGCTACGAACCGATTATGGGCGAGACGAGCGAGCGACTCCTGCGTGATGCGGAGGAGGCCGCAGCGCACGCGGATGTTGCGCTCGTGGTTGCGGGCCTTCCCGCGCGATACGAATCCGAGGGTTTCGATCGCAAGCTCATGACCATGCCCAAAGGTCAGGTCGAGCTCATCGAGCGAGTGTGTGCGGTGAATCCGCGGACGGTAGTGGTGCTGCAGGGCGGCGCCCCCATGGAAATGCCCTGGCGCGACAAGCCTGCTGCGATTCTGCTTATGTACCTCTCGGGCTGTCAGGGCGGCGGTGCCGCCGTTGACATCCTTGCGGGCGATGTCAGCCCCAGTGGCAAGCTGGCGGAAACCTGGCCTATCCGTCTGGGAGACACCGCGCTGGGAGCAACGTATCCCGACATGGACCGCGAGGTGTTCTATCGCGAAGGGCCATTTGTGGGATACCGATATTACGACGCGGCGAATATCGAACCGGCGTATCCGTTTGGCTTTGGGATGTCGTATACGTCGTTTGCCTACCGCGACTTCGAACTCACGCAGAGATGCGTGCGCCTGACGGTGGAAAACACCGGAGCGTGCCGCGGCGCCGAGGTGGTGCAGCTCTATGTGGCTCCCGCCCCCGGCGTGGTTCCATCGCCCTGCCCTCTGCAGCATCTGATTGCGTTTGAGAAGGTCGTACTGTCGCCCGGCGAATCCAACCGTATCGAATTCGCTCTCGATGACGAGGCGTTTCGCGTTTGGGACGTGCAAGATCATGCATGGCGCGTATGGCCCGGCGCATACGAGGTACGCGCCGCCGCCTCGAGCAGAGATGTGCGCCTCTCGGGATGGATCGACGTTCCCGCACCGACGCCCCAAGCGACGCTGGGGTGCCAGCCGCAGTGGCTTCGGCCCTTCCTAACATGTATGCTCAACCTTATCCGGGATGCTTCACATCGTGGGGGCGATTGCCGCATTTGAGGGCCTCTATAGCTCCCCGCTGCCCGTCCGCCCACCGGTCGTCCCGTTTACCGTCGATTCTGCCGTTGAGGACATGGAAGCGAGCTGGCTCGGCCGCCGTATGTTTCGCCTCATCGATTGGGTGATGGCAGATCCCACCAGCAAGATGGATCATATACAGCGCACCATGATGAAGGAGATGGCGGCAGACATGCCGCTGCGGTCGCTTACTACCAGCGGTGTACCGCTCGGCGCCGTTGAAGGGTTCGTGAACATGCTGAACGGGCGCTACCTCTCAGGGTTCATGCGGATCATTCACGCATTCGTCCGCAGCATTCGCGAGAAATGAGGAGTCCGCACGACAAAGAAAACGGCCGAACCCACATCGGGCTCGGCCGCCGTGGTTGGGATAATGACCCAATCCTAGAAATCGTCGGGGCTCAGGTTTTTGACAAACTCATCGAAGCGCTCGATTTCCTCTTGCGACGACTGCTCATCGCGCGCGGCTTGGTACGAGATGCTTCCGGCGCGGTTCATGACATCGTCTTCAACGTAAATGGGTGCGTTTGAGCGCGTGGCGAGGGCGAGGGCATCGCTCGGACGGGCATCGAGCTTAATCTCGCGCACGCCATCGCCTTGCTCCGACACCTTGGACTCCGCGGCATTCCCCGTGCACTCAAGTACGATGTCGGCATAAAACACAGGTGCATCCCAACGGTTGATCTCCACGCGTTCCACGCGGGCTCCCAACTCCTTAACGGTGTTGAGCAGCAGGTCGTGTGCTATGGGTCGCGGAGCCGCCTTGTCGGAGTCGATGCCATTGCCAATAGAGGCGGCCTCGTAGGCTCCGGTTTGAATGGACAGCGCTCGCAGGGGCGCATCGGCGGTGGCGCCGTTTTTGCGCTCGCGCAGGACGACGACGGAGGGCACCGGTCCCGAGGCCATGACGATGCTTTCGATATCGACGCGAATCATGCAAACCTCCAGATGTGCGCGGCGAGTTGCGGACGGTGAACAGACATAATACCCAAATGTCGCGATGAAGCCAGACTCGATCGCAGTCCGTGTATTTGTTCACATTGGGGTCCTCTGAGCCCGTGGGAAATTCGCCCTCAAAAAGGCGTCCTCAAAAATAATGAAAAAAGGTGTTGACGCGCCTTTGGTACCTGGGCTATATTAATCCCCGCGTTGGACCTGTAGCTCAGTTGGTCAGAGCGTCCGGCTGATAACCGGGAGGTCACAAGTTCGAACCTTGTCAGGTCCACCACCTCTTTCGCAATAAACACCCCAGCGAGAGCCGAGTCGCCGCTGGGGTGTTTATTACTACAGTGGGGGTTTAGCTCAGCTGGGAGAGCGCGGGGCTTTGCAAGCCTGACGGTCAGGGGTTCGATCCCCCTAACCTCCACCATATGAACTGATGGGGCATCGGCATGGTCGGTGCCTTTTTGCTTTTAAGGAGCAGGTCATGGCAGACGAGATGAACGACGTGCAGCAGGACGAGGTTTCCCCCGAGCTCGATTCCATGGTGTGTGATCTGCTCGACGGCTATCTCAATGCACTTGCCGACGGCGAGGATCTCGGTGTGGTCCTCATTGCCGAGGATGCTCGTGCCAATCGCTATCAAGCTTGCTTTACCGAGGATGGCCCCGAGGCGTGCCTGGAGGGTGCCCAGCATTTTGTCGAGTCGAACGCGGCGGGCATCCAGTCCGATCACGTTGGCCCGCTCGATCGCTACGCCATCGCTTACGCAGGCGGTGTGGAGCTCGACTGCGAGTTCCAAGATGCCATCGTCGTGAGCTTTTACCAGCGCGGTATGTCCCTGGGCTATTCGGCATATGTTCTCTACGAGGGTGCCGGAACTGGTGAGAATTTCCGTTGGTGTGATCCCGAGCCTGCTGGCGAAGAGCTCCCGCTGTTGTAGGCCGTCTGTGCCACATCGCGCGGTATAGGCGCTCCATTCTTTGTCACACTTATGTGTAGGGCGGCAAAACCGCTGGATACAACAGCTTGTGAGCGTCACAACAGATACAATACCGCCGTGCAAAAACCGATTACCGACTATGTTGGGCGCTTTGCCGGATGAAGGCTTGCGCATCGAAGAGTTAAAGGATAAGGGGAAGCCCATGCGCATAGATAATCTGCGAGACATCGCCATCATCGCCCACGTCGACCATGGCAAGACTACTCTGTGCGACAAGTTGCTGCGCGCCGCCGGCGCCTTCCGCGCCAACCAGGAGGTGCAAGACCGCGTGCTCGACTCCAACGATCAGGAGCGCGAGCGCGGCATCACCATTCTCGCTAAGAACATCTCCATCGATTACAACGACGTCAAGATCAACATCATCGATACCCCCGGCCACGCCGACTTCGGCGGCGAAGTCGAGCGCGTACTGCGCATGGCCGATGGCGCGCTGCTGCTCGTCGACGCTTTTGAGGGCCCGATGCCCCAGACCCGCTTCGTGCTGCGCCACGCCATTGACACCGGCCTCTCCATCATGATCGTCATCAACAAGATCGACCGTCCCGGTGCTGATCCCGAGAAGGCATACAACGATTGCCTGGATCTCATGGCCGACCTCGGTGCCACCGACGAGCAGCTTGAGTTCGCCATGGAGCACGTTGTGTACTGCTCGGGCGTAAACGGCTACGCCCGCCTCGACCCCGAGGACGGCAACATGGACATGTATCCGCTCCTCGACATGATCGTGAACGACCTCCCCGCGCCTGAGGTGGACATCGACGGACCGCTCGCCATGCAGTGCGTCACCATCGACCATTCCAACTTCGTTGGCCGCATCGGCATCGGCCGCGTGTACTCCGGCACCATCCACACGGGTGACCAGATTCTCGTCGTGAAGAACGATGGCGAGCGCAAGACGGCTACCGTCAAGCAGCTCTTCACCTTCGACTATCTGGGCCGTACCGAGTGCTCCGAGGTGAGCGCCGGTGACCTGGCGGCTGTGGTTGGCGTGGACAACACCGATATCGGCGACGTGTATACCGATCCCGAGAATCCCGTCGAGCTCGACCCCATCGAAATCGATCCGCCCACTCTGTCCATCGTGTTCGAGGCCTCCACGTCCCCGCTCGTGGGGCGCGACGGCGACATCGTGGGTGCTCGCCAGCTCAAAGAGCGTCTGTTCAACGAGCGCGAGAACAACGTGACCATGCGCATCGAGGAGCTGCCCGATAAGAGCGGCGTTGAGGTGAGCGGTCGTGGCATCCTGCACCTTTCCGTTCTCATGGAGACCATGCGTCGTGAGGGCTACGAGTTCCAAGTTGGTCGCCCGCGCGTTCTATTCAAGAAGGATGAGAACGGTACCCTGCAGGAGCCCATCGAGCAGGCCGTCGTGGAGTGCCCCGACGAGTACGCCGGCAAGGTCATCGAGGTCTTCGGCAACGCCGGTGGCACTATGACCGGCATGGAGACGGGCACGTCCGTCACTCACGTCGAGTTCCGCATCCCCACCCGCGGCATCATGGGTCTCAAGAACCGCATTCTCAACGTCACGCACGGTGAGGGTGTGTTCTACCACACCTTCCTCGAGTACGGCCCGTATGCCGGCGAGATCGGCGGCCGCAAGAACGGCGCCATGATCGCCATGACCACCGAGAAGGCCGTCGCCTACGCTCTGGGTACCCTGCAAGAGCGCGGTTCCCTGTTCGTTGAGCCGGGTACCGAGTGCTACGAGGGCATGCTCGTGGGTGAGCGCAGCCAGCCGGGTGACATGGTCGTGAACATCGCGCGCACCAAGAACCTGGGCAATCAGCGTTCTTCCACCGCCGATATCTCGGTGCAGCTTGTGCCGCCACGCACCTTCTCTTTGGAGGAGGCGCTCGAGTACATCATCGACGACGAGCTGGTCGAGGTCACCCCCCAAGAACATTCGCATGCGCAAGCGCCTGCTGAACGCCACGGACCGCAAGAAGGCGGCGAACCGCGCCGTCAAGTAATCGAATAGTGTAATGGCGCAATTGGGGACGTACCCCAATTGCGCCATTTTAGGTAGGCTTCGCGCCGACTTGGCTTCATTCGCACGATAGGGGACGGGGCTGATTCACAGGTATGCTGGTACACTGGCATGCATATGGATCGGTCCCGCCCCTTTTCCATTACATGCGGGGCGTAGTTTTGAGGTGAGTCATGAGCGAGGAATTTGAGCCGGTAGAAGGGTGTGCGGGATGCGTTGGCAACACCGCTGTCGAGGATGCGGTTGCCGTCGAGGCTCCGCACTTCGCGCCGGGTGGATCCGACAGCGCCCCCTCATTCACGCCCAACGATGACGGTGAAAAGGACGTTGGAGCCCCTACGCCTGAGGGCCTCGCCGCTATTCACGCCCGCAACGATTGGTTGATTGCAGCTGACCAGGCCCTCGCCGACCTGCGCCGTCGGTCGACGGACGGCAAGCTCACCTCCCCCGAGCGCTGGGTGAAGCGCGCTTTCGCGCCCGCGGGCGCGGATGCGAAAGCGTTCGGGGACGAGCTGCTCTCCTATATTGAGGAGCATTCGCATGCAGAGGACTCCCCTGCAATCGGCAGGCAGGAGGTGCCTGTGGGGTATGATGATCGCCCCGAGCTCGATGAGCTGGGCCTGGATGATCCTCTACCCGAGCCCGACGTGACGGATATCGTGGTGCTGTACGGCAAGTCCGGGGTGTACCTATACTCCAAGCCGATCATGTCCCACAGCTTTGCCCATGCACTGTTCAACACGGCGGAGGGGGATGACCTAGCGACGTTTGCGGATGTAATTCGCACGGAGTCTCGCGTGTATCCGCGGCCTACGGCGGCGTCTGACTTCCTCAACAGCCCTTACTTGTGGTCCGCCTCGAAGGTTACCGAGCTCTACGAGCGCGCGACAGGCGACGACGCGTATGTGGACATTGAGCTCACCACGACCAGCTTGAACGAGTCGTTCTTCTATTCCACGCGCCATCTGAGCCCTGCGCAGGGCAAGGCGTTGGCCGAATGGTACGGCGTGGAGAAGTTCCGCAATCCATAGGAGTTCGAGCCGCCTGCCGTGCCATTGGGTGTGCCATTTAGGCACGCCTCCTCGACATATGTACCAAACGACTTACCAAACGACTACGTCCCGATTGGGAATGGGAGAAGGGAAACGTTTATGGCAAAGCGCCGTCTGACCGAGGACACACCGTTTTTGCGCACGCCCGACATGTACCAGATCGAGAACGACGCACCCATCACGGAGTACTCCGAGTGTTCGCTCGACCTCATTGCCGATGCCAAAAACGGCGGTATCCCCGACGGGGCCAACGCGTTTTGCAGCGTTGGCAAGGAGAAGCGCGGCACGGTGCAGATGCAGCTGTTCGCGCAGATCGACCCCGAAACCGAGACCTTCGTCGAGGTGGGCTTTCGCAGCCACGGCTGCCTCGCGGCCATCGCCTGTGCTACCGCGCTCGCCACGATGTTGCGCGGCAAGACGTTCGAGGAGGCACTCGCCATAAGTAAGGAGGACATCCTCGAGGCAGTGGGTGGCCTGCCGAATGGCCGCAAGTACACCCTCACCTACGCCATCGAGGCCGTGCGCGCCATCATCGGCGATTACCTGTTACGCATCAAGGGGTGCAACCTTGCCCAGCTCAACGAGGTTATCAGGTGCGAAAGCATGTGCCCTAACTGCCTGCTCACCGAGAATTGCTCCCTGCGCGACGAGCGTGTGGACCAGGAGCTGCGCGAAGTTGGAGAGATCGAGTAGCGCCACGCGCCGACACGGGCTGGTGTCCGAGTACGGTCGCCCTTCTCAGGTACGTAAGGACAATGCTCATTATTCTCCAAATAGAATAATGAGCATCTGCGGCTTAAACGCCTTATTCAGGCATAATTGAACGTGTCTGCATGTGCGCATTTTCGCCGCGCACAGTGCTTCAAGGTTCCGCGGGTGTAGCCTCACCCGTGAAGCAAATAGGGGAGGGAACTATGAAAGAGAACACCGCCATGGAGCAGGTCGGCTCCGGTGCGGATCGTCTCGACTCCTTCTTTACCCGTCGTGGGTTTGTGAAGGTGTCGGGCGCGTTCGTGGCTGGCATGGTGGCGCTGGGGTTGCTCCCGGATTCCGCCGCCGCGGCCCCCACGAGCTCAAAGGGCGAGGTCGATTACTACGCGACCCCGGCCCACGTGCTCAAGGTCAACCGTGCTCGCTGCACCGGTTGCCAGCGCTGCGAGATGATGTGCACCCTGCAAAACGATGGTGCATCTCAGCCCGCCGCCGCCCGCATCCACGTGCACGACGGCTTCAACTTCGGCTCCGACTGGGAGTCCTTCGACGGCATTTACTATTCCTGCGAGTGGCAGATCCGCGCCTGCCACATGTGCACAACCGCTCTTTGCCAGACGTCGTGCCCGCATGGGGCCATCATCACCATGGAGAACGGCACGCGCACCGTCGACCCCGACAAGTGTGTGGGCTGCGGTACCTGCGTCGCCGCCTGCCCGTGGCACATGCCCGTGGTGAACACCGAGACCCACAAGTCCACCAAGTGCATCGCCTGCGGCCGTTGCGCCGACCAGTGCCCCAACGGCGCTCTCGAGCTCATCAAGTGGGAGAACGTGAACCACTCCTCCGGTCCCACCCGTTCCGAGATCAAGTGGCCCTACGTCAGCGAGGTCCAGGACTTCGTCGGCGGCGGCAAGATCGCCCAGTAAAGGAGAAGCGCAATGGCTGAAACCTCTTACGGTTGGGCTGGCTGGATCGCCCGCGTCAACCTTACGAGCGGAGATATCACCGAAGAGTCCGATGTCGAGATGCAGAAGGACTACATCGGCGGTATGGGCTTCGCGAACAAGATCATGTACGACGAGGTCGGCCCCGAGGTCGATTGGATGGACGAGGAGAACAAGGCCGTTCTCGCCGTCGGTCCCTTGACCGGTTCCGGTGTGCCGTTGGCGGGCCGCTCCACCTGGGCGTCCCTGTCCACGTTCACGACTGACCATCTCGTGGTCGACATGCACTGTGGCGGTCAGCTCGGTGCCATGCTCAAGTACTCGGGCCACGACGGCCTGATTATCGAGGGCAAGTCCGACAAGCCCGTTTACATTTTCATTGACGACGACAAGATCTCGATTGAGGACGCCTCCGCCCTGTGGGGCAAGGGCACGCGCGAGACTACTGAGGCCCTGTGCAAGAAGCATGGTGCCGAGTGCTGCGTCGCAGCTATCGGCCCCGCCGGCGAGAACCTGCTGCCTTACGCCTGTGTGATGAATACCCGTTCCCACTCCGCCGGTGCCGGCCTGGGAGCCGTCTTTGGCGTCAAGAATCTCAAGGCCGTCGTTATCCGCGGCACCAAGGCGGTGCACGTGGCCGACCCGCAGATGGTCGCCGACCTTTCCGACTACATGATCGCCCAGGTCATCGGCTCCAACAACAACCACGTCGTCCCGAGCACCCAGCAGTCTTGGGCTGAGTACTACGACGCCGGTTCCCGTTGGACCGCCAAGAAGGGCCTTTATTGGGCTGCCGCCGAAGGTGGTCCCATCGAGACTGGCGAGCCCAAGCCGTTTGAGCCCAACACCATGGGATACCGCTGCATGAAGTCCACCAAGGACATGGGCCCCGCCGCCGAGAAGTACACGGTCAAGATGGCCGGCTGCCACGGCTGCCCCGTTCGTTGCTACGCACAGGTGCACGTGCCGTTCGTCCAGGAGAAGACCGGTTACGAGTCCCAGGGCAACACCTGCGTGCCCAACTTCCCCTTCACGGCCTATATGCAGTCCTTCCTCAAGGCCGAGGGGATCTACGAAGAGGATGGCAAGACCCTGACCGACCTCTCCGTGAACTACAACATGCTTATCTCCGCCACGGTCGATGACCTTGGCCTGTGGTGCAACTATGCCCAGCTCTACCGCGACTTGGCCTACACCTACTCCGCGGGCATCCTCGAGAAGCACGTTCCCGCCGAGCAGATGGCCGAGTACAACTTCGACGCGATTCTCCATGGCGGCGATCCCTCCAGCTTTGTGAAGATCCTGCTGGACATCGCTTCCAACGATACGGAGAACAAGCCGATCTCCTGGCTCGGCCACGGTCCCATCGTGTGGACCAAGGAGTGGGGCTGCGAGGATTGGTTCGACAACGCCAAGTCCGCGCTCATCAACTACCGCGGTTGGCCGGTCCACCACTCCATCGAGTGCTTCGGCCAGACTGGCGGTCTGTACAACATGATGTTCAACCGCGATGACATGATCCACTCCGCCGTCAACTTCCAGGGCTGCGGTCTGCCGCAGGAGCTCAAGGAGGAGATGGCTGCCGAGATGTGGGGCGAGGGCGCTATCGACGCCACCAAGGATTACACCCCCATGAACGAGGCTAAAGCCGAGTTCGCCTGGTGGAGCATCGTCACCGACGTTCTGCACGACTCCCTCGTCCTGTGCAACTGGGTATGGCCGATGGCCATGGCCCCCGCCAAGGAGCGCAGCTATCGCGGCGACCTGGACCTCGAAGCCCAGTTCTACACCGCGGTCACCGGCCAGAAAGTCACCATTGACGACCTGTACAAGGCTGGTGAGCGTATCATGACGCTCCAGCGCGCCAACACCGTGCGCGGCATGAAGGACAAGGACGGCAACGTGGGCTGCAACGACATGCGCAATGTCCATGATGTCATTACCGAGTGGGTCTTCGAGAAGGATCCGGATATCGAGCCCTTCACCCCCGGCACCGACAAGATGGAGCGCAAGGACTGGAAGAAAGCCCTTACCATGCTCTATAAGCGCTTTGGCTGGGACGAAAAGCTCGGCTGCCCCACCAAGGAGTGCCTGAACGACCTTGGCATGAGCGATATCGCCGAGGATCTTGAGTCGCGCGGTCTGTTGACCGAGGGTGGCACCTCGTACGACAAGCGCACGCGCACGTACGACCATATTCTTGAGAAGTACTGCGGCGACAACCCGGCGCTGTCTGCGTAGACCGTCTGATCTAGAGGAGCAAGTATGGCTGATGAGATCAAGGAGACGAGCGCGGCCGAGGCCACGCCCGAGACTCCCAAGAAGAAGCGCGATTGGAAGGGCAAGCGCCTGCCCATCGTGATTGCCGTCGTGGTGGCGGCGACCGTTCTCGGCGTTGCCGGCTGGGCCTGGCGTGCTACCCCCGGTTACTGCGACGCTCTGTGCCACAGCACCATGGGCAAGTATTACGACACGTTCGAGAATCAGACCGATTCTTTGGCGTATGCCCACAAGGCCGTTGTGAATGGAAAGTGCCTTGACTGCCATGAGAACACCCTGGGCACCTCTGCCCGCATGGTGCAGTCCCAGCTGACCGGCGATCACGATACGCCGCTCGCCAAGGTGACCTACACCAATGAGTTCTGCCTGCAGAGCGGTTGCCACGCTGGTGCCGGCATCATGCCCGGCGCGAGCGAGTCTTCCACGAAGGACCTCTCGTTTGATCCGCATAGCGATTACCACGGCGTACAGCAGTGCAATTCCTGCCACCGCATGCACGACCAGAGCGTCTTCACGTGTGCCGGTTGCCACCAGGTTGGTGCCTGGGAGGGCGAAGGTGGCATTCCCGAGGGCTGGAGCAAGGTTGACCTGGGCGACGGCCAGCAGGGTGCCGTGCCGGATGGCTGGACCACTCCATTCCTGTTCGAGGCTTCCGAATAGGGCACTCAACAAGAACGACCGAAAAGGGCGGGCCTTTAGGGTCCGCCCTTTCCATAACGATGACAAGATGGAGTCATGTTGCCGATACATGCTGTGTGGCATACTGGCAGCAGTGAAAAATGTTAGGGAAAGGCACCTTTGTGATCGATCTTGATTTCAAACCGCGCGGCGTGTGCGCCCGTATGATTCACGTGGAACTCTCGGATGATGGCTCGGCTATCGAAAATGTGGCGTTCGACGGAGGCTGCAACGGTAACCTCAAGGCCATCGGTAGGCTTGTCGCCGGCCAACCGGTCGATTCCATCGTCGAGCTTTTGCAGGGAAACACCTGCGGGCCGCGTAAGACCTCTTGTGCCGATCAACTCACGCTTGCCTTGCGCGAAGCACAGGCCAAGGTTCGGGCGTAGCTGCCATGAAAACTAGGGAGTACCATTTCGATTCGCGGACCGATCGCCGTGCCACTGCTTCTCGCAGCGTGAGCCGCCGAACGCTGTTCAAGGGAACTGCGGCCGCCGGAGCAGCGCTCACGGCAATATCCCTTGTGGGTTGTGGATCAGATGGCGGCGCTGCGAATGTGAGCGGTGAGCCGCAGGTCATCACTGACGACTCGAAGATCACCAACGTCACCGATGACTTCGAGGGGGTGGACAACACCCTGACCGCCCAATACGAATGGGACCTTCCCTTGGGCACTGTCCCGTTCCACTGCGAGGGGTCGTGGGCGGCACTGCTGGAGGCCCCGGCGAGCGCCCGCACGATCAACACGCTCGGCATCATTTCTCTCGCCAGCGGAAACACGTCGACTCTGGTGTCGGAACCGGTAGCGGGAAAGACTCATGCGTTCCACGATGTTCGCTGCTCGGAGCAGGTGTACGCGTGGGTTGAAATGGATTATGCGGCGGGAGCTTGGGTACTCATTGCCCAGGCACTCGAGAACGGGGTGCTTGTTGGAGATCCCGTTGAGCTCGACAAAGGCGACGCCGATTGGGAGCCGGCGCGTTTTTACCGCAACGGGATCTTCGGTCATCTGGCAGAAAATGCCCTTTGCGACGGGAGCCAAGAGCTCGGAGTTCTCCCATTGCTACCTGTGGAACGTGGGAGACGAAAAGGGTGAGGACCTGTACGAGAGTCCCGGTCGATTTACGACGTGGCCGCGTGTGAGCGACGGTTACCTCACCATCGCCCCCCGCGTCAATTCCGATGATGGTACATATTACGGGCTCACCGCGCTTGACCTGCAGAATAACAATAAGGTTGCCGCCCAGCTGGTCATGCCCGAAACGGTCAGTCCCTTCGAAGCTGTGTTCATGGGCGAAAGTTTTGCCTTTTCGGTCGAGGCAAACTACGGATACGGCGGCAGCCTGGGGAACATGGGCACGTTCATCGGCAACTCGGGTGGTCCGTTCGTATATTTGAGCCGCGAGCCGCTCGCCTGCGTCACGGGCAAGGGGAGTCTGTACGTCATCAAAGCCCAGTCCTCGCATTTTGTGGTCGACACAAGTGCCCAGACCTATGCAATCCTCACGGCCCCAGATAAGGCGCTTGATTTTGGCGACTATCCGGCAAGCGAGGGAACGACGGATCGTCTGGTGACGTATGCCACCGTGCGAGGTGACGACGGCTTACCGGCGTTGGTGCGTCTGCGGGTGTTCGCCCTGTAAAGCGCGCCTGCTATCCAATGCCGCCCGCGCCAATGATTGAGCACTCCGCAGATTGGGCATACTTCGTTAAAGGTGTGCGCCATTTGTGTGCGCTAGAATAAAACGACGTTTGTTTGCGAGACGAGGAGGCCGCCCATGGCTTCAGATGCACGTAAGATTTTGTTGGTTGAGGATGAAAAGGCCATCCGCGACGCGGTGGCAGCCTATCTTGAGCGTGAAGGTTATTGGGTCGTGGGTGTTGGCGACGGTCAATCCGCCGTTGAGGAGTTCGAGAAGCACCAGTTTGACCTGATCGTGCTCGACCTTATGCTCCCTAAGCTTTCCGGTGAGCGTGTGTGCCGTGCCATCCGTGACACCTCTGATGTGCCGATTATCATGCTTACCGCTAAGGGAGAGGTTGAGGATCGTGTCATCGGCCTCGAGCTCGGTGCGGACGACTACCTCATCAAACCCTTCTCCCCGCGTGAGCTCGTGGCGCGCGTGCGCGCCTTGTTCCGCCGCACTCACCTTGCCGACGAGCCGCAGGTCGAGGTCCTCGACTTTGGCGATCTGGTCATCGATATCTCTGGGCACAAGATTCTGGTTGAGGGCAAGGAAGTTGACCTCACCGCATCCGAGTTTAAGCTCCTCACCACGCTCGCTCGCCATCCCGGCCGCGTGTACAACCGTATGGAGCTCGTGGAGAAGGTTCTCGGTTACGACTTTGAGGGCTATGAGCGCACCATCGATAGTCACGTGAAGAACCTGCGCGCCAAGCTGGGGGATGATCCCAAAAAGCCCAAGTGGCTCTATACCGTGCACGTGTCGGATATCGTTTTGAGGCACCCGCGCAGCCTGACAAGGCGGACAAGTAACACGACTCACGCCGGGCGCCGCATCACGTGGCGCCCATTTTATGTGGTGCGGTAGGGGGATTCATGGAGCGCCTGGTCATTGGAAAACACGGAGCCGAGGCGGAGCAGCCGTCGCCGCGAGCGAGTTGGAATACGCCTCATCCCATGCCGCGGTCGGGCATGAGCTATGGCGGGCGCATGGCGCTCTCGTTCGCCATGACATCGCTTGTAACGGTCGTTATCTTGGCACTCGTGGTCACGGTGGTTTGGGGTGGCGCGTTTTCGGATTACACACGTGCCAATGTCGAGGAGATTGCCCAAGTTGCCGCCGAGAAGCTCGCCGAGCGATACGAGGATGCCGGCGAGTGGAGCGTCGATGCCATTAAGACCGTGGCGGAGTCAAGCACCCTGTCAGACGACATCGGTATGCAGGTCAAAGATGCCGGTGGCGCTATCATGTATGACGACACGTGGCCTGCCGCCGCAATGGCGAGTACTGCCGACAAGTCAGATGGAGGGCTGGGCACCCGCAGCCCCGTTTCTAAAGCCCCAACCGATCCCGAGTCCGCCGTGGTCGCCCCCATCGTGGATAGCAATGGGGGCGAGATCGGCTCTCTCCGTCTTTGGGTGTTGGGTAGTGATGCACTGCTCACCAAGGCAGACACGGCGTTTCGCGAGCGGACGTTCAACGCCATGGGACTCGCTGCTTTTATCGCGGTCCTTATGGCGGTGGTGATTGGCTTCCTTGTTTCGCGCATGTTTACCAATCCCGTCCGCACCATCACCGACACCGCCCGCCGGATACGCGAGGGTGATCTTTCGGCACGGACGAACATGCGGGGAGAGGATGAAATCGATCAGCTGGGCGAGACATTCGACGAGATGGCCGCCAGCTTGGAGCGCGACCTCAAGCGCGAACGTCGTCTCACGTCCGACGTGGCTCATGAGCTGCGCACGCCGCTCATGGCCATGCAGGCGACCGTGGAAGCCATGCAAGACGGAGTGTATCCCACAGACGCCGAGCATCTTGAGACGGTCGCCGCGGAGACTCGCCGCTTGGCACGTCTCGTGCAGCAGACCCTCGACCTCTCCCGATTGGAGAATCACACCGCGCCCCTCAGGCTCGACAAGGTCGACATTGTGCAGCTGGCGCAAAACATCGTGAACAATCAGCATCAACTCTTCCACAACAAGGGGCTTCATCTGCGGTTCGTTAATGAGATGCAAGGTCGTTCGGCGGTCATCACGTGCGACGCGGACATGATCACGCAATGCATTATCAACCTTATGAGCAACGCCATGCGCTATACGCCCGAAGATGGATGGGTGGTTGTTTCGATCCATGGCGACCGCAAACATGTGATGGTGACGGTATCAGATACGGGTATTGGCATCGCAAAAGATGATCTTGCGAGGATATTCGGTCGTTTTTGGCGCGCAGATGCCAGCCGCGCTCGTGAGGCAGGCGGTCTGGGCGTTGGCTTGGCCGTGACCAAGCAGATCGTAGAGCGCCATCATGGCTTCATCGCGGTGGAGAGCGAACTTGAAAAGGGTACGACTTTTACGATTCATCTTCCCCGTGAGCTGGAAGAGGAGGCGTCATCCACTACAATGAAATATTAGCTGTGCTATGGCGGTAAAGGAGCGGGACAACGCCGCTGCCGCTCCGCCAGGAACAGGCCGTTGTGAGGGAAGATTTCTCAACAGCGGCGATGACATTCGCGTAAGGAGTTGACGCACATGACCACGATGGAGCGCCGTCCCGATTCCCGGGGCAAGGTCCGTGACATTTACGACGCCGGCGACAACCTGCTCATGGTTGCCTCCGACCGTATCTCCGCATTTGATTACATCTTGCCCGACGAGATTCCCTACAAGGGCGAGGTGCTCAATCGCATCTCCGCGTTCTGGTTCGATAAGTTCGCCGACCTCGTGCCCAACCATATGGTGTCCATCGACACGACCGATTTCCCGGCTGACTTCGCCGATTACGGCGACTATCTGTCCGGCCGCACCATGTTGGTCAAGAAGGCCGAGCCCATCATGATCGAGTGCATCGTTCGTGGGTATCTCACCGGTTCCGGCAAGAAGACCTACGATGCCGACGGAACCGTATGTGGCATCTCCCTGCCCGCCGGCCTCACCGAGGCATCCAAGCTCCCCGAGCCGCTGTTCACGCCGTCCACGAAGGCGGCCATCGGCGACCATGATGAGAACATCTCCTACGAGCGCTGCGTGGAGCTTGTGGGCGAGGACATCGCATCTCAGATCCGCGACCTCTCCCTCACCATCTATAAGGCAGCGGCGGAGTACGCGGCCACGCGCGGCATCATCATCGCCGACACCAAGTTCGAGTTTGGCGTGATTGACGGCAAGGTCACCCTCATCGACGAATGCCTCACGCCCGACTCAAGCCGCTTCTGGCCCGCCGATTCCTACGAGGAGGGCAAGGTCCAGCCCAGCTATGACAAGCAGTACGTGCGCGATTGGCTCAAGGTCAATTGGGACTTCTCCGGTGACGCGCCGCAGCTGCCCGCCGAGGTGATTGAGGGCACGTCCGCGCGGTATCGTGAGGCGTATGAAATCATCACGGGCGAGAAGTTCGTCCCTATGAAGTCCAAGTAAGTATCTAAGGAGAACGAGTAAGTGAGCACCCGTAGCGCCCAAAACAAGCGTACCCAGGAAAAGCTGCAGGGCGAAAACCGTCAGGGAATGGCGCGCAAATCCGCTTCGTCCGCCAAGCCCGCTCGCGCCGCCGGAAGCTCCGTGCGCGTAGTACCGTCGTCGTCCAAGGCCAAGCGCGCCGCAGCGGAGCGCGGCGAGGATCTTTCCGGCTTGTCCAAAGAGGAGAAGAAGGCACGCAAGGCTGAGCTTCGCCGTCAAGAGGACCGGGTGTATACGGCATCGAACGCCCTGCTCAACGAGAACGAGGACTATGTTCGTTTTCGCCGTATCTGGTGGGTGCTCCTCGGCATCGGCATTGCGGCGCTGGTTGGTACATGGGTGGCGCTCGCCGTCTTTGGCAAGGATGGGGCCGATACCCAGCTTGCCCAGACGGTGCAGATGGGGCTGATCATCGTCGCTACGCTGCCATCATCATCGCGTTCATCTTTGACTTCATGAAGATTCGTCCCATCCGTAACGCCTGCCGTACTGCCGCTTCGGGTATGAGCGAGTCCAAGCTTAATGAGGTGATTGCCCGATCGGTGCAGGATAAGAAGTCCAAGAAATAAGCGCCGTTTGCGAGATTTGCCTCAAGGCGCACTCATGTCGCGAAGGCGTGGGTGCGCCTTTTGCAAAGCGGTGCAATTGGGGGCGTACCCCAATTGCAGCACTGCGTCTCTGGCGTTCAGCAAAAGAAGGGAACAGCATGTTTAGGGCCGAATTAACCGTTGAGGAAGCTCGTTCCGGGATGGCGAACCTCAAACCCAAGCTCGAGCGATATGCCGACTTGATTGTTCGCAAGGGGGTGAATGTCAAGCCTGGCCAGGAGGTCGTGGTGCAGGCTCCCGTTGACGTGGCAGCGTTCGTGCGGCTGCTTGTCGCCCGCGCCTACGCTGTCGGTGCCGGACATGTCACGGTGATTTGGAACGATGATGCGGTGACGCGCCTGACGTACGAGAACGTCGATGCCTCATGGTTTGAGACGGTCCCCGCCTGGCAGCGCGAGCAGCTCGATTCCCTTGCCGAGGCCGGCGCGTGCTTCATCTTCGTCGAAGGGGCGGATCCCGAGGCGCTCAAGGGCATTGACCCCGCCAAACCCGCTGCCGCCTCCAAGGCACGTAACACCCAATGCGTGAAGTACCGACATGGTATGGATTTCAATATCAACCCGTGGTGCATTGCCGGTGCCCCGGTTGCGGCATGGGCGCGACAGGTGTATCCGGGTGTCGAGGACGAGGTTGCGACGTACCGTCTGTGGTGCGCGATCCTCTCCGTTGCCCGCGCTGACGGGGACGATCCCGAGGCCGCCTGGGAGTTGCACAATGCGACGTTCGAAAAGAACTTGCGTCTGCTCAACGAGCGCCACTTCGATCGACTGCACTATACCTCCGCGAATGGCACCGACTTGTGGGTGGGCATGACCGATAAACACGTGTGGGAGGGAGGCTCGAGCAGCACCCCCGATGGCCATGTCTTTTTCCCCAACATCCCTACGGAGGAGGTTTTCACTTCACCGCATTGCGAGCGCGTGGACGGTGTAGTGTACTCCGCATTGCCGTTGGTACGACATGGCAACAAGATCGACCGCTTCTGGTTGCGCTTTGAGAACGGTCTGGTTGTTGATTTTGACGCCGAGGTGGGTCGCGACACCCTGGCGAGCATTCTCGACACCGACGAAGGTGCCCGCCGCTTGGGTGAAGTCGCGTTGATTTCCAAGAACACGCCGATCCGCGAGACGGAGACCCTGTTCTACGACACGCTGTACGATGAAAACGCGAGCTGCCATTTGGCGCTGGGTTCTGGTTTCCCCGAGTGCTACGAGGGCGGTTACGCCATGACGCAGGATGACCTGCGCGACCTTGGCCTGAACAAGAGCGGTACTCACGTGGACTTCATGATAGGAGCAGACGATCTGGACATCATGGGCGTCACCGCCGACGGCGAGGAGATTCCGGTGTTCGTAAATGGCCAGTGGACCTGGGAGTAGACGGCTTCCCGAAATGTCCGGGTCACCACGAATACGAGGGTTTACGTACGCCAGCGCGTTACGTCCTCGATTTCGGAAACCTTCGGATTGATGCGCGGGCGCGGCAACTGAACGGAACTTCTCGAGGTTTTTCGTATTGATTTTCCAATATGTCGAGTACACCCTCATATGGGCGGATTAAAACCGCAGGTACGTGACTTTGCATTTTATTGGCTACTTCGGATTCTCCAAGATTGATACGAAAAACCTCAACTTTTACTGCAGGCTGGGGAATGGGATCTCAGGCAAGCCAGTTCAGGCAGACGCCGCAGTCGGTTGCGGGTGATTCGTAACGGACGGGTTCGTCTGCGTCGCCGCTCCTTTGCTGCAGTGAATCGCTTAGTGGCAAATTCTGCTACAATACGGCACGCGGGTCATTAGCTCAGTTGGCAGAGCAGGGGACTTTTAATCCCAAGGCCCAGGGTTCGAACCCCTGATGACCCACCATCGAGAGAAGGCGCGAGGAGCAGCGATGCCCCTCGCGTTTTTTGTTGTAAACGGTAAGGGATGCACGCGGAAGAGAATTGGCAATCCAGTGACAGTGAATAGAACAGGCCATTATGTAACATTAATTGCATATTAGAACTTTTTAAGCAACATAGATGGATAAGCGCGTACAATACTGTGAAACCATACGGCCTTTAAGCCGGTACCGAGAGACCGAAAAGGAGACGAGATGGGTTCAAATCACCCTATGGGTGCTTGCGCATCCGCCCTGCCGCGCACGGCTATGAGCCCCCTGGCTCAACGCATCATGGATTCAACCACAAAAGGCAATACGCTCCCCGCTGTTCTGCTGCTGGCAGATGGCACCGTGTTTTACGGTCGCGCGTGCGGAGCATGTGGAACGGCGACGGGAGAGGTGTGCTTCAACACCTCGCTTGAGGGCTACTTCGAAGTTCTCACCGATCCCAGCTATGCGGGACAAATCGTAACCATGACGTATCCACAGATCGGCAATTACGGTATCGACCTTGCCGATGTTCAGAGCGCGTATCCCGGAGACGCCGACCGTCCCGCATCTGCTCCCGCGTTGCGCGTCATGGTGGTGCACGATATGTGCCGCACGCCGTCCAATTGGCGCAGCTCGCTGAGCGTTCCGGACTACCTGACCCAGCAGGGCGTCGTCGCGATTGAGGGCGTTGATACTCGCTCCCTCGTTCAGCATCTTCGCGACCATGGCTCGCAGATGGGCATTGTTTCCACCGAGGAATTCAACCTCGATGTCCTTGCCGATCGTTTGGCGGCCGCTCCGCAGCTCGTTGGCGAGAACCTGGTCAAAACGGTGAGCTGCCCCCAGTCTCATACGTACGACTCCTCTGATCTGCCGGTTTCCCATGAATTTGCCCTTGCCGCCACAGCGACCCGTCGCGCTCCGTATCGTGTGGTCGCATATGACTGCGGCGTCAAGCGGGGTATTCTGGAAGGTCTAGTTCGCGCCGGCTGCGACCTCACCGTTGTGCCGTGGGATACCCCCGCAGAGGATGTTCTTGCCCAGAACCCAGACGGCGTGTTCCTCTCCAACGGTCCCGGCGATCCCGATGCCGTACCCGAGACATACATGCAAGTCCAACAGCTTATTGGCAAGGTGCCGGTGTTCGGCATCTGCTTGGGCCACCAGATGATCAGCCTTGCGGCGGGTGCGCAGATCGAGAAGCTCAAGTTCGGACATCGCGGCGGCAACCAGCCTGTTATGAATCTGCTCACGCGTCGTGTTGAAATCACGGCGCAAAACCACGGCTTTGGTTTGGTGTTCCCCAGCTTGGGAAACTTGGTACCCGAGCTCTCTGGTGGCGTGAGCGAGCATCCGGCCCAGAGCGACCTGCGCTTTTGGGTCGAGCGCGGAGTGGCACCCGTTGTGCGAAACGAACGCTTTGGCCGCATCCGCCTCACCCACGTGAACCTTAACGATGGCACCGCGAGGGCATCCAGCTGCTCGACGTCCCCTGCTTTAGCGTGCAGTACCATCCCGAGGCCTCTCCTGGCCCCACCGACGCTCATTACCTGTTCACCGCTTTCACGCGACTCATGGACGGCGACCCGGATTACCTGGGCATCGACATCACGGCCGACCGGTTGCACGGCTGGAATTTTGCAACGGAGGAGAACTAGCATGCCCAAGCGTACCGATATTAAGCGGATTTTGGTTATTGGATCCGGACCGATCGTGATTGGCCAGGCATGCGAGTTCGACTACTCGGGTGCTCAGGCCTGTAAGGTACTCAAAGAAGACGGATACGAGGTCGTGTTGGTCAACTCGAATCCCGCGACCATCATGACGGACCCGGGCCTCGCCGACCGCACCTACGTGGAGCCCATCACGGCGGAGTTCATTGAGAAGGTCATCGAGCGCGAGCACCCCGATGCCCTGCTGCCCACCCTGGGTGGCCAGACGGGCCTCAATGCCGCCGTCGAGCTGGCGAAGTCCGGTGTACTCGAGCGCTACGGCGTCGAGATGATCGGATGCGACCTTGATGCCATCGAGCGCGGCGAGGACCGCAAGCTGTTCAACGAAGCCATGGCCGACCTGGGTCTCGAAGTGGCGCGCTCGGGTTATGCGTACTCCGTTAAGGCGCCCTCTCGATTGTCAAAACCACCGGCTATCCCTGCGTATTGCGTCCGAGCTTCACCATGGGCGGCGCCGGCGGCGGCATCGCGCACGACGAGGAAGAGCTCATTCAAATCGTGACGCAGGGCCTTGAGCTGTCCCCGGCAGGTGAGGTCCTGGTCGAGGAATCCATTGAAGGCTGGAAAGAGTATGAGATGGAGGTCATGCGCGACCGCGCCGGCAACGGCATCATCGTGTGCTCCATCGAGAACCTCGATCCCATGGGCGTTCATACCGGCGACTCGATTACCGTCGCCCCCGCTCAAACGCTCTCGGACCTCGAGTACCAGCGCATGCGCGTCGCGTCGCTCGCCATCCTCGAGAAGATCGGAGTCGAGACCGGCGGCTCCAACGTGCAGTTCGCCGTCAACCCCAAGAACGGGCGCCTTATCGTCATCGAGATGAACCCGCGCGTGAGCCGTTCCTCCGCGCTTGCCTCCAAGGCGACGGGCTTCCCCATCGCCAAGGCGGCCGCGCGCTTGGCCGTGGGCTACACGCTCGACGAGATCACCAACGACATTACCCGTGCCACGCCGGCGTGCTTTGAGCCTTCCATTGACTATTGCGTGGTCAAGGTGCCGAGGTTCGCATTCGAGAAGTTCAAGGGCACCGACACCACGCTCACCACGCGTATGAAGGCTGTGGGTGAGGTCATGGCCATCGGACGTACCTTCGAGGAGGCGCTCGGCAAGGCCATGCGCTCACTTGAGGACGGCCACCGCGGCCTGGGGGCCGATGCCAAGGCGTCCGCGCTTGAGCAACTGTCTGACGAAGAGCTTACCGAGCATGTCGCCCGCGCTACGGAGCAGCGCATTTTCTACCTGGCGGAGGCCCTGCGTCGTGGATGGTCGGTCGAGCGTTTGCATGACCTCACGCGCATCGACCCGTGGTTCCTCTCGCGCATGCACGACATGATCGCGGTTCAGACGGCGGTTCGCGGCCTGCGTGTTGAGGACATCGACGCCGACGCGATGCGCCTGCTTAAGCAATACGGCACCTCGGATGCCCAAATCGCGCACCTTACCGGCAGCGACGAGCGCTTTGTGCGTGCGTACCGCAAAGGGCTGGGTGTGGTGCCGAGCATGAAGACGGTCGACACCTGCGCCGCGGAGTTCGAGAGCGCCACTGAGTACCACTACAAGACCTACGAGAACCTCATGCGTGTCTCTCCCGTCGCTCACCGCAGTGTGGCGGTAGACGAAGTACGTCCCTGCGACAAGCCCAAGGTCATGATCTTGGGCGCCGGTCCCAATCGTATTGGGCAGGGCATCGAGTTCGACTACTGCTGCGTACACGCTTGTTACGAGCTGGCCGAACGTGGTTATGAGACCATCATGGTCAACTGCAACCCCGAGACGGTCTCGACCGACTACGACACCTCCGACCGCCTGTACTTCGAGCCGGTCACCTACGAGGACGTCATGGATATCGTCGACGTCGAGCGCCCCGTCGGCGTCATCACGACGCTCGGCGGGCAGACGCCGGTGAACCTCACGCGCAAGCTGGCCGAGAGCGGCGTTGCCATCATGGGCACCCAGCCCGATGCGATCGATTTCGCCGAGGACCGCGAGCGTTTCTCGGCGTTGCTGGACCGCTTGGGCGTCATGTATCCGCCGGCAGGTATGGCAACCTCGTTTGCAGAGGCCGAGTCCGTCGCCGCCCACATCGGCTACCCGTTGCTCGTCCGCCCCAGCTATGTTTTGGGCGGTCGCGGCATGATGATTGCCTACGACGCCGAGCACCTGCGCGAGTACATGGCCGAGGCTGCGCGCGTGAGTCCCGATCACCCTATCTACCTCGACCGATTCCTCGAGGGCGCGTACGAGAGCGATGTCGACGCGTTGTGCGACGGTGAGAACGTCTATATTGGCGGCATCCTCGAGCATATCGAGGAGGCGGGCATCCACTCGGGTGACTCTGCAACGTGCATCCCGCCGTTCTCGTTCTCCGAGGGCCTCAAGGCGAAGCTCCGCGAGACTACGCGCCGCATCGCGCTGGCCCTGGGCGTGCGTGGTCTGGTGAACGTGCAGTTCGCCATCAAGGGTGAGACGGTCTACGTGATCGAGGCGAACCCGCGCGCGAGCCGCACCGTGCCGTTCATCTCCAAGGCAACGGGTGTGCCGCTGGCGCGCTATGCCGCCCGTATCATGGCTGGGGAGAGCCTTGAGTCGCTTGGCTTGACGGGCGAGTATCGCGAGCCCGAGTACTTCTGCATGAAGGAGGCCGTGATGCCCTGGGGCCGCTTCCCCGGCGCCGAGGTCATCCTTGGCCCTGAGATGAAGTCGACGGGTGAGGTCATGGGTATTGCGAAGAGCTATCCGGAGGCCTACGCTAAGACGCAGCTCGCGATCGACTACCAGCTGCCCACGCCTGAGGATGGGCGCGTGTTCATCTCGGTGTGCGACCGCGACAAGCGCCATATCCTGAGCCTTGCGCGCATCTTACGCCACCTGGGATTCGATATCGTCTCAACGGCCGGCACGCGCGCGTGTTGCGCGGCGGCAATGTGCCATGCGAGGTCATTGGCAAGATCGGTGCCCCTGATGGCGCCGAACTCGTTGTTGGTGAGGAAGCCGAGCGCGGAATCCTCGATATGATCGCGGATGGCGAGATCGCGTTCATCATCAACACACCGTATGGTCCTGGATCCCGTGGCGACGGGTACCGCCTGCGCACCGAGGCGGTCCGTCGCGGGGTGACCTGCGTGACAGCCCTCACGGCGGCGAATGCTTATATTGCCGCCCTTGAGGCCCGTCAGTTCGGCGACGGCATGGAGGTCATCGCGCTGCAGGATCTGTAAGGCGCGGGTGGGAGCCAAGCTTTCATGAGTGTTTTAGCCGGGGACGGCACCTGTCAATGGTGTCGACCCCGGTTTTTTGTTGCCCACTGAATACCATACAATGATTCTTCATGTCCCATGACGGGCAAGCTCGAGGAAATGGAAAACCATTCGCCGATTTCTAGTGGCCGTCTCGGTATCCTCTGGTTAGCAATTCCTCGCAGCGAGGCGGATTGATTTGCTTTGACCTTGGTTCGGTGACACCCTACGTTCTCACGGTTCCAGTTGTTGGAAATGGATCCTTTTGGTTCGTCGTTTTGGGCCGAAACCGGCCGAAGGGCCTCCTTGTTCAATCGAACACTTGTAGAGAAGCTATGGGTTTTGAGTCAAATGGCCTGTTTGAACTAATACCAGTCTGAGTTCCAAAAAACCGTTTGGGGAGGGTATCCTACCATTCGCCGCTGACAACCCAAGGATAATCAAGTACATACGAAAGTCCCCTCACAATTCATTACGTAGTGTTAATAGGTCTGCTGGTACATACCAGTTGCCCTGTGTACAGCGTAGAAACCTAATGGGAAGGGGACTCACGTGCATCACAGCTCAATCTTGAAACGCAATTGGGTGCGTGGTTCGGCGGTTATTGCAACTGCGGCGCTTTCGCTTGCCCTTGCAGTGCCTGCGAGCGCGGCACCTCTTACGGGTGTGAAGGATGCCAAGGCCGACAAGAACGTCGTTACCGTTACATTCCAGCAGGGTGATAACGAGGTTACTGGTAGGATTACGTTCCTTGAGGACGACATCTTCCGTTACAACGTTGATCCCTCGGGTGAGTTTAGCGAGTATGCGAAGCCGAAGAGCGATGCCCATAAGGCCAGGATTCAGGCACAGCCGGATTCTTCGAGCAAGTACAATCACCCCGATGCTCAGGTAAAGGCGGAGGGCGATAGGTTCGTCATCACTTCTGGTGATACCACCATCGAGTTCGCCAAGGATAGCGCCCTCATGACCGTCAAGCGCGGCGGTAAGGTCGTCATGGAAGAGACCTCCCCGCTCGACGTAGATAAGGCCGGCACCGTCCAGACGCTCAAGAAGCACGACGGCGAAGACTTCTTTGGCGGCGGCACCCAGAACGGCCGCTTCATCCACACGGGCAACACCATCAATATCGCCAATGAGAGCAACTGGGTTGACGGTGGCGTGGCTTCGCCGAACCCGTTCTATTGGTCCGATAACGGCTACGGCGTCATGCGCAACACGTTTGCCGACGGCTCGTATGATTTTGGCGCGACCGATGCCGGTGTTACGACTGCCCGTCACAACGAGAACGAGCTCGACGCCTATTACTTCGTTGCCGATGCTAAGGAGGGCAAGGCCACCGCGCCGATCGCCCAGGATCTGCTCCAGGACTACTTCCAGGTCACCGGCAATCCGGTGCTCCTGCCCGAGTACGCTTTCTATGTTGGTCACTTGAATGCTTGGAACCGCGACATGTGGTCCTCCGAGGCCAAGGACGGATACGGCAAATGGCAGATTAAGGGCAGCGAGCCCGCAGGGGCCGGCACGGGTAAGGTTCAGTATGAGAAGGGCGGCACCGGTACTTCCATGCAGCCCGGCTCTCACGTGGAGTCTCTGAACGGCCACGGTGCCACTGAGCAGGGCGAAAATATCCCCGAGGGCACTGACTTCCCCAAGGAGTTCTCCGCTCAGTCCCGTTTGGACAACTACCTCGAGAACGATATGCCGCTGGGCTATTTCCTACCCAACGACGGCTATGGCGCGGGCTACGGCGTGAATGGCTTTGGCAAGACCGGCGGCGTCAATGATGACGGCACCAGCTCCGCCGAGCGCCTCGCCGCGGTCGCCGCTAACGTGCAGAACCTCAAGGAGTTCACTGATTACGCCAACGGAAAGGGTGTTGCGACCGGTCTGTGGACGCAGTCCCAGCTCTCCCCGGATTCCAATCCCGACACGCAGTGGCAGCTGCTCCGCGACTTCAAGGCCGAGGTCAACACCGGCGGCGTGACCACCCTCAAGACCGACGTTGCATGGGTCGGTAACGGCTATTCCATGGCGCTCGACGGCGTCAAGACGGCCTACGACATCATCACCGAGGACGTCAATTTCCGTCCGAACATCATCTCCCTCGACGGTTGGGCGGGTACCCAGCGCTTCGCGGGCATCTGGACCGGCGACCAGACCGGCGGCAACTGGGAGTACATCCGCTTCCACATTCCCACCTACATTGGTCAGTCCCTCTCCGGTAACCCTAACATCGGCTCCGATATGGACGGCATCTTCGGTGGCCAGCCTGTCATTGCCACGCGCGACTATCAGTGGAAGACCTTCACTCCGCTCATGCTCGACATGGACGGCTGGGGCTCCCACGTCAAGTCTCCGCAGACGCACGGCGACCCCTACACCGGCATTTCCCGTATGTACCTCAAGCTGAAGTCCCAGCTCCTGCCGTACATCTACACCTCTGCAGCATCCGCGGCGAATATCAACACGGGCAACGGTGACACCGGTCTGCCGATGATCCGCGCCATCCTGCTGAACGATGATTCTGCCTACGCTCAGAGCACCAAGACGCAGTACGAGTACACCTTCGGTGGCTCCTTCTTGGTCGCTCCTGTGTACCAGAACACCGACGGCGATGCCGCCAATGGTGGTATTGGTGACGGCAACGATCTCCGCAACGGCATCTACCTGCCCAACTATGGTACCGAGGAGGAGCCGACCATCTGGATCGACTACTTCACGGGCGACCAGTATCGCGGCGGCCAGGTGCTCAACAACTTCAATGCCCCGCTGTGGAAGCTCCCGTTGTTCGTGAAGGCTAACGCTATCGTCCCGATGTACGAGCCCAACGACAACCCCGAGGACATCGACCGCACCAAGCGCGAGGTGGAGTTCTTCGCTACGTCCGGCAAGGGCGAGTACACCCTGTTCGAGGACACCGGTACCTACATCGAGAACAAGTCGGACTCCTCCAACGAGGCGTACGGCAAGGAGGACAACATCGACTACGGCAAGAGCGTGAAGACCACGTTCACGTCCGAGGCCGATGCCAAGTCCGGCACCGCTACCTTCAAAGCGGGCAAGTCCGAGGGTGCCTACGATGGTTACGATTCCAACCGCACCACCGTCTTTACGGTGAACGTGTCCAAGGAGCCCGAGTCCGTTGTCGCCAAGAACGGCGATAAGGAGCTCACTGTCGAGAAGGTCGACTCCTTCGACGCCTTCAAGAAGGCGGAGCCTGCTGAGGGCAAGGCCGTCTACTTCTACGAGCAGACCCCGAACCTCAACTACGGCGCCACCGCCGAGAGCGAGCAGGTACGCAACGAGGACTTCTCCAAGCAGCCGATTAACACCACGCCCAAGCTGCACGTCAAGTTTGCCAAGACCGATGTGAACAGCAGTGAGCAGACGCTCGAGGTGAAGGGTTTTGAGAATAAGGGCGAGCTGCCGGGCAACACGCTCGACAAGAACCTCAAGGCTCCCGCGAACCTTGCTGCTCCCGAGGATGGCCTGACCCCCACGAGCATTAAGCTCACGTGGGATAAGGTCGAGGGTGCTACTGCGTACGACATCGAGATCGATGGCATGGTCAACAACATCCCGAGTGGCGATACCGTCGAGTTCAACGTGACGGACCTGCCGTACAACACGGAACACGAGTTCAAGATTCGCACTCGCACCGCTACCGGCTACTCCGAGTGGAGCGCGCCCCTCAAGGTCAAGACCCTTGAAGACCCGTGGCGCAATGCCCCCAAGCCTGTCCACGTTGATTGGGAAGGCGGCGAGAAGTGGGGCAAGCTGGACCTTGCGTTCGACCACGACGACAAGAGCGGCAGCAGCTTCCACTCTACCGACAGCGTTATCGGCATGCCGATGACTATCGACTACGGCAAGACCTACAGCCTGGATAAGTTCGTCTACACGCCGCGCCAGGACAACGGCGGCAACGGCAACGTGTCCAAGATGAAGGTCGAGATCAGCCTCGACGGCGCAAACTGGACCGATCTGGGTGTTCAGACGTGGGATAACAAGGGCGAGGGCAAGATGCAGCCCAAGACCGTTGACCTTAACGGTAAGTCAGCTCGCTACCTGCGTCTCACCGTTGAGGAGTCCACGGGCGGCTTCTTCTCCGCTACCGAGCTCGCGCTTTACAAGGCCGACAAGACCGAGGCTGCCGAGACCGGCTCCCTCAAGGCTCCCGGCACGGTTGGCGAGGAAGACGCGAACCATCTCCCGAACTGCTATGGTCGCGAGAATCGCGGTACTGGTACGAATGATTGGACCTCTCACATCGTCCAATCCAACGCTGACTACAACCTGAACAACGCCTACGACGTGTACGACATGTCTTTCACCATGTCCAAGCTTAACGGCGGCACCAAGAAGGACGGCAAGGTTGCCGGTGCCATCTCGGTTGTCCCCGAGAAGACTTCCGTCAAGGCGGGCGAGACCATCACGGTTGCCGTCAAGGTCAAGGACGGCAAGAACGTCAATGCTATGGGCGCCCTGGTTAAGTACCCCGTTGCAGACTTCGACTTCGTTAAGGACAGCCTCAAGGTCGCGGATAGCACGAAGGGTATGGAGAGCCACTCCGGTATGTATACCTTCAACGAGCCGAGCAATTCCGTGAATATCGCGCTTGCCAACAGGGGCGACAAGGATCTGTGGAACGGTTCTGAGGATGTGGCGACCTTCCAGCTCACCGCAAAGAAGGACTGCGAGGTCAACCTCGAGAGCGAGGCCTGGCTCATCGGCCCCACGCAGGACTTCATCACCTCAACCGGATCTGAAGTTCTTCCTGAGGTGAAGGAGCTTGGTCGTGACGACTTCAACATCACGATTACCAACGAGCACTTCCCCACGGACGATGGGACCAATGTTGAGAAGCTCATTCAGCAGAAGAGCTATGACAACCTGTTCAACGGCACCGAGACCTACGTTGACGGTAAGGTATTCGAGTTCCTGTGGAACTGGGAGCCCAACTATGTCGACGGCAAGTTCCCCGAGTACGTGAAGCTTCCGGTTGACATTCACTTCGAGCTCAAGGAGCCTCGTGCGCTCAGTGATATCGAGGTTTGCAACCGCGAGAGCGGCAATGGTCGCGTTAAAAAGCTCAACGTTACCGTGTTCTTCGAGGATGGCACCAAGCAGACCTTCAGCGCCGGCGAGGAGGACACCTACACTGTTCAGATCGCCGCTGAGAACAAGGGCAAGAAGGTCAAGAGCGTTGACGTTTCTCCTCAGGAGGCCAACGGCACCCAGATGCTCACCATCTGCGAGATCAACTTCAACTACACCGAGGAGGATCCCAAGCCCGAGGAGCTGAAGGAGGTCTCTCAGGAGCAGTTCGGCATCACGATGACGAACGATATCCTCACGACTGACGATGGCACCAACGTTGAGAAGCTCGTCGAGAGCAAGAAGTACGATGGCCTCTTCAACGGCAAGGAGGGTGACACGGATAACGACTTCGAGTTCAAGTGGGACCTCGGCTACAATTACGTGAACGGCAAGCTGCCCGATTACGTGAAGCTTCCGACCACGATGCACTTCGAGCTCAAGGACCCGATGGTTCTGCGCGATGTTCAGATCCTGAACCGCAAGAACTCCAACGGTTCCGTCAACTCCCTCGAGGCCGTGATCACCTACACCGACGGTTCCACCACAGAGTTCAAGGACGGTGACTTCGCCAAGAAGCAGGAGGTCTACACCCTGACCGCCGACAACACCAAGAAGGTCAAGAGCGTCGATATCACGCCGCTCACCTCTGACGGCACCGCGACCGGCTATCAGGGCGAGGACGCCAAGAACCGCATGCTCACCCTGCGCGAGATCAACTTCCGCTACGTCGAGGGCGATCAGAAGCCTGAGGTGCCTGAGGTGAACAAGGCCGATCTCCAGGCCAAGTACGACGAGCTCAAGGGCAAGGCCAACGACGGCTACACCGAGGACTCCTGGAACGCCTTCCAGAAGGCTCTCGAGGGCGCCAAGGCGGTCCTCGACAAGGCCGACGCCACCCACTCCGAGGTCGACACCGCGCTCGACGCTCTCGTCAAGGCCGACGCTGGCTTGACCAAGGCGGAGAATCCCAGCCCGAACCCCGATCCGGAGGATCCCAAGCCGGAGAACCCGGATGGAAACGGTGGTCAGGACGGCAGCAATCCCGGCAACACTAACAAGCCGGGATCCGGCCTGCCCCAGACGGGCGATCCGGCCGTGGTGGCCGTGGCCGGCACGGGCATCATCGGCTCCGTGACCGCTGCGCTCGGCGCGTTCTTCCACCGCCGTCGTCGCGATCAGTAGTCGCTTGCGGCGGTTGGGGAGACGCTGGTCGGGCCCACAGCGGTAAAGGGCCCGGTGGAGTACAGCAATGGCTCCGCTGGGTCCTTCCTGCAAGGACGCGCAAGGCTCGGTTCCGTAAACATGGGAAAGATTGCCCAGAGAGACGCTGGCGTGGTATGATACCGCTCATGCGGGTATCGCCAAGTGGTAAGGCATCAGCTTCCCAAGCTGACATTCGCGGGTTCGAGTCCCGTTACCCGCTCCATTGAGAGCTAGAGAGCCCGGTGCCATGGCGGCACCGGGCTCTTTGCGTACGGGCACCCGCCGAGGTCCGAGCCCTCAATTGGTAGCACAACTCACAAAACATCGTAAATAGCCGGAGTTTTGTCGAGTTGTGCTACCCTTTTGCGTCTTTTGATGACCTCAGCTTCATCAGGCGATGCCGGGAATCGGGCGAAAATGTAACGAAGAATTCGATACGCCGGGTAGACGTGGATTTTGACAGCTTGCGAGCTGGGGGTTTGCCGCCTCAACTGACGCTCTACTCGGCCTCTTCGAAAACTCGTTACCTTTTCGCCCGATTCCTGGCACACACCCCCACTTCCATGGTGCGCGGGAAGCGCGGGGGTCTCGTGCGAGTGGTTTTGTTCGCTTCTTGCAGCGCGTGCATGTGTAAGTCCGTGCACGTACAATAAGGCGTGTACGTTGCGTGCCAATACTCAAAAAGGAGCCGCCATGATCGACCGCTATACCCGTCCCGAGATGGGCCACATCTTCTCGCTTGAGAATAAGTACGCTATTTGGCAGGAGATTGAGGTCCTTGCCTGCGAGGCGCAGGCCGAACTCGGCAAATGCGGTATTACCAAGGAGGAGGCCGCTTGGATTCGCGAGCACGCCGCTTTTAACAAGGCTGAGGTGGACGAAATCGAGGCCGTCACCAATCATGACGTCATCGCGTTCCTTACCAACATGGGCTCCTATATCGACGCCGATGTGCCCGAGGGCGATCCCAAGCCCAGCCGCTGGGTGCACTACGGCATGACCAGCTCAGACCTGGGAGACACTGCCCTGTGCTATCAGCTTGTTCAGGCCACGGACATCATCATTGAGGACGTACGCAAGCTCGGCGAGATCTGTCGCCGCCGTGCGTTCGAGGAGCGCAATACCCTGTGCGTGGGTCGCACCCATGGCATCCATGCCGAGCCCATGACGTTCGGCATGAAGTTCGGCAGCTGGGCCTGGGAGCTCAAGCGCGACCTCGACCGCCTCATCGACGCGAGTAAGAACGTCGCGTTCGGCGCGATTTCCGGCGCGGTGGGCACGTACAGCTCCATTGACCCGTTTGTCGAGGAGTACGTGTGCGAGCACCTCGGTCTCGCCCATGATCCGCTGTCTACGCAGGTTATTTCGCGCGACCATCATGCATATCTCGCCGGCGTGTTGGCCACGACCGCCGCGACCTGCGACCGCATTGCCACCGAGATTCGCAATTTGCAGAAGACCGACACCCTCGAGGCCGAGGAGCCCTTCCGCAAGGGTCAGAAGGGCAGTTCCGCGATGCCCCACAAGCGCAATCCCATCACCCTCGAGAAGGTGTGCGGCCTGTCGCGCGTGGTGAAGGCGAATGCCCAGGTTGCGTTTGACAATGTGGCCCTGTGGCACGAGCGCGACATCTCGCATTCCTCTGCCGAGCGCGTGGCGCAGGCCGACAGCTTCATCGCGCTCGACCACATGCTCACCTGCCTCATTCGCATCGTCGACGGCCTGATTCTGTATCCGGCACGCATGCAGGCGAACCTCGACCTTACGTGCGGCCTCATCTTCTCTTCCAAGGTGCTGCTCGCCTTGGTGGACACGGGCATTACGCGTGAGGACGCCTACAAGATCGTCCAGCGCAATTCCATGGCCGTGTGGGACGATGTTCACGCGGCCGTCGATGGCCCGACGCTGCGTGAGCGCCTCGAGGCCGATCCGGAGTGCACGGTGCCTGCCGAAAAGCTTGACGAGATTTTCGATCCGTGGGACTTCCTCACCCGCATTGACACGGTCTTTACGCGTCTGGAGCAGCTGAGCTTCTAGTGTGTAAGGGAATGGCTCGTTTTGCATACAGACGAGGGAATTAGGGGTGCCACCGGCGTGAAACAGCCGGTGGCACCCTTTGTCATACGGGCAATGTTTTGCCCCATGCTCAAGTGCTGGAACTGTACAATGAAAGCACCCGGCGACGCGATCGCCCCGATGGCGTCGTTGACGAACGAGAAGTCGGACCCCAAGAGAAACGAGGTGGGTATGAGTATCGGAACAAAGAAATGTACAACCGCTATCCTCGTGTTGGCCACGGCGCTATCTACGGCTACTTTTTTGCCGTCCGTGGCGTATGCGCATGAGGAGCCCGTCCCTACAGTTCGGACGACCGAGCAGCAGGCAACCATACTCTCTCTCGATGAGGATGTTTCCGAGCGCGCCGGAGGGGTGGTTGCGAGCATTGACGGCGTCGAGTACCCGACGCTCAACGAGGCACTTGCGGCTGCTAAAGACGGCCAAACGGTCAGGGTGCTGGCAAACACGACCATGACCACGGGTCGCGTGGACGGCGTCTCCGTCACGCTGGACCTGAACGGATGCACCGTCCAGGTGGACAACCGCGCGTCAATGTAATCTCCGGCGGCAGGCTCACGCTCGATGACACCGTAGGCGGCGGTCTGCTCAAGGTCAACAAGGTCGGCAGCACGCTTTCGCTGGGTATTGTGACCGGGTCCAAAGGCTCGGTGGTCATGAAGGGCGGCACGCTCGAGGTTCCCGAGTACGGCATCTACACCACCAAGGACGATACGGATGCGTACGTCTTTCTACAGGGCGGCACCATCAAGGCGGACTACGGCATCTGCGCTCTTGGAAACGGAACCGAGCACAGCGCGAAGGTCGAGATCTCCGGCGGAGAAATCCAGGCGGGATTATTCGGATTTAGCACCAACGGCTCCGAAGGTATCGGTGGCGTTGATTTCGTCATGACGGGCGGTACCATCACGTCCACCGCAGAGGATGCCCCCGCGCTCTACCTGCCTGCCTTCTATAGCACGGCCACCATTACCGGCGGCACCATTACCGGAGGTACGGGTATCGAAATTCGTGCGGGCGAGCTTACCGTGTCGGGAAACGCCCAGATTTCAGGCATCGGCCCGCTGGAGTCCAGCCCCAACGGTAGCGGCAGCACGTCGTCCGGAGCGGGTATCGCGATTGCTCAGCACGCCACGAAGCAACCCATCAACGTTACGATCTCAGGCAACGCGAAGATTTCCGGAACCTACGCTTTGCATGAGAGCAATCCGCAAAAGAACGATCCCGAAGCGATCGAGCAGGTCAAGATTGCCGTCACGGGTGGCGCACTCGAGACCAACGCACCCGATGCATCGCAGGCGATTTATAGCGAAGACTGCACTGGATTCGTAAAGGGCGGTACGTCCAACACCGAGCTTCCCGGTGCTGTTTTGGCCGACGACAGCGCCATGCTGGTGAACGAAGAGGGATCCGTTTCTGTAGTGAGCGAGGCCGACGCCGTCGCAGGCGCGGGTGCGTTCGTCGAGAAGGACGGCAAGAAGGTCTACTACACAACGCCTGCCGCTGCGGAAAACGCCAACCCTGGTGCGACCGAGGACATCAAGGTCTACGCTGTTGAGGTGAACGGTCAGAAGTTCGCCACGCTTGAAGAGGGCATCGCGGCTGCCAAAAATGGCGGCACGGTCACCCTTCTGAGCGATTTGGGCGCTGATCAGGTCTCTGCTGGCAAAGACAAGTACATCAACATCACCGAGGCCGGTACCAAGGCGACCATCGACTTGGCGGGTCATACCATCACGCTCGACAGCGCTGATACCATATCGGTGTCTGCGTCCAATGTGACTCTTGCGGTAAAAAACGGCACAATCGTCAACACCAACAAGGACAGCTACGGCCTGTATACCTACGCCACCAATGACAACATCACCGTGACGCTGGAAGACCTTACGCTTCAAACGGTTGACCAGGCCATTGGCGTTCAGGGACTCAATTCCAACCAGAACGTGACGCTCAAGAACTGCAATATCACGTGCGAGACCACCGCAGTGTACTGGCCGCCGAAGTCCGGCACGCTGACTATCGAGGACACCTCCATTGAGGCCAAGAGCGGCGTCACCATTAAGGGTGGCTCGGTTGTCGCGGAGGGCGATACCCATATTAAGGCTACCGGCGAGAAGAAAAACCCCGAGGACTACTACGACGGCAGTCCCTCTGGCAATCTGATTTCGACCGGTGCAGCCATCTACGTGGAAAGCGGCTATAACGATCGCGACATCTCTCTGGATATCCAGGGCGGCACCTTCGAGAGCGAAAAGGGCGCGACCGTCTTGTACTTCGTCAAGGAAGGCGAAAGCACTACGGTCGGCCGCGATATTGCCATCTCCGGCGGCACATTTGTGGGCGAGCCTCCCGCTGCCGGGTTCATCGTCTCCGGCTCCGGACTGCAGCTTGATAAGGATGGCAACTTAGTTGCCGTGAGTGCGCAGCTGGTTCCGAACGCCGACAAGGTCGTCGACGGCGTGTATGTCTACGATGTGGCATCTGGTAAGGAAATCACCGAAGCCGACCTTCTAGCTTTGATGGGCATGAACGTGGATGTCGAGAAGAGTGGCTACGCCATCAAGGTGGACACCGCTAACCTCGCGGCCCTGAATAAGGCCATCGCGGCAGCCGACACTTCGGCAGAATTCTCCTTTGAGTTCAGTGCTGAAAAAGAGGCGGATGCATCACAGGCCTCCTCTGGGGTCGCGCCCTTCACGCTCAAGGTTAAGCTGGTTGATTCGGGTGTCGCTCCCGAGCCCGTTGACAAAGTCACGGTCACCTTCGAGACCGGTGCGGGTTCCTCTTTTACGCAAGAGGTTGAGCCGGGCTCCAAGCTTACCCGTCCTGCCGACCCCACGTACAAAGGGTGGAAGTTCGTTGGCTGGTTTAAGGTCAAGGCTTCCGACGGGTCCGTGTCTGGCGAGTGGAACTTTGACAAGGATGTCGTAACGGCAGATATGACGCTTTACGGAGGCTGGGTGAAGGCCAGCTCCACCACCAACGCGCAAAAGCCCCAAAACGGGCTTCCCCAGACGGGCGATACGAGCGCCATCGGCATGGTCGCCCTGGGCGTCGCTGGTGCCGCCGCCGTTGTTGCGGGTGTCATCGTCGCCAAGCGTCGTAAGTCCGAGTAACCCATAGACCGCACGAGACACACGTGCTTCAGACGGGTCGCTGTCCTATGGCAGCGGCCCGTTTCTGCTATCCGCCGCCGCGCGTTTTGGGTATCATATCCAGCAGACTATAGGAGGAACCATGCACATCGCGCTCGATAAGCTCTAGCTACGCCTGCATTTTTGCTTGGACGTTGTCCGGCATAACTCATCCCGCACGTCGATCAAACCATCGGCGCCCCCGTTATTCCTACGCGTATACAAGGAGCCATCATGCGCGACAAGCTTGAGAAAATCATCATCGCCTTCGAAGAGCTCGAGAAGAAGCTCTCCGACCCGGCCGTTGCCAGCGACATTAAGGAATTCACGCGCCTCAACAAGGAATATGCGCACCAGACTGACTTGGTGAAGGCAGCTCGCGAGTACCTTGGTGCCCTCGATGACATCGAGGTGGCCAAGGAGATGCTGCACGATGCCAGCGATGCCGACGAGAAGGAGATGCTCCAGATGGAGATCTCCGAGAACGAGGCCAAGCTCCCCCAGCTCGAGGAAGACATCAAGATCATGCTCATTCCGGGTGATCCGATGGACGAGAAGGACACCATTGTCGAGATTCGCTCCGCTGCGGGCGGCGACGAGGCTGCCATCTTTGCGGGCGACCTCTTTAAGATGTACCAGCGCTTCATCGAGTCCAAAAAGTGGAAGATGACGGTCCTCGACTCCAGCCCATCCGAGGCGGGTGGCTTCAAGTCCATCGAGTTCAAGGTCGAGGGTGACAAGGTCTACTCCGTCATGAAGTATGAGTCGGGCGTGCACCGCGTCCAGCGTGTTCCCAAGACGGAGTCGCAGGGCCGTATCCAGACGTCCACCGCGACCGTTGCCGTGTTGCCCGAGGCCGATGAGATTGACATCCAGATCAACCAGTCCGACCTGCGCATCGACACGTACTGTGCCTCCGGTCCTGGCGGCCAGTGCGTCAACACCACCTATTCGGCGGTTCGCATCACCACCTGCCCACGAACACCGTGGTCCAGTCCCAGGAGCCAGCGCTCTCAAATCCAGAACCGCGAGGTCTGCATGCAGACTGCTCCGCGCTCGTCTGTACGAGATGGAGCTCGAGAAGCAGCAGGCTGAGCTTGGTGCCGAGCGCTCCGCGCAGATCGGCCACGGCAACCGTTCGGAGAGATCCGCACGTACAACTTGCCGCAGGACCGTGTGACCGACCATCGTATCGGCTATAACTCCACGTACAACGGTGTATTGCTGGGCGACCAGCTCGCGGGCGTCATCGACGCGCTCGCCGCCGCCGACCGTGCAGCAAAGTTGGCCGAGGCCGTATAAGCCATCGCGTCACAACCATATAGCGTGTGTGAGGGCGGTTTGTTTGCAAGCCGCCCTTGTTTGATGTGTGCATGGTCTTGCCGGAAGTTCTCTGCCTTACGAACGACTTTGGCCGGGATATGCTGTAATTTGCCATTTCCGAAAGGTGGGCGACGGCCGTGCCGTAGAATCGCGGATGAGCAATACATGAGGACGGGGGCCGAGATGCCAAACGAGACTTGGACCATCAAGCGGTGTCTGGATTGGACGCGCGACTACCTGAGAGATAAGGGCGACGAGCGTCCGCGCCTGTCTGCCGAGTGGCTTCTCTCCGGGGTTACGGGGCTCTCACGGACAGAGATCTACATGAGCTTCGACAAGCCCATGTCGCCTGAGGAGCTTGCTCGCATGCATAGCGCCGTGGTACGCAGGGCCAAGGGTGAACCGCTGCAGTACATCATTGGGGAGACGGATTTTCGAACCATCACCGTTGCGTGTGCCCCCGGCGTCCTCATTCCGCGTCCCGAAACGGAGCTTTTGGTTGAGGAAACCCTCAAGTACATCGATGCCGACGTTTTGGGTGCTGCTGCATGCAGGCCGCGCAGCCGTGTTGAGCTGCCATGGAACGCCGAGATTCAGGCGGCGCGCGAAGCGGAGTTGGCAACGGCGGCAGCCCAGAGCGAGGATCGCCTTGTCGAACGCGAGCTCACGGAGGAGGACATCGCGGCGCTTGAAGAGGATGCCGAGCTTGAGGCCGGAGATTCTGGTGATTCTGGCGATGAGGTGGGCCTGCAAACCGCCGTTCCTCGGGATGGGGAGGGCGCATTGGGCGCCACGAGCGCAAACGGTGTGAACACGTCGGATGACGATGATTCTGCATCGCAGGTGGCTCGTGTGCTGGAAGTCGGCTGCGGAACCGGGTGCATCTCGCTTTCCATCGCCGCCGAGCGCCCGGAGCATACGTGCTGTGTTGCGATTGACATAGAGCCGCGCGCTGTCGACCTTTCCATCCGCAACCGTGACGCGTTGGGTATTGCGCCCGATGTTGTGGATGTGCGCTTGGGCAACCTCGTCTCGCCCCTCAATCGTGAGACTGAGTGGGGGACGTTCGATGTGTTGGTGTCGAATCCCCCCTACATTCCAACATCGGTGATGGGTAACCTTCCGCACGAGGTGGCGGATTATGAGCCGGCTCTGGCTCTCGATGGCGGGGAAGATGGTCTGGACATCTTCAGGCGTCTGGTGAATGCCGCCCCCACATGCTCAAGCCCGGTGGACTTCTTGCATGCGAGCTCTATGAGGGACACCTCGACCAGGCAGCCTCCCTGTGCCGCGCCGCCGGCATGCGTGAGGTCCGTGTCGTCAACGATCTTACCAATCGCCCCCGCATCATCCTCGCTCGCGTGTAGGCCGGCATCTCGCGGTGACACGTGGAGAGGGCTGACCTGCAGGACATTCAGCCGTTGGATCAGGTGGCAATAGGCTAATAGACGCAGCAAAAGAAGTAGCAGCTGGAGGGATGTATGTTCAACTTTACCGAGACAATCGACAGGACAGGCAAGGACGCCATCGCGTATGACGCGCAGGCGGCGATACGTGGGTTTTAGCAAGACCCTAAGCGATCAGGTTGAACTTGGCGCTGCCCACTGAGCGTTTGAGAGAAGCGCTCGGCAGACTGAAAGAGTACGTGTTCGTTGCGAAGAGGTAGAACCAGCGAGAGAGGGCGATGATGGTCGAGGTGTACCGCGTTACAGCAGGGGGAGCGCGCGAAGGCGTGCCCGCGCCCGATGGAGAGCTACTCGGGGTCGCCGCCGAGGCAATGAGTTCGGGCGCCCTCGCGTTGGTGCCCACCGAGACGGTGTATGGCGTTGGCGTTGCGGTTCGGGCTTACGCCGCGTGTGGGGAAATGCCGCCGTCTGCCACGGGGTACGGACGCATCTTTACGCTTAAGCACCGCGATACCGCCCAGACGGTTCCCTGGCTCGTGTCGGGGGCAGAGGCGCTTGATGAGTACGGAGTTGATGTGCCGCAGGCGATTCGCGACCTTGCCGCGGCATTCTGGCCCGGCGCCCTCACCCTTGTTGTGCCTGCGGGACCACGAGTCCCAGCCTTCATGCGCGCATCTGACGGCACGGTTGCATTGCGCGCATCGGCGTCGTCGGTGGTACAGGAGCTGATCCGTCTCTGTGACTCTCCGCTCGCCATGACATCTGCCAACACGCATGGCAAACCCGCACCAACTTCGTTCGTCGAAGTAGAGCCACGCATCTTGAGCGGGGTGGATGTTGCCGTCGATGCGGGGGAGACCCCGTGCAGGGATGCGTCGACCATCGTAGCCGTACAGGGCGGAGAGGTGACGATCCTTCGCCAGGGGGCGCTTGCCGCAAAAGACATATACGAGGCTCTGGCGTAGCTTCCGTTGCGGCCGATGGTTGACAACCCACTCAAGTGGTAGTTAAGAAAAGAGACCAATGTATACCGTTTGAGCAGGGGAAATACCATTCAGCCCCCAATAACTCACCGTTCATGTGAGTTGAATGGCGAGTCCGATGTGAGCCATGTGAAAATCCTTCCTTGAATGTCGCTATCTGTAGGTGGGTCCTGCCGCGAGGCGGAGCCCCTTAGGCGAAGGGGGATATGAATGAAGGCACGTCTGACTCATGGACGAACGAGGAGCCAGTTTGTCTGCGCGCTCGCCGCAGGTGCCCTTATCGCAACTGCACCGCTCGCACAAGCTTGGGCCGAAATCGCACCCGACGTTCGGTCGCAGTCGTCGACGCAGATGAGTTCGGAGCCCGAGCTCGTCTACATCAACACCGTGAGCGATTCGTCCGTGCGCACGCAGAACTTCAATGAGAATTGGAAGTTCTACCTTGGCGATGCAAGTGGCGCCGAGGGCGAGCAATTCGATGACTCCGCATGGAAGAACGTCGACCTTCCGCATGATTACAGCATCGATCAGGAATACACCACCGCCGGTGAGGCCGAGAGTGGCTACAAGCTGGGTGGTATCGGCTGGTACCGCAAGAGCTTCACGGTGGGCGAAGCCCTCAAGGGCAAGACGGTCCGTATCGATTTCGATGGCGTGTACATGGACTCTACGGTGTGGGTCAACGGTCACCAGCTTGGCAACCACCCCTATGGCTACTCGCCGTTCTCGTACGACATCACCGAGCACCTTAAGTTCGGTGAATCCAACACGATCACCGTAAAGGCGAACCATCAGACGCCGTCGAGCCGTTGGTATTCCGGATCGGGTATCGGTCGCGATGTCGATCTCGTGATCACCGATCCCGTGCACGTCGATCGCGATGGCGTAGTCGTGACCACTCCAGAGCTTTCCGACTCCAACAAAACCCAGGTGAAGACTCATCTCAAGACCGTCGTCACCAACAAGGGGAACAAAGACGCCTCCGTCAAGGTCGTGCAGACGGTGATCCCCGTGGTGGCACTCCTGAGCAGGCAATTGCCCGCGTTGAGAGCGCTGCCACCAACATCGCTGCGGGCGCAAGCGCAACGGTCGAGCAGGATGCCATCACCACGGCTGCCCCCGAGCTCTGGACCCTGGATAATCCTAACCTGTATACCGTTCGCACCGAGATCAAGCAGGAAGATCGTGTCGTCGACTCGTATGACGTTGACTTCGGGTACCGTTTCTTCAACTTCGACGCCAATACGGGGTTTTCCCTCAATGGTGAGGGCATGAAGCTCAAGGGCGTTTGCATGCACCATGACCAGGCTCACTCGGCTCCGTGGACACACACGACGCCCTCGAGCGCCAGGTCAAACTCCTCAAGAACATGGGGTGCAACTCCATCCGCGCCACCCATAACCCGCATTCTCGCGAGCTCACCGAGATCTGCAATGAGCAGGGCATGCTGCTGGTCCTCGAGATGTTCGACGGCTGGACTTCCGCGAAGAACGATAACCGCAACGACTATTCCCGCTTCTTCAATCAGGCGATGGGCGAAAGCGAGCTCATCGACGGCGAGGCCTCAAAAACGTGGGCCCAGTTTGATCTCGAGCAATCCATGAAGCGCGATATCAACGCCCCGTCCGTCATCATGTGGTCCCTTGGCAACGAGATGACCGAGGGAACGGGCGGCATTGCGAATTTTCAGCAGGTGCAGAAGAACCTCATTACGTGGGCGCAGGCAGTTGACACCACACGTCCCATCACCACGGGCGATAACAAGTTCAAAGGCGGCGAGCAGGCGACCGAGCTCAACCCGGCCGGCATCGCCGATGCTGGCGGCATCGTGGGCTTCAACTATATGGACGGTAACCGGTACAAGGATGTTCACCAAAAGCACCCCACGTGGAAGCTCTACGGATCCGAGACCGCTTCTGCCACCAACAGCCGTGGCGTGTACACCACCAAGGACAGCAACAGGCTCAACGCCGACAAGTTGCTGACGTCGTACGACAAGTCCGCGGTGTCGTGGGGTCACACCGCCTCCAAGGCGTGGTTCGACATCATCACCAACGACTTTATGGCTGGCGAATATGTGTGGACCGGTTTTGATTATCTGGGAGAACCCACGCCCTCAAACGGCACCGTCCCCGGCGCGCAGGGCGCATGGCCCTCGCCGAAGAGCTCCTACTTTGGCATCATCGATACCGCCGGCCTGCCCAAAGATTCGTATTACTTCTATCAGAGCCAGTGGAACGACAACGTCAACACCCTCCACATCCTGCCCGCGTGGAATGAGAACGCGGTCATGACGACGGGCAATGACAAGCAGGTCGAGGTCGTCGTCTACACCGATGCGGCCGAAGTCGAGCTGTTCTTCACGCCGGCGGATGGTGGTGAGGCGCGCAGCCTTGGTAAGAAGAAACTGAGCAAGGTCACGTCCGAGGGTGGAAAGTACACCTACCGCGTCTATAAGGGCGAGGACGGCACCGAGACCCCGACTCATGAGGACCTCTACCTCACCTGGAACGTTCCCTATGCCGATGGCGCCATTTCCGCTAAGGCGTACAACGACGAGGGTCAGGAGGTTTCCACCGAGAATTGGGTCGGGCGCAAGAGCGTGAAGACGGCCGGCGCGGCTGCCAAATTGACGGTTGACGTGGACCGTACCGCCATGAAGGCCAACGGCACCGACCTCGCGTATCTCACCGTGAACGTTGAGGATGAGAATGGCGTCATCGTTCCCACGGCCAAGAACAAGGTTACCTTCACGGTTGAGGGTGCGGGCGTGCTCGCCGGCATTGACAACGGCGTCCAGGCCGATCACCAGTCGTTCCGCGACGACAATCGCGCTGCCCATGCCGGTCAGCTCGTCGGCATCGTGCGCGCTGCAAAGAATGCGGGCACGGTTACGGTGACGGTGAGCGCCGATGGTCTCACGCCTGCAACGGTCGAGATTCCGGTTGAAAAGGTTGCCGACCAGCCGTCCGAGCAGAAGCAAGTCGATGCCCTGGTCTATTCCCGGTACCACTATGTGAAGATGGGTGCGTCCGTTACGCTTCCCTCCCAGGTCGAGGTTCGTTACACGGATGGCTCAAGTTCGCAGGAAGAGGTCAGCTGGAACGCGATCGACGAGGAGAAGCTTACTCAGCCTGGTTCGTTCACCGTTAAGGGCACCGTTGCCAACACCGAGATCAGCGCCATCGTCACGATCGTCGACGAGGTCGTTGCACTGCGCAATTACTCGACCACCATTCCGGTTAAGGGCGAGCCCGTGCTTCCTGCCTCCCGTCCGGCCATCATGCCCGACGGTACGATCATGAACGCAAGCTTCCCTGTCACATGGGATGAGCCGGAGGCTGGGCGTTTCGCAGAGCCCGGTGAGGTCGTAATCGAAGGTCACGCGAGCGTGTTCGGCAAGGACATGCCGGTCACTGCGACCGTCCGCGTTCAGAAGGGCAACATCACCCTGGGCACCAACATCGCCCCCGACGCGATGACGCTCACCCAGGATATTCCCGAGGATAAGACGTCCGACACCCTTGAGGCGATTCGCAACGGGTCGACCACCATGGACGCCAACACGGGCGGTGGCAGGAACCAGAGCTGCTGGTCGAATTGGCAGTGGGCTCAGGACGGTCACCGGGAATCGAAGCTGACCTTTAACTATGCAACTCAGCAGCCGCTCGGTCAGATCAAGGTGTACTTTGGCAGGGATGGGGGCTCCGGCAGGTATCCCGATGCGAATACCGTCACGTTCGAGGTGTCCGAGGACGGTAGCGAGGGATCGTGGAAGAAGGTCGAGGCTCGCGAGACGATTGCCGAGACCGACGCAAGCACCAATGTCAGGCTCTACACCTATGACTTTGAACCGGTCACGGCCGTGTTCGTTCGCATGAACATTGTGAACTCGACCGCAACCGACACGGGCAGCAACAAGCCCTGCACTATGATTACCGAGGTCGAACTTATCAAGGCGACCACTTCCTACCCGGTGGGAGCCGAAGCTGCGCTCAAGAGCCTCAACGTGAATGGTAAAGATCTGTCGGCGAGTGCTCTTGCCTCGGGCAGCTATGACACGCGCGCCATTGTGGCCGAAGTCGCCGCTGCTGGCAAAGACAATGCCGCGGTCACCATCCTTCCCGCCTATGAGAACCAAATCAAGATCCTGCTCGAGTCCGAGGACCACGCCAAGACCGGTGAGTTTGTCATCAACCTTGGCTCCGACACGGTCTCGCCGGACCTTGGGGCCGATGATGATGCGCGCGACTACCCCGTTGGGGATATGACGCCCGCGGCATCGAACGAGCAGGGGCAAAGCGGCAAGGAAGGCCCGGTCAAGTTCGCCTTTGATGGCGATCACGACTCCATCTACCATTCTTTGTGGAGCGGCACTCCGCAAGATGAGCTCTATGTTGACATGACGCTCGAGGAGCCGACGAGTATTGAAGCCCTGAGGTATCTGCCCCGTCAGCAGGGACCCAATGGTCTCATCGAGGAGTACTCCATCTGGTATCGCAACGGTGCTGATGAAGAGTGGGTTAAGTGCGCCGAGGGAACGTGGGATACGAACGATCGCTCGTGGCAGATCGCCCAGTTCGACGAACCGGTAACGGCCAGCCAGTTCCGCTTCAAGGCCGAGAAGTCCCTGACCGACAAAGCCGATAAAAGCACGACCTTCATGTCCGCCGCTGAGATTCGTCTGCGCAAGACCGCCGAGACGGTTGATCTCAACACGCTGCAGACCGACCTTCCGAGCGTCGTTAAGGTCAATCGCGTTGACGCGGATCATCCGGTGCTCGCCGACCAGTTTGATGAGCGTATCGTCGATGGCGAGCGGGTGCTCGTCTATGGTGTGGACTACCTACTCACGTTCCAAAACAACACTGCTGTTGGCACCGCCAAGGTGCTTATCGAGGGCATTGGTGACTACTCCGGCACAATTGAGCATGACTTCACCATCGAACTCAACGGCCGTACGCTTACGGGCATTGCGGTGGAGACGCAGCCCGCCAAGCGTATCTACACCGTGGGTGAGGCGTTCGACCCGGCCGGCATGGAGCTTGAGCTTTCTTACAGCAACGGTGACATTGAACACGTCGCATACGGCGAGGACACCAAGGCCGACTTCACCTTTGATCCCGCGCTCGGGACCGTCTTCGATGAGGAGGGCACGGTCGACATCAAGGTCACCTATGGCGAGCGCGACGCCGTCCTGTCCGTCACGGTGAACAAGGCTTCCCAGCCCGATCACGGCCCCGATCCCGATCCCGTGCCCCCGGTCGATCCCGATACGGATCCCAACCCGCCGGTGAGCCCCGGTGGTGGCAATACCGGTTCTGGCGCGGGTGACTCTGGCGCGAACAAGCCGGGCACGACGCTGCCGGGAACCGGCGATGCATCGATGCTGTCGATTGTCGTCCTCGGTGGTCTTGGGTTGGCAACGGCGATTGCCGGCGTCAAGCGGCGCGACGAACCCCCTCGCGGGTGAACGTGGATTATCCCACTAGGTTGGTACTCAATAGTAAATACCAGCGGAAACAATAATCCACATAAAAGAGATAGGCTGAACCGTTCAACGCTCGATAAGGTGCCGCTCGCCAAATCGCGAACGGGGGGAGCAGCCTCCTACGGGAAGATTGATGCGTTATGTACAAAGGGATGGCTCTGTCTCGAGCGAGCGGAGTGCCCGTTGAACGAGATGGGGAAATGGATGGCGAGAGGAATACGATGGAAGATTGCGAAGGCTATCGCCTGCGCGTGTGCAGTCGTGGGCCTGAGCGTATCGCCCGCAATCGCCCATGCAGCTGAAGGGGATTACCAGATCTACCCGACGCCGCACACGGTGACATATGCGAACGGCGAGGTTCCACTCAGCGACACCATCACCACGGTTGTCGAGGATGGTATCGATGCGGACACCGTAACGCGCATGAACGAGACGCTCGACCTCAAAGGGCTCAAGGCCGCTCAGGGCGCTTCGGTTCCCACAAGCGAAAGTGAAACATCGCTGCTTGTGGGTATTAAGGGCTCCAAGGGTGCGGTTGACAGTCATGTTGAGAAGCTCGTAAAGGAGGGTAAGCTCTCCTATACGGACGGCCTGTTCGACAAGACCGATAGCTACATGCTGGCATCGCTGCCGGCAAGCAGCACGGGTTCCAACCAGATCATCGTGCTGGGCAAGGATACGGACGCCGCATACTATGGCCTTACGACGCTGTATCAAATCCTCCAGCAGGTAGAAGGCAAGACGCTTCGCGCCTTTACTGCTTCGGATTACGCGGACGTGACCACACGCGGCTTTATCGAGGGCTACTACGGAAACCCGTGGAGCACCGAGGATCGCGTGAACCTGATGGAGTGGGGTGGCTACTATAAGCTCAATGCCTACTTCTACGCGCCCAAGGACGATCCCAAGCACAACGCCAAGTGGCGCGAACTGTACACCGAAGACGAGCTGCGCGACAAGATCGAGCCCCTTGCCAAGGCGGGCAACGAGTCCAAGTGTCGCTTTGTCTTCGCGCTGCATCCGTTCATGAGCAACCCGATCACGCCTGCGAACTACGACGAGTCCGTGAAGATTCTCAAGCAGAAATTCACCCAGGTTATGGATCACGGGGTTCGCCAGATCGCCATTCTGGCGGACGATGCGGGCAACCAGGGCAAGGATCTGTACATCAAACTCTGCAAAGAGATGACCGACTGGCTGCATGAGCAGCAGAAGGCCAAGAATACGGACGGTGCGGTCAAGTATCCCGGCCTTAAGGACACGCTCATCTTCTGCCCGGTGAACTACATGGGTAATGGCGAGGATTGGTACAGCCAGCTTCCCGAGAACGTCCAGGTCATCAATACCGGTGGACGTGTGTGGGGCAAGATCGACAACAGCTTCGCCTCGACGTTCCAGAAGAACTCCGGCGTGGCTCCCTTCATGTGGATCAACTGGCCCTGCTCCGATAACGACAAGGACGCCCTGCATATGGGTGGCCACAACAACTTCCTGGGTTCCGACCTTAAGCCGGGCCAGGTCAAGGGCGTTGTCATCAACCCCATGCAGCAGTCCGAGCCTTCCAAGCAGGGCATTTTCATGAACGCGGACTTCACCTGGAACCTCTGGGAGTCCGAGGCCCATGCCGATGATACCTGGGAGAATTCCTTTAGCTACATCGATCACAATTCGCCGATTCCCACCGAGGGATCTAACGCGCTGCATGACCTCTCTGTGCATATGAAGCGCATGTACGGTGGTGGCGCCACGTGGGAGAACGGCGAGTCCGCGGATATCAAGGACGAGCTCAACGACTTCGTTGCCAAGCTTGCCGCCGACACGGTGGCTGTCGAGGATTGCGACAAGATGATCGCCGTCTTCGAGGAGATCCAAAAGGATGCCAAGACGTTCCGCGAGCAGGCGGGCACTTCGGCGATGCTGGAGCAGATGATGCCTTGGATCGACACATTCGACGGCATCACCCGTGCCGCCATCACCGAGCTGAATGCCGTCAAGGCTTCCATCGGCGGTAGCGCCAACGAGCTCATCACGCTGTTCGCCGAGGGCACCTCAGCGCTTGAAGCTGCGAACAACAATCAGCTGTGGTACATCGACCACTACGAGAAGGCTCGTGTGGGCAAGGCGTACATCACGCCCACGGTCAACGCACTGAATGATTATGTGGCCGAGAAGGCGACGCTCGCCGCCGACCCGGACGCGGTGGTAACCAAGCTGGTGACCAACAGAACCGACACGCCCGAGGGCAGCAAAGATGCCGTCTTTGACGGTGATCCCGCCACGGGTGCCGAGTATCGTTCTCCGAACAAGGTATCCAAGGACGATTACTTTGGCATGACGCAGACCAAGCCGTTCGACCTCGATACCGTGACGTTTGTTCAGGGCACCGGCAAGAACTTCTTCGACTGCAGCAAGGTCCAGTATCTCAAGGATGGTGAGTGGCGCGACGTACCGAATGCTCAGGAATACACCACGAGCACCGTCACGGTGACCGATCTTGGCCTCAAGCAGGTCGACGGCGTACGCCTGGTTGCCGTTCGCGATAATAAGCTCGACGCTTGGCCCACCATCAACGAGATCATGGTCAACCAGAAGGTCGAGACGAGCGGCATGTTCACCGGTACGGTAACGCTCGCTAAACAAGAAACGGCGGATACCTCCAAGCCGTTGCAGAACGCCTCCGACGGCAAGGACACCGAGGCGTGGCTCACGCACAAGGCCGCCGAGCCGAACAAGGACGACAGTACCGTCAAGGACGCGGCCGTCATCGTTACGTTCGATACGCCCAAGACCATCGATGCCATCGTGTTCCAGCAGGGCGCGAGCCAGGCGGGCGATGTCATCGACGAGGGCGCGGCGTACTATCAGGACACCAATGGTACCTGGCAGCCGGCCGGTGCCATCACGAGCGAGACGAATCAGATCGTCAAGCTGAGTGCCCCGGTTGAGGCCAAGGCCATCAAGGTCGTCAACAACAAGGACAAGAAGATCTGGTGGCGCGTGGCCGAACTGCACGCGACCTGTGGCATGTCCGCGGCTACGCAGGCCATTTCCACCAACATGCCCGTGTATTCCACAAATAGCATCGATCGTGCCATCGACGGTAATGATTCGACGCAGTTCTGGAGCAGCCGCGCCACGGCTGTAAATGACTGGGTGATGCTGAACTTCGGCGAGCGCAGGTTCATCGACTCGGTCCGCATGCTCCAGGGCACCAAGGATTGCTTCACGTCCTCCAAGCTTTACTACACCACTGATGAGCAGCCCAAGCAGGGCGGCAATTGGACCGAGATCGCCACGCTCGGCAGCGCGGCCGACCAGACAGCCACCTTCAACCGCGTTGAGGCCACCGGCATCAAGGTCGTTGCCACCGCGGCTACGGCGAATTGGTTCCAGCTCTTTGAGCTCCAGGCGTTCGAAAAGTTCTCCTACACCAAGGACAACTTCTACGCCTCGTTCGACCTTGCAGATGTCCAGCTCACCGCTCGTGTGGGTGACGGCACGTTCAAGACGACCGACGGCGCGGTGACCCTCCCCACGAAGGGCGATGTGTTCGCGCTCGACCTCGGTTCCATCCGCCGCGACATCAAGGTTGCCAACCTGGACCAGCAGACGCTCTCCAGCGCCGAGGCTGTGTATTCCCAGAACGGTCTTGAGTGGATTCCTGTCGAGGGCTCCAACGTGGAGCGCGCCCGCTATGTGGGCTTCCGCGCCACGGGCGACAATGCGACCGTGACCATCAAGGGTCTTGAGGGTTCCTATCTCAACTCCCTCACCCCCACGTTGGTAAAGAGCGATCTTCCCGGCAATCAAACGCTGGATGCCTCCAAGATCTTCGACGGCGATGTGACCACGGCCACCAAGTCCTCCGGCGCTCCTGCCAAGGGCAGCACCGTCGTGTTCGATTTGGGTCAGACCCGTACGATTAACTCGTTCGAGTACTTCGTGTCCGAGGCCAGCCTCGATTTCATCCGCAATGCGGTCGTTGAGGTCGCCGATGCGCCCGACGCCGCGGACGCGGATTGGAAGCTCGTCCTCGACATCAACAGCGATGGAAAGATCGCCGACCCCGGAACACAGTCGACGGCCAAGGAAGCCGGCTGGCTCACGCACTCCAGCGAGACCCCCGGAAACATGTTCATCGAAGCGAAGGACCTCGACCTGAGCGGTCGTTACCTGCGCATCCGCTTTACCGAGGCATATCCGAATCGCTGGGTCGAGATCGGTGAGCTGCGCATCAACAAGGGGGGATACGTTTCCACCTATGCTGGTGGCGACTTTGAGTCCACGGTGATGGAGCAGCAGGGCAAGACTCCGCAGAACCTAATCGACAAGAACCTGCTTACCGCGTGGACACCGCAGGGATCCGAGGCTGGTTCGCTCACCTACCACGTTTCCGCTCCGCTCAAGGCCGATGGCACGCCGCTCCAAGGCGTCCGCATCGTCTCCCATGGCAAGCCGAGCAATGTGACGGTGAAGGCGGTCCTCTACACCGACGATACGTACAGCACGACCACGACGGTCGAGCTGGGTGTCGACAACAAGGTGCTGAAGGAGTTCAGCTTCGGAAAGCTCAAGAACGACGGTCGCGCGCTCGCGGAGTACACTGCGGTGAAGGACCTCGTGTTCGAGTGGGCTGAGGGCACGACGCCCCAGATTTCCGAGATCTACCTGCTGGGCGCGCTCTCCGGTATGGATTCCGATCTCATCGCCGAGCTACAGGAGACGGTCGATGCCGCGGGCCAGCAGGACACGAGCGCCTGGACCACTGACTCCATCAATGCGCTGAACGCCGCCGTGGAGCAGGCGAAGGATGCGATTGCGCACCCCGAGAGCCTGACTGCGACCAAGTTGAAGACATCAAGGCCGCTATCGAGACCGCGCTGAACAGTCCGGTCCTCAAGTACACGGGCACGGAGCTCTCCGAGCTGGTGAACGGAGCGATCACGGATGGCTCTCGGTACACGGATGAGACCTGGCAGGCATATGGCGAGGCTCTCGCGGCAGCCAAGGTTGGACTTGAGAAGGGAGACAATCTTTCCCAGGCCGAGGCTGAGCAGCTGGTGAGCGCCCTTAAGGCGGCTCGCGATGGACTGAAACTCAAGGGCGAATCCGGAAACGGTGGCAGTGGCGGCGGAAACAACGGCGGCAGCGGCGCTGGCAACGGTGCCGATACCGGCACCGGTTCTCCCCAGACCAAGCCGAATGGCGGTCTGCCGGCTACGGGCGATTCCTCGCTGATCCCCGTCATCGCGCTGGGAGCCCTTGGCGCCATCGTGGTCATCGCCGGTATCGCGATGGTTGTTCGCCGCAGAGGAGGGAAGTAGGTCCACGCCTTTCACCCACCAAATGTGTGCATTGACCGACTGATTGCCCCGTCTATCGGATGGGCCGCAGGCGCCACGGTGGCGACCCCGTGCCCGTGAAACAATGCTAATGGCATGTATTGTGCCCGGTGCTCCAATCAGGGGCGCCGGGCACTCTCATAGAAAGGCCCTCCAATGGCGCTCTCGCTCAAAGACCTCGGGAAGATTGACCGCACGTACACGCCCTTGGGCGGCCGTTACATCATGGCGCTCGACTCGGGGACCACATCGGTGCGCGCGATCATCGTCGACGAGTACGACTGCGTGGTTGCCCAGGCGTCGCGCCACATCAAGACCATGTATCCGCGCTCTGGATGGGTCGAGCAAGACCCTATGGAGATCCTCGCCTCTCAGATTGCCGTCATGATGGAGGTGCAGTTCAAAAGCGGCATCCACTCGGATCGCATTGCGGCAATCGGTATTACCAACCAGCGGGAGACCACGGTGGTGTGGGATCGCGACTCTGGTCAACCTATCCACAACGCCATCGTGTGGCAATGCCGCCGTACCGCCGGCATCACCGACGCCTCATCGCCGAGGGTGTGTCGGACACCATTCGGAGCAAGACGGGACTCATGCCCGATCCGTACTTCTCGGGCACCAAGATCAAGTGGATCCTCGACAACGTCGATGGTGCCCGCGCCGCCGCCGATGCGGGAGAGCTGATGTTCGGCACCATCGACACGTGGCTCATCTACAACCTCACGGGAGGCGCGGTTCACGCCACCGACTACACCAACGCCAGCCGCACCATGCTGTTCAACATCCACACGCTCGAATGGGACGATGAACTCCTCAAGATACTGGACGTTCCGCGCTCTATGCTTCCCGAGGTGCGCTGGAGTTCAGATGGTTACGGGAGTGTGTCGAACGAGATTATGACCTACGGGCCATCGATCACGGGCGTGGCGGGCGACCAGCAGGCGTCGCTGTTCGGCCATTGCTGTTTTGAGCCCGGTTGCACCAAGAACACCTACGGCACCGGATGTTTCATGCTCATGAACACCGGCGAGGCGTGTGTTGCCTCCGAACATGGTTTGGTCTCGACCATCGGCATCGCCCATGCCGGCAAGATCTCCTACGCCCTCGAAGGATCTATTTTCCACGCCGGCGCGACGGTGCAATGGCTGCGCGATAAACTCGGCTTGATTTCCAGCACCAAGGAGGCGTCCGATCTGTGCCGTCATCTTGACGACAACGGCGGTTGTTATCTGGTTCCGGCATTCAGCGGCCTGGGAGCTCCATGGTGGGATCCTGATGCCCGAGGCCTGATTTGCGGTTTGACGGGTGCGAGCGATCGCGCCACGCTCGTGCGTGCCGCGTGCGAGTCGATGGCATACCAGAGCTTTGACGTACTGCGCTCCATGGAGCGCGATGCGGGCGTGAAGATAGAGACACTTTCGGTGGACGGGGGAGCTTCGCGCAACGACTTTATCATGCAATTCCAGGCCGACCTTCTGGGCATTCCAGTGGTTCAGACGGAAAATGTGGAGACTACGGCGCTTGGCGCGGCATATCTCGCCGGTCTTGCGGTTGGATATTGGGAGGATCTCGATGACCTGGAGCAAAACCGCGTGCCCGGCAAGAGGTTCGACCCCAGTGCATCTGAGGAGGTCGTGGCGCGCAGCCTCTCTGGATGGCACGATGCGGTCGCGCGTGCCCGTTCACGTTAAGGACGCACGTTCCCTGCGAACCTGCTAGAGTGAAACCGTTGCATTCAACAGTTGAAAGGACGTGCACGATGCGTGTCGCCATTGCCTCCGATCATGGTGGATTTGAGCAAAAAGAAGCCCTGGCGAGCTACTTGACCGAGGAGCTGGGTTGCGAGGTCGCCGATATGGGCCCCGACTCCGATGCTTCCGTCGATTATCCCGACTATGCCGTGAAGGTCGCGCAGGCGGTCTCGGCCGGCGAGGCGGATCGCGGCGTGCTGGTGTGTGGCACCGGCATCGGCATGGCGCTTGCCGCCGATAAAGTAGCCGGCGTTCGCGCCTCGTCCATCACGTCGGTTCCATTCGCCGAGCTGTTCCGCCAGCACAATAACGGTAACGTCGTGTGCCTGTCGGGCCGTTTTGTTGACATCGACGTCAACAAGGAAATCGTCAAGACGTTCCTCGAGACGGAGTTTGAAGGCGGTCGCCATGAGGCCCGCGTGGCCAAAGTCATGGCGCTTGACTAGATAGGAGGACGATATGTCCGTATCATTTGACAGCAGCCGCGTCACGCTGGTTGACCATCCGCTCGTCCAGCACAAGCTGACAATCATGCGCGACGAGCGCACCGGTTCGAAACAGTTCCGCGAGCTCGTTAAGGAGCTCGCCCTGTTTGAGGCTATGAGGCCACGAGAGATTTCCCGCTTGAAGATGCTCCCGTAAAGACGCCGATTTGCGCCACCACGGGCAAGCAGATCGCTGGGCGCAAGGTTGCCATTGTTCCGATCCTGCGTGCCGGATTGGGCATGGTGGACGGCCTACTTGAGCTCATCCCCGCTGCCCGCGTTGGTCATGTGGGCATGTACCGCGACGAAGTGACGCACGAGCCGCACGAGTACTACGCTAAGCTTCCCGCCGACGCCGAGCAGCGTACGTGCTTGGTGGTCGATCCCATGCTCGCCACGGGCGGCTCCGCCACGGCGGCGATTGACTACCTGCGTGGTCAAGGCGTGAAGGACGTGCGTCTGCTCGTGTTGGTTGCCGCTCCCGAGGGTATCAAGACGGTGCTCGACCACGATCCCGATGTTCGCCTGTACACGTGTTCCATCGACGAGGGCCTTAACGACGCGGCATACATCGTTCCCGGTCTCGGCGATGCCGGAGACCGCATCTTCGGCACTCTGTAGGGTCTCGCGCGTGCCATTGGGGCACGTTTCGGTGCGGTAACGCGGTGCGTTTTTGACGGCGCACCGCGTTTTTGTTTGGGTTAAAAATAAACAACAAACGCCCCAATATGTTCTCAAATTTAATGAACGAATGTCGTATTGTGAACAAATGTCCATAAACATCATCCGGTTGTACGATTTACTTGCGCGGGATTATTGAGCGATATACTGCGAAGCACTGGTATTCGCAAGGTCGTGCGTTGCCGCATCAAACTGCATGTATGTGCAGGTTTGGAACTTGTGGCACGCGCATTCCACGTGAATGTCCCGCAGCGGAAGGGTAGCCGATGCTTGCAGTTGGGATGGGCTTAGGGGTCGCAACGTTCGCCCCCTTATTCGCGGTCGTGCTTTTGGCGCGGTCGGGGCGCCTTAAACCAACGGTAGGCAGGGGGATGGCCGCACTGGGTGTCTCCTTTGCTTTTGCCATGGCGGCATTTGCCTTGGTTTGGATGTCCGTTCCGCAGGACTTGCCGGTGGTCGCGGTCGGGTTCCTCATGGGGTTCCTGGTCATGTGGGCGGTACTTGCCGCCAAAACGATGAGTCACTGACTCTAGGAGGGTTAGCGCATGGAAGCGTTTGAGAAGCTGCCGGGCGAGATCAACCACCTCGTGTCGAGCTTCAGCTCGATACCCGTCGTGGGCGACTTGATGCACGGCGTGACCCAGTATTCATTCTGGCTCATCGTGTCTTCGATCGTCTTACTTGTCATTATGTTCGCGTTCGCCAAGCGCGTCGCCGTAGTTCCGCACGGCAGGTTTGCCAACGCGATCGAATTTGTGATCGAGTACCTTGAGAACGACGTGGGAATCGGCATCTTGGGCAAGGAGTCCTGGCGTCGTCACCTGCCGTTCTTGGGAACGTTGTTCATGTTCATCGTGGTCAACAACATCATCGGCATCATTCCCGGTATGAAGCCGGGTACGGGCACGATTTCCACCACCGCGGCCCTCGCACTCGTCGCGTTCGTGTACTTCGTTTGGGTGGGCATGAAGAACCACGGCGTGTGGGGCTACATCAAAAGCCTCGCGCCCAAGGGGGTCATGTTCCCGCTCAACATACTTATTTGGGTGATCGAGGTCATCTCCACGCTGCTGCGACCCATCACGCTGGCGGTTCGTCTGTTCTGCAATATGTTCGCAGGCCATATCGTTCTGGGCTCCTTTGCGCTTATGGTTTCGCTGTTCGCGGAGCCGCTCATTGCCGAGTTCAGCGCCGCCAACGCCCTTGGCGCTCTGCCGTCCCTTGCGTTCGCGGCAATCCTATTTGTGATTTACGCCATCGAGATCTTCGTCGGCGTGATTCAGGCATACGTGTTCACCGTTCTCACCGCCGTGTACATCCAGGGCGCAGAGGCCGAAGGGCACTAGCCATACGTGTAGGGGTACCCTGCGTGCGGTTCGAGCCGTGCGCTTGAGATAGGTATCGTGATCAAGGTGCGCCACGAAGGCGCGCGATCTCAAGGAGGAATTGTGGGAGTTATCGGTTACGGTCTTGGTGTTATCGGTGCAGGCCTCGCTATCGGCCTCGCTGCATATGGCGTTGCGAGCGCATGGCGCGTCAGCCTGAGGTTCAGGACCGCGTGTTCACCGTCTTCATCATGGGCTCGGCTTTCGCCGAGGCTCTGGCCCTGATCGGCTTCGTCGTCGCACTGGTTGTCAAATAGGCCGGGTCCTCGCAAGAGTACCGGGCGATACGTCCCGAGGGGGAAGTCATGAAAAACGTTGAACGCGCAGGTGTCGCGCTTGGGGCCTTCGCCTCGGTGCTTCTCACGCCCACCTTGGCTTTTGCCGAGGGAACCGAGTCCGGTGGCGCGGATATCCTGATCCCCAAGATGGCGGAGTTCGTTCCCGCGCTCCTCATCTTCCTGATCATCTGGTTCCTCTTGGCCAAGTTCGTGTGGCCCAAGGTCATCTCCGTTCTCGATGCCCGCGAGCACAAGATCGAGGACAGCATCGAGGAAGCCGACGCCACCAAGGCTGAGGCTGCCGAGATTCGCGACGAGGCGGACGCCATTGTCGCCGAGGCGCGCCGCAAGCGTCCGAGATCGTCCTTGAGGCCCGCGGTGACGCAGAGAAGGAGCGCGCTCGCATCGTCGCCGCCGCTCACGCGGAGGCCGAGGACATCATCGCCAAGGCGCACGATCGCGCTGATGACGAGATGAAGCGCTCCCTTGCGTCCGCCACCGACACCATCGCCAAGGTCTCTGTCGCCGTGGCAGGCAAGATCGTGGGCGACACACTCGCCAGCGATGAAGCCAAGCAGCGTGAGCTCATCAAGAAGTACCTTGCGGAAGTGGGTACCATCAATGGTCGATAAGGATATCAGCGAGCGTTTCGAAAAGCGCAAGCTCGAGACGTACGCCCGCACGCTGCTCGAGGCGGCTAAGAACGAGGATCGAGTCTACGAGAACCTCGCCCCCCTCAAGGCCGAGGCAGATGCGAGCCCCGAGGTCCTTTCCGTCCTGTCTCAGATGGCCGTCAATGGCGACTTGGACAAGTTGGCCGACGTCCTCGATCTCTACAGTGAGATGGCCGATGGCGACCAGCAGACGGTCGGCGTGACCGTCACCACGGCGGTGCCGCTCGACAACGAGTTGCGCGCGCTGATCACGCAGAAGTGCGAGCTTGACCTGGGCTGCAACGTGTTTTTGATCGAGCGCGTCGACCCGTCCATCATCGGTGGCTTGATCATCTCCGCGCAGGGGCGTCGTCGTGACGCGTCGGTGCGTCACCAGCTTGAGCAGGCCCGAAAGGTCATGACTCAGTCAGTTAAGAATTCGGAGGTATAGCCAATGTCCGAGGCAATTACTGCCGAGAACATCGAGCAAGTCCTACAGCAGCGCCTGTTCGACCTGTCGGCTACCGTCGATACCCAAGAAGTATCCCACGTAGCCGAGGTGGGCGATGGTATCGCCCACGTCTTCGGTCTCAAGAGCGCGATGGCAGGTGAGCTCCTTGAGTTCACGAGCTCCATCACGGGCCGTACGGTGTACGGCCTGGCTCAGAACCTCGATCGCGATGAGGTCGGCGCGGTCCTGTTCGGCGAGGTCGATTCCATTAAAGAAGGCGACCAGTGCCGCACGACCGGCCGCGTCATGGACATCCCTGTGGGCCGTGGCATGCTCGGCCGCGTGGTTAATCCGCTCGGCCAGCCCATCGATGGCAAGGGCAGCATCGGCCAGACGTCGCGTCGACCCATTGAGTTCAAGGCTCCCGGCGTTATCGAGCGTACCCCGGTATGCGAGCCCATGCAGACGGGCCTGCTTGCCGTCGACGCGATGATCCCGATTGGCCGTGGCCAGCGCGAGCTCATCATCGGCGATCGTAAGACGGGCAAGACCGCCATCGCCGTCGACGCCATCATCAACCAGCGCGGCAAGGGCGTGATCTGCGTGTACGTCGCTATTGGCCAGAAGGCCTCGACGGTCGCCGCGATTCGCGAGATGCTCGCCGCACACGGTGCGCTCGAGTACACGGTCATCGTGTCCGCCACCGCTGCCGATTCGGCCCCGTTGCAGTACATCGCGCCTATGGCAGGCGCCGCCATTGGCGAGTACTTCATGTACAACGGCGAGGACGGCCGTCCCGCCAGCGCCACCAACCCCGGCGGTCACGTCCTGGTCGTGTACGACGACCTGTCCAAGCAGGCCGTCGCCTACCGTCAGATGTCGCTTACGCTGCGTCGTCCCCCGGGACGCGAGGCGTACCCCGGCGACATCTTCTACCTGCACTCTCGTCTGCTCGAGCGCGCCTGCAAGCTCTCCGAGGAGAACGGCGGTGGCTCCCTCACGGCTCTGCCGATCATCGAGACGCAGGATGGCGACGTCTCCGCGTACATTCCGACCAACGTCATCTCGATTACCGATGGTCAGATCTACCTGCAGTCCGAACTGTTCCACCAGGGTCAGCGCCCCGCAGTCGACGTGGGCATCTCCGTGTCCCGCGTTGGTGGTTCGGCTCAGACCAAGGCCATGAAGCAGCAGGCGGGCAACTTGCGTCTCGATCTCGCGTCGTATCGTGAGCTCGCCGGCTTCATGCAGTTCGGCTCCGACCTCGACGCCACCACCCAAAAGCAGCTCACGCATGGTGCTCGTATGACCGAGCTCCTCAAGCAGGGTCGCTATAAGGCATTGGACGTTACGGAGCAGGTCGCCGTTCTGTACGCCGGTAACAAGGGCTACCTGGACGATATGGACCTCGCCGACGTCGTGCCGTTCCGTGACGGCCTCGTGGATTACCTCGAGGGCGCCCACCGCAAGCTGCTCGAGAGCTTCCGCACCGTCAAGATGGACGATGCGATGGCATCCCAGCTCGAGACGGCGATCCGTGATTATAAGAGTCAGTTCCTGGCCTCCCGTGAGTCCCAGGCGTCGAGTGCCTCCGCGCTCGACGGCGAAGCAGGAGAGAACTAGGCCCCATGGCTAACCTCCGCGACATAAAAAAGCGCATCAACTCGGTCTCCACGACCCAGCAGATCACGCGCACGATGGAAATGGTGGCTACGGCTAAGATCGCTCGCGCGCTCCAGCGCGAGAAGGATTCCGAGCCGTATGCCGCCGCCATCACGGACGTCATGCTGACCGTTGCGCAGGATTCGTCGGTCGATGTCTCCAACCCACTGCTCGTCGACCCCGAGGTTTACGAGCGAGCGCTGGTGATTGTGATCAGCTCCGACCGCGGCTTGGCCGGCGGCTACAACGTACAGGTGGAGCGCGCCGCCGAGCAGCGCATCAAGCACTTCTATCGCCACGGTGCGAAAGAGGTCGAGCTCATCACCTGTGGACGCAAGGCGACGGAGTTCTTCCGCAAATACCCCAACAAGGTGATGGCAATCGTTGGTGAGTCCGACGATCCCACAATCGAGAATGCTCGCATCGTCGCGAATTACGTGATCGATGCGTATTCCCGGGGGCACCTTGGGCGGGTGGACATCGTCTACTTCCATGCCAAGAACCGCGTGGAGCAGGTGCTTCGTCTCGAGCGCATTCTGCCGCTCGACCAGCTGGTGCTGCAGACCGCCCGTGGCCCGCGTGCGAACGAGAACGAGGCGCCTACGGGTCTGTCGTCGCCCTTCGAGTTCGTGCCTTCCGCTGACCATGTGCTGAGCAAGCTCATTCCGAGCTACGTACTCACCATCGTCCATCAGGCGATGATCGACTCGGCGGCAGCCGAGCAGGGAGCCCGCCGCAAGTCCATGCACTCCGCGACGGAGAACGCCACCGCCATCATCGCCGACCTCTCGCGCACCTATAACCGTGTACGCCAGGCTTCCATCACCACTGAGATCAACGAGATCGTGGGCGGAGCCGCTGCATTGGAGGAGAACTAATGGCAGATACCATCGCTGTGGACTCCACGCCCACCGCGGGCGTCGGGCGCATCACGCGCATCATTGGCGCCGTCGTGGACGTTAAGTTCAAGGGCGGCGTGCCGAACATCTACAACGCCCTCACCGTCGACGTGGACACGCCCGTCGGCCACATCAACACCATCCTCGAGGTCGAGAGCCAGCTGCCTGGCGATGTCGTGCGCTGCGTCGCCATGACTTCCACCGACGGTTTGCAGCGCGGCCTCGAGGTCGTCGACACGGGTGCCCCTATGCAGATGCCGGTGGGCAAGGGCACGCTCGGTCGCATCTGGAACGTCATGGGCGAGCCCGTCGACGGCAAGGAGATGCCCGAGGTGGACGCGTACTACCCGATCCATCACCCGGCCCCTTCGTTCGACCAGCTCACCACGCAGACCGAGATCTTCGAGACCGGCATCAAGGCCGTTGACCTGCTCGAGCCCTACATCCGTGGCGGCAAGACGGGTCTGTTCGGTGGCGCCGGCGTTGGCAAGACGGTGCTTATTCAGGAGCTCATCAACAACCTCGCCCAAGAGCATGGCGGCACTTCGGTGTTCACCGGCGTTGGCGAGCGTACCCGCGAGGGTACCGACCTGTACCTCGAGATGAGCGAGTCGGGCGTTATCGACAAGACCTGCCTGGTCTACGGTCAGATGAACGAGCCTCCGGGAGCCCGTCTGCGCATCGGCCTGGCCGGCCTTACCGAGGCTGAGTACTTCCGCGATCGCGGTCAGGATGTGCTGCTGTTCATCGACAACATCTTCCGTTTCTCCCAGGCCGGTTCCGAGGTCTCGGCGCTTCTTGGCCGTATGCCCTCCGCCGTCGGTTACCAGCCCACCCTGGCTACCGAGATGGGCGACCTGCAGGAGCGCATCACCTCCACTAAGACCGGTTCCATCACCTCGGTTCAGGCCGTTTACGTTCCCGCCGACGACCTGACCGACCCCGCGCCCGCCACGACGTTCACCCACTTGGACGCCACGACGGTTCTCTCCCGCTCCATCTCCTCGCTGGGCCTGTTCCCGGCAATCGATCCGCTGGCCTCCACTTCCGACGCGCTCGATCCCGCGATCGTCGGCGAGGAGCACTACCGCGTGGCCGTGCGCGTCCAGGAGATCTTGCAGGAGTACTCCGACCTTCAGGACATCATCGCCATTCTCGGTATGGACGAGCTCTCCGATGAGCAGCGCCTTACTGTGAACCGCGCTCGTAAGATCCAGCAGTTCCTGTCCCAGTCCTTCCACGTCGCCGAGAAGTTCACCGGCAACCCGGGCGTCTACGTGCGCGTCGAGGACACGGTTCGCTCCTTTGCCGCCATCATCGACGGCGAGTGCGACGATCTGCCCGAGCAGGCGTTCCGTTACGCCGGCACCATCGACGACGTGCGCGAGCGCGCCGCCAAGATGGGGGCGTAGGACATGGCCATGCAGTTGCGCATCGTCTGCCCCGAGGAGTGCGTGTTCGAGGGCCCGGTTGCCTACGTGGCCGTTCCCACGACTGTCGGCGAGTTCGGCATCTTGCCACACCATGCGAGCGAGATTTGCACGATTGATGGCGGACGGATTCGCGTCTCCGAGTCGCAGATGGGCGTGACCGACCGCGTCTTCGCGGTCACCGATGGATATGTCCAGGTTGTGAATGACGAGGTCATCGTGCTTGCTGAGCGCGCCCTTGATATCGAAAAGGTCGACGCCGAAGAAGTCTCCGCCCAGATGGCCGGTTTTGAAGACGAGCTGGGGAAAATGTCGGAGAATGATGCACGCCGTGCGTACCTCTATAATGAAATCGCATGGTGCAAGCTGCTGCTATCCCAATAGGGTCAGTGGCGACGCGTTTGACGCGCACAGTTTATGACATCATGCCCGGGGCGACCCGGGCATGTTTTTTGAAAGGGAAGCGCTTGGATATCATCCGCGTTGAGGGCGGGCACGCAATTGAGGGCCGCGTCGTCGTTTCGGGAGCCAAGAACTCAGCGCTCAAGCTCATGGCCGCCACGTTGCTGGCGCCCGGTGCCACGACGCTCGAGAATGTCCCCAATATTTCCGATGTTCATGTGATGGGCAAGGTGCTCAAGCGCATGGGCGCCACGATCGATGTGCTTGATGAGCATACGCTGCGCATCGACACGTCTGCGGTCGACTCATATGAGGCTCCCTATGACTTGGTTGCCAAGATGCGCGCGTCGACTGCCGTGATGGGCCCCCTGCTCGGCAGATTCGGTAAGGCCAAGATTGCCATGCCCGGTGGCTGCACCTTGCGCCCGCAAGATCGACATGCACATTCTCGGACTCGAGGCGCTTGGCGTTTCGTTCGATACCGACCACGGCTACATCCACGCTACAGCACCGAACGGACTTAAGGGTACGTCCGTCACGCTTGAGTTCGCCAGCGTTGGCGCTACGGAGAACCTCATCATGGCCTCGGTTAAAGCCAAGGGCACGACGGTGATTGACAACGCCGCTCGTGAACCGGAAATCGTAGACCTCGCCAACATGCTCAACGAGATGGGTGCCCGCATCATTGGTGCCGGCACCCCGGTTGTCACCATCGAGGGCGTCGAGGAGCTATGCCCCGTGACGCATCGCGTGGTGGGTGACCGCATCGAGGCCGGAACCTTCATCGTCGCCGGCGCGCTCGCCGCCGGTCCCGCCGGAATCGAGGTTCTCGGCTTCAATCCGCATCACTTGGGGATGGTCCTCAAGAAATTCGAGAGCATGGGTGTGTGCATCGAGCGCATAGAGCAGGGCGTGCGCGTCCAACGCTGCGAGCGATTTGCCCCTGTTGACATTCAAACCTTGCCGTTCCCCGGGTTCCCCACCGACATGCAGGCTCAGGTCATGGTGCTTTCCGCGCTCGCCGACGGTAACTCCATCATCACCGAGAACATCTTTGAGAACCGCTTTATGTTTGCCTCTGAGCTCGTCCGTATGGGCGCGGACATTCGTGTCGAGGGGCATCACGCCATGATCCACGGTGTTAAGGGCTTCTCCGGCGCGCAGGTTACATCCCCCGATCTTCGTGGCGGTGCCGCCCTGGCCATTGCCGGTCTTGTCGCAGAGGGCTATACGGAGGTGTCCGCTATCCACCATATCGATCGCGGATACGAGCGGTTTGTCGACAAGCTACGCGGGCTGGGCGCCACAGTGGAACGCCTCTCCCTTCCCGATCCCATTGATGACTAACAATTGAGTGCAGGTGTCTATGAGCCGTCGTAAGAAGCCCATCCAGGAGGGACGTCGCCCCTCAACCGGAGCGAGCAGCCGCATCTATAGCCGTGAGAACGTTGGCCGGTATTCCGAACGTGCCCGCCAGCGCCGTCGTGGCCGCATGGTCAAGCGCGGCGTGCTGGGCGGCCTGTTGGCGGTGCTGCTCGTGGGCGTGGTTGGGGTCGGCGCCTGGTTCGTTCGAGTAACGGGAAACCTCTCCGGCAACGGAGTGCTCGGCGAGGGCATCCGGATGATTTTGAACGACTCCGACGTCGCTCGTGAGCCGTTTTACATCCTGCTGCTCGGCACTGACGGTCGCCCGGGCGAAGATACGTACCGCTCCGACTCGATTATCCTCGCCCGCGTCGATCCCACTGAGAAGCAGGCGACGCTCATCTCCATCCCGCGTGACACGATGGTGGTCTATAACGGCGAGACGATGAAGATCAACGCCACCCACTCTGTTGACGGCCCGGAGGGCGTTGTGAAGGCGGTCAATCAGCTGTGTTTTGGTGGCGAGCAGAAGATCTCCCACTACGCCGAGATCAACTTCGAGGGCATGGAACAGCTTATCGATGCGGTGGGCGGCATCGACCTCAACGCGACCGAGGAGGTCGATGATCCCGAGCATCTCGATATCAAGATCGAAACGGGATATCAGCATATGGACGGCGCCACGGCACTCACCTACGCGCGCTGCCGCTATACCTATGCCGATGGCGATTACACGCGCATGCGCCACCAGCGCCAGGTGCTCGCCGCCCTTGCTTCGAAGATTCTCAACGAGCTCGATGCAACGACGGTGATGGGCATTGTCGAGGCGCTCTCCGAGGTCGTCATGACCACGTTAAGCCCCCAAGATATCATCTCCGTTGCCAACGCGATGCGGGGCATGGACGTCGAAAATGACATGTACGTCGCCAACGTCCCCTCGTATGCCGATGATACGACCTACGTTAACGGTGTGAGCTACGTCTTTGTTTACGAGAGCAAGCTCGCCGATATGATGGAGAGGGTCGATGCGGGTGAGAACCCCCAGGGTCCGCAGACCAGTGGACAAGATACTTCAGGCGCCTCCACGGCGGGCGACATCTTGGGGTCGGCCACGTCTGATGGCGAGAACGAGGCGGAGTAGTGGCCGATGGTTCCACGCTGGGGGCGTCGACGTCGCCGGCCCTAACGCCAGCACCCTTTGACTCAGAAGCACCCCTGGCATACGCTGGGGGTGCTTTTCGTTTGTATCACGTTGCGCTACATGGCGCCGAGGAAAGGAATGCCCCCATGTCCGATGTGCTCGAGAGGTTCTTGCGGTACGTGCAAGTTGATACCCAGTCGGCAGACGAGCATTGCGATCGCGTCCCGTCAACGGAAATTCAGTTTGACTTGGCGCATATGGTTGCGGAAGAGCTGCGCGGGATGGGTGCCCGCGACGTGACGGTGACGGACCATGCGTATGTGACCGCCTGGATTCCCGCAAGCTCGGGCTCCGAGGAGCGTCCGCGCCTCGGCCTGATTGCCCATCTCGATACCACGGAGCAGGCACCTGGTTTTGGCGTCAAGCCGCATGTGCTCACGTACCAGGGCGGTGACCTAGTGTGTGGTGTGGTGGACGGCGCTCCTGTTTCCATCGCCCCCAGTGTGCTTCCCGCTTTGAACGACCTTGTTGGACAGGACCTGGTCTGCACCGACGGAACGACGCTCTTGGGCGCCGACGACAAAGCGGGTGTCGCCGAGATCATGGCACTCTTCGCCGAGTTGTGCGCGCGCCCCGAGACGCCTCATCCCGCCATCGGCGTCTGCCTGTGCCCCGACGAGGAGATTGGACACGGCGCTGAGCTGCTCGACATCGACGGGTTTGGGTGCACCTATGCGTATACCGTTGACGGCGGTCCTCTTGGTGAGCTTGAGTGGGAATGCTTCAACGCGGCAGAGGCTACCGTGAGCTTCCAAGGGTTCTCCATTCACCCCGGGGACGCGAAAGGACGCATGGTGAATGCCGGCGAGCTCTTCCACCGCTTCCATGGATTGCTGCCAGCAGCCCAACGCCCGGAGTATACCGAGGGCTACGAGGGCTTCTATTACCTGGAAGGCGTGAGTGCGACGGTCGAGCACGCGACGGCGCGTTACATCATCCGAGATCACGATGGCGAGAAATTCCAAGCGAAAATCGACCATCTGCTTTCCGCCGCCGCCTTTGTGAATGAGGAACAGGGGCGCGAGCGCGTGAAGGTCGAGATCAAGTACCAGTATCGCAACATGGCAGAGGTCGTGGCCGATTACCCCGAGCTTATCGATCAGGCGAAAAAAGCTTTTGAGGACGCCGGCGTCACCCCAAATGTCATCCCCATCCGCGGCGGTACGGACGGAGCACAGCTTTCGTTCCGCGGCCTGCCGTGTCCCAATTTGTCGACCGGAGCGTATTGCTGCCACGGCGTGAATGAGTTCATTCCCGTCCTCTCGCTCGAGAAGATGGTGGAGGTCCTCAAGCATCTGGTCGCCCGCTTCGCATAGCGGGCAGAGTCCGGCGCGATGCGTTGCCGCCGGAAATGGTAGAGAAGGGAACAAACGCCATGGAGCATGACGAGTTCACAGCTGAGCCCCATCTGACGACGGCAAACGAGGACTATCTCGAGTGTATTGTTCGAATCGAGGGAGAGAACGGCGGAGAAGTCGAGGGTGGTATTCGTTCGGTAGACATCGCTCAGCGCCTTGAGGTGTCAAAGGCATCGGTCAACAAGGCGATCACCGCGCTCAAAGCGCAGGGCATGGTCGAGCAATCTCACTATGGCAGAGTGCGTCTGACATCTCAGGGGCGCGAGATTGGCTCCGCCGTCTGGCGCCGTCATCGCATGTTGCGCGCCTTTCTCGCGGGCGAGCTCGGAGTCGACTTTGAGCGCGCCGATGCCGAAGCGTGTTTGATGGAGCACGCGCTCTCCGAGGACACGATGAATCGCTGGTTGGCCTATCTCGAATCGTCGGGAATCACCATAGAAGGGTAAGGCGAGATAGCGGACGACGGTCGCCCGCGTTGGGACGTGTTCCCAGCGCGGGCGATTGTTAGTTTGCGAGCCCCATCCTTACACTTTGCTTAGATTTCACCGCCTGCGGTTGGCGCGCTTGGTTGGGGTATACCGAACAATGCATTGACGCGATGACATAATCACCGTAAGGGGTGCATACGCGCATGAGCGAAATAATACGATTTGGAACAGATGGCTGGCGTGCGCGCCTTGATGGTGATTTCACCAACGATAATGTGGTGCGAGTTGCAGATGCGGCGGGTGCTCTTTGGGCACGCCGCGCAGCTGGTGCGCTGGTGTATGTTGGGTACGATGCACGTCCTGGTGCACGTGAGTTTGCGCGCCTTGCAGGCAAGGTCCTTGCGGCGCACGGTCTGGCGGTCAAGGTTTCCGATAGGCACGTTCCCACGCCCGCGTTGGCGTGGACAGTCGCCCGGGATGACCGCGCTGTGGGCGGCTTGATGGTGACAGGTTCGCATAGCCCCGCAGACTATCAGGGAATCAAGCTGCGCATGGCGGATGGTGGTGTGGGGTCGGACGATTTCTACGAAGAACTACAGCGCATCATCGATTCCGATCCAACGCTTGCCCGCGGGGCAATCGCCGAGACGGACTTTCTTACGCGCTATTTAGACCATCTGTATGCAATGGTGGACACCGAGGCAATCGCTGCGGCGCAGTTACGGGTCGTATACGATCCGTTGTACGGATCGGCAAGTGGCTGCTTCGCCGATTTGCTGCGTGCCATGGGGGCTGATGTGACCGAGATCCATGGTTCGCCAGATGAAGAGACCGATGGAACCCATCCCGAGCCTATTGAGCCTTGGGTTGACGACTGCGAGCGCGAGGTTGTCGCGTGTGGCGCATGTGCGGGGCTTGTCAACGATGGGGATGGCGATCGCATTGGCGCGGTGGACGAACACGGCAGATTTGTGAATTCGCAAAAGGTCATAGCTCTCATTCTCGGTCACTTATGCCGCAACCGAGGATGGAACGGGCGCGTGGTGCTCAACACGACGTCGTCGATTCTCACGCGAAGGGTTGCACGTGAGCTGGGATGTAAGCTCTCCATAAAACCCGTTGGTTTCAAGCATATATATAGTGAGATGAAAAAACGGGACGTGTTGCTAGGGGGCGGAGAGTCAGGAGGTGTGGGCATTGCCCACCATATGCCGGAGCGCGATGGCCTTCTGGTCAACCTTCTTCTCTGTGAGGCGATGGCGGTGACGGGGAAGTCACTTGCGGAGCTTGTAGACGAGCTGGAAAGCTATTTCGGGCGGTATTACTATGCTCGCCGCGACCTTCGAATAGACCCGGAGATTGTCGAAATGCTCCGTACGGTCTTACCAGGACTCAACCCTCCGATGGTGGCAGGTCGAGTTCCGGTGCACGTGAGTCATATGGATGGGTTGCGGCTGGAGTTCGATGACGAATCGTGGATCCTGCTAAGGCCTTCCCAAACTGAACCGCTCATACGCGTATATGCAGAAGCGCAGACGATCGAAATGCGGGACGAACTGCTGGATGCGGGGATAGATCTCGCTCATGGCGAGTTTACATAGGAGCAAAGTTTCCCGCCAGTTATGTGCGAAATGTGGAGACGAAGATAGTCGCCCACGCGCCCCTCCGACTCTGGCAATATATCTCCTTGCCGCGCGGGTGGCCGAGTGAAGACGAGGCCGGGAAGACCCGCGGCGGGTACCTTGAGAACCGGATACCGCGAAGAGACGGAAGTAAGTGGAGACACCATTTATAAGGTGCCAGCAGTGATGTACTTTTCGAGATCAGTTGTGTAAGGTCTGACTTAGTCAGGCCCCGTTCAACTTTTCCTTAACCAGTTTACTGAAACGCTAACACATCGAATGGAATCCGATTCAGCGAGATGCTGGTCGGGACGGGCACTCCGCGCCCACCATGATCGCGACCGGACGCAGCGTCCGGCCATCATAATTGGACGGAGAGTTCGATCCTGGCTCAGGATGAACGCTGGCGGCGCGCCTAACACATGCAAGTCGAACGGCACCCCCCTTCGGGGGGAAGCGAGTGGCGAACGGCTGAGTAACACGTGGAGAACCCGCCCCCTCCTCCGGGATAGCCTCGGGAAACCGTGGGTAATACCGGATGACCCCGGCAGGCCGCATGGCCGGCCGGGCAAAGCCCAGACGGGAGGGGATGGCTCCGCGGCCCATCAGGTAGACGGCGGGGTGACGGCCCACCGTGCCGACGACGGGTAGCCGGGTTGAGAGACCGACCGGCCAGATTGGGACTGAGACACGGCCCAGACTCCTACGGGAGGCAGCAGTGGGGAATCTTGCGCAATGGGGGGAACCCTGACGCAGCGACGCCGCGTGCGGGACGAAGGCCCTCGGGTCGTAAACCGCTTTCAGCAGGGATGAGACAAGACGGTACCTGCAGAAGAAGCCCCGGCTAACTACGTGCCAGCAGCCGCGGTAATACGTAGGGGGCGAGCGTTATCCGGATTCATTGGGCGTAAAGCGCGCGTAGGCGGCCCGGCAGGCAGGGGGTCAAATGGCGGGGCTCAACCCCGTCCCGCCCCCTGAACCGCCGGGCTCGGGTCCGGTAGGGGAGGGTGGAACACCCGGTGTAGCGGTGGAATGCGCAGATATCGGGTGGAACACCGGTGGCGAAGGCGGCCCTCTGGGCCGAGACCGACGCTGAGGCGCGAAAGCTGGGGGAGCGAACAGGATTAGATACCCTGGTAGTCCCAGCCGTAAACGATGGACGCTAGGTGTGGGGGGACGATCCCTCCGTGCCGCAGCCAACGCATTAAGCGTCCCGCCTGGGGAGTACGGCCGCAAGGCTAAAACTCAAAGGAATTGACGGGGGCCCGCACAAGCAGCGGAGCATGTGGCTTAATTCGAAGCAACGCGAAGAACCTTACCAGGGCTTGACATATGGGTGAAGCGGGGGAGACCCCGTGGCCGAGAGGAGCCCATACAGGTGGTGCATGGCTGTCGTCAGCTCGTGTCGTGAGATGTTTGGTTAAGTCCAGCAACGAGCGCAACCCCCGCCGCATGTTGCCAGCACCTCGGGTGGGCACCCATGCGGGACCGCCGGAGTCAATCCGGAGGAGGGCGGGGACGACGTCAAGTCATCATGCCCCTTATGCCCTGGGCTGCACACGTGCTACAATGGCCGGTACAGCGGGATGCGATGGCGCGAGCCGGAGCGGATCCCTGAAAGCCGGCCCCAGTTCGGATTGGGGGCTGCAACCCGCCCCCATGAAGTCGGAGTTGCTAGTAATCGCGGATCAGCATGCCGCGGTGAATGCGTTCCCGGGCCTTGTACACACCGCCCGTCACACCACCCGAGTCGTCTGCACCCGAAGTCGCCGGCCCAACCGTTTGGGGGGAGGCGCCGAAGGTGTGGAGGGTGAGGGGGGTGAAGTCGTAACAAGGTAGCCGTACGGGAACGTGCGGCTGGATCACCTCCTTTCTAGGGAGCACGAGGCTTTCTGAAAGCACTAGAGAATCAGATCTCACAAGTTACGGCGCAGGTGTGCCCGAGTCTCCGCCCCCCGCCCCTTCGCGTGTCCGGTCCCCGGGGTCACCCCGCGTACCTTGAGAGCCGCATAGCGACAAGACGGATCTATTTATTGATCTGATCGATTCTTCTATATAGAGATATGAGATACATATCTTCCAATCTGCAAACATATAGTAAGTTGCATGACGATCGCCGGTGACGCACGTCACCGAGCGTATGCGACACCCAGACATTCAAGTGTCTAGATACGGCGTCCCCGTCCCGGTTGGGGCGGGAAGATATCTAGGGCGCACGGCGGATGCTTGGCACATGGAGCCGACGAAGGACGCGGCAAGCTGCGATAATCCGCGGTTAGGGGCACACACCCTTCGACCCGCGGGTCTCCGAATGGGCGAACCCGCCAGGAGAAGTCCTGGCACCCTCCGGATGAACGCATAGTCCGGAGGGGGACAACCCGGGGAACTGAAACATCTAAGTACCCGGAGGAAGAGAAATCAACATCGAGATTCCCCGAGTAGCGGCGAGCGAAAGGGGACCTAGGCCAAACCGTGGAGCGGGCGGGCGCCAGCCTATACCGCCCACGGGGTTGCAGGGCCTCCCGCCCGGGAGCTGGCGCTCCCGGCGGGGAACCGTCCAGGGGAGCCGAACGGCATGGGAAGGCCGGCGGCACAGGGTTAGGGCCCCGTAGGCGCACCCTGGGACGGACCCCGAAGGAGGCTCCTGAGTAGGGCCGGGCACGTGAAACCCGGTCCGAACCCGGGGGGACCACCCTCCAAGCCTGAATACTCCCATGTGACCGATAGCGCACCAGTACCGTGAGGGAAAGGTGAAAAGCACCCCGGGAGGGGAGTGAAACAGTACCTGAAACCGTGCGCCCGCAAGGCGTCGGAGCCGGCTCGTTCCGGTGACGGCGTGCCTTTTGTAGAATGAGCCAGCGAGTTGCTGGCACGCGGCGAGGTTAAGCTATGGAAGCGAGCCGGAGCGAAAGCGAGTCCGAAACGGGCGACATGAGTCGCGTGCCGCAGACGCGAAGCCGGGTGAGCTATCCCTGGGCAGGCTGAAGCGGGGGTAAGACCCCGTGGAGGGCCGAACGGACGTACGTTGAAAAGTGCGCCGATGACCTGGGGATAGGGGTGAAAGGCCTATCAAACCCGGAGATATCTCGTTCTCCCCGAAATAGCTTTAGGGCTAGCGTCGCGCGTTAACCGCCGGAGGTAGAGCACCGGATCGATGAGGGGCTTCGCCGCCTACCGATTCGAACCGAACTCCGAATGCCGGTCGGTCCAGAGCGCGGCAGTCAGAGCATGTGGGCTAAGCTGTGTGCTCGAGAGGGAAACAGCCCAGACCGCCCGCTAAGGCCCCCAATTCTCAGTTAAGTGGCAAAGGATGTGCGTCCGCGCAGACAACCAGGAGGTTGGCTTAGAAGCAGCCACCCCTTCAAAGAGTGCGTAACAGCTCACTGGTCGAGTGGACATGCGCCGACAATACACGGGGCTAAACTGAGAGCCGAAGCGGCGGCAACGATCATTCGTTGGGTAGGGGAGCGTCCCCAGCGGGGCGAAGCCGGAGGGTCACCGACGGTGGACTGCTGGGGAGTGAGAATGCTGGCATGAGTAGCGAGAGACGAGAGAGTAACTCGTCCGCCGTAAACCCGAGGTTTCCTGGGCGAGGCTAATCCTCCCAGGGTCAGTCGGGGGCTAAGCCGAGGGCGGAGGCCGTAGGCGAAGCGCAGCAGGTGGACATTCCTGCACCGGAGATGCACCGTCACGACCGACGGGGCGACGGATTGGGGTGGCTCGGCGGGGTTCTGGACGTCCCCGTGATGGAGCGCGGCCCGGAGACCAGGCAAATCCGGTCTCCACGGAGGGCGAGGCTCCGGACGAAGCGACTGAGCGAAGCGAGTGAGCCCGTGGTCCCCAGAAAAACCCCTAGGCAGGGGCATCTCCGCCCGTACCGCAAACCGACACAGGTGGGTGGGTAGAACATACCGAGGCGATCGGGTCAACCATGGTCAAGGAACTCGGCAAAATGGCCCCGTAACTTCGGGAGAAGGGGCGCCGGCGCGTACGTGGACCCACTCGCTGGGCGAGCGGAGGCCGGCCGCAGTGAAGAGGCCCAATCGACTGTTTACCAAAAACACAGGACTCTGCAGAAGGCGAGAGCCGACGTATAGGGTCTGACGCCTGCCCGGTGCCGGAAGGTCACGCGGAGGGGTTAGCCGCGAGGCGAAGCCCCGAAGCCAAGCCCCGGTAAACGGCGGCCGTAACTATAACGGTCCTAAGGTAGCGAAATTCCTTGTCGGGTAAGTTCCGACCTGCACGAAAGGCGCAACGAATTGGGCGCTGTCTCGACCATGGACCCGGTGAAATTCCACTAGTCGTGAAGATGCGACTTACCCGCGGAAGGACGGAAAGACCCCGTGAACCTTCACTGCAGCTTGGCATTGGCCGCTGGCCCGTCGCGTAGAGGATAGGCGGGAGGCTTCGAAGCCCGGGCGCCAGCCCGGGTGGAGCCGACCTTGGAATACCGCCCTCGGCGCGCCGGCGTCCTAACCCCGGGCCGTGATCCGGCCGGGGGACCGTGCCAGGTGGGTAGTTTGACTGGGGCGGTCGCCTCCCAAAGGGTAACGGAGGCGCGCGAAGGTCCGCTCGGGACGGTCGGCAACCGTCCTCAATGAGTGCAAGAGCGTAAGCGGGCTTGACTGCGAGGCAGACACGCCGAGCAGGTGCGAAAGCAGGCTCTAGTGATCCGGCGGCCCCGCGTGGGTGGGCCGTCGCTCAACGGATAAAAGGTACTCCGGGGATAACAGGCTGATCTTGCCCAAGAGTCCACATCGACGGCAAGGTTTGGCACCTCGATGTCGGCTCATCGCATCCTGGGGCTGGAGCAGGTCCCAAGGGTACGGCTGTTCGCCGTTTAAAGCGGTACGCGAGCTGGGTTCAGAACGTCGTGAGACAGTTCGGTCCCTATCCTCCGCGGGCGCAGGAGAATCGAGGGAGGCTGCCCCTAGTACGAGAGGACCGGGGTGGACGCACCTCTGGTGAACCGGTTGTCGACCAACGGCACGGCCGGGTAGCCACGTGCGGCGCGGATAACCGCTGAAGGCATCTAAGCGGGAAGCCGTTCCCGAGATCAGTTCTCCTTCCGGTAAGGGCCCAGGTAGACTACCTGGTCGATAGGCGGCAGGTGCAAGCGCGGCGACGCGCTCAGCCGAGCCGTACTAATAGCCCGAGCTCTTACCCGCATCCGACCGGCGGGACGCCATACTAACGTATCAAAGGTGTCGCGTCGTCACGGTCAGGTCGATTCCGGATCCGCCGCGGAAGTCGCTGTGCGGCCCTCAGGGCACGCGCGTGTCACCCGGGTGGACGGTACGAGAGCCGCCCACCGGTCAGCGGCCATTGCGTGCGGGGCACGCCCGGTCCCATTCCGAACCCGGAAGCTAAGCCGCACCGCGCCGATGGTACTGCGGGGGAAGCCCGTGGGAGAGCAGGGCGCCGCTGACCGGTGGACGGCTCTCGCCCCCTTGCGGGGCGAGTCGAGGGGGAGCGCGAGCTCCCCCCTTTTTTCATATGGAGACTTCTTATGTCATATATCGCCTTTGTTATTGGCAACCTTGCATCTGGTAAGTCAACTGCCTCCCGTTATCTGTCCTCTCGTGGCGCACGACACATCGACCTTGATCGAATGGCAAAAGAGCTTTATGTGCCGGGCTCTGATCTGACACAGGCAATTGCCGATGAATTCGGCTGGGATGTTCTCGACGAATATGGCGACATTCGTACATCTGTTTTGGCTGAACGAGCTTTTGCCACTCCCGAGACAACTCATATCCTTAACGATCTTGTGCACCCTGTTTTGATTGAGCGGCTGAGCACGCTGCTTCTTCCCATCCAGTGTTGTTCAACGCTCGTACCTTCCTTTCCTCTCACTGTCGTTGAGGTTTCCGCACCTGCGGCGTTTTTCTGATGCGTTTGGACTTGCAGATGAGGTGATCGCCGTCAGCGCGCCATTGGAAGTCCGTCGCGAGCGCGCGATTGCCCGGGGTATGTCCGTCGTGGATTTTGATGCGCGAGCTTCGGTTCAGCCTTCCGAAGATGAAATCATCGCCATGGCGGATCATTGTATCGACAACACTCGAGGCGATGATTCGTTGTTCGATGCCCTTGATGCATGGGTACGTCTTCGAGGTATTGAGAGCCTTCACGAAGGTGAGCGATAATGATCAAGCGATCCCGTTTTTTACGTGGTATCGGGTGCTTCCACTCGCTATTGTTCTGGTGTTCGGCGTGATCTCATATGCCTATTCATTTGCCCCCTCGTTGATTTTCAAGTCCCTGTATCCTCTTTCATATGAAGACGAAATCACTTCGTCTGCCGCCGCCCATGGCGTTGATCCGTATCTTGTCGCAGCAATTATTCGCTCGGAATCAAGCTGGGATGCAGAGGCGCAGTCTCATCGCGGGGCCATGGGCTTGATGCAGCTCATGCCCGAGACCGCTTCTGACATGGTGAGCAAGGGTCTGGTCGATGGTTCTCAGTTCTCCGCCGATGACCTTCTTGATCCCCAGACGAATATCGAGTTCGGTTGCGCGTATCTCTCGTATCTCCTTTCGTATTTCAATGGCGCTACGGACAAGGCTATCGCTGCTTACAATGCCGGCATGGGTAATGTCGATATTTGGACACAGGAAGACGATCTGCTGCGAAACGCGATCACGTTCCCCGAAACTCAGGCATATCTCGTCCGCGTTACGATGGCACAAACTCGTTACCAGGAACTGTATCCCCAGGCTTTTTGCTAGTCGTCCGTGGTGCTGCCACGCACTAGCCCTGTCTTGAGATTGACATCCTGGGGTATCAACACATAGAATGCGTGACCCCGAGAATCGAGCGAGTGGATGGTGCGGTATGGCCGATTTTGAAGTTGAGCGTGTGGGTGGTGAGCTTCGGCGATTCGGAGTCAGCGGTACGTCGGCCTCCTTTGAGGTGGTCTCGCCGTTTGAACCTTCGGGCGATCAACCGGAGGCGATTGCCTCGCTCGTTGAGGGTGTGGAACAAGGTGATCGCTACCAGGTTCTCCTTGGTGTAACAGGATCAGGTAAGACCTTTACGATGGCCAAGACAATCGAGGCTCTTGGAAAGCCGACCTTGGTCATGGCTCCGAACAAAACGCTCGCCGCGCAGCTTGCGAGCGAGCTCAAGGAGTTCTTTCCGCATAATTCGGTTGTGTATTTCGTCTCCTATTACGATTACTACCAGCCCGAGGCGTACGTACCTTCCAGTGACACCTATATCGAGAAGGACTCTTCGATCAATGAAGAGGTCGAGATGCTTCGGCATCAGGCAACGGCAAGCTTGCTGTCACGCCGCGATGTGATCGTGGTCGCCTCCGTCTCGTGTATCTACGGTATCGGTTCGCCTGAGGATTACGCGGGCCTTGCCCCCAATGTGGACAAGAAGGTTCCATTGGAACGCGATGAGTTCATCCATGCTCTCATCGATATTCAGTACGATCGCAATGACTACGACCTGTCGCGCGGAACGTTTCGCGTGCGTGGTGATGTGGTCGATGTGTATCCACCCTATGCCGAGCATCCGTTGCGATTCGAGTTCTTTGGCGATGAGGTCGAGGTGATTGCCGAAATCGACGAGGTGACCGGAGAACTCCTGCGCGAGTACGACGCCATTCCCGTTTGGCCGGCATCGCACTATGTGACCGAGAAGCCCAAGGTGACGGCTGCGCTCAAATCAATCGAAGAGGAGCTTGAAGAGCGCGTGGCAGAGCTTAAAGCCAACGACAAGCTTCTTGAGGCGCAGCGGTTGGAACAGCGGACGAGCTACGATCTCGAAATGCTGGAGACCATGGGTTTCACGACGGGTATTGAAAACTACTCGCGCCATCTTGATGGCCGAAAGCCCGGCGAGCCCCCCTTCACCCTCATCGACTACTTCCCCAAGGACATGCTCTGCATCATAGATGAGAGTCATGTGACTGTGCCTCAAATTCGCGGTATGCACGAGGGCGATCGCTCGCGCAAGGTGACGTTGGTCGAGCACGGTTTCAGGTTGCCCTCCGCTCTGGACAATCGACCGCTGAGGTTCGATGAATTCGAGGCTCGGATTCCACAATTCATTTACGTGAGCGCGACGCCGGGCGATTACGAGCTGCGCGTGAGTCAGAATAATGTTGAGCAAATCATTCGTCCTACCGGCTTACTCGATCCAAAGATCGACGTACGTCCGGTACGTGGGCAAATCGATGACCTTATCGATGAGATCCGCGAGCGCGTCGCTCGGCACGAACGCGTGCTGGTGACGACACTTACCAAGCGCATGGCCGAAGATTTGACGGACCATCTGCTTGATGCGGGTATTCGCGTTAATTACATGCACTCAGATACGGCGACGATGGATCGCGTTGAGATCCTGCGGAGTCTTCGTCAGGGGAAAATCGACGTGCTCGTGGGCATTAACTTGCTGCGAGAGGGTCTTGACCTGCCAGAGGTGTCCCTCGTCGCCATTTTGGACGCCGACAAAGAGGGCTTTCTGCGCAATCGCCGCTCGCTTATCCAAACTATCGGCCGCGCGGCACGCAATGCCGAGGGCGAGGTCATCATGTATGCCGACACGGTGACCGACTCGATGCGCGAGGCAATTGACGAGACGAGCCGACGTCGTGCCATCCAGATGCGTTTCAACGATGAGCGTGGAATCAGGCCGCAAACGGTGCGCAAGGCAATCAGCGATATCTCGAGTTTTATCGCCGAAGCTGAGGAAAATGTGGGCAAAAAAGACCGCTCCCGCGGAGACAGCCTTGGTCACGGAGCCTTTTTCTCTCCTGTCGAGTCGACAGCGTCTGGAGCGGATGGTGGTCCCACAACGGGGGAGCGCCTTGCCAACGAGCTCTCGGAGCTGCCTCACGATGAGTTGATGCGCGTGATCGCCACCATGGAGGAGGACATGCGCGCCGCATCCGAGGCTATGGACTTTGAGGAAGCGGCCCGCTTGCGCGATGCCGTGGTGAGCCTCAAGGCGATGGTAGAGGGTACCAGTGAGGACGAGGTTATCGAGACACTTCGCAAGAGCGCCCGCAAGGGGTCTGCGTTCGCATCTGGCCGCAAGCGCCAGGGTGCCCGATTCAAGAAGTAGGGTGGTATACTTATCCTCGGGAAAACGTGCGGCGAAAGCCGTTGGGGAGGGATGGACATGACTAATTTCGATGCGATATTCGACCGCTTGCATGGGCTCTCATGGAGCCATGCGGTAATGGCCGCCGCCTGCTTCGTACTGGGTTGTGCGCTGTTTGTCGCACCGCTTTGGGATTATGCCGACACGATGAGCGCATTGCACCTGCTATCGTGGTTTGGCATTGGCGCGGGTGCACTCTCGGTGATCGGCGCATTTGCCTCCACGGCCCCGTTCACCCTGCGGGGTGCCGAGCCTGCTGTGGGTGCCCTTCTGCTTGTTTCCGGACTGTGGACGTTGAACTTCCCGGTCGCGGCGGGTGCGCTCAAGATCTCCCTCTTCGCCACGTGTGCTTTCATGGCTCTGTATATCCTCGTCACTGCCGTTGCTATGGAATGCCGCGGCGTCGGTCGCTGGACGGTGCAGGTCGCCGTTGCGGTTGCCGCTCTCTTGGCCGCGTTTGCCGGGCTGTTTGGCTTGTTCGGCGCCGCGGGGATGCTTCCCGCGTTCGCCCTCGCCCTCTACGTGGCGGCATGGGGTTTCGTGTATGCAGCCGTCTCGCTTTCCGTTTCGGGCGGAGTCGAGGGTGCCCGCGGTTAAAGAGTCGACAAAAGGGCCTGTGCGCAGCGGATGCCGTCAGTTGCGGCGCTCATGATGCCACCCGCGTAGCCCGCACCCTCGCCGCAGGGATAGAGACCGGGAGTGCTGACGGAGACGCAGTTCGCACGATCGCGGACAACCGTGACGGGTGAGCTTGAGCGCGTTTCGGGTGCGGTGAGGACGGCGTCTGGATCATCGTAGCCCTTGAGCTTGCGCCCAAGCACCGGAATGCCCTCGCGTAGCGTTTCGGTGACGTGCGCCGGCAAGATGCCCTCAAGGGAGCCCCAGGTAACGCCTCTCGGATAGGTTGGCTCAATGCGTCCGTGGCCCGTGCTAGGCTGACGGGAGAGAAAGTCCCCGACTGTTTGCGCCGGCGCGCGATAGGCTCCGCCTCCGAGCTCGAATGCACGCTGTTCACAGGATCGCTGCAGATGCATGCCCGCGAGCGGATTATCGCCGGGAAGATCGTTGGGCTCGATATTGACGAGGAGCGCCGCGTTAGCGTTGCGGCCGTTGCGTGCGCTGAGGCTCGCCCCGTTTGTCACCACGCCGCCCGGCTCTGATGCGGCGGCGACGACTTCGCCGCCGGGGCACATGCAGAAGGAGAAGAGGCTCCTGCCGTTTTTGAGGTGCGCGACGAGGCTGTAGGGAGCCGCGCCGAGCGAGGGATGCCCCGCTGCCGTGCCATAGAGGGCATTGTCAATATCGACTTGCAGATGTTCGATACGGACCCCCATGGCGAAGGTCTTGCGTGCGAGCGAGACGTTGCGGCTAAGCAAGAGCTCGAAGACGTCTCGCGCGGAATGACCGCAGGCAAGAATGAGGTGTGAGGCGGGAAGATGCTCTCTTCGCCCGCCATGTTCGATGGTGATTCCGGCTATCTTCCCCTGGTCATCCATCGTGACGTCGACGAGCTTGGTGCGGAAGCGGACCGTGCCGTTGCAGGAGCGAATGCGGTCGATCATATGAGTGACGACGGTGGGAAGAACATCTGAGCCGATGTGCGGTTTGGCGTCCCAGAGAATGTCGCGCGGTGCGCCCGCCTCGACCAAAGTCCTCAGCACGAGACGGTGCAGGGGATTCTTGGTGCCCGTGTTGAGCTTGCCGTCGGAGAACGTTCCAGCGCCGCCGAGGCCGAACTGGATGTTGGAGGTGGGGTCGAGTTCGCCCGTGGCGTTGAAGCGCGCGACTGCATCGGTGCGCCGGTCTGCGTCGTCGCCCATCTCAATGAGCAGAGGAGAGAGGCCTGCTTCGGCTAAGGTGAGCGCGGCGAAGAGTCCCGCGCATCCAGCTCCCACCACGATGGGTTGAGGATGGGGTTCGTTGTGCGAGGAACGCGTGAAGCCGTGCTCAAATGTGGGCTCGGAGAAATCAACCACACGTACGCGCCGCGCATCACGGGTGGAGACGCTCTCGATGAGCTCGAGCTCATCGAGAGCCGGGTCGACCTCAAAGCGTGCGCTCAGGGTGAAGTGCACCTGTGCCTTTTTGCGCGCATCAATCGACTTGCGATGAAGCGTGACGCTACGGAACGTCTTTGGGTCGCAGCGGAGTAACCGTGCGGCCTCGCGTTTGCATACGTCGAGGCAGCTCGCCTCCGTTGCGCCCTGCTTAAGCGAGCAAGGGATTTCCGAAATCTCTAGCATGAAGTTCCTTTCGAGGCGTACAGGCCCGCACGCATGCCCGACGCCCATGCCCATGCGAGGTTGTAACCTCCGCAATCGGCATCCATATCCAGCGCCTCTCCACATGCGAAGAGGCCGCTGGGAGATGTTCCGTCGTGAAAGCTCACAATGCCGCACGTCTCGAGGTTTACGGACGAAAGGGGGATACCGCCGCGGTGTATGTGCGCTTGTGCATGTTCCGTCGTTCCATGGACGCGGAAGCGCAGGTGGTGAAGGAGGGTGGCGGCGTGTGCCATGGGATCGGCGGAGTCGTTGAGCATGGCGCAAAGCAGAGACGCAAGAGGACGGGCGACCAAGCCGTCGAACCACGATGCATCGCCGCAGTACGACCCGATGCTGCTGGCGCGCGAGCGGAGGAGCTCGGTCATGTCGGCTTGGCCCAGGCTGGGAAAGAGATCGAGTTCGATGATGTCGCCGGGCTCGATCCTCCGGGAGAGGTTGAGCGCCGCTATTCCAGAGATGCCATAGGGGCGGAAGAGGACCTCGCCCACCTCGGACGCAATGACGGCGCCCTCGCGCATGAGTGAAAGCGCGCCTTCGACCCTCAGCCCGTCGAGATGCTCGAGGGCGAGTGCGTGCCGTGTCACGCCTGGTGTGCTGGAATCGATTTCGCAGGCGATGGGACACAGGACGGGAGTTTCATTGAGGTGTGCAAGGCGGAAGACCTCGCACGTGGATGCCGAGCGCCCGCCGACCGCGATGATGACCCGTCGAGCATGGAGCGTCCGCTCGGTGCGCTCTGCAACGGCGAGTGCCTTGCGCACGTTGCGAACGCGAGCCTTGGCATCGCGCCCCTGCTTGAACGAGAGTGCGGCAGCGGGAACGCTCAATGTGAGGTCCCAATAGCCGGATGGAGACGTGCATGGAGCTGCGTGCGAGACGGTCGCACAGGTGAGAATGTCGACCCCGAGACGACTGCATGCGTTGAGGAGTACATCGCGTACGGATTCGGCCCGACGTGTCACGGGGTAGAGGCGCCCTTCGCCTTCCTCGGCGAGCATGAGTCCCAGACGCTCGAAAAATCGGCGATATCCCGCTCTGCGTGCGCGCCAAACATGGCTTGTGCCGCATCTTCATGCAAGAAATGCCGGGGTGCCAGCCTGGCGTTGGAGATATTGCAGCGGCCGTTGCCGGTGGCGAGGATACCCAAACCCGCCTCGACGTCTGCCTCCACGATGCAGCAGCGGGCGCCGGCGCGCGCTGCGGTGATCGCCGCGGCGAGCCCACTTGCGCCTCCGCCGATGATGGCGACGTCGTAGATGACGTCGCCGTTCTTCGTCCGCTTGTCCACGCCCACGGTTGTTACGCCGAGGCTTCGCCGGAGTCGGCGGGTTCCACGTGCTCCGGCACTTCGCTGACCTTGGCAAGCGCGCGGGGAAGGAGGCCCGATGGCAGATCGGCCTCGATGGAGCCCGCGTCGCAGGCGGCGGCGAGGGCGGGGTTGATGGGAAGACGGCCGAGGACCTCGAGGCCGTATTGCTCGGCAACGGCGTCAAGCTTGCTGGGCCCAAAGACCTCGATTTTCTTGCCGCAATCGGGGCACTCCACGTAGCTCATGTTCTCGACCACGCCAAGGACCGGGATGTTCATCTTCTCTGCCATGTTGACGGCCTTGGCAACGATCATGGAGACGAGATCCTGCGGGCTCGTCACGATAACGATGCCGTCGACGGGAAGGGATTGGAAAACGGTGAGGGCGACGTCGGCGGTGCCGGGAGGCATGTCGACGAGCAGATAGTCGAGCGGGCCCCAGGAGGTCTCACTCCAGAATTGGCGGATGGCGCCGGCGATCACGGGGCCGCGCCAAAGAACGGGATCGGTCTCGTTTTTAAGCAGGAGGTTGCTCGACATGACCTTTACGCCGTGCTCGGAAATCTCGGGCAGTAGCAGGTTGCCCAGGCCCATGGCGTGGCGACCGCTCATGCCGAACATCTTGGGGATAGACGGGCCGGTGATATCGGCATCCAAAATGCCGACCTTGTGGCCGCCACGTGCCAGCTCAACGGCGAGAGACCCCGTCACAAGGGACTTTCCAACGCCGCCTTTGCCGGAAAGCACGGCGATAACGCGCTTGACCTCGGACAGGTTGTTCTCCTCAAATTCCTGCGGCGCGGTCTGTCCGCCCGCCGCGGTTGCGTGCTCACAGCTCATGTGCGCATCCTTTCCTCATGATGCATAACTTTTTCCATTGTACCCCGAAGCGATTCGCATCCGATTGGCTCCAGGTTTTGCGCCGAGAAGCCGCGAGGATCTGATGTTTCTTCAGGCCGTCATTCCCAATCGGGTGCATGCTCCCCGCGCGACCTGTTTGACCGTCTGCCGAGGGACGGCTTGCCGTAGGGAGACAAAGCGGCGTTCCCTGTACGGGCTATTCGCTATAGTGGAAAAGATGGGCGCCGAGCATAGGGTGCGCCCCGTATTCGAAAGGGGAGCACGCTATGTTGCTCGAAGGCAAGAAGGCAATCATCACCGGCGGCACTCGCGGTATCGGCTACGCCATCGCGGCCCGCTTCATTGAGGAGGGCGCTTCCGTGACCGTGTTCGGTTCTCGTCAGGAGACGGCCAATCACGCGGTCGATCAGCTGCTCGCTACGTATCCCGAAGCCAAGGTCTGGGCCGCACGTGCGACCTCGCCTCCCTCGATGCCGTGACCGAGGCGTTCCACGCCGCCGCCGAGGACATGGGCGGCGTCGACACGATCGTCAACAACGCCGGCATCTCCCAGTCCACCCCGTTGCTCGATTCACACCGCCGACGAATGGCAGAAGGTCATGGACCTCAACGTAACCGCGGTCTTCAACGGTTGCCGCGCCGGCGCCCAGCTCATGATCGAAGCGGGTCACGGCGGCACCATCACCACCCACCAGCTCCCATGGTCTCCAAGTACGGTCAGCCCTCCGGCTGTGGGTATCCGACCCTCCGA
>ENA-OPZD01000025-OPZD01000025.1-human-gut-metagenome-genome-assembly--contig:-NODE-25-length-88005-cov-5.298766_pt1 | contig 88005 bp, 73 predicted proteins | sample MGYA00242479_ERZ504495 | MGnify/ENA primary metagenome ERZ504495 (study PRJEB26092, sample SAMD00036286) | human gut metagenome | host: Homo sapiens | study: EMG produced TPA metagenomics assembly of... | reverse complement strand
ACCAGGGCGACTATCTGCCGCCTGAACTCCTCGGTGAACTGCCTGGGGTGCTTGGGGTCCCGCATGGGGCCTCCTTTCCTCGAAGGGCCCTCAGACTCTCATCCGACTGTCCAATTTAGTATAGCCATATCAGACCGCACCAAGGCCGCGGGCGAGCTGAACGACGGCAAGAACCTCACCTTCCGCAACTCCATCGTGGGGCCGGACATGAGCCCGAGGGCATCGGCCTTCTGAACTGGTTCATGCAGCAGCCCGGTCCCGTCAAGGGCTACACCGGGGCGATCTGGACCGGCCTCACCACGCTGGAGCTCGCCAAGGCCATGGAGTACGAGGCGGGCGAGGACGCGGCGGGCCTCGTGAACATGGTCCCCGAGGGCTCCATCAGCAAATACGACCTACTCAGGCTGTTCAACCGCGAGCTGCGCGGCGGCTCCGTGGAGATAGTGCCCGACGCGGGCCTCCAGTTGGACAAGACGCTCGTGCGCACCAACTTCGAGCCGACCTATCGTCCCAAGCCCTACCCGGAGCAGGTGCGCGAGATGGCCGAGTGGGTCCGCTCCCACCGGGACCTGTACCCCCACTACGAGGTGATGTAGATGAGCAAGCTCAAACTCATGGTCGTCATGGGCACGCGCCCGGAGATCATCAAGCTCTCGGAGGTGGTCCGCAAGGCCGACGAGTACTTCGACCTCTCCATCGTCCACACCGGCCAGAACTACGACTACGAGCTCAACAGGGTCTTCTTCGACGACCTGGGCATCCGCGAGCCGGACCGCTACCTGGGCGTGGTGGGGGACGACCTGGGGCAGACGATGGGGAACGTGGTCTCCAAGTCCTACGCGCTCTTCGCCGCCGAGCGGCCCGACGCGGTGCTCGTGCTGGGTGACACGAACTCGTGCCTGTGCGTCATCTCCGCGAAGCGCCTCAAGATCCCCGTCTTCCACATGGAGGCGGGCAACCGCTGCAAGGACGAGAACCTGCCCGAGGAGGTCATCCGCCGCATCGTCGACGTGACGAGCGACGTGAACCTGTGCTACTCGGAGCACGCGCGCCGCTACATCCTGGACAGCGGCGTGAGGCCCGAGAACACCTACGTGGTGGGCAGCCCCATGGCCGAGGTCCTCGACCGCGCCATGCCGAGCATCGAGGACTCGACCGTCCTGTCCGACCTCGGCCTGGAGGCCGGGCGCTACATCCTGCTCTCCGCCCACCGCGAGGAGAACATCGACATCGAGGCGAACTTCATGAGCCTCATGAACGCGGTGAACGCGATGGCGGAGGCCTACGACGTTCCGGTGCTCTACAGCTGCCATCCGCGCAGCGCGAAGATGATCGAGTGGAGGGGCTTCGAGTTCGACCCGCGCGTGATCCGGCACAAGCCCCTGGGCTTCTTCGATTACAACCAGCTGCAGCGCAACGCCCTGTGCGTCGTCTCGGATTCGGGGACCCTCCCCGAGGAGGCCTCGTACCTCAAGTTTCCCGCCGTCTCGGTGCGCACCTCGACCGAGCGTCCCGAGGCCATGGACGCCGGAGTGTTCTGCGTGGGCTCCATCACGACCGAGCAGGTGCTCCAGGCCGTGGACTTGGCCGTCGCCATGCACGCCAACGGCGACGACGGGATCGAGGTGCCCGCCTACGCGGACCGCAACGTTTCCGCGAAGGTCATCAAGCTCGTCCAGAGCTACACGGGCATCGTGAACAAGATGGTGTGGAGGAAGTCTTAGCTCATGCAGGCACATAAGGTTTGTATGCTCGGGACAAGCCCCAATTCTAAAGGTGGTATCGGCACCGTTGTTAAGGGTTTTAACGATTCCGTTCGGCCTCAAGGTTACAGTTTCGAGCATATAGTTACACATGCTGATTACGGAAAAGCGGGAAAGTCGGCCCTGGCTCTAGCGGCATATTTTAAATGCTTGTCGAGGCTGACAACGAATAATTACGATTTGGTTCATATACATTCTGCCTTCGGAGCAAGTTTTACAAGGTCTATTCCCTTTATCGAGCTTGCGGCGAAAAGGGGCGTTCCAATAGTCAATCATTTGCACTCAGATGACTGGGAGATGTTTTACAACTCTGCCTCAGCCGAGAAGAGAAATTTGATTTCGAGGGTGTATGCCAAATGCGACAAGCTGATTGTGCTGTCTGAAGAGTGGCGTACTATTCTGTCCTCTGTTGTCTCGCGTGACAAAATAGTCGTTTTGGAAAACTTTTCACCCGTTTTCGATCCTTCGTTTTTGCCTGACTACAACTGCAAGGTAGTTGTGTTCATGAGCAGAATCGAAAAAATCAAAGGTTGTGACATCTTGCCGCGAATTTGCGAAATGGTTGTGACCCGTGTTCCGGATGCGTCTTTTCTGATTTGCGGCGAAGGGAGTATGGAGGACTCCCTTCGGAATGAACTAGCTGAGCGTTCGCTTGAGAGCAATGTCAAGCTTATGGGTTGGATCGATTCTGAGAGAAAGCTAAATCTGTTAAAGAGCGGCGCGCTGTTCTTATTGCCTTCATATGGTGAGGGCATGCCAATGTGTATTCTTGAGGCAATGGGCATGGGTCTTCCGGTCGTAGCAACCGATGTGGGTGGAGTGCCGAGACTAGTTGAGAACGGTATAAGCGGCTATCTCTGTGAGCCGGGTAATGCTGAGGCCATTGCGTATGCGATTGTCAACTTGCTCGAGCACCCAGAAATGCTGCTTCGCATGGGAGTGGAAGCAAAAGCCAGGGCCGCGAGCCGTTCTGTTGAGGCATATGGTGAGCGCCTTAAAGCGATATATGATGACTTGATTGGTGAGGTGTTATGAGAGCGCACCGCATCAAGACACTTCAGGTGTCCGAGTTGAACCTAATCATGCTCTTCCTCCTGCTTCTTTGCGCGCCAATGCTGGATTATGCGTTTGGGGGGCTGTTCTCGTTTGTCGATGAACTATCTTGTCTCATTATCTGCGCTTGGGCTTTTTTGAGGGCTTGTGAAAACAAGCTCGGTACGCATGAGAAGCGCTCCATCGCATACATGGTCATAATTTGCATTCTGGGGTGTTTTGGAAATCTGCTGTATGGTTTCCAAACGAACATATTTGGTGTAGCAGTTGACTTATTTACCTGCATCAAGCTGTTCATTTGCTATCTTTCAGCCAGAGTTGTACTGAAAGACAGGAGAAATTGTCTAAGTGCGTTCCAGACGATCAGTAAGATCTTTTTGAGCTTTGCCTTTTTGGGGCTCATCTTACATGTTACAGGAATAGTAAATATGGGCTCGGGTCGCATGATGTTCGGCGTTCCGTGTTATCAGTTCTTCTTTAGCCATCCAACTAACCTTGCTGCATACTGCGTGGGTTGTGCCGCTCTCTTGTTTGTTGATACGACACCATCGCGCGGCTGGATTGTCTTGTCGTGCATCCTCTTGATTGCGACTCAGAGGGCGAAAGCCATCGCAATGGCATTCGTTATTATCTTTTTACTTTTTTATAATGTGGCGAAGCGTGGTGACCAAGCGCCTTCAAGATGGGTGTTTGTCCTGCTTGGTATCGGATCGGCAATTCTGGCGATGGATCAGATTCAAGAGTACTTTTTGACGTCAACTTCCGCGCGTTCGCTTCTCATGCAGGATGGAGTGGATATTGCGTTTAATTGCTTTCCCTTCGGATCGGGCTTCGCGTCTTTTGCAACCTATATGTCCGGAGCTTATTACTCGCCCCTATATTACGAATATGGACTTAATTCCGTTTGGGGGCTAATGCCTGCCAACCCCTCTTTTGTGTCCGACTCGTTTTGGCCTGCGGTAATCGCTCAGTTTGGCTTTTTTGGAACGCTCCTTTTAATCCTGCTATTGGGAGAGCTGTTTAAGTCGATTTCTTCGGATGCCAAAGGGAAAGGGGTTAGATTTGCAGCTTATGGAATCATTCCAATCTACTTGCTGATATTGAGCACGGCCGATGCTTCCTTTTTCAATTTCTACGGTCCTTATTACGCACTTGTTGTTGCGGCAATAGTTAATCTTCCATCTGAGCAAGGTGCATCCGTGTTGTCGGCTTAGTGCCCGAAGCTACGGTAAAACTAATTAGGAGACATTACGATGATAAAAATTCTCGGCGAGAGCCATCCAGATCAAGTAGTTTTTTTCGACCCTGCCCTCTCGAGTCAGAACGTGGGTGACGAAATAATTTCATCAAGCGCTCGAGAATGGCTTTCACCCCTATTCGAAACGGACTTTAAGATGAGGGTTTCAACTCATCAGAAGATGTCCTTTCGCTATAGACGATATTTAAATGATTCAAAACTGATGTTTGTGCTGGGTTCTAATTTGCTGAAATCCGGCATGTTAATAGGTTTTAGACAATGGGATATTTCTCTTTTCGATGCTCTCCAGTTGAATGACGTGGTGTTGGTGGGGTGCGGTTGGCACTCTTACGAGAAACGGGTGGATGCCTACTCTTCTCTTCTGTACAAAACGGTGCTTTCTGACCGCTACTATCATTCTGTTAGGGATGAGTATACAAAGAACAAGATGGAGCAAATTGGGATAACCAATGTAATTAATACTGGATGCTCAACGATGTGGGGATTCACTCCAGAATTCTGTGAAAACATTCCACGGGAAAAGGCTTCGTATGCCGTTGCGACGCTTACGGATTACAACAGGGATCCCGTTCGTGATGAAGAGATGCTCTCAACGCTACTTAGGAATTACGATGACGTGTCGATTTGGCTGCAGGGGAACGGAGACCGTAGGTACGCCGCATCGCTCCCCTCATTCCGCAAATGTGGCACGATTTCTTCTACTCTAGAAGCTTTTGACGAAGTGCTCGCCTCGAAAGAGGTTGATTATGTTGGAACTCGCTTGCATGGTGGTATTCGGGCGCTTCAGCATGGCAGGCGCGCCCTAATCATTGCTATCGATAATCGTGCAAGGGAAAAGCACAGGGATTTTAACATTCCGGTGCTGGAACGCGATGCAATGGTTGATCTGGAAGCTTGGATCAAGGGGGGGCAAGCGACCGACATCCATATCCCGATTGCCGAGATAGATCGCTTCCTCAGGCAATTTGAACGAAAGTAAAGAGTGTGGACGGTTGCCTTGATATGGAAGATAAGAGTAGATATACAAATCTGTTTTTGAATGCCGCTCTTTTTGCAGTAAATGCATTTGCGACAAAATTCGTAGTGTTTCTTTTGGTGCCTCTATACACGTACTTCATGTCATCGGAGGAGTATGGTATTGCCGATATGTCACTGACGGTAATCAGCTTGGTCACTCCTTTGGCGACTCTTTCGATTGCTGATGCTGCGGTGCGCTTTATCGTCGGCAACAGAAAAAACGAATGTGAGTACGTTGCGATTGCATTTATCGTTACGTGCGTATCGGTGCCGTTGGTCCTTTTTTTAACACCTGCCCTTGATCTTCCGTTCTTCGGCGGCCTTGGCGGCTACAAAATAGAATTCGTTGTAGCGTATGCTGCTGGCGCCCTTTTGCAGTTCTGTAGTGAGGCCGCGCGCGGCATAGGGAGGATTAAGCTCATCCCCATATTCGCTGCAATATCTTCCCTGTTGACCTGTGCCAGTGCTGGAATTCTCATTGGCCTGTGTGGCTACGCAATAAGGGGATATTTTATTTCCGTTTCTGTTGGTCCCATGGTGGCAGCAGCGCTTTATTTAACCGTTGGAGACCTAGGGAAACTGGTGGTTGTGGGCGTCGGCAGTTTAGCAGCTCGGGGCTTTGCGTCTGGTTTTAAGCCGACTGCAGGGGCAATGTTGAGATATTCGCTCCCTTTGATTCCCAACTCTTTATTCTGGTGGATGGGGACTAGCATCAATCGGTTCTTCATTACAGGGATGATAGGAATCGGTGCCTCTGGACTTTTTGCTGCTGCCGGTAAGGTTCCAGGGCTGGTAAACACCGTATATGCAGTATTTCAACAGGCTTGGCAGCTGTCGGCATTTCAAGAGGCAAGGAAGGAAGGGGTAGATGCCTTTTTCTCACAGGTCTTTCTAGTGTTACAAGTTGTCATGTTGGCCCTGTGCTCAATCCTAATACTATTTGCCCCAACGGTGGCAGATTTGGTTTTGCAAGGTGAGTTTTATAATGCGTGGCCATTCATGACGCTCCTTCTTCTTTCTAATTTGCTGAACGTCTTTAATGCGTTTTACGGGACTGTCTATACCGCCACTTTGCACACCGGATACATCATGAAGACAACCGCCCTGGGCGCTGCTGCGTGCACCGTTCTGACTCCGTTGCTCATTATGCCTTTTGGCGTGGCGGGGGCATGTGCAGCATCATGTTGCGGAAACGCAATAGTGCTTGCAATGCGTGCCAAAGATTCAAGGAAGTATATAAAGCTGGACGTAGGATGGCGATATCTTGTGCCATCCCTTCTCATGATTGTTCTTCAAGTTCTGCTAACTATGCTGAGAGTTTCATTCTGGAGGGGACTGTCAGGCGTGCTATTTGTTCTGATCTTGATGACTCAGGCGATTAGGTTCATGCCGTCAAACTTTCAAATGAAGAGGCTCCACTAGCATCAAAATCGGTTTTGAAAAGACGAAGGGATAGGAGCATCATGTTCAGGCGGCGACTAAGTCCAAGGCATCGACGCTCCTCCATACACACCGCGAGGGACTCTGTGTGGTGGGTTCGTCGTCGTGAGCGGAGACGGGAACGAGCGAGGATTGCTGCCCACTTACGAAACGCCCCAAAGCTCGGCATTGCATTCGATTACTTCGACGCGATGTTCTTCTTCGCCGACTACATAGGCTCTTTCCTGCTGTTCCTCTACGCATGCTGTGGTGTAGAAGGCCCTATCGATCGACGTTTGACGTATCTGCTCGCGCTTTTCATGTGTGTGCTGTATGCCATTCGCGAGGCGCTCGAGTTTTTCAAGCATCTTGACGAGGACAATGAAGCTCATGAGTGCGTCTATTACTACCCGAAGTTGTATCTCCTGTCCTTGGGGATGATGTTCTTCTTGTCGCTCTGCACGGCGCTGTACATCTTGAATTTCAAGGATGGTCCAGGCGATGCGCTTGTCTACCGCTGGATCGCCCTGTTTCTGATTGTTCTTTACGGCCCGGGTGCCGTTCTTCGTATTCATTTCTTCGTGAGCTCCCTTGAAGGCTCTGGTCAGGGGCTCGTATCAAGCTATTATGCTCTGAGGAATTGGATGGGTAACGTTGCCGCCCATAGCAAGATGGGATATCTTGCTGGCGGGGCTTCGCCACTCCTGTCATTTCCCAGCAAGCGCGGGAGCGATATCCACGAGCATGATTCGCCCTTTTCCCATGTCACTCAAGCAAGGCAGAACCCATTGCTGTTCCTATCGCTTTGGAACAACGTGATCGAGCCCGAGATTCAGGGCCTCATCAGGGAAAGGGGCGTTAGGTGCGATGATCTGACGGCCGCAAGGGATAGAATCTACGCCGCCTATCTATATTTCAGCAGCTATTGCAGATCGGCCTACTATCAAGACGATGCCGCCCTGATTGATAGGCATCAGATTGCGGCTTGCCTAACCTATGCAGTGCTTGTGGCTGAGCCCCTCATGGTTGATTCGGCCTTGGCAACCGAGAAGTCCTATTATGCAAATGAGCGGCTTGCCTTCACGCTCGCTTGTTCAACCATGGTTTCTTTTCTTGTTCAGTACCATTCAGACAGAATACATGCGGGGATTGCGGACCACGACGAGTATCAAAAAATCGGGGCTGCACGGAACAAGCTGCTGCAAGAGGGCATCGCAGTGCCAAAGACCGTTCCTAATGAAGATTCATATCCCATGACCCTTTATCGATGCTTTCGTTTTACGGCTGCGGAAGGGTCGTTCAATCTGTTGAGCCTCGCGTCTCTGTATTATCTTTTGGAGAACGCTACGGTTGGAAAGCGGCTGTATGGAGAGATGCGCTCCTATTATTCGTTCGTGGCCGAAGAGGTGTGATTCAGATGCTGTGGATCATGATAGCAACCTTTATTCTCACAGTGGTGGCGAGCGCCGCTATTGCTCTCGAGTATGCGAGAATCGACTCCATTGCCGTCGATTACAAGGTTGAAGAGTTCGAGCATGCCGTGGGCAGTTCCGTGCCCATCGAAGCCGTGCGGACGAACTCGACTGTGCGCGGGGAAGGGGCTGAGGAGAGTTGCTAGCAGCCCTGATTCCCGTCCAGTTCCAATCAAAAGTTTGGCTATCGACCCCATAGAACTCTATATCGGAATCTATATCTGAAAATAGCGGGATATATCTGAACTCAGATATAATTTCAGATATAGATTCAGATATAAGGAGGGCTGAGTATGGGCATTCCGGAACGCGAGACCTTGTCAATCGAGTTTAAAAGTGACCGCAAGACAATCGCGGAGGGCGTCATTGTCGACGAGGTGGTTGCCCTTTCCAACACTGATGGAGGCGAGCTATACATAGGCGTCGAGGACGATGGCGTTCCCACTGGCGCCCAGCCTCAGCATCGAGACCCTCTGCAGATGAACGCTATGATCGCAAACAAAACGGTACCATCCGTTTCCGTGCGGACAACCATCTTGACGGAGAGCGGAAAGCCCGTCGTTCGCATCGAGGTCCCGCGATCGGCAAGCGTTGTCGCCTCGGCTCAGGGGCGCATCTTGCGCCGCCGCCTCAAGGCGAATGGGGAGCCAGAGAGCATTCCCATGTATCCATATGAGATTTCAACGCGGTTGTCTGATTTGGGCCGTCTTGATTATTCCGCCCAGCCCGTCCCCGATACCACTCGTGAGGATTTTGATCCCGTGGCACGGGAGAACCTGCGAAATATAGTTGGGAAATACAACAACAGCGACAAAACGCTCTTGGAGCTCAATGATGAGGAGCTCGAGAAGGCGCTGGGGTTCACCACGACCGTTGCAGGTCGAATCATGCCGACGTTGACGGGCCTGCTCATGATCGGTCGCGAGGATGTTCTCGCAAAGGCGGTTCCAACTTCGGAGGCGGCTCTTCAGGTCCTTGTGGGCACGGATGTCAAGGTCAACCTCACGTACAAGGGCTCTCTGCTGCGCACTATCGAAGACATCGCCCATGCGATTAAGCCATGGAATCCCGTCACAGAAGTTTCTCTTGGGTTGTTTACTAGCCCAGTTGAGACGTTTAACGGCCGTGCCATACGCGAGGCGCTGGTAAATGCGTTTGGTCACAGGGACTACTCGATGCTCGGAAGGGTCCGCGTCTTGATTGACGATATGGGCCTCACGATCTCCAATCCCGGTGGGTTTATCGAGGGCATATCAATCGACAACCTCCTGACCGCCGATCCCCATGGCAGGAATCCGTGCCTTATGGACGCGCTCAAGCGCGTGGGCCTTGCCGAGAGAACGGGACGCGGGATCGATCGAATCTATGAGGGGTCTTTGCTGGTGGGGAAACCGCTCCCAGACTATTCTGAATCGGGGCCGACGTCTGTAAATCTTTTTATCGCCCGAAGTGAGCCCGACCAAGAATTCATCAGACTCATCGCGGAAGAGTCGGAGAAGAGGTCTGCCCCGCTCCCGCTCCAAACGCTGCTCGTGCTCGATGCACTCAAACGCCAGCGCCGCGCAACCATTGAGGTGCTGTCGAGAACTGTCGACGTGAGGAAGAGCCAGCTTGTTCAGGTGGTTGAGCTGCTGGTCGAGTCGGGTCTGGTTGAGGCAGTCGGGTCTGCCGCCCACAGGGAATACCGTCTGAGCTCGAAGGTCTATAAGCGCTCGGGACAAATCAAGGAGTATGTCCGACAGGCGGACATCGATTCGATACGCTATCCGGAGCTCATCATGAGGCTTGCCCGAAAGCAGGGGCAGGTATCCAAGAGGGATGTAGCTGAGTTGTTGCACGTCGGCCCCGATACTGCATACTACGAGATTAGAAAGCTCGTTAAGAGCGGCGATCTTCTGGCTGCAAAGCGCGGGCCTGATGCCTATTACGTGCCATGTGTCTGATAGATATCGAACGCCTATATTTGACCTAGATGGCAGTAGAGCAAGATGGGCGGTTCCGCCGTCCGGTTAAACGGTTACAGTAGATGTCGAGCAGATGGACGTTCCGGAGCTGTTCTAGTCTTTCCTAGATGCCTGCCATATCAATGAGAGATCGGAAGTCGAACGGCCGCTGGGGGCGTGAGATGAAGGCTTAAGAGGTGGAAGGATGTTAAGGCGTTACGTATTGATTGCGAGGTGCCTCGCCCTTCTCGACCGCGCCTAGCACGTGCACAGTTTAAGACCCGAATTTTACCCTTATGCGAAAGGGGCGCCCCATTCTTTCCAATGAGACGCCTCGGAGCTTAGCAAGTTTTCCGGTCGACCTTACAGCGGCAACGCAGTCATCTGCGTGTACACGCGGGCCTGGTACTCGCGGTCCAAGTCGTACAGGCCCTTGGGATCGCTGCCGAACAGCTTCATCTTGGTGACCATGTCGCGAGCGTTGGCCTCTTCCTCGCCTTGCTCTTTAACAAAAAAGTCGAGCATGCGCAGCGCGCGAATGTCGTGCGCCTCGTGTGCCACCTCATAGCAGTGATGGATGAGGCTCGTCACGTACTCCTCGTGGGCCAGTCCGGCAACGAGCGGGTCCAGGTCGTTCTCGAAGTGCATGCTGGGCTGCTCAATGGCGAACATTGTGGGCTTGTAGTCGTTGTCAAGCAGGTAGCGGCGCATTGCCATGGCGTGGTCGACTTCCTCCTTGACCTGGATTTCGTACCAGTTTGCGAAGCCCTTGAGGCCACGGTCCTCGTAATAGTCGGCAAACGTGAGGTACAGGTATGCGGAGTAGAACTCCTTGTTAATCTGCTCCTCAAGCACCTTCGCGACGTTCTCGTTCATAGCCATATGCACTCCTTCGGTCGATCTGGCGCGTGCGCGCAACCTGAGTATACCGCCGCATGGCACGGCAAATTGACTATGGCTGCCAGGTAATTGCCGGCCTGTTACGGGCTGGCTGCGCCCACGTGGAAATGCAAGGCCACGATAGATTAAACGAGTTTTGAACTGCTTTCCGTGCCAGCTTTGGCAGAGCTCCCGTTCCGGCGCATGCCGTTTGCGGGGTCGCGGGGCACCGCGAGGCAGAACCGAATCCCGCACGGGTACAATGGGCGCACGTATACATAGAGAAAGGTGCGTCCCATGCTCGCACGCCCGCATTCCTCATCTCCTGTCCGCGTCATCTGTCAGCGCCGCGCCTCATGCTCGCTGCGCCTTTTCGCCACGTTCTGCGGCCTCGTCCTCGCGCTCGTCTTCGCGCTTGTTGCCCCGGCGACTGCCCATGCGGACACGTACTCGCTTCCACGCGTGAACATTCAGGCGCAGGTTATGGAGAACGGCGACCTCAATGTCACCGAGGAGCGCACCTTTGCCTTTGAGGACACGGTTAACGGCGTGTACTGGAGCATCCCCTTTGCGCAAAACGAGCAGGGCCAGACCTCATCCGTAACGGTCTCCAGCGTGTATGAGTACGACGGTTCGGTCGGTGAGGGGGCAGAGGCGGACGCTCGTCGTGCCTCCCAGCCCATGCAGGAAGTCGCCTCCGCGGAGCCGGGTGACCAGCACGTTTACACGGTTTCGGACGAGGGCGACGCCCTTGAACTCAAGGTCTTCGTCCCCCGCGAAGATGGTGATGAGGTGACCTTGTGGGTTTCGTACACGATCACGGGTGCCGTGATGGCGTGGCCCGACACCGCCGAGCTCTATTGGCAATTCATCGGTCCCGAGTGGGAGGAGGATGCCGAGGACGTCGAGTTGAACGTGATGTTCGCGGGGGCTTCTGAGGGCACGCCGGCGACCACTGGCACCGATGATGCCAATTTCCGCGCATGGGGCCACGGTCCGCTTGATGGAAGCGTGGTGCTCGATGATGGGGATGTCGCCAACCCCGTGGTGACCCTAACTGCCCCGCGTGTCCATGCGGGCCAATTTGCCGAGGTTCGCGTTGCGTTCCCGACGGATTGGGTGCCCGGCTTGGCGGCGATGGGTGATGCGCGCCTGGACACCATACTTTCCGAGGAGGCCGCGTGGGCGGACGAGGCGAACGCCCAGCGCGAACGCGCCCGCACGACCGCCACGGTCGGTACGGGCATCTTGACAATCGGCCCGGCGGCACTCTTGGCGATAGTGGTGTACCTGCGCAAAACCAAGTACACCAGCCCTAAGCCCGTCTTCGAGGAGACCTATTTCCGAGACCTCCCGTCCAACGACCACCCCGCCGTGCTCTCCGCGCTCGTGTACGGCGGCTCGGTTCAGGATTGCGCCTTCGTGGCGACCCTCATGAAGCTCACCGACGACCGCGTGATCGCGATCGACCACGAGTCTCGTACCGAGAGCCGTTTCCTCGGCCTGGGCGAGAAGACCGTCGAGGAGTACTCGCTCAAACTCGTCGCACGTGAGCGCGTGGACGACCCCATCGATCTGGCCGCGATCAACCTGTATTTCGGTGCAGGCGCGAAGAACGGTGACGAGGTCAGTTTCGATGCGCTCAAAGACGGCGAGGACGCGGGTGATCTCATGCAGGAGTTCAAGGACCAGGTGATGGCCGAACTTGAGCGCCGCAACCTCACCAGCTGGTGCCTGCTGGGTTCAAATTCGGCATGGGCGGCATCGGAATCGTCCTGATGATCGTCGCCGTCCTCTTCATTCTCTACACGGACGCGGCGAATCTGCCGTTTATGCTGTTGGGCATCTGCCTTTCCGTTGCGGCTATGATTATTGCGGCAACTGCGAAGATGTATACGCAAGAGGCCGTCGACCTGCTCGATCGTTGCCAGGCACTCGAACGTTGGCTCGAGGACTTCACCAATTTGGACGAGGCCGTACCCGGTGACCTCATCCTGTGGAACAAGATGCTGGTGCTCGCCGTTGCCTTCGGCGTGAGTGATGAGGTTCTGCGTCAGCTCGCCGATGCCGTGCCGCGCGAGCTGCGCGAGGACGAGAACGGCATGTATTACTATCCCAGCTACTGGTGGGTACTACGGACACGGGCGGCTGGGCTCGCCCATGAGTGAGATGCATGATGCGTACCAGGCTACGATCGCCGAGCTCGCCTCGAGCTCCGGACAGGCTCGGGCGGTGGTTTGGTGGCGGCTTCTCCGGCGGAGGCGGCGGGGCGTTGGCGGCGGAGGCGGCGGCAGCTTCTAACGCGCATTCTGGTGGTGACAAGTTGTATCTTTCGCTTGTGGGGCGCCTCTCGTGCCCCACAAGCACATGTGCATGCCGCAAATCGGGCGATTATGTAACGAAAATCAGAACGGCTCGAGTAGACGCCATCATCGAACGGTTGTGACCTGCGGAAATGCCGACCGGATTTCCCTGCTACTCGCCTCGTCCGAGAACTCGTTACAAAAACGCCCGATTCGCGGCAGACAGAGCATATTTCGCGCGAAGAATCGGCTTCGCGCGGTGCGAAGTCCGAGGGATCCCGTGATGCATGCGAGGGCTACAGGACAGCGACGCCGATCCTAGGCGGAGAGGTCCAGTCCGTACACGTACATCTCGCGGGGGAGCAGGCGACGCTCTTCGCGCGTGCTGCGATACGTGCCGGCGCGTTTGAAACCGTGGTGCTCATAGAACTGCCAGGTGCAGTCGGTGTCCGTGTAGAGGAACGCCTGGCGCGCGCCCTCTTCGGTTAGGTACGTGGTCGCCGCATCGATAAGCACGCTGCCAATGCCCATACCGCGTGCCGATTCGCCAACCGCGAGCAGGGTGATCTCCGTCGACCCGGCAAAACCGCTGTCGCTCAGCAGCTTGTCATTCTTAGACTCGGCGAGCTGGACGCCCTTCCAGTAATTGGCGGCAGCCTCGGGTTCAAGTTCGCGCATGCGGCGGAAGTAATCTTTGGACATGATGAACCAGCGCTTGTGGGCACGGATGCGTGTTGCGCTCGGACAGGCGAGAACGATGCCGCACGGCTTGTCGTCGATAAGGGCCACCTGCGAGAAGGGGGAAATGGAGAGCGAGTATGAGAGGTCGTTGCAGGCCTCGAGAAATCCGTATTCGGGCGAGGGGACTTCGGTGTGCCACGCCTCCTGAATGATGGCGGCAATATCCTCGAAGTCGCCTTCGTCAAAAGGCCTATACGTTACGCGCGAGACCATGGATCCTCCTGTCGTCCTCTCGTTTCTACCACCGCAGCGTGCACGTGTTGTGGTGCGTTCGTGGAACCCGTCGCTCACCTCATATTTTTCGCGCAAACGCCATGGTTTCTCGGCAAGTTCTTCAAATCGCGCGCGTGAGCGATGTGAGCGTTTGCCGCCTGCGGTACAGTAAGTGCATGTTGGATAGCGATGCGCACGCTGCTTGCGGCGCGTCACCCCTGCGAAGGAGGGCACATGGCAGACCTTGGAAAGGTTTCGCGCGCGTTGATTTCGGTTACGGACAAGACCGGCGTGGTTGAGTTCGCGAAGGCGCTGGCGGAGGAGTTTGGTGTTGAGATCATCTCCACCGGCGGCACCGCCAAGGTTCTCGTCGAGGCCGGCGTTCCCGTCGTCCCGATTGAGGAGTACACCGGCTTCCCCGAGATGATGGAGGGCCGCGTCAAGACGCTGCACCCCAAGGTCCACGGCGGCCTGCTCGCCCGTCGCGACTCCGAGCAGCATATGGCCGAGGCTGCCGAGCACGGCATCGGCATGATCGACCTCGTCTGCGTGAACCTCTACGAGTTCGAGAAGACCGTCGCCAACCCCGACGTCACCTTTGCCGACGCCATCGAGCACATCGACATCGGCGGCCCCTCCATGCTGCGCTCCGCCGCGAAGAACGCTGCCGCCGTGACCGTGGTGTCCGACCCCGCCGATTACGACGCCGTCCTTGCCGAGATGCGCGCCAATGACGGCGCCACCACGCTCGAGACGCGCCGCCGCCTGCAGGTCAAGGTCTACACCACCACCGCCGCGTACGACACCGCCATCTCCACTTGGCTCGCCGCCCAGGTCGAGGGTGCCACCGCCGCGCCGCTCACCGCCGAGGGCGAGTTCGCCGCCCCCGCGTCCATGGGCATGAAGCTCGAGAAGGCCCAGGACCTGCGCTACGGCGAGAACCCGCAGCAGGCCGCCGCGGTCTACCGTTTCGACGCCGCCAACGCCCCGCTCTTCTCCTCCGACGCCCCCCTCGTGGGCGCCGAGCAGCTCCAGGGCAAGCCGCTCTCCTACAACAACTTCCTCGATGCCGAGGCGGCTTGGAACGCCGTCCGCGAGTTCGACGAACCCGGCGTGATCATCCTCAAGCACCAGAACCCCTGCGGCTCCGCCGTGGCCTCCGACGTGACCGAGGCATACGACCGCGCCTTCGCCTGCGATCCCAAGAGCGCCTTCGGCGGCATCGTGGCCGTTAACCGCGAGGTGCCGCTGTCGCTCGTCGAGCACTTCGCCGACCGCGACAAGCTGTTCGTCGAGGTGCTCATTGCCCCGTCCTTCACGCCTGAGGCCCTCGAGCGTCTTGCCAAGCGCCCCAACCTGCGCGTCCTCGCCACGGGCGCGGCCTCCGGCCATGCCAAGCTCGAGATGCGCACCGTCGACGGCGGCATGCTCGTCCAGCGCGTCGACACGGTCGACGAGGACCCGGCCACCTTCACGTTCCCCACGGAGCGCAAGCCCACGGACGCCGAGATGCGCGACCTCATGTTTGCCTGGAAGGTCTGCAAGACGGTCAAGTCCAACGCCATCCTCATTGCGAAGGACGAGATGGGCATTGGCATGGGCCCCGGTCAGCCCAACCGCGTCGATTCCGCGCTGCTGGCCTGCCAGCGCGCCGAAGAGGTCTGCGGGCGCCTGGGGTGGGAGGCTGGCGGCTACGCCTGCGCGTCCGACGCCTTCTTCCCGTTCCGCGACAACGTTGACACGTTGGCTGCCCACGGTGTGACTGCCATCATTCAGCCCGGCGGCTCCGTGCGCGATGAGGAGTCCATCGACGCCTGCAACGAGCATGGCATCGCGATGGTGTTCACCGGTACCCGTCACTTCCGTCACTAAGTAGCAACGGGCTGCTGCGGGCTTCCCAGGCACCGCACCTTGGGGTTCAATCGTCAGGCGCCGCACGTTAGGCGTGCGCCCTCCTCTTTCACCCCAATCTGCGGCACCTGGAAAGCCCTTGCCGGTTTGGAGGGTTTTTAGGGAACCTGGAAAGACCTCACCGACCTGAATCGAGCTGGGTGGTGTGCCTCGACTTTCCTTTGCCCAAGGGTGTTGTATGTGATTTGAACGTGCCGGGGAATTGTTTTCCCGGTACGTTTTTGCTTAGGAGGATTCGCCGTGAGCGACATCGAACCGTTCTTCAATTCGGCTGAGGAATGCGCCGCGTACGAGATGTTTTGCGCCGAGCAGGATCGCGGTCTTGAGAAGTTCGAGCTGGCCGACCCCGCCTTGGTGTGCCGCTGGCGCATGAACCGCCGACAGGTTCCGCTCATCAACCGCCACATTCGAGCGTTGTCGCAGCGCGTGGTCAACGGAGCGCCCCTGACCACGAACATGCTTTCATGGGCCAAACAACACGTTGAATGGTCACTCGCGGCAGGGGAGTATGAGGATCCGAACGGCGTGCTCATGCTGGTGATCGATGTGAACGGCGATGCCCTTATGAGCGTTGGGCCGTATGAGCCGCTGGCGGATACGTCGCGTGCCGCGCTTGTGTCCCGTGCCTCCATCGCGCGTGCGGAGGCGGCGGGGACCGGGGTGGCGCCCGAACTTCTTGGCGTGCTTACCGCCGATGGTCGTGTGTTGCTCGCCGCTGCGCCCGGCGAGGCTCTTTGCGGTGCCGCTACGCTGGTAGAGCAGCTTGCTGCTGTTCGCGGTCATGCGGTTGAACGTTCACTCGTGGACGGCGTGACGGCTGAGCAGGTTGCGGGCGCTGCGGGTGAGGGCGATGCCGTGTTCCTCATCTCCGACGAGCACGGCGTGGTGGTCGAGCGCGGAGCGACCAGCGGTGACGCGGCGCAGCTCTCGGCTGACGTCCGCAAGCTCTTTGTCTGATGTGCTACGCGCAACCGTGCCCTTACCCGCGCCGCCGGTCTCCCTCAGCCGCATTCCTGCCGCGAAAGTTAACTCTCGCAGCCCGTTTTGCCGCGAGTCGTGTGTATCGTTCCGCGAAAGTTAACTCTCGCGGAAGAAGTCGCCCCTCATGCGGAGGCGATCGCCCACCCGCGCCCCCTGTGCCGGCTCCTTTACATTGATGAAAGCTCTTCGCTTGCCGCTCTCGCTGCGAGGCTAGGCGGGGGCATAATGAAAGCACGACAAAACGTCAATCGGCTGCATGCGCGCGGCGAACACGCCCTCGCGCACGAGGCGGTGGAAGGGAAGTGGTGGCATGGCGCGCATATTCGTGGTCGAGGATGACGCCCCCATTCGCAACGAGGTCATCGAAGTGCTCGAGCGCCAGGGCTACGAGGCGTCGTACTGCCTTACCTTCGATCACGTGGTTGAGGATATCCTGGCCGCCCGCCCCGACCTCGTGCTGCTCGACCTCACGTTGCCGGGTACGGACGGCCAGCTCATCTGCCGCGAACTGCGCCAGCAGTCCGACATTCCCGTCATCGTGCTCACGTCGCGCGTGACCGAGGTCGACGAGGTCATGAGCATGACCATGGGCGCGGACGACTTCATACCCAAGCCCTACAGCGCGCGTGTGCTCGTCGCGCGCGTGCAGGCGCTGCTGCGTCGCGTCAAGGGCGCATCGGATTCCAGCCGCGCGCTCGAGCACAATGGCGTGGCTCTCGACTTGTCGCGCTCCACGGCAACCGCAACGCAGACCGGCCGCTCCATCGAGCTCACCAAAAACGAGATGCGCATCCTCTCGCTGCTTATCGCCCATGCGGGAACGATTGTGAGCCGAGAGGCGATCATGCGCGACCTATGGGACTCCGACGCCTTTGTGGACGACAACACGCTCACCGTGAACATCAACCGTTTGCGCACTACGCTGGAAAAAATCGGGATCACGGGGTATCTCACCACGCATCGCGGTCGCGGCTACTCGGTGTAGGGGTGCACGATGAAGTTATCCGAGTTCCTTGCTTCGTCATGGCCTCACATGGCGCTTGCCTGCATCGCGGCGGCGCTTTGCGCGTTCATTTCCGCGGTGGGCGGCGCGGGGTTTGCAGTGAGTGCGCTGATGGCCTTGCTGATCGTGGGGTCGGCACTGGTGGCGCTCGTTGTCGATTACCGCCGAAAGCGCTCATTTTACGCCGACTTGGTTGCATGCATCGATGATGTCGAGCATCCCCTGTGGATCACCGAGATGATGGATAGACCCGAGTTTGTGAAGGGCGCCTGGCGTACGAGGCACTTTGCCGCGTTTTCCAAAGCGGCCAATGATGACGTGGCGGAGTATCGTCGTCAGACTCAGGATTATCGCGAGTACGTCGAAACGTGGGTACATGAGGCCAAGTCGCCCTTGGCCGCCTCCCACTTGATGTTGGAAAACCTTATGGAGGCGGCGCCCGCCGACGAGACGGGAGAGAAGCTTCTTGTTAAGACCGAGGCGCTCGGCGAGGAGCTCGATCGCGTTGAGGGCTACATCGAACAGGCTCTGTTCTTTGCGCGCTCCGAGTCTCTTGATCGCGATTACCTCATTCGCGCCTATGACCTCCAGAAGCTCGTGGGCGACGCAGTTCGCGCGACGCGCGCGTGCTCATCGGCGCCCACGTGTCGCCGTTTCGTAGAGGGCTTGACCACACGGTGTTTACCGACGAGAAGTGGATGACGTTCATCCTGGGCCAACTTATCCAGAACAGCGCGAAGTACGCCCAAGGAGAGGGTGCCGAAATCGTGTTTACGAGCAGACTGGTGGATGAAGGGCGCGCGACGGAGCGCGTAGAGCTCGAGGTCCGTGACAACGGCTGCGGGGTTGAGCAAGCGGAGCTGCCGCGCGTCTTTGATCGTGGGTTCACGGGTGACAATGGACGCACGGGCAAACGCGCCACGGGCATTGGCCTGTACTTGGTCAAGCGCCTATGCGGCAAAATGGGGCTTTCCGTGCGGGCGGACGCGCGCCCGGGGGAGTTTTTCGCCGTGACCATCGGGTTTCCCACCAACAAGATGCATTACTTCGAATAGGCGTGCGCGGAGCCTGAATCCATGTGGTCCCGATGACGATCTGGGGATTTCGCAAAAGGTATCAGGATGTATCAATCACGTTGTGTAGTTCGTAAAACGGCATAGAAAAGAAGTATCAGCATCTGCCCGGGGCATTGTGGAGCGTCCTTGCGCTCGGCATACTGGGGCCATGGTTCGTCGAGCGCTTGCTGCATGGGGCAGCGGGCCCGGCGCGCGAGAAGGGGTGCAAGATGGGTTTTCGTGACGACTTCCTGTGGGGTGGAGCCACCGCTGCCAATCAGTGCGAGGGCGCGTACAACGTTGACGGCCGTGGCTTGGCCAACGTCGATGTGATGCCGCACGGCAAGGATCGCTTCGCGGTGGGTATGGGCGTCCGCAAGATGCTCGATTTCGAGGACGGGTACTTCTATCCGGCGCAGACCGGCATCGACTTCTACCACCACTACAAGGAGGACATCGCGCTGTTCGCGGAGATGGGCTTCAAGACCTTCCGCATGAGCCTCGCTTGGACCCGTATCTTCCCCAACGGAGACGAGACGGAGCCCAATGAGGCCGGCCTCGCCTTCTACGAGGACGTGTTCCGCGAGTGCCAAAAGCACGGCATAGAGCCGCTCGTCACCATCACGCACTTCGACTGTCCCATCCATCTCATCAAGGAGTACGGTGGCTGGCGCAACCGCAAGCTCATCGACTTCTACAAGAACCTCGCCCGCGTGCTGTTCACCCGCTACAAGGGCCTGGTGAAGTACTGGCTCACCTTCAACGAGATCAACATGATCCTGCACCTGCCGTTCATGGGCGCCGGCCTGGTGTTCGAGGAGGGCGAGGACAAGAAGGCCGTCGAGTACCTGGCTGCCCATAATGAGCTGGTTGCCAGCGCCTGGGCCACCAAGATCGCGCATGAGATCGACCCCGACGTGAAGATCGGCTGCATGCTCGCCGCGGGCAGCTACTACCCCTACAGCTGCCGCCCCGAGGACGTGCGCGCCGCCCAGCTCGCCAACCAGGACAACTACTTCTTTGTCGACGTCCAGAGCCGCGGGTACTATCCGTCCTACGCGCTCAAGAAGCTCGAGCACGAGGGCATCGATGTGGGCATGACCGACGAGGATAAGCAGATCCTGGCTGAGAACACGGTCGACTTCATCTCCTTTAGCTACTACTCCACGCGCTGCTCCGCGGGTGAGGGCTCCGACGCCCCCAAGACCGAGGGCAACGCCTTCGCGGGCACCAAGAATCCCTACCTCAAGGAGAGCCAGTGGGGCTGGGCCATCGACCCGCTCGGGTTCCGCATCACCCTCAACGACCTCTACGACCGCTATCAGAAGCCGCTGTTCGTGGTGGAGAACGGCCTGGGTGCCAAGGACGTGGTCGAGGAAGACGGCTCCATCAACGACGATTACCGCATCGACTACCTGAGCCAGCACATCGAGGCCATGCGCGATGCGGTGACTGAGGACGGTGTCGACCTGCTCGGCTACACCACATGGGGCCCCATCGACTTGGTCTCGGCCTCCACGGGCGAGATGTCCAAGCGCTACGGCTTCATCTACGTCGATCGCGATGACGCGGGCAACGGCACCCTGGCCCGTTCCAAGAAGAAGAGCTTCGACTGGTACAAGAAGGTTATCGCCACCAACGGCGAGGACCTTTCCTAACTCGCCCGGCTTTCCCAGGCACCCCACCTCGGCGCGAACCCAAAGGCTTATGTACGCCAGTACACCGCGCCTTTGCGTTCACGGCCGATCTGGGGCACCTGAGAAAGCCGGGACAAAGGAGGATGTAATGTTCCCTAAGAATTTCTATTGGGGTGGCGCCACTGCGGCCAATCAGTTCGAGGGCGCGTGGAACGTCGATGGGCGAGGCCCCTCCGTCGACGACCACTTCACCGGCGGTAGCTACGAGAAGCCGCGTGAGATCACGGTCGACATCAAGCCCGACGTGCTCTATCCCAATCACGACGGCATCGACTTCTACCATCATTACGAGGAGGACATCGCGCTGTTCGCTGAGATGGGCTTCAACATGTTCCGCATGTCCATCTCCTGGAGCCGCGTCTTCCCCAACGGCGACGACGCCGAGCCCAACGAGGCCGGCCTCGCGTTCTACGACCGCGTCTTCGACTGCTGCCGCGAGCACGGCATCGAGCCGCTCGTGACCCTGTCGCACTACGAGATGCCCTACCACCTGGTCGAGAAATACAACGGTTGGGCCTCCCGTGAGCTCATCGGCTTCTTTGTGAACTACTGCGCCACTGTGTTCGAGCGCTACCAGGACAAGGTGAAGTTCTGGCTCACTTTCAACGAGATCAACTGCGGCACCATGGACATGGGTGCCATGATGGAGACCGGCCTCATCCAGGGCTTTGAGGGTCCGGCGTCCGCCATCAAGACCACGCCGCAGCAGCGCTACCAGGCCCTGCACCATCAGTTCGTGGCGCATGGCCGCGTGGTCAAGCTCGCTCACGAGAAGTACCCGCAGTTCAAGATGGGCAATATGGACTGCTTCATCCTGAGCTACCCTGGTACGTGCGATCCCGCCGACGTGCTCGCCAACGAGCTCGAGATGAACCGTATGAACTGGTACTGCTCCGACGTCCAGGTGCGCGGTGCCTACCCGTTCTACGCCAAGCGTTTCTGGGCCGAAAACGACATCGAGCTCGCGATGGAGCCCGGTGACCTCGAGGATATCGCCGCCGGCAAGGTGGACTTCTACACTTTCTCCTACTACATGTCCGGCACCGTGAGCACGCATGCCGACCATGAGATGACCGAAGGCAACATGACCTTCGGCGGCAAGAACCCCTACCTCAAGAGTACCGATTGGGGCTGGCAGATCGACCCCGAGGGTCTGCGCATCGCTCTCAACATGATTTACGCCCGCTACGAGATTCCGCTGATGGTGGTCGAGAACGGCATGGGCGCCTACGATACGGTCGAGGAGGACGGTTCGATCCACGACCAGTACCGCATTGACTACCTCAAGAGCCACGTGAAGGCCATGGCCGAGGCCGTCGCCGATGGTGTTGACCTTATCGCCTACACCTGGTGGGGCCCCATCGACCTCGTCTCCGCCGGCACCGGCGAGATGCGCAAGCGCTACGGCTTCATCCATGTGGACAAGTACGACGACGGCACCGGCACCTACGAGCGTCGCCGCAAGGACAGCTTCTTCGCGTATCAGAAGATCATCAAGTCCAACGGCGCCGAGGGGCTCGAGTAATGGCGCAATCCAAGATCGTCTTCCTCGATGTGGACGGCACAATCACCGACTACGAGAACAACGTGCCGCAGTCTGCGAAGGACGCCATCAAGGCGGCCCGCGCCAACGGGCACCGCGTGTACATGTGCACCGGCCGCAGCAAGGCCGAGAACCCGCCCGAGATCTGGGAGATCGGCTTCGACGGCATGATCGGCGGCAACGGCTGCTATGTGGAGTCCGAGGGTGAGGTGGTGATGCATCAGCTCATTACGGCGGAGCAGTGCCGCCACATTGTGGACTGGCTGCATGCGCGCGGGCTCGAGTTCTACCTCGAATCCAACAACGGCCTGTTCGCGAGCGAACGTTTTTCGCGAGGAGGCCGGCCCGGTCATGAGGCTCTACGCCAAGGGCAAGGGCGCCAGCGACGAGGATGCCGAGACTTCGGCCCACGCGTTCATGGACGCGCTCATCTACGGTGGCGAGCTGTACCGCGACGATCTGAACAAGGTGAGCTTTATCCTGTCGAGCTACCAGGATCATTTGGACTCCGTCGAGGAGTTCCCCGATCTGGTGGCGCGCACCTGGGGCGGCAAGGGCGAACATGCCCTGTTTGGCGACCTGGGCGTGAAGGGGCTCGACAAGGCGCACGCCATCCGTGTGCTCGTGGAACACTTGGGCGCGAACATGGCAGACACCATCGCCGTGGGCGACGCCAAGGTCGACATCCCCATGTTCGCGTGCTGCGGCGCGAGCGTGTGCATGGGCAGTGGCGGCGACGAGGCCAAGGCCGCTGCCGATTGGGTCACCACGGATGTGGACGACGACGGCATGTGGAACGCCTTTGTGCACTTGGGACTAATCTAAGAAAGCTCCAAAGTAGACCACGCGAATCTATATACATTGCATTGCGGAACGGCTCCGAAGTACGGGGCCGTTCCGTTTTTACGTAAGGCTGTACGACAGGAAACATGCATTTCATCAGGGGTGTACGACAGACAGAACAGGTATGACGGGTTAAGACTTGAAGTGTCTTCGACGGTGTGATGGCTCCATAAGGGGAAGCCGCACGTGGCAAGCGGATGGATGCTAGGGTGTCTCGATCTTTTTTTACGCTGTTGCGCCTATGCACAGGGCGGAAGCTGGTTTGGGCGTTTCTCGCCTGTTTCGCGCTGTTGTTCTATGAGCTCGTTCAGCTGATGCTGACTGCGTACGGAAATGCAGGTCAAGTTGAGATCATGGGCATCGATTTGCCACCTCTCGTTCTGGCGGCGGAGGCCTTTGGGCGCTCCGCCGCCCCGTGGCTCATCGTGCCGTTCGTCGTGTGCGCCTATGCCGAAGAGCACTTGGCAAACGGCTACGTTGTGATGATTCAATCGAACGGTGAAGACGCCAAGGTTCTGGCGCTGAAATTCATATTAGTGGCAACTGCCCTCTCGTTATGCACCGCTGTTGCGATGAGCGTATGTATCCTGTTGGTATGCGCGTTGCTCTGTCGCGGTACGTTTGATGCCGCGTACATGACGAGTCTTGCGAGTGCAGGGGTCCGAGTTCTAACAGATTCCATGGCGATCAATTATGCCGGTGCGATCTTGGTCGGCATGCTTCGGGTGGTAGCGATCGGCGCCGCATCCATGGGCTTTGCCTTGATTGCCCGCTGGAAGCACGCCGGGGTGCTCGCTATTCCCATGATATGGCTCACGCTGTCTTATACCCCCGCAATGACGGTTATCGCTGGAGTATTGGGAACTCTAGGTATGCCGCCGGAGAGGCTGGCGAAACCCGTATATAGCCTGATGGCGTATACGGAGACAAGCGCCGCGCTGCATGTGTTTCTTTGCTCCGAGATTTCCTTCTGCCTTGTCGTGCTTGCGGCATCGGTGTTGGTTGCGGTCAAGGCACCGCGTTCTCTCCGAGTGAAAGCCGCAGGTGTGACCCAAAAAAACGATTTGATGAGATGAGGAGGGGTCATGCGCAGTGTCCATAGTGCGTCTTCAGCGTTCCGACGGCTTGTCAGTTTCGAGCTGCGGAGGTTCGTGACACCGTTCCGTATGGTATTGGCGATGGTTTCCCTCGTTGCGATGGTTGCGCTTGCGCGGGGCAACTTGCTGCAGCAGATGGCGATCGCGGCGCCTCAACTCGCCGACGATGGCATGAGCGTTTCGCCGACTGCTTTTGATATGGCATATCTGGCCCTCAACAACCAGTTGATAACGGGGATTATCCTTCCGATTGTGTGCGGCATTCTGTGCTCCGATCTTGTAGCGCGAGATTATTCGGGTGGGATGCGCACTCTGATTGCGTGCGAGACGCGGGGCGCTTCGACGTATGTAGCGGCAAAACTTGTTACCGCGGCAGTTGTGTGTCAGGGCGTCGTACTACTCTTCATTGCCGCATGCATCCTGGTGTCATGCCTCTTGCTCGATCTCCCCATTGCGATTGAACCTTCTGCATGGCTGGCATCGAGTGGGCCGCAGGACAGTATTTGGGCTCAATACGGGCCAATTCCCATGGGCTGGAATTACGCCGCACTCATTGTTGCGCTTGTCTTGGGTTTTGGGGCGCTTGAAACTGTATTGTCGTGGACTGCCATGGCGGTATGCTCTTTTTTGAAATCTCCAAGCGCGGCTCCGTTGGTTGTTGCTCTGTTTTATGTGATTGCCTCGCAGTTCGAGTCACTGGTCACAAGTTTGGGGATGTTGCTGGGGATTACCTCTTGGATCAAAACGATAGGCTGGATTGTCGATCGCCTGTGTCTGGTGAACTACCGATTGGGGGCTTCATTTTTTCAGGAGTTTGCCGGTGGCGCATATCAGGGGTATATCGCGGTCGCTTCGGATGTTGCAGCGGGCACGTATCCGATTAACAACTGGGCGAGTTTGCTGTCGATGCTTGCGGTTCTATCGGCCATTTCGATGGTGCTGCTTCTTGTCCACGAAAGAAGGCTTCACGGGCGAGCGTGACGCCTCGCATACGCGGAATTGTAGATAGATGGTTTTGAACGTATTGGGGCGATAGAGGGATGAGGTGGTAGAGAGATGGGGCCTCCACGTCTGTCATCGGTGGTGGACCGGCGATTTCCCTGAGAAACGTGAGCGTTTCGTACAGGGATCGAATTGTTTTCTCCAATGCTTCTCTTGAGGCGAAAAGGGGAGACGTTATCGGGTTTATGGGACCCAACGGCGCGGGAAAAAGCACGATGCTGCGCGTGCTGGCAGGTCTTGTTGTTCCCCGCCAGGGAAGCGGGCAGGTGCTCGGTCATGCGCTGGGAGAACATCGTCATGTTCCTTTTGGCATCATGCTGGAAACCCCTCCGTTCATTGAAGAGAAGACGGGGAGGGAGAACCTTGTTCTCCTTGCGAAGCTCAGGGGCGTCGCAAGCGGAGATATTCAAAAGTACTGCGATGCATGCATGAGGACGGTTGGTCTGGATCCCAAGCTCAATGTCCCAGTCAAGTCCTATTCGCAGGGAATGAGAAAGCGCCTCGCTTTGGCTCAGTCATTGCTTTTGCGCGTTTGACTGCTCGCCCGGCATGTTGCCCCTTTTGTTTTCGCTTCTGTTTGGGCTGAACATGATCGGGGCGGTCTTCTCTGTGTGGGGAGATGAGCCGCGCGCGCTTCGAGTGCTTGCCTGCGTTGAATTGGTGCCTGTGCTTACGCTCGTTGCTTCTGTGGGGGAGCAAATGGCCGGTCTTCTGGTTGACGGAACCTCTGCGCACGGCATGCCAGAAGTTGTTTTGCTTGCAGCATTGGATGGATGTTCCGTCCTCGCTTTGTTCTTGCGTGCTTTCGTCACGCGGGGTCGATATGTGGAAGAATCGCGCGAGGAGAAGTGTGTTTTGGTTTCCCCTGAATCGCTTGCGGAACAATTGGGTCCTTTCAACCTGTCTGAACGCGAGCTGTTCGTGTTGATGGAAAGCCTCCGAGGTAGATCTTTGGCCTCCATAGCCAAGGAACTCGGCGTATCACGATCAACGGCGGGAACGTACCGTTTGCGAGCGTATGCAAAGGCAGGCGTCGAGTCGCTTGATGAGGCGCGCGCCAAGTTCACCACGCCCAAGTCGGTACAGACGGCCGAGGTGATGGGGAGGGGTCCTTGCCCAGTGCGTCGGAGCGTCGCTGCTTTGGGTTTGGTGGCATGGTTCGCGCTGGCTGGGTCACTCTTACTACCGTGGAGCGGGTCACGTGCGTGGTTGTGCGACGAGGTGTGGTCGACATTGCCGTCGCTTCTGCTTATGCTGGCATCTTGCTATCTCATTTTCAGCAATCAAGTAGATTCGAGAAAGATGCGACGCGGTATGCTTCGGTATGCCGCGGTGTGTTCCGCACTGATTGTTCCTGTGTCATGTGCGCTGTCTGGCCGTATAGCTACCACTGGGATTCTCCCAGTTCTTTTCAGCTCGTTGGCGTTGTCCGCGCTCGTGGTGGGTTTTGAAAGCGTGGTTAATCTTGCGCGACGTGCTCATTGCGGGATTGTGGAATGCGCCGCGGTGGCTGCCATGGTTCTTTCCGTTTCATCTGCAACGGCTGTGTGGTATACGGTTGCGATCGCACGTCCGCGGCAATTCTGTGCACGTTGTTAGCGTGGGTTGTGCGCACTGAGAAGCGAGGCGACGAGACCTCGATGCCTGAGGATGTGCGTACGGGTGACTCGAAGACAATGACTCAGACCGTCGGTTTCTTTCCGCGCAGAGAGCAGGCGTTTTTGCATCATTGCGGGCTTTTCAATGGTGGGGTGGGGTTTCTACCAGATTAACGAAGTCGCTGTTTTAAACGTCGATGCCATAGCAAGCTTGCCACCGATCTTCTTTGCGTGTTCGACCCTCCTGTACACGAGTGCGCTCTTCTTCATCTGGAATCGCTATGTGAGGAATCGAGAAGTGCTCCTGGCGAGTTTTATTGCGATCATCTGGTTTGCTTCGGCCATGGTGATTATCGGACTGCAGTATTTGGGCTGTCATAACGATGCCTCTCCGATGGGGCACATGATGATCGGTTTTCCGTGCATGGTGCTCGCTGGCATGTCCGTTGACGCACTCCTGTCCTTCCAGGAACAACATAGCTGCAAATCGTTTAGATTTGCCTATCCGGTGGTGCTTCTCGTTGGGCTGGCGATATGGTGTGGAGGTATCGTTGTTGCGGACGCGGCGAAAGCCTTTGCATCGCAGGAAATATCTACGGTATGCATTGTCGCCGGGGGAGCTATGGGGTTCGTGGGCCTTGTGGACACAGGGCGTACGCTGCATAAACGGACAGCATTGAGCTCTACAAGTTCTGAGGCAGTTATTGATGTCCTGATAGGGGCAGGGCTCACGCCGTCTGAGGCGCGGGTAGCGCTGCTGGTGTGTAGCGGCCTCGCTGCCCGAGAGGCGGCAGGAGTGCTATGCGTCGAGTGTAGTACGGTGCGATCGCATTTGAGGAGTGTGTACGCGAAATTAGCGGTGCATACGAGGGCGGAGCTCGAGGTCGCGGTTGCTGCGCTTGTGCGCGAGCACATTCGATAGTGGTTTTCTATAGTGGGCCTCGGCGCATTCGCAAAACTTATATGGAAACATGCGATGGGTCGTCCTTGCGGTCTTGGCGCAAAGCAAATCAAAGCTGCAAAACAAATCAAGGAAATCAAGCGCGCAAAACAAATCAAGGAATGGGTATAGTGTAGGCGAATGAGCATTGTGATCGGAGGCATCGTGAACAACCCCTTTACACCGAATTTCGGTCAAGCACCTTTGTACATAGCGGGCCGCTCTTTTCTGACCGGTGAAATTGAACGGGCGCTCGATCGCGGGTTGGGCGACCCTGCGCTTGCGTCAATCCTTGTTGGTCCCCGCGGAACAGGCAAGACCGCTCTTCTGTCGCACCTCGGATCGTATGCAGAGGGTCATGGATGGATTGCCGTCAACGTTTCCTGCCTTCCCGGAATGCTGCAGGACATCTTGGAACAGACGAAGCGCCGCACGGTTGAGTTTGTCGAGCCTGCACACGATAAAAAGCTGAGTGCAATTTCTATTGGGCAGCTTGGGGGCATTGAATGGGAGCGTCAGGAACCGCCTACTCAAAATTGGCGGAGTCTCATGACGGACATTTTGGAAGAACTTGCTGCTCATGATGTCGGCCTCTATATCACCGTCGACGAAGTCGATCCAGAATTGGATGAAATGATTGAGCTTGCGGCGGTTTATCAGCTGTTCATTCGTGAGGGGCGAAACGTCGGTCTGCTTATGGCGGGTTTGCCCTACAAAGTTTCTGCCTTGCTGAGAGACAAGTCAGTTTCGTTCCTCAGGCGAGCCAGCCAATACCGGTTGGGCAGAATCGCCGACCCGGAGATCTCCACGGCGTTCAAATCAACGGTCGAGGCGGCCGGGGGAGTTGTGGACGAATGCGCGCTGCTCGCCGCTGTTGATGCGACGAATGGATTCCCCTTTATGATGCAGCTCGTCGGCTTCCGCTCCTGGGAAAATCGCGATGCCTCAAATGCGATGACGCTCGATTCGGTGGAAGAGGGCATTGCGATGGCAAAGGCGGATTTGGAAAACCGCATTCTGCGTCCAACTCTCGATGAGCTCTCCGATATGGATATCGCGTTTCTTGAGGCCATGCTCGAAGATGACGAGTTGAGCACGTCGGAGGACATCGCGAAGCGTTTGGGAAAATCTCCGAGCTATATCGCGACCTATCGAAAGCGTCTTTTGGAACAGGGGATTATAGAGCTCCAAGGCCGTTCCAAGCTCCGTATCGCGCTTCCCGGAGTGCGGGAATATCTGCCTGAGTATTTGTCGTGATGCCGTGAGTCCATATGGACGCAACAACCGACTGCAGGCCGACGGGCGATTCACGACATCCCGCTCTACGCAATCGAGGCACGCGATGCGTGGCTTCCTCAATAGCAAGGCCGCACTTGCCTTTGAGTACGCTCCAAGGCCTAGGATGACGAGGTAACGTTCAACCGCGAGGAGGAGATGACGATGTCAAAGCTGTACATGATGAGGCACGGACAGACGCTGTTCAACGTGCTCAAACGCAAGCAGGGTTGGTGTGATTCGCCGCTCACCGAGCTTGGGATTGAGCAGGCAAAGCGCGCGGGCGAGGAGCTGCGCGAGCGCGGGATTACGTTCGACCATGCGTATTCGAGCACTTCGGAGCGTGCGTGCGATACCCTCGAGCTCGTGGTGCCGGGCATGCCTTACGAGCGTGTGAAGGGTCTTAAGGAGTGGAACTTCGGCAAGTTTGAGGGCATTACCGAGGACCTGAACCTTACGCCGCCGTTCGGCGACTTTTACGTGCAGTTTGGCGGGGAGGACGAGATGGAGTTCCGTAACCGCCTGTTCACCACCATCACCGAGCTTATGCGTCGCCCCGACCACGAGAGCGTCCTCATGGTGAGCCACGGCGCCGCGTGCGCGCAATTTCCTCGTGCGTTCGGCGTCGAGTTGACGGAAAGGCTCGGTAGGCGGATCGGCAACTGCGGGATATTCATCTACGAGTTCGACGGCGACGCTGGATTCGAGTTGCTCGATGCAATTAATCCTAACGACTAGTGGCTCGCAAGGCGGAGATTGACGTCTGCCGTTTGCCGCCGAATAGCTACCGTTTGCGACTCGCTGTTAGAATTATGCAGCAGTGACTTATACAATAGGAGAACAGCAGCAAGGTTGTTACTCTCCGGGAGGCATCACTTGCGCACTCAAGTCCGGGGGCTTGTGGTCGCCGTTCGTGCGCAGAGATGGTTCGGGGAGTTTTTTCATGCTTATCCTCAAGAAGATCAACAACAACGTCGCCCTCGCGTCGACCGACGCGGGCGAAGAGGTCGTTGTTTTCGGCAAGGGCGTGGGTTTCCACGAGATGCCCTACGAACTTGAGGACGAGTCCGTTATCCAGCGCGTCTTCCGCGATGTGGACGAGAAGTCAATCGACGGGTTCGAGGGCATCTCCGATGAGGTCCTCCTCGTTGCGTCCGACATCGTCGCATTGGCGGACAAGGCTCTCGACTGCAAACTCGCCGGCAATCTCGTCATAAGTCTCGCGGACCATCTCCAATATGCGGTCGAGCGCGCGGGTGAGGGTGTGGCCATCGAAAATCCCCTGTCCCACGAGGTCGCCTTCGTGTATCCGCGCGAGACCGAGCTTGGCCGTCGCGGCATTGAAGTCGTGCGCGAGCGCTTGGGCGTGGAGCTTCCGGAGAGCGAAGTGACCTCCATCGCCTTGCACCTTGTCAACGCCGAGGTTGACGGCATGGGCAGCGCCCAGGACATGGACCTCGTTATGAAGAGCACCGTCATCCTCGAGCGCGCCACGCAGATCATTGAGGGCCAGCTTGGCCAAACGCTCGACCGCACCTCTTATGCGTACGTGCGCTTTGTGGCGCACCTGCGCTTTCTCATCCGCCGTCTTATGCGGGGTAGCTGCAAGGAGACCGAGAACTCGGGTCTGTTCCGCCAGGCGGCTCGCGATTTCCCCGACGCCTATCGTTGCGCGGCGGGTTTTAACGAATACCTCAAACGTGAATATAACTGGAGCTGCTCCGATGAGGAGATGCTCTACCTCATGATGCACGTCAACCGCCTGCGACAGGGTTGATCACGCACATCCAGTCGTCATATCGCACATGCCAGGGCCCGGCCAGGCGATGGACAAATAGGTTTGATCAGATTCTTTGGAGAGAAAGGACTGAGACATGGCAGGAAAGTACGACGACCTCGCGCGCGCCATTCTTGAGAATGTGGGCGGCAAGGAGAACGTCAACAGCGTCGCGCATTGCATCACCCGCGTGCGCTTCAAGCTCAAGGACGAGGGCAAGGCTAACACCGAGGCCATCGAGAAGCTCGAGGGCGTAATCAAGGTCATGCAGGCCAACGGCCAGTACCAGGTCGTGGTGGGCAATAAGGTTGAGGACGTATACGATGCCGTCGTCGCTGTGGGCGGTCTTGTCGCGGGCGGGGAGATCGACGCCGAGGACGACGCACCCAAGGGAATTGCCGCCAAGGCCATTGACCTCATCTCGGGTATCTTCGCCCCCATGCTCGGCACCTTCGCGGCCGCCGGTATCATGAAGGGCATCCTTGCCGCCATCACTCAGTTCGTCCCTGAGTTCGCCAACGATGGCGCTTACACCATTCTGTACACCATCGCCGACGGCATGTTCTATTTCCTGCCGGTCATTTTGGCGTACACCGCCTCCAAGAAGTTCAGGATGAACGAGTTCACGGGCATGGCAATCGGCCTTGCGCTCGTGTATCCCACGATGGTCGCCCTTACCGGCGGCGAGGTCGTGGGCAGCATCGATCTCGGCTTCGCTGGAACCTTCTCTTGGTACGCCACGTTCCTGGGCATCCCTATCATCATGCCCGCCTCCGGTTATACGAGTTCGGTTATTCCGATCATCCTCATGATCTGGTTCGGCTCCACCGTGGAGCACTGGTGCAAGAAGTGGATGCCCGCGTCCGTCAAGATGTTCTTCACGCCCCTCGTCACCATGACCGCCTCGATTGTGCTCGGCTATTTGGTCATCGGCCCCATCGCCACGCTGATCACCAACCTTCTGTCCCTGATCTTCTCCGCCCTGTTTGGCCTGCCCGTTATCGGCTCCGTGCTCGGCTGCACCATCGTCGGCGCGTTCTGGATGTGTCTCGTGATCTTCGGATTCCACTGGAGCCTCGTGCCCATCGCGCTCGTGAACCTCACCACGCTGGGTTATGACTACATTCTTGGTGCCGTGATCGCCCACTCCTTCTCCCTGGGCGCCGTGCTCTTTGCCATGTATCTCAAGAACAAGGACGAGAACTTCCGCGGCATCTGCCTGCCCGCCATCATTTCCTCCTTCTTCTTCGGCGTGACCGAGCCCGCCATCTACGGCGTCGCCCTTCCCGACAAGAAGGCCTTCGTGGTTGCGAGCATCGGCTCCGCCGTGGGCGGTCTCATCATCGGCCTCACGGGTGCCATGGTGTACATCTCCGGTGGTCTGGGTGTCTTCAACTGGCTGTCCTTCCTCCCGACCGACCCTGCGAGCACCGTGGGCATCATGCACATGGTCTGGGCGATCGTCGCCTCCCTCGCCGGTGCCGCCGTGGGCTTCGTGATCGAGTACGCGACCTATAAGCCGGAGGCCGCCAAGTAGGCGTCCGCTCCCGGCTGTGCGTCTGCACGTACCGTATAGCGAATGGCGAATAACAGCCCGGCGCGTTCGGCTCATCCCGGGGCGCGCCGGGCCCATGCGAAAGGAGATCATCATGGCGAACTTCCCGAAAGGCTTCCTCTGGGGTGGCGCTACCGCCGCCAACCAGTGCGAGGGCGGTTACAACGAGGGCGGCAAGGGCCTCGGCGTGCCGGACATCATGACCGGCGGTACGGTGAGCGAGCCGCGCCACATCACCGACGGCATCCTGCCCGGGCGTCATTACCCCAGCCACGAGGCCGTTGACATGTACCATCACTACCTCGATGACATCAAGCTCTTCGGCGAAATGGGCTTCAAGTGCTACCGCATGTCCATCAACTGGAGCCGCATCTTCCCCATGGGCGATGAGGCGGAGCCCAATCAGGCGGGTGTGGAGTTTTACCGTCGGGTATTCGAGGCCTGCCGCGAGCAGGGCATCGAGCCCATGGTGACGCTGTCGCACTACGAGCTGCCCTACGGCCTTTCCAAGAATTATGGCGGGTGGAAGAACCCCGCGCTCATCGAGTTCTACCTCAATTACGCCCGCACCGTCATGACCGAGTACCGCGGCCTGGTGAAGTACTGGCTCACCTTCAACGAGATCAACTGCCTGCTCATGGGCGGATTTGGCGGCGTGATGGGCGGCGGCATGGTGCCCGAGGGGCTCGAGGACGTGCCCATGACCTTCGGCGCATGCGACTGGGACGACCCGCAGGTGCGTTTCGACGCCCTGCACAACCAGTTCCTGGCGAGCGCGAAGTGCGTGGTCATGGCGCATGAGATCGACCCTGAGAACAAGGTGGGCTGCATGATCGCCGGCAACGCCACCTATCCGCGCACCTGCAACCCCGCAGATGTCCTGAAGGCCCAGCGCGAGCAGCGCGAGCACAACTTTTACTGCGGCGACGTCCAGGTGCGCGGCGCGTACCCCTCGTGGGCGCCGTCCCTGTGGAAGCGCGAGGGCGTGAAGATTGAGGTAAGCGATGAGGACGCCGCCACGCTCAAGGCGGGCACCGTGGACTTCTACTCCTTCAGTTATTACATGAGCGCCACCGCCTCCGCCGACCCCAAGGCAAGCGAGGGCGGCAATATCTTCGGCGGCGCCGGCAACCCGTACCTCGAGAAGAGCGACTGGGGCTGGGCGATCGACCCCGAGGGCCTCAAGTATTACCTGGAGGAGGTCTACGACCGCTACCAGATTCCTCTTATGATCGTGGAGAACGGGCTGGGAGCCGTGGACGAGGTCGAGGCGGACGGCTCCATTCACGACCCGTATCGCATCGACTACCTGCGCCGCCACATCGAGCAGATGGACGAGGCCATCGCGGACGGCGTCGATCTCATGGGTTACACCATGTGGGGCTGCATTGACCTTGTGTCCGCCTCGACCGGTGAGATGAAGAAGCGCTACGGCTTCATTTACGTCGACAAGGACAATGACGGCAACGGCACGCTTGCGCGCAGCCGCAAGGACTCGTTCCATTGGTACAAGAAGGTCATCGCCAGCAACGGCGAGGATTTGGCGTAAAATAAGTTACATTGCATGAGCGCTGTCGAGCGCACGCACGGAACAACAAGGAGAATCTCATGGGCCTGTTCGACATATTCAAGAAGAAGGAAGCCCCCGCTGCTCCGGCAGCTCCCGCCGCCATTGACGCCCAGGCAGGTGCCGACGTGCTTTGCGCGCCGGTTTCCGGCAAGGCCATCAAGATGGTCGATGTGCCCGACCCGGTGTTCTCCGGTGAGGTTCTCGGCAAGGCTGCGCCGTGTGGCCTGAGGCGATATCGTCTACGCCCCGGTTTCCGGCAAGGTCACCGTCACCATGGGTCACGCCGTTGGCATCATGTCCGATTCCGGCATCGAGGTCCTCGTGCACGTGGGTGTCGACACCGTCAACCTGCAGGGCAAGGGCTTTACCGGCTACGTTGGCCAGGGCGACCAGGTCGTTGCCGGCCAGCCCGTGCTCAAGATGGACCGTGCCGTCATCGCCGAGGCTGGCTACAAGGACTGTGTGGTGCTCGCCGTTTCCAACAGTGCCGAGTTCGAGGCAGTCGAGATGACCGTCGAGCCCGAGGCGTCCGTCGCCGCCGGTGCCGCCGTGGTCAAGGTCGTTCGCAAGTAAGTTGCCGCACGAGGCGCATGTCCGTGAGGTGCTTGCGTCGCCACATGAAAGAGGGCGCCGGGTGGTGAGCATGCCGCCCGGCGCTTTTGTTGTTCGCTCCGTCGTCCGCCCGGCCGCCGGCATGGAAGAGAGCAGGTGCCATGATCGAGTTTTCGCACGTCATCTCCGATGCCGAGGGGTTGCATGCCCGGCCTGTGGCGCTTGTGGCGTCCGCCGTTCACCCATGGGAGAGCTCCGTGACCGTGACATGTCGGGGCGCGTCGACCTCTGGCGCGACCTCATGGGGCTGATGGGGTTGTGCGCCCGCCGTGGTGACGAGCTTGCGGTGCGTGTTGAGGGGCCAGACGAGGAGGCTTGCGCCGCCGCGCTCCGCGAGGTGTTCACGTTCTAGCTCACGCGGCGCATGCGGCGAACGCCGTTTCAATCTCGTGTATATGGGGCACTCCATAAAGGTGGAGTGCCCCGCCGTGTCTATAATGGAACAATTGCATGTTCACCATCGAAAGGGGCGCCACATGGCACTCACTGAGGATGACGTGCGCGGGATCGCGGAATACGCGACCATCGCGCTCGATGAGTCGGAGCTCACGGAGATGACCGCGTACCTCAACGACGCGGTCGAGATGCTCGAGCCGATTCTCCAATACGCCGCCGAGGATGTGGAGCCTACGTTCCATCCCATCGGCGATTTGTCGAACGTGATGCGTTCCGACGCCGTGGACGCGGATCGCGCACTTGCGACCGAGGACGCCCTGGCGAACGCCGGCGCCGCGCGCGATGGGCAGTTCCGCGTTCCCTCGATTTTGGGCGGGGGCGGATCGATAATGGGTATTTCGCTCGATACACTCACCGCCGCTCAGATTGCCGCCGGTGTCGCCGCAGGCAAGTTCACGGCAACGGAAGTCGCTCGCGCCGCCCTCTCCGCAATCGAAACGCGTGAGGCCGATGTCCAGGCCTTTTTGCAGGTGACTCCCGAGCTCGCCCTCGAGGCGGCCGCTCGCATCGACGTCGCACGTGCGGCCGGCGAGTCTCTGCCGCCGCTCGCCGGCGTGCCGCTGGCAATCAAAGACAACATGAATCTGGCAGGCACGCGCACCACCTGCGCGTCGCGCATGCTCGAGAATTACGAGTCCCCGTACACCGCGACGTGCGTGCGCCGCATGCTCGATGCGGGTTGCCTGCCTGTGGGCAAGGCGAATATGGATGAGTTCGCGTTCGGTTCCTCAACGGAGTCCTCCGCCTTCCATCGTACGAATAACCCGTGGGACCTCGAGCGCGTCCCCGGCGGATCCTCCGGTGGTTCTGCCGCTGCGGTCGCTGCGGGCATGACCGCGCTCGCCTTGGGCTCCGATACCGGCGGATCGATTCGCCAGCCCGCCGCCCTGTGCGGCGTGGTTGGCATGAAGCCCACGTACGGCGTGGTGTCGCGTTACGGCGTGGTGGCCTTTGGATCCTCGCTCGACCAGGTGGGTCCGTTCGGCCGTACGGTCGAGGACGTCGCGCTCGCGCTCGACGCGCTCACGGCGGGCGGGCGCGACCCGTTCGACGGTACGAGCCAGGAGGCCGAGGGCGGGTTCGCCGCGCACATCGATGACGACATCGCCGGCCTGCGCGTGGGCGTTATCCCGGCGTTCATGGAAGCAGAAGGGCTGGCCCCCGAGGTCAAGGCCGCCGTTGAGGGCGCTTTGCGTACGCTCGAGGCCCAAGGTGCCAAGCTGGTCGAGGTCGACCTGCCACACCTCGATGCCGCCATCGCCGCGTATTACGTGATCGGTCCCGCCGAGGCGTTCTCCAACCTCGCTCGTTTTGACGGCGTTCGTTACGGTTATCAGGAGGCCGGTTGCACCAATTTGGCCGAGCAGAGCTCCAAGAGCCGTGCCCATGGTTTTGGCGCGGAGGCCAAGCGCCGTCAGATGCTCGGTGCCTATTTGCTGTCGTCCGGCGTGTATGACAAGTATTACTACGCGGCGCAAAAGGCCCGCTCGCTCATCACCGAGGACTACGCGCGCGCCTACGAGCAGGTGGACGTGATCCTCATGCCGGCGAGCCCCACCACGGCGTTCAAGTTCGGCGAGCTGTCGGACCCCACGCAGATGTACCTCTCGGACATGTTCACCATCTCCATCAACATCGCGGGCAACGGCGGCATCACCGTGCCGTGCGGTGTGGGCGCGGATTCAGGCTTGCCGGTTGCCGTGCAGTTGGTGGGTCGCGCATTCGACGACCGCCGTCTGCTCACGTTCGCGCGCGCCGTGGAGCGCGGCCACGCACAGGCCGCCGGTGTGCCGGGGTGCGTTGTGGCACCTGATTTCGCCGGGAAGGGAGGCGAGCTCGCATGAGGGAGCTAACCGAGGTCCTTAAGGACTGGGAGGCCGTCATCGGTCTGGAGATCCATACCGAGCTGACCGCGCTCGACACCAAAATGTTCTGCGGCTGCAAGCTCAGCCACGACGACGCGCCCAACACCAACGTATGCCCGGTGTGTCTGGGCATGCCGGGTGCTTTGCCGGTGCCCAACCGCCGGGCCATCGAGAGCATCGTCAAGGCGGGTCTCGCCACCAACTGCGAGATCCAAAAGCACTCGATGTTCTATCGCAAGCACTATTTCTATCCCGACATGGCCAAGAACTTCCAGACCACGCAGGGCCCGGTCGCGTTTTGCATGCACGGCAAGCTGAATCTCGAGGTGACGGGTCGCGGGGCCGCGGAGCGCCCCTTGTGTGCGTTCGGCGATGGAGAGGCCGCGAGCCTGGCGAGTGCCAGCGCGAACGCCGAGGGGCTGTCGCGCCAGATGGCCGAGGGGCTTCCCGAGCGGGCGGGGGGCGCGCTCGCCGGCATGGCCGCCTACGACACGGCCGATCTCGCGGTGGCTGAGCGCCATGAGGACGGCTCCTATACCGTGCCCATCCGCATCCTGCGCATCCACATGGAGGAGGACGCCGCCAAGATGGTCCATGTGGGCGGCGAGGAGGGTCGCATCGGCGGCGCGGCAGAGAGCCTCATCGACTACAACCGCTGCGGTACGCCCCTCATCGAGCTCGTGACCGAGCCCGACCTGCGCACTCCCGAAGAGGCACGCCTGTTCATGGAGAAGCTCCGCCGCATCTTCCTCACCATCGGCATTTCCGATTGCTCGATGGAGAAGGGCTCCATGCGCTGCGACGGCAACGTCTCCATCCGCCGTCGCGGCGAGACGGGCCTGGGCACCAAGACCGAGCTCAAGAACCTCAACTCCTTCAAGGCGCTGCACGACGGCCTTGCATACGAGATCTGCCGCCAAGCCGAGGTCTTGGAAGAGGGCGGCACCATCTACCAGGAGACGCGCCACTGGGAGCCCAGTCGCAAGCGCACCGTGGTGATGCGCGTGAAGGAGACGGCCGACGACTACCGCCTGTTCCCCGACCCGGATCTGGCGCCGTTCGACCTTTCTGACGAGTTCATCGAGCATTGCCGCGCCGAGCTGCCCGAGCTGCCCGACGCCAAGCGCGATCGCTTCGAGGCGGACTTTGGCATCAAGCGCGCCGACGCCGAACAGCTGGCGGGCGACCCGGAGACGGCCGAATTCTTCGAGGCGGCAGCGGCGGGTCTTTCCGGCAAGGCGGCGCAGACGGTCGCCAACCTCGTCGTGAACGAGCTGGCTGCCTACCTCAAGGGCGTCGGTGTGGCGCTCGCCGCCAGCGGTATCGCGCCCGCGCAGGTGGCGTCCCTGGCGAAGCTGCTCGCCGAGGACGCGATCTCGAGCAACCAAGCTCACGAGGTCTTCGAGGCGATGGCCGAAAGCGGCGACGACCCGGCCAAGATCGTGGACGAGCGCGGCATGCGCCAGGTGAGCGACACGTCGGCGCTCCAGCCGATCGTGGACGAGGTCCTCGCCGCCTGCTCCGACCAGGCGCAGCAGTACCGCGACGGCAACCAGAAGGTCATCGGCTTTTTGGTGGGCCAGTGCATGAAGGCCAGTCGCGGCACGGGCAACCCCAAGCTCTTCAACGAGCTCCTGCGCCAGGCGCTGAGCTAACTCGACGTGCCGCCCGCCTCGATCTCCTCGCGGCAGATCGCGGTGAGGCGGCGCACCGTCTCCCACATGTCGTGCTCGGTCGCCTCCGGGTGCGGGGCGCAGATGCGCGCGTTGAGGGCGTCCCTCGCGGTCTCATCCATGCCCTCGGGGCTGTACCGGAAGTTGACCATGGCCATCTGCGCGGGCGAGACGACCTCGATGAGGGGATTGCGCCGCACCTCGTCGAATTCATCGCCGCGACCCGAGAGTTCTTTGGTGTGGAAGCGTGACCCCGCACAACAAGAGGCCTGCGCGAGAAGAGAATGCCGATGGGCAAGCAGCTCCCGAGCCCGTGATATTCGTTTCAAGATTCGGAAAATCACGAACGGATAATTCGGAACATCAATAACGAAACATTCGGAAAACCTTGAGTCGATAATTCGGAGCTGGTGATAAGCGATTATGCCATAGTGAGATGGCGAGTTCGAGGACCCTTGCCCGGGGCGATTGTGTGAGCTCATCTGCGCTCGATGTAGGAGTGCGCAAACTCGGTTTTGCAAAATGATCATTAAGCCTCGGGCGAGATGGGCGCATGTCATTATGATGCTGTTCGACGCTGCCCAGTGTTGACGCAGCCCTTCGTTGCTTGACTGCTTAAAGATGGGAGACACCATGAGCGATCAGCTTGTCATTCGATTGGCCACCGAGGCGGACGCTCCGGCGCTTGCGGCGATATACGCGCCCTATGTGCTGGAGACGGCCATCACGTTTGAGTACGAGCCGCCGACTGCGGAGGAGTTCGCCGAACGCATGCGCGCGACGCTGGCGTTTTTCCCCTACCTGGTAGCGGAGCTGGACGGTCGTCCGGTGGGGTATGCCTACGCAAGCACGTTCAAAGGAAGGCCCGCGTACGACTGGGCGGTCGAGACCTCCATTTACGTGGCGCAGGGCCTCTCCGGGCGCGGTATTGGCCGCGCACTGCACGATGCGTTGGCGCGAGCCTCAAGGCGCAGGGCATCCTGAACATGTACGCGTGTATTGCGGTGCCGTGCGGTGCCGACGACGAGACCCTCACCCGCAACAGCGAGCAGTTCCACGCCCATTTGGGATACCGTTTGGTGGGCGAGTTCGAGCGGTGCGGCTATAAGGGCGGTCGATGGTACAGCATGGTCTGGATGGAGAAGATGCTGGGGGAGCACCGCCCCGACCAGCCGCCCGTGACACCGTTTCTGCAGGTTGAAGCGCAGCAGCGTGTCTAGCGCACCAGTGCGCCCGGTGCGCCTGGTGTGCCCGGGGTGCCTGTTGTAGTTGATGCGCCCAGTGTACTCCGGATTGCCAAGGCCGGCCGGGTATTTGCTTGAGGCTGAGGCATTGCAAGCACGGCGCGCACGCCATGCGACATTTTGCTTTTGCTGAGCATGCGCTTTAGCGTGGTGCGTTGGCTGCATGTTGGCCCTATGGTAAGGTTTTCGCGTCGGGGGGCCGACACGATGAACAAGTGATGCCGAGCGGCGCCCGGGTGGCGCGGACACCACGCTCGGGTGCGCGAGGAAGCCTGAATGGCCAGCGACGATCGCGAGTGTGCGGATGACATCAATACCGTCTGCACCATAGGGGACGTACGCGCCATGAAACGTGCATGCAAAGGGGGCACCCGGAAGTAATCCTGCGCTTGCAGGTCCGGTGTGCGATACGAGGGGGAAAGCGAGGCGTGGGCTCAATTGAAGGCCATGATCAAGGAGGAACTGGGCAGGACCGAGGTCGGACAGGCAAATGCCGCCGAAGAGGCCGGGCAGACCAAGGTTGCCGCAAAGTCTGTGCTGGCCGGGGGCCGCAAAGCCACCACCGGCACTGAGCTCGGTGATCCCTTTGCGAGCAAGGATCCCGTTCCCGTACCGTCAGAGGACCGAGCGCCCGGCAAACTTCGTGGCGCCGGCGCACGGTCACCGCTGTTCTGGAAGTTCATGCTCGTCGCCATGGCCTTGGTTTGGGGTTATTCGTTTCTCACCATGAAGACGGTGCTCGACACCGTGCCTACGTTCATGCTGCTTGCGTGCCGCTTCCTTCTGTCGGCTGCCATCATGTTCGTTGTCTTCCATAAGCGTATTAAGGCGCACTTCAACCGCGAGTACCTGGGGTTCGGCGTGCTCATGGGCTGCGTCATCTGGTCGGCGTATGCCGCGCAGACCCTCGGCTTGGTGGACACGACACCCGGCAAGAACGCCTTCCTCACCGGCACGTACTGCATCCTGGTGCCCTTCATCGCGCTTGTGCTGTTCCGCGAGCGCGTCACCAAGTGGCATATCGGTTCGGCGCTATTGTGCCTAGTGGGCGTGGGCTTTGTTGCACTCGACAACTTCAGCATCCAGATAGGCGACCTCATGACGTTGGTGGGTGCAGTCTTTTTCGCTGTGGACATGGCGGTGGTGGGCCACATCGGCCGCACGCGCGACGTGAGCGTCCTCACCTCGTGGATGTTCCTATTCGTGGGCACGTTCTCGCTTATCGCGACCATCGCGGTCGAGCCGCGCGTTCCTGCCGAGCAGTGGACGCCCGAGATCATCGGTCAGCTTGTGTTTCTCGCCGTAGTGTGCACCACTATCGGCCTGCTCCTGCAGAATCAGGCGCTTTCGCACGTGCCGCCGGCGACCGGCTCGCTACTTCTTTCGCTCGAGAGCCCCTCGGGTGTGCTCTTCTCCGTCCTCATGGCGGGCGAGGTCCTCACCGGCAAGTTGATCTTCGGATTCGCGCTGATCTTCCTGTCGATTGTGCTGTCCGAGACGCACTTCAGCTTCTTGCGGAAATGGTTTCCCAAACGATAAAAGGAAAGGCGCCCGTCACAGGGCGCTTTTCTATGAGCGGTGTATGGTTCCGGTCCGTGGCCCATCGGTGCGCTAGAGGGCGGAGATGAACCCCAAAAGCTCCTCGACGTGCTCGGGCTGGCAGGCCCAGCTCGTCACAAAGCGCAGGACGACTCGGTCGCGCCCCGTGGGGTCCTTGGCGGGCGTGACTTCGGCACCGCTGGCTTCGACGATGCGGACGGCCGTATCGGAATCGAACCAGAAGAACTGCTGGTTGCCGGTTGTACGCACATATGGCTCGTAACCGGCGCTCGAGGCCATTGGCGAGCATGACGGCGCATTCGTTTGAGCGTTTGGCGTGGGTAAAGTAGGGGAGAAGCCCCTCGGCGTCGCGGAGCTCGGGGTCAAACACTGCCTCATACTGGATGCCCATGAGGCGGCCCTTGGCGGTCATGTGCCCGCTGCGTTTGGTGAGGTAGGGGATGCGCTCGATTGCGCGCCGCCCACGTGCGGTGCGCGGGCTCACTACGAGGGCTTCGCCGAACAGCATGCCCGCTTTGGTACCACCGAGCGTGAAGGCATCGGCGCGCGAAGCGAGGTGCTCGAGCGTGAGGTCGCCGTCCGCGGCGGTCAGCGCGCTCGCCATGCGGGCACCGTCCACGTACACGGCGAGGTCGAGCTTCTCGGCGACATCGCACAGCGAATCGAACTCGGCGCGCGTGTAGACGTGCCCGAGCTCGCTGGTGTTGGAGAAGTAGAGCATCGCGGGGCGCGTGGTATGGCAGCCGCCGGCGATGGACGCGTGGTACACGCGCTCGACCTCAGCGGGGGCGAGCACGCCGAAGGCGTCGGCTGTGGCGAGGATGCGGCGGCCGCAGGCCTCGATGGCACAAGTCTCGTGCGCGGTGGGATGCGCGTCGGCGGCGAGAATCGGTCCCTCGAAGTCGTCGGTGAACGCGGAGATGCAGACGGCATTCGCCGCGGTGCCGCCGGGGATAAAGCGAACGTAGGCGGCGGGCTGCCCGCAAACCTCGCGCAGCAGCGCGGCGGCTCGCTCGCAATGTTCGTCGGTGCCGTAACCGGGCGTTTTGCTCGGCATTGGTTTGAATGAGCGCCTCGAGGACTCGGGGCAAGCGCCCTCGGAATAGTCGTTGCGGAATTGGTGCATGGTCGGCTCCATTTTGAATATGCCCTGACAGTCAGGGGCCTGCGGACGATCGAGTATGCCTCAATGGTACGCGCTTCCGCTTGGCTTCGCCAAGGTTCGTTGCATGGTGGGGTACCGTTACGATGGGCGGGGACGTCCGCCTCGCTCGTCCGCCTATGGTATTTCGGAGCCGCTCTTTACGGGCGGTTCCTTTTGTTTGCAGGTATACTGTCTTGATTGAATTCACCAATTCCGGCACCACCCGGGAGCGCATCGGCGCTCGTGGGCGCACGCGAAGGAGACACCATATGCAGGCACAGAAGGCCGAAGGCACCAAGGACCTCATCGGGCGCGAGATGCGCTCTTGGCTCAAGATGCAGGAAGTCGCGGCGGAGGTGTTCGGCCCGTTTGGGTTCGAGCCCATCGAGACTCCGGCGATCGAGCAGCTCGACGTATTCGTCCACGGCATCGGCCAATCCACCGACGTGGTACGCAAGGAGATGTTCCGCGTTTTCTCCGGCGCGAATTTCGAGCGCGTCCTCACCGAGGGTACCGACGCCAAGCTCAAGGCCAAGCAGCGCCTGGCGCTTCGTCCCGAGGGCACGGCCGGCGTGGTGCGCGCCGTGGTGGAGAACAACCTGGTTCCCCAGGGCTCCGCTCCGTTCAAGGCGTGGTACGCGGAGGCGATGTTCCGCGGCGAGCGCCCGCAGAAGGGCCGCCTGCGTCAGTTCCACCAGGTGGGCATTGAGTGGCTGGGCGCTCCCGACGCCGCCGCCGATGCCGAGTGCATCATCATGCTCATGCGCTTTTACGAGCGCCTGGGCTTCGACCTCTCCAAGCTCCGCCTGCTCATCAACTCCATGGGCGACCCGGCGTGTCGTCCCGCGTATCGCGAGACCGTGCGCCAGTTCATCCTCGACCATGCCGACGAGATGTGCGATGAGTGCCGCGAGCGCGCCGAGATCAACCCGCTGCGCGCCTTCGACTGCAAAAACGAGCACTGTCGCGAGGTCATGAAGGGTGCCCCGCTTATGGGCGACAACCTGTGCGACGATTGCCGCGAGCATTACGAGCAGGTCAAGCGCCATCTCGACGCGGCGGGCATCGAGTATGTTGAGGATCCGACCCTCGTGCGCGGCCTGGACTACTACACCCGCACGGTTTTTGAGGTCGAGGCGCCGGGTGCGGGCGTGGGCTCCATCGGCGGCGGTGGCCGTTACGATGGGTTGGTCGAGCTTGAGGGCGGTAAGCCCACGCCGGGTGTCGGATTCGCCGTGGGCTTTGAGCGCGCCATGCTCGCCCTTGAGGCGTTCGGCAAGGAGATGGCATGCGACGATGAGGGCTGCGTCTTCGTGGCGAATGCCGGTGCCGACCTTCGCGACGAGGTGTTCGCGTTGGCACTCGATCTACGCGCCGTGGCGTCCGCACCGAGTGCGACTACCAGGCAAGTCGCTTAAGGCCCAGTTCAAGCTGGCGGATAAGTTGGGCGCGTCCCACATCGTGATCATCGGCGGCGACGAGCTCGCCGCGGGCAAGGTCAAGCTGCGCAACATGGCAACGCATGAGGAACGTTTAATCGATCGCGTTGGGGCCGCTGAAATCATTGCAGCTCTGTAGCGCATTCGACGATGGAAACCCAGGGCGGTGGGAACAAGTGTCCCGCCGCCCTTTCCGTTTGGGGCGGCTGCGCTGCCCGCCGAGAAGCTCATGCCGCCCGCCGAAGTGCGCGAGCCGTCTACCGATAATTTGTTGAAACGTAGGAGATGTACTCCACTTCACTAAAGTATGTGGTAGATACGGGAGAGCCTGCCTATAATAATGCGGTCTGCGAGGTTTATGCGCCTCGTGCTAAGCAATGAAGGAGGTAGTGTGGCAGAGAATACGCAAGCTGGCCAGCGCCTGAGCGAAGCGCTCACCGGCGACATGATCGCTGATGTCATGTCGGGCACCCGTCGTATCGACCTGACCGACCTTGAGGCGGCGGTCGAGGTTCTGTCCGACATCGACATCCCCGCCGAGCTCCGCGACAACCTGGCGCTGTTCCTGCGCCTCGAGCGCCGCATCCTGCGCGAGTACGACGCTCAAGTGCTCGATGTATTCGATGAGCTCATGGTGAGCGTCATTCGCGCGAACGCCGGCGATCCCGGTGCCGAGGCCGATGGCGAGGATGTTGACGAGCAGGGCATGCCCGCGGGGAGACGCCCTCCGCCCGCGCCTTCCGCGACGCCGTCTCCCTCATCGACGCACTGCCCATCGACCAAGCTCAGGTCATCGTACGCGCCTTCACGGCGTTTTTTTCCACCTGGCGAACCTCTCCGAGGAGAGCTATCGCGTGGGTATCCTGCGCGAGCGTGAGCGCAGCGTCTCCACCGAGGACGCCGTCGACCCGGCGAACGCCCTCACCGTGGCGTTCCATCAGCTCACCGATGAGGTGGGCGGAGCCAAAGCAACCGAGCTGCTCTCTCGCCTGGAGTTCCATCCGGTTTTCACCGCGCATCCTACCGAGGCGCGCCGCAAGGCCGTTGAGGGTAAGATCCGCCGCATCGCCGGCCTGCTCGAGGAACGTGGGCGCCTGGGCGGCTCCGACCTCGTTGAGAACGAGCGCCACATGCTCCAGGAGATCGATGCGCTCGTGCGCACGAGCCCCATTGCCCTCAAGAAGCCCACGCCCGTCGAGGAAGCCGACACCATCATCGACATCTTCGACAGCACGCTGTTCGATACCATCCCCGTGGTGTACCGCCGTTTTGACGACTGGGTTTTGGGCGAGTATGCCGGCACGGTTCCGCCCGTGTGCCCGGCGTTCTTCCACCCTGGCAGCTGGATCGGCTCCGATCGTGACGGCAACCCCAACGTCACCGCCAAGGTGAGCCGTCAGGTTGCCGCGAAGTACGCCACGCACATGATCGCCAAGCTCGCCGACAAGTGCCGCCGCGTGGGCCGCAACCTCACGCTCGAGGCCGCATACACCAAGCCGTCCGATGAGCTGCTCAACCTGTGGAGCCATCAGGTGGAGATGAGCGAGGTCCTTACCGAGCGTGCCAGCGAGATCTCCAACTCCGAGCCCCATCGTGCCGTGATGCTCGTGATGGCAGCGCGCCTGGACGCCACCGTGGCCCGCAATGCCGACACGATGTACCGCACCTGCGACGATTTCCTCGCCGACCTGCGTGTGGTCCAGCGTTCGCTCGCCGAGGCCGGCGCCGTTCGCGCCGCATACGGACCGGTCCAGACCCTCATCTGGCAGACCGAGACCTTCGGCTTCCACATGGTGGAAATGGAATTCCGTCAGCACTCCGTGGTGCACACCCGTGCGCTCGCCGACATTCGCGAGCACGGCATCCACGGGGAGCTCGCTCCCATGACGCGCGAGGTGCTCGACACGTTCCGCGCCATCGGCTCCATCCAGAAACGCTATGGCACCAAGATGGCGCGCCGCTACATCATCTCGTTCACCAAGAGCGCCCAGCATGTGGCCGACGTCTACGAGCTCGCGCAGCTCGCCTTCGCGCATGCCGAGGACGTGCCGATGCTCGACGTGATCCCGCTGTTCGAGCAGCTGGAGGATCTCGAGGGCTGCGTGGACGTGCTCGAGGAGATGCTCAAGCTCCCCGCCGTTCAGGCGCGCCTGGCGCAGACCGGTCGCCGCATGGAGGTCATGCTTGGATACTCCGATTCCTCCAAGGACGCCGGCCCCACCACCGCCACGCTCGCCCTGCACTCCGCACAGGAGCGCATCGCCGCGTGGGCGGAGAAAAATGACATCGACCTCGTGCTCATGCACGGCCGCGGTGGTGCCGTGGGCCGTGGCGGTGGTCCTGCCAACCGCGCGGTGCTGGCCCAGCCCGCCGGCTCGGTGAACTGCTTCTTCAAGGTCACGGAGCAGGGCGAGGTCATCTTCGCGCGCTATGGCAATTCCACGCTGGCACAGCGCCATGTGGAGAGCGTCGCGGCGGCGACCCTGCTTAACTCTGCGCCCTCTGTGGAGCGCACCAACACCGAGACCACCGAGCGGTATGCCGACATGGCCTCTGTGCTCAACCGTGCGAGCCACAAGCGCTACCTCGACCTGCTTAACGCCGAGGAGTTCACGCCGTGGTTCTCGACCGTCACGCCGCTCACCGAGGTCGGCCTGCTGCCCATCGGCAGCCGTCCCGCCAAGCGCGGCCTGGGCGCCAAGTCCCTCGACGACCTGCGCACGATCCCGTGGGTGTTCTCGTGGAGCCAGGCGCGTATCAACCTGGCCGCGTGGTACGGTCTGGGCACCGCCTGTGAGAAGCTGGGCGATCTCGAGCTCTTGCAGCGCGCGTATCGCGAGTGGCCGCTGTTCAACACGTTCATCGACAACATCGAGATGTCGATCGCCAAGACCGACAACCGCATCGCTAAGATGTACCTGGCGCTGGGCGACCGCGATGATCTTGCCGCGAAGGTGTTTGATGAGATGATGCTCACGCGCTCGTGGGTGCTGCGCATTGTGGGCGACGCGTGGCCACTGGAGCACCGCCGCGTGCTCGGCCAGGCGGTGCGTGTGCGCAACCCGTTTGTGGATGCCCTTTCGTTGGCGCAGGTCCGTGCGCTGCGTGAGGTCCGCGCCAACCAGGACGAGCTGTCCGAGGAAGCCAAGGCCGAGTACATGAGCCTCGTGCTGGAGACCGTGACCGGCGTCTCCGCCGGCCTGCAGAACACGGGGTAATCCGGAGTACGATGCTCCCACAGCGTCCCCGCAGGTTGCTTTGCCTGCGGGGGCGTTTTTTGTTCGCGGCGGTACGTGGCGTCAGCAGGCACCGACCTCGACGCGTGCCGCGCCTGCAGGAGCCGGACCCCGCCACGTGCCGGACCTGTAAGAGCCGCACAACGCCGCGCGCGGACCTACGGATTGACATTGCCTATGCTGCCCATGAGGTTGCCTATGGAAATATGCCGTTTGGGGAACCCGAAAGGCATATTTCCATAGGCGATCCCGGCCAAGGGCGGAAGCTGATGACGAAACCCGGTTAGTCTATGCGCCACACGGGATCGGCAGCAGTGCCGGTGACCAGCAGCTCGGGTTGGTTTCCGTGCCATGCCAGCGCGTAGTCATCTCGCGCGACGGGGTCGACGCCGTCATCGCACCCGAATGCCGCGTAGTATTCACCGAATCCCACCCCGCCCGGCACGACGTATGCGGTCGTTTTCCCCATAGAGCAAAAGTTGTAATGGACGGCGACAACGCGGTCGCTGCCGGGCTTGGCGGATTGAGGACGTGGGTAATTGTCAGAGATAGCAAAAGCCCTTCGGCGAATATCGTCCAGGCGGATGCGCATAGGGCGCATGTGAGCATGATGCGACTCAGGTGTCGCATGAGATGGCCGGGGCAACGTGCGGCACGGCTCGCGTCTCGTGCGAAACGATCTCGGGGGCGTATGAAGCGGTCCATGCACCGCGCGGAGTGGTCGAGGCTCCGTACGAAATGACCCGTGTGTTGCGTGAAGCGACCCGGGCGCCGATCCCGGGATGTCGATTCGGCGTCGTCTCGCCGGTGCTTCCGATACAAACGCGAGGCGAGCACCAGCGTGGGGCATGTGAGCGCCACCAGGAATATGGCGAGGCTTCTGCATGACGCGATTGCGACCGGTCCAATGAGGAGGGGCGCATCGAGGGTGCTCGGCACGGAGGCGTGCAGCGCAAGAGCCGCCCCGCCTGCGACGAGCGCCGCGAGATCAGCGCGCATCGGCGCCACGGGAATGGAAATCCCCGTCATGCTCCGGCACGTATTCCAGAATGTCACCTGGCTGGCAGTTGAACTCCCGGCATATGGCTTCGAGCGTGCTGAAACGGATGGCCCGGGCCTTACCGGTCTTGAGGATGGAGAGATTGGTGGTGCTGATACCCACGCGCTCGGACAGTTCGCCGAGCTTCATCTTGTGCCTCGCGAGCTCCACGTCGAGGTTAATCCGAATTCCCATGGCTACACCGTCAGATCTGCATCGTCTTTGAGCTCGGTCGCACGCATGGTGAGGTGGACGAGCGCGAATGCGATGGCACTCAGGCAAAGGCTTCCCATGAGGAGCGACAGGGCAACGATGAGCGAGTAGGGGGCCGCGGCGGCAAGTGGAATCCACAGGAGGGCGCATGCGAGCCACGCGGTCGCGGCGGCTCCGTACCAGAGCGTCGCCCGTGAGAGGAGTCCGGCTGCCCTGCGTTCGAATCCCCCATTATCGCCGACGAGCGTGAACACGCGCCAAATGTAGGAATGGTGCAATTGGGGACGTACCCCAATTGCACCATTTTGCCTTACAGCGCCAGCAATCCCTGGTCAAAGGCGCTGGGGAACAGGAACGTGCGGTGCTTGGGATTGCCGTGCTTGTCCAAGCCCAAGACGACCTCGATGCGTCCGCCCTCTCGGTCGATGTCCACGTTCACTTCTTGCTGCTCTCTATAGGGGCATTTGACTGCTGTCGTACTCGATGGACGCCGCAACGACCCCGTCAAAAGTGAAGTTCAACCGTACGTTGTCATGGGGAATCACATCATACTCCCAGGGTTTACCGTTGTGATCGGCGTTCCATTCGGTAACGGCTCGGCAGTACTCTCGCGCAGCCTTTGCCTTGGCACGAACGTCTTCATTGTCGACGTCCTTCGCCGCTTTGGTTTCGATCATGTAAATGCGATTGTCGGTCTCAACGATGAAGTCGGGCTCATACCGTTTCGTGGCGGCAGAGTCATAGTAGATATTGAACTGCTTCGGCGAGGGTCTCATCCATCGTAGAACAGCGCCATCATTTTCGAGGATTATAGCGAGTGTTCTCTCAGTGTTGCTGTCGAACTTGTATAGGGTGTGGCACGCCTTCTTGAACCCTCCAAAACCTTTGAGTGCACCTCTCCAACGGGCACGTTGGAGTGCAGGTCGAAAATGTCTTCGGCTGCCATCTTGCTGCCAAAGCCGCTCTCTATCTTCGAGAACGGACGCATCTGGACGGTCTCGTACCCGGTCTCCTCTCGGTAGAAGTGCTCATTCATTTGAAGGTAGATCATCTCGGCGATGCCCTTCTGATGTTCGCGCATCACCTGCTCGGCATCGTCTTCATTGAGGTAGGTGAGAAGGTGTTCCTTGAGCTCGCCGATGAGCGAGTACAGCAGGTCGGCGCACTCGCCGTATTCGATGTTGTCGCGCACGATGATGTGGCGAACGATTCCATTTCCGGGGTATCGACGTGCGTCTCGGCAGCACTGCTGACGTCCAAGCTTACGGTGCGGCCACCTTCCATGAGTTCGGTGCCAACGAGTTTGTCTCCCGTCGGCCTCCAATTCATGTTTCGCGTGTTCAAATGGAACGGGTGGTAGCCGCGCTTCACTTTGGCGAATGGCAGAACAACAGCCCGGGGGATTGGGATGATGCTGTCGGTGAGCGCCTGCACGCAGGCTTTCATGGTGGTTTTAACGACGGATGTTAGTCTTTCCTCGGAGAGGCTGAGTCCCGGGAACTGGCGCATGGTCTCGTGGGCTACGCTTGTCGTGGCTATCTCGAGGGTTCGCTCATCGCTGATCGCATCGAACGTCCGGACCTGCTTGTTGAGCTCCTCTGTCGTTTTCGATGAGAGGGCGGCGACGAACCGAGCGACTTCTTCCATCTTCTCGGCAGTTTCCGTCTCTTCGGGCGAGGTTGCGCCGACGGCGTCTTTCAACGCCAGGGCGACATGGCCGACAAAGCTCTCATCGCCGGTGGCGGTGTCATAGACCGTGGGCATCTCGACCGTTGTCTGCGCTTGGGGGACATTGCCTCCAAGGGAGGGATCAATGAAGTAGACTTTGCGGACGAGCGAGTTTGGGTCATTCGCCTGCTTGATGATCTCGGCGTATTTGTTGTGGCTCACAATGGTGAGGCGGTCGATATGCTCATCTCCCGTGCGGCTGCCGTAAGGCAGGCGAAGGCCGCGGCCAATCGTCTGCTCAGTGAGGGTGTCGGAGGCGGAGGTGCGCAGCGGAACGATGGTGTAGAGGTTGGTGACGTCCCAGCCCTCTTTGAGCATGTTCACGTGGATGACGATTTCAACTTTGTTGTCCGGTCGCTCGAGGGAGAGCAGAAGCTCAATGTTCTCGTCCTTCTCGGCGCCCTTCTTTGTGGAGTTAACCTCTATGACCTTGCCGTGGTAATAACCCCCGAAGAAATCGTTGGACGTAACGTACTCCATGATGTGCTTCGAGTGCTCCGTGTCTTTTGCGACCACCAATACAAATGGCTTGACGAATGGTTTGCCGAAGGTGCGGGAGTAAACCTCGAGACGGCTTTTTGTGTCCTCGTGGAGGCGCAGACCGTCAAGGAGCTTGATGCGGTCGAGTTGCTCTTCGGTGTAGTCCTCGGGTCGGAAGTTCTCTCGAGTGGCAACGAGGGGCACCTTTACGTACATCCCGTCGTTGAGGGCATGCGCCAGCGAATATTCGTATACGACGTTTCGGAAGTCGATTTTCTTCGCGCCCTTTTGGATCTGAGGGGTCGCGGTCAGCTCCACGCCGAGAATCGGACGCAGGTCGTTGATGACCTCGAAACTCTTGTCGGCATGATAATGGTGGCTCTCGTCCATGAAGATACAGAGGTCGGGAAGGGATTGGAGGTACTCGAAGTAGGACTGGCCGAGTATCTCGTTAAGCCTTTTTGTTCGAGCACCGCCCTTCTTGCCGTCCTTGCTTTCGGAATTGAATTTGGCGATGTTGAAGACGTTGATGACGACGTCGTTGACGCCGAGGGCGCCCTGTCTGAAGTCTCCGTAGTTATCGCCGTCGATGATTCGGGGAGGGTTGACGAACTTGTCGAGCCCGCGGAACACGTACTTTGGGTTTGCAGGGTTGCCGAGATCGTCCTTGAGCTTGCGGTAGATCGTCAGGTTGGGGGCCATGACGAAGAAGTTCCTGATTCCCTTCTCATAGTGTAAGTAGGCGATGCAGGCGCCCATCAGCCTCGTCTTGCCGATGCCTGTGGCGAGGGCGAAGCATATGGAAGGGAAATCGCGCTCGAAGGACGTGAGCGTGGGGTAATGCTCGCGTACATTGCGCAGGTCCTCGTCATAGAACGAGGAATCCGCGTCTGCAGGCTTCTTTGTGAGGCTCAGAATGTCGCAGATCCGCGCGAACACCTCGAGACTCTCGTGCTGAGGGGTGCGTAGAGAGAGCACGTTGCTGATGTACTTTGAGCTATAGCTGTAGTAGCGCTTGCTATAGGGTTCCTTAATCATCTTCCCGCTCCTCGTCGTCGCAGACGGGCAGGTCGACGATGTTCAGGTTGTAGTTGTCCACGCCGTACTCGCACTTGGCGAGGACGGACTGCGGGATCTTCTTAACGGTGATATTGTCGTACCGCTTGTTGAGATCGAGGTCGAATGCCGGGGCGCACACGAGAAGGCTCTCCAGCGGATCCATATCGGAGGCGATCCCATCGAGCATTCCTGCGGTCAGGTATTGCGTGGTGACGTAGATGTAGCTCTTGTCCTGGCTGTAACCCTGTTTCCAGAACACGTCTGGATCCGGGGCGTAGCGGAAGCCGTTGAGCTTGGTGACGGCTGCAACGAGCATCTCAGGGCTGTATTGCTCGGAGAATACAGGGTTGCCGCGACTATCGATTGCTATGAGGCTGGGAGCAAGTTCGAAAAAGCGGTATCCTCCACCTCCACGCCAGCTGACCAAATCGGTAATTCCCGTTTCGTCATTTCCATCGATGACCTTTTTCAATCTCGGTATGCAATGCGTATATGCATGGCCCCCCAGCTCGATGCCAATCCATCTCCTGTTCATCTTCTGCGCAACAGCGGCGGTTGTTCCCGAGCCGAGAAAAGAGTCGAGAACAAAATCGCCCTCATTTGTGCAAAGCGAGATTACTTTCTTGATCAGCCTTTCTGGTTTCTTGCTGTTCGCAAACAGGACTCCGCCCTCTTGGCCGACTCCACCAGTGGTCTTTATATCCAACCAGAGGTCTCCCTGATTCTGAGACAAATTATCCGATGCGAATATCACTTGGACGCGCGGCTGCTTTGCATTCATGTCGACACGCGTATTGACGAGATAGATCAGGCCCGATGATGATGGGACTGCCATAACATCTTGGTCTAGCAGATGTGTGTTCTTTGCTATCTTAAAAACACTTGTCGAGCCTACCGCCTGGATAATGTACTTCGCATGCGCGAACTTCCAAGACTCCTCTTCTTCTTTCGGAAGTCCCAATCCCTTGAAATGCTTTGCGAGCGATACAACCTTGCCTCTTGATAGTATTGAATTGCATCTGTTTAACGTCGCTTCCGTTGCCCCTTCAGAGGAATGCAGTATATTATGCAGCTCGTCGATCTCGTCATCGGAGATGCCAGTGAGAAGCTGCTTGTATTCGTTGTTCCATTCCTGCAAGGGCACTTTTTCAGGAGTAATTAACGGTGGTTGCGCCTTATAATAGACAAGGATGTATTCTTTCAGTTTTGGGAGGCGCTTGTCGGCGTGTGCCATTTTCACGCCAGAAGCCTCACTCATTTTAACGGTTATAGTGTTGAGTCGATTCTTTCTGCCGAATATCTCATCGAGCAGAACCGTCAAATAGGCCTGCTCGTTATCATCTATTTGAACGAACAAGAGGCCATCATCGGCTAATAGACTGCGGAGAATCTCAAGTCGGGGCTTCATGAGATCAAGCCAAATCGAGTGCTCTAGATTGTCGTCATAATATTCGAACGCAGCTCCAGTGTTGTACGGCGGATCGATATAGATGCATTTAACTTTGCCAGCGTAATCCTGCTCGAGAGCCTTGAGCGCGAGCAGGTTGTCGCCGTGGATGAGCATATTCCCGGTGCTGGGATCTCCATAGTCCATTGATGGGTCGTGGATAAGGATGCGAGGCTCAACCTCAGGCTCTTCGCCCTTACCGATCCAAGTTAGCTCGAGTCTCTGCATATTATTCTCCTATTCAACCTCAAAGGAAATGGTCATGATTCGTTCGAGCTCGCTGTTGCCGCGAAGCTTCTCGCGCATCTCGGCTTGGAGCTGCTCGTTTTGTGCTTCGATTTCGTCCTCACGGTCATAGAGGTCTCGCTGCATCCGCTTTCGCTTACGCTTCAACTCTTCCAGCTCGTCCTTGACGGCAAGCATTTCGTCTAGGGGGAGGTCGGTGCTGTTGCGGAATTCACGGTTCTTTTCGGTGATCGCCTTTTTTATGTCGTTCAGCTCGCGCTGGAGACCTTCCTTTAGGTCCTCGCTGTACGCGTCCAACTTGGCGCATTCGTCTAAGTAGTACTGCTTGTTTGCCGCCTCGATGGCTCGCTGACGCTGTTCGACGCGCTCCTTGCGGAGTGCTTCCACCTCACCGTTAACGGCACCCGCCGCATCGGTCAATTCGGCGGGAAGTTCGAAAAGGGTGTTTACGAGGTCTTCGTCTAGCTGGCGCCCATCGTCCGTGACGGCGGTGATGACCAAATGCTCTTCCTCTCCAATGCCGGAGTAGGAGAGCTTGTCGATCGTGATGACACCCCTGATCCCAGGGTGCTCATCGAGATAAGAGACTCGCCTGTCGCTGTTGCTGTAAAGGAACTTGACCGATCCAAAAGGCAGGTCAATGGACTTTGCCTCATCAATCCAGTGAAGATACCTTGGGTCATCTCGACGCAAGAAGGTGTCGCCTTCATCCTCAGCGTCTCGCCACTGCAGGTTGTACACACGCCCGCTCGGGTCTCCGCCGAATCGGAATCTCAGCTTGTTTTCGGGGGTAACGCGCTCGGCCCCGTGGGCAAGCAGGAAGAACAACGTCCATTGACTGAACTTGTCTAGGCTGGCGACGGTGCTCGTTTGACAGTCCTTGAGACGGGCTGCCACATCTTCGTCGAAGTTCTCGAGGATTGAGTGACGGGCTCGACCATCTTCTCATCGATGCTCTCGGCGAGCTCGTCCTGCAGCGCGTCGAACTCCGCCTGTATCTCGTCGGAGGTCTTGCACTTCTGATAGATCCCGGCGATGCGCTTCTCGAAGTCGACGCCGGACTCGATGGACCCGATGACCTCGTCCGAGGAGCCGAAGACTCCATTGAAGAGGTTGAACTTCTCGGACAGCAGCTCGTAAACACGGACGTCCGCGGCGTTCCTCTTGTTGAGGAAGTTGATGACCACGACGTCGTTCTTCTGGCCGTAGCGGTGGCATCGTCCGATGCGCTGCTCAATGCGCTGGGGGTTCCAGGGGAGGTCGTAGTTCACGAGCAGGCTGCAGAACTGGAGGTTGATTCCCTCGGCAGCCGCCTCGGTGCCAATGAGTATGCTGGCACGGTCGCGGAATTCCTCGACGACGGCCGCCTTCATATCCGCCTGCCGCGATCCCGATATTGCTCCGTCGCCGTCGTGGCGTTGCTTCCAGTCCTCGTAGATGCGCTTTGACACCTCGTCATTGTTCGAGCCGTTGAGGAATACGATCTTGTCCTCGTAGCCGTTGTCCGAGAGCAGCCTTAGCAGGTATTCCTGCGTGCGTCGCGACTCGGTGAAGATGACCGCTTTGCGTTTTCCACCGAGCTCCTCAATCTTCGCGAAGCCTTTCTCAAGCGCGAAGAGGAGGTTATCGCCCTTTGCGTTGTGTGTGATGCTGTTTGCGAGTGAGGCATACTCGTTCAGTCGCTCGAGCTCGAGGAGTATCTTGTCGCGCTCTTGCACAAGGTTGGGGGCGCCGATGTCTTCCTCGTCTTGATTTCCGTCCATAAGGTCGCCGTACGCGTCGTAGTCACTCATATCCAGATCGCCTTCGACGCCTGCCAGTAGTCCCTCCAGGCGTTCGATCAGCGAAGATAGCGTGCCGGAGATGGCGAACGACGACGAGGCGAGCAGCTTCCGCAGGACCATCGTGATGAGGGTGCGCTGACCTTGCGGGAGCGCATAGAGCTTGTCTGATTGGAGGTAGTCGGAGATGCCGTTGTAGAGTTCTTCCTCCTCGGCAGAAGGAGCGTATTCCTGCAGGATGGCGTGCCTGTTCGTGTAGCGGATGTATTCAGTTACCTGTTTGCGCAGTGTGCGGTGGCAAATGTGCTGGAGCCTGTCCTTAAGGTTCTTGTTCCGCAGATCAACGTTCGAGGCCGTAACATACATGTCTCGGAACGTCCTCGCGTCGCCAAATGCGTGATCATCGATGATGCTGGCGAGGCCATATAGCTCCATGAGGTTGTTTTGAAGCGGCGTTGCCGTGAGAAGTAGTTTTTTGCGGCCGTCTAGGGCGCGCTTGAGCTTCTTACCAGTGACGTTGCTCTTTTTGTAGACGTTTCTCAGGCGGTGCGCCTCGTCCATGATGACAAGGTCCCATGGGACCGTGCGGATTTCGGCATCCTTCCTTGCGGCGAAGTTGTATGAGCAGATCACCACGCGGCCATCGATGTCGAAGGGGTTGGGCTTGCCCTCACGCTTTGCCTTATTGAACGGAGTCGCCTCCATGAGGATGGAGTCGATAAAGAATTTCTCGGTGAGCTCTTGTCGCCACTGCATGCGCAGTGACGCCGGAACGATGAGCAGGATTTTTCTTTTGCGTTCAGCCCAGAACTGGGAGAGCACGAGTCCCGCCTCGATGGTCTTTCCGAGTCCGACCTCATCGGCGAGAAGCGCTCCAGAGGACAACGGGGACCTCAGTGCAAAGAGCGCGGCGTCAACTTGGTGTGGGTTGAGATCGACCTTTGTGCCCGACATTGCGGACGCGAGATTGTCGACGCTGGACTGCGGCCTCTTGAGCGAAAGTTGTTCGGCGAAGTAGCGCGTCTGATATTGGGTGTACTTGGGGGCTGCCATTACCGCATCGCCTCCACCTGCTGAATCGGTCCCTGGCGAACGGGTGCGTTGGGATTCATGTCGAGCATGGCGTTTACCTCGCGCTCGTTGGTAAACACCTCGCCGTGGTCCTGGACCCGCTGCTTTGATTTGACCTGCTGAGCCATGCCATTTCTCCATGTGTACGATATATAGTACAGCAGTGTAGCCCAAATCTGGTATGTACGAAATATCAGACACTGTACGGAATATGAGTCAATACGATGGACTCATGAAGAGAGACGAGACATGTGAGTACGTATGCAAGAAGGTGGGCGAGAACATCGGCCGTCTTCGGGAAGAGCATGAAGTTTCACAGGCTGAGCTTGCCCGGCGAATCGAGGTAAGCCGTCCTAATCTCAATAAGGTTGAAAGCGGCAATCAAAACTTCTCGCTCGACTATCTCGTCCTGATCGCAAACGGTCTGGACATTCCCGTTATCGAGTTCTTCTCCGGCTTGGAAAAAGATTCCCCGCGGGTCATCCTCGAGAAGAGCAGGGCCGCCGACCGGCAATAGGGCCTGTCCGTCGTCCGGTGACAGCGCATTGTCCCTTTATAGCAGCGGATTCTCCCTGCTCATGTGCTCCTAATGTCGAATGGTGGAAGTTCCTAATGTCAGATTTGGGAACATTGCCAACCATTTAAATGGAGCTGGATTAGACCCATGTGCACACAAGCGATGGCTGTTGCAATGTCGAACGTGTCGGCTCGGTTTCAGTCTATGTAGGTCCGATAATGTATCAAATCGTGATTTATATAATCGTGATATGATGAATCCAGATTCTCAAAAAGAGGGTGGGCAGCATGGGCTTTATCGAGTGGAACTTGTTGACGCCGTTGACCTCGTGAGCTGATGTTCGGGGTGTTGGGGCGGTTGACCTGCTGGGCAAACCGTTCGGGGCTCTTGCCGCCATGTAATTCTGCCATTGGCATGCCCGACCCCCACCCTCCAATGTTCCCAGCGTGTTAAGACCGCGTGAGCCGGGTGCTCTTCTGTGATGGAGTGCCCTGCTTTCCGCTATCCTAGTGAGCTGTCGCGCGCGGAGGGCCGCTGTGGCGAGGGGCGATTTCATCGTCGATCCCGGCAGCCGGAATCCGTGTTCGCGATATGCCGAGCCGCGCTGTCTACGCGCCCCCGGCAGTCTGTACACCAGCCGCCCGCTTACGGCACGGGGCGGCACAGATCAACAAGGAGGAAGCAGTGGCACAAGACTGCACCACCAACCCCGCCAACATGCATTCCATGCACACCCGCACCTGTGGCGAGCTCCGCTCCGCCAATATCGGCGAGGAGGTTACCCTCACCGGTTGGGTGAGCCGTCGCCGCGACCACGGCGGCCTGATCTTCTGCGACCTGCGCGACCGTGAGGGCATCACGCAGATCAACTTCGACCCCGAGCACTCCGACGGCGACGCCTTCAAGATCGCCGAGACCATGCGTCCCGAGTGGCCCATCCTCGTGCACGGCATCGTGCGCGACCGCGGCCACGACGCGGTGAACCCCAAGCTCGCCACCGGCGAGATCGAGGTCCTCGTCGACCACGCGCAGGTGCTCAACCGCTCCAAGACCCCGCCGTTCCAGATCGAGGACGGCATCGAAACCGCTGAGGACACGCGCCTGCGTTACCGCTACCTGGACCTCCGCCGTCCGGAGATGGCCGCGCGCCTGCGCCTGCGCTCCGATTTCACCTTCGCCATCCGCTCGGCTCTCCACGACCGCGCCTTCACTGAGGTCGAGACGCCGGCCCTGTTCAAGTCCACGCCCCGAGGGCGCTCGCGACTTCGTGGTGCCCAGCCGCCTGCAGCCCGGCAACTTCTACGCCCTGCCGCAGTCCCCGCAGCTCCTCAAGCAGCTGCTCATGGTCGGTGGCGTCGAGCGCTACTACCAGGTTGCCAAGTGCTTCCGCGATGAGGACCTGCGTGCCGACCGTCAGCCCGAGTTCACGCAGGTGGACATCGAGATGAGCTTCGTGGAGCAAGACGACGTCATGGCGCAGCTCGAAGACGTGCTCGCCGACGCGTTCGCCAAGGTGGGCGTCGAGATGCCCACGCCGCTGCGCCGCATCTCCTACTGGGACGCCATGGACACCTACGGCTCCGACAAGCCCGACACCCGCTTTGGCATGGAGCTCGTGGACCTCACCGACGTGTTCGCCGGATCCGCCTTCAAGGTGTTCGCCAGTGCCGCGAACACGCAGGGCCACGTGGTCAAGGCCATCAACGCCAAGGGTGCCGGCAGCTGGCCGCGTGCTCAGATCGACAAGCTCGCCAAGTCGCCGCGACCTTCGGTGCCAAGGGCCTGGCATGGATCGCCTTCCGCGAGGACGGCTCCATGAACAGTCCCATCGTCAAGTTCTTCACCGACGAGGAGATGGCCGAGCTCCGTCGCCGCTGCGACGTCGAGCCCGGCGACCTGGTGATGTTCGCCGCCGGCCCGCGCCTCGAGGCAAACGAGATCCTCGGCGGCATGCGCTGTCACATGGCCGACGCGCTGGAGCTCCCGCGCGAGGGCCACGACTTCCTGTGGGTCGTGAACTTCCCGCTGTTCCATTGGGACGAGGAGGGCAAGCGCTACGAGGCGGAGCACCAGCCCTTCACACTGCCCCACATCGACGAGCTGCACCTGCTCGACGAGGACCCGCTCAAGATGGGCTCCTGCACCTACGACTTCGTCATGGACGGCTTCGAGGCCGGCGGTGGCGGCATGCGCATCCACGACTCCGAGCTGCAGCTCAGGATGCTCGAGTTTATGGGCTTCACCGAGGAGCGCGCCCGCGCGCAGTTCGGCTTCCTCATGGAGGCCCTCGAGTTCGGCGCCCCGCCGATGGGCGGCTTCGCGCTCGGCCTCGACCGCGTGTGCATGCTGCTTGCCGGCACCGACTCCATTCGCGACGTCATGGCGTTCCCCAAGACCAGCAGCGGCTCCGACCTCATGTCCGCGGCTCCGTCCGAGGTGAGCCTAGCGCAGCTCAAGGAAGTCGGCCTGCGCCTGGAGTAGCCTCGCTTTTCCAGGCACCCCACCTCGCCCTTCAATCGTCGGGCGCCGCACGCAAGGCGTGCGCCCTCCTCTTTCAGAGCGATCTGGGGCACCTGGAAAACCGAGTGGCTGCGTGAGGCGCCCGACCTTGCCCCTCAATTTGGGGACAGACACGTAATTTGAGGTTCAAATCTTGCACTTGATGGGGAGGCAGCCAGCTGGCCGCCTCCCCATCTTACAAATAACGACAATTTGTACCAATGGGGCGCGATGTTGGAACTCTCGGCGCCGGTGGTTCTAAAGAAGACGAACAAATAATGGAAATATGTCCAATATCTTCATCGCGTGGCATCGCTTAGGGCGTTTCAATCGCGTCTGTTTCTCAAAAATGTCTTCGCCGACGTTGATTTTGGTACAGATTATCGATATTTGAATATGATGGCGCCGAGATGGCATAAGGAGTCGGGCTGCGCCTGGGGTAGCTCGCATGTCCGTATCTCAATTTAGTGCCTGTTCCTCAAATGAGGTACCAATCACCTCCGTTGACCATATGGACGGGTATTGGAGTTTTATACTGGGGTGACGGATGAAGCCGACCCGAGGGAGGGCGTTATGGACCAGCAGTTGATCGGTGCGATCGAGGCGGGTGGCACCAAGATGGTGCTGGCGACCGGCTATGCCGATGGAACGATCGTGGAACGTGCGAGCATTCCCACGGAAGAGCCAGCGAAGACGGTTCCCGCCATGGTCGAGTGGTTCGCCGATAAGGGGATCGCCGCCCTTGGTATCGCTGCCTTTGGTCCCACGGCGGTCAATCCCAAATCGCCCGACTACGGTCACATCCTGCAAACGCCCAAGATCGCTTGGCGCGGCTATGACTTCCTTGGCGAAATGGCCCGTGGGCTCAACGTACCCTGCGGCTACGACACCGACGTGAACGGTGCATGCCTGGGCGAGGTCATATACGGTGCGGGCAAGGGCCTCGACAACGTGATCTACATCACGGTGGGCACCGGCATTGGCGCGGGTGTGTACGTTGGCGGGCATCTGCTCCACGGCATGCTGCATCCCGAGGCCGGGCATATCGCGCTTGCGCGCGTGCCGGGCGATGAGGGCTTCGCGTGCAACTGCCCGAGTCATGAGAGCTGCTTCGAGGGCCTCGCCGCCGGTCCCGCCGTGGTCGCCCGGTACGGCGTGGAGCGGGCGTCCGACATGGCCGACGATGAAGGATTCCTCGAGCTCGAGAGCACGTACATCGCCCAAGGTATATGCACGTATATCTATACACTCTCGCCGCAGCGCATCGTGTTGGGCGGTGGCGTGCCCGATCACGCCCCCAAACTCATGGCCCGCGTGCGCGCCAAGGTACTCGAGCAAATCAACGGGTATCTGGCGACGCCCGAGCTCGCGGATATCGATACCTATATCGTGTCGCCCGCCTGCGACGGCAACCAGGGCGTGCTTGGTGCCATCGCCTTGGGCGCCAGGGCACTCGAGGGCTAACACGGGGTTTACCTGCTTCTAACACGAGCGCGGTGCCGTAAGGATATCGGATGGCGCCGCGCGGCCAGTTAGATGGCCGCGCGGCGCCCCCGTAAAACGCGCTTTTGTTGCACTAGCGCTCGAGTGCTGCCAGGTAGTCGTCCACGGCCGCCCCAAGGGCACCGAGAGTCCCTGGTTCCGGCGTCAGGACATCGCTGCTCCACTCTTCGGGCGTGAGGGAGATTCCCAGACTCGGCCCGCCGATGATTTGAACACCCGTGGCGCTGAACAGCCGTTCTAGATCCTTGCGCATGCCGGCGGTGGCGTTTCGTCCGCCAACGCCGCTGATGGCAGCGCGCTTGCCCTTGATGGCGGACGGGCTGGTGCGGTCATGCTCGTCGAGGGGGCGCGAGAGCCAGTCGAGGAGGTTCTTGAGCCCTCCCGGAATCTGGTAGTTGTATTCGGGCGAGAAGAACCACAGGCCGTCGGCGGCGAGTACGGCGTCGCGAACGCGTTGCACCGCCTCCGGGGCTGGCCACTCGATGTCCTGGTTCATGAGGGGCACATCGCCCCAATCGAGGAAAGTGACCTCGGCGCGATCGCCGATAATGCGTTCGATCTCACGTGCGAGTTGATGGTTAAACGACTGCTTGCGCAGCGAACCGACTATCATGAGGATACGGGGCATGCGAGCTCCTTTCGGATGGTGGGCGCCTTCGCGCGCCCGTATTCACATGGTTCCCGCAGGGCATCAATCAATACCTACCGAATAGGTATACATAAAACGTACGCGAGAGAAGAGTGCACTCATCATGGTGAGGGGCACCTCGCCATGTGTAGCCCCTTCGCGTGTGTGTATCCCGTTGCCCTAGGTTGTTCAGCCGTTCTCGGGACGTCGGAGTCACTTGCTGAGGCTCTCGAGATGCTTTGCCGTCGATTCTCTCAGCGTACGCAGTGGGGCGTGAGTACAATAGAGGTCGGATCGGGCGTGCGTGCCTTCGATCCGAATGTCGATTCGCAGGAGAGGATGTAGGCGATGGATTCGATCATCAAGCTCGTGCCCGATTTCAAGGGCAAGGTCTGGGGCGGACGCCGCATGGCGAGCGATTTTGGGTATGACATCCCGGATGGCCCCGTGGGCGAGTGCTGGGCCATCTCCGCGCATCCCAACGGCGATGACGTCATCGCCACGGGCGAGTCCGCCGGCAAGACCCTCTCCTGGCTGTGGGCCAACCACCGCGAGCTGTTCGGCAACTGCGAGGGCGACGTGTTTCCGCTGCTCGTGAAGATCATCGACGCCGCCGCCGACCTGTCCATCCAGGTGCATCCCGACGACGCGTACGCCGGCGAGCACGAGAATGGCAGCCTCGGCAAGAAGGAGTGCTGGTACGTCCTGTCCGCCGACGAAGGCGGCACCATCGTCGTCGGTCAGAACGCGCGTTCGCGCGAGGAGTTCGCCCAGATGGTCGAAGAGGGCCGCTGGGATGAGCTGCTCAACGTGATTCCGATCCACGCCGGCGACTTCTTCCAGATCGACCCCGGTTGCGTGCACGCCATCAAGGGCGGCACGGTGATCCTCGAGACGCAGCAGTCGAGCGACGTGACCTACCGCGTGTACGACTACGATCGCTCTGGCGACGACGGCAAACTGCGTCCTCTGCACCTCGAGCAGTCCCTCGACGTCATCGACTACGCCATGGATGCGCCCGAGTCCGGCGAGATCACCGCGCCCGAGGTCGACGGCGTAACGGTGCTCGTGTCCAACGACTGCTACACCGTAGAGCGCCTTCGCGTCGACGGTGAGCTGAAGTTCGCGACGCCCTTCCCCTTCACCTGCGTAAGCGTCATCGAGGGCGAAGGCTCGATCAATGGCGAGCCAGTCGTTAAGGGCAGTCACTTGCTGGCACTTTCCGCCTGCGATGAGCTGGTGCTCACGGGCGACATGACGATCATCACCTCGCACCTGTAACGTTTCATCACGCCGCGGCGCATCGTCGCCATTTCTGCCCGAAGCTCCCGGGTTTCCGAGGTCTTTCCTGTCTTCAATCGAATGCGGCTTTCGGCACGAGCCGGTGAGATATGCGAGCGGGGGCGGTCCTCAATTACGCGTCCCAATTGCGAGTCCTGGCTGTCCCCCAGCGCCTTGTTGTCCTATACTCACCTGTGTACCAACGGGGAGCTGGCGGAGGTCGGCTGAGAGGAAGCCCGTGGGAGCGGATGCGCTCGCCCGCCAATCGCGGGGTGCCGCGCGTCTATCGGCGATATGCAGCGTCGTCGCCTTTCCCGCACCGCTTCGACCCGCAACCTGATCCGGGTAATGCCGGCGTAGGGATTGAGCAGCCTTGCTCCGAGTGAACAGATGCGAGCGGGCCCCTACGGAGATGAGGGGCCCGCTTTTTGTGACCCCGGAAAGGAAGGCTCATGGAGGCAAGCGTCGCGATCCAGGTCCTGCCCCAGCGCGTGGGCGGCAACGACGAGGTGTGTCGCATCGTCGACGAGGCAATCGCCTACATTCAGACCAAGTTCCCCGACGCATATGTGGGACTTCGAGACCACCATCAGGGCGACTACGACCCTGTGCATGGAGGTCGTCGCGGGCGTGAACCGCATCTGCGTCGAGGCGGGCGCGCCCGAGGTCGCCACCTACGTCAAGATTTTCTTCGCACCCGAGGAGGGCGTCCTCACCACCGAGGAGAAGATCTCCAAGTACCACGAGAACGATGCGTAAGGACGCGGGCACATCGAGCACCAAGGCGTGCGGGGGTACCGACGTCCGCGATGGCTCCGCATCACCGGTGACACGAAGTGCGGATATGAACAAGGTTCATGTCGCTGATGGTGCGCATCTGGAATGCAAGGCGGGGTCCCGGGCGCGGTCTGCGGTGCTCACGAAGCTTGTGGCACCGTTGACCATCGTTGCGCTGCTTGGGCTGTGGCAGCTCGCATGCTCGACAGGCCTGGTGCCTCCGTTCATGCTGCCGAGTCCGGTGCGCGTGGTGCAGGCGCTCGTAGGTGACTGGCCCTTGCTCGCGGGTCACGCCGCGACCTCGCTTGCCGAGGCGGGCATGGGTTTGGCCGCCGGCGTCGCGCTCGGCTTTGTCGCCGCGCTTGCGATGGATCGCTTCGATCTGCTGTACCGCGCGTTCTACCCCATTGTGGTGCTCACCCAGACCATCCCGACCGTCGCCATCGCACCGCTGTTGGTACTGTGGTTTGGCTACGGGATGTTGCCCAAGGTGGTGCTCATCGTGGTTGCCACGTTCTTTCCCATCACGGTGGGATTGCTGGAGGGGTTGCGCTCCGTCGACCCGGACGAGATCGACCTCATGCGTGCCATGGGCGCCTCGCGCCTGCAGATCCTGCACCACGTCAAGCTGCCCGCCGCCCTGCCGCAGCTCTTTAGCGGCCTCAAGATCTCGGCGGCGTATGCCATCGTGGGCGCCGTGATTGCCGAGTGGCTCGGCGGTTTTTCGGGTCTGGGCGTGTACATGACGCGGGTGCGCAAGGCGTATTCGTTCGACAAGATGTTCGCGGTGATCTTTTTGATTTCCGGTCTGAGCTTGGTGCTCATGTGGGTGGTGGATGCGCTTCGCCGCGCGCTCATGCCCTGGGAGCGCCTGTCGCGTGAGCCGTAAGGGACCCGTCGCCGTGATGTGCCTGCCGTCGTGGACGAGAGGGGTAGGAATGTCGAAAATACCCCTCGTTTTGAAGCGATTTTTCGTCATTCCTGCCCATTTGCTGATCGACACCATATCGCAATGATTTTTTAGAAAGAGGTTTTCCATGTTTACAGATGAAAACAGCCTGATTGTTTCACGCAGGGCGGCGTTGGGCGCCGGTGCTGCGGCTCTAGGCACTGCCGGCGTTTTGGCGCTTGCGGGCTGCGGCGGTGGTAGCTCCCAAGGATCCGGTTCCTCGTCGGGAGAGGGCTCCGGCCTTCGCAAGGTGACCTTTGCCCTGGACTGGACGCCCAACACGAACCACACGGGCGTGTACGTTGCCGCGGAGCGCGGCTACTACAAAGAGGCGGGCCTCGAGGTCGAGATCGTGCAGGCCCCCGAGAACGGTGCCGATGCGCTCGTGGCCGCAGGCGACGCCGAGTTTGGTGTGAGCTTCCAGGACACCATGGCAGCCTACGTTTCCGGCGATGACAAGCTGCCGGTGACGGCCATCGCCGCGATCATCCAGCACAACACCTCGGGCATCATCAGCATGAAGGACAAGGGCATCACGAGCCCCGCCAAGATGGCGGGTCACACGTATGCCACGTGGGAGATGCCCATCGAGCAGGGCGTGATCGAGCGCTGCGTCGAGACGGACGGCGGAGATTTCAGCCAGGTCGAGATGATTCCCTCCACGGTGACCGACGAGGTCACCGCGCTTTCCACCGATCAGGTTGACTCGATTTGGATTTACTGGGCCTGGGCGGGCGAGAAGTGCAAGCTCGCGGGCCTCGATACCAACTACTTCGCCTTCGCCGACATCGACTCGGTATTCGATTACTACACGCCGGTGATCATTGCCAACGATGATGTCATCAAGCAGGATGCAGATATGGTGCAGGCCTTTGTCGATGCGACCCGCCGTGGGTACGAGGACTGCATCGCCGATCCCGAGGGTGCGGCGGAGATCCTGTTGAAGGCAGCTCCGGAGCTTGAGAAGGAGTTGGTCGTTGCGAGCCAGACGTACTTGGCCGAGCAGTATCAGGCCGATGCAGAGGCTTGGGGCGTGATCGACCAGGACCGCTGGGATGCGTTCTTCGAGTGGGTGGGCGACCAGGGCTTCGCCGATGCGATTGAGCCTGGTGCCGGCATGACAGACCAATTCTTGTCGTAGCGCGGTGGCATCGGCGGATGCTTGCATTTCGATAGGGCATGAGATCAAAGAGCGGCTTTTGGGGAAGGTTTACTGGTATTCGTTACCTGCGGTTTCTTCTGCAAACGATGCGGGCTACTCGAAAAACAGCGAAAAACTGGCCCCAAAAGCCGTGCTTTGCTCAGAGGGAGTGAATTTTAAAGTGGCGCACTTGGAAATACAGGGGGTGTCAAAGGGCTTCGACGGTGTCGATATCCTTGAGGATATCTCGATGACGGTCGAATCTGGGCAGATCGCCTGCCTACTCGGCCCTTCCGGGTGTGGCAAGACCACGCTGTTCAACGTGGTGGCAGGGCTTTCTTCTCCGCAATCGGGGCGGGTCTTGCTCGATGGCGAGGACATCACGGGGAACCCAGGGCACCTATCCTATATGCTGCAGAAAGACCTACTTCTGCAGCACAAGCGCATTATCGACAACGTTTCGCTGCCGTTGGTGCTGCGTGGTGTCCCCCGCGATGAGGCGCGTGTCCAGGTCGCGGGACTCTTTGAGACGTTTGGGCTTGAAGGTACGCAGATGCGCTGGCCCAGTGAGCTCTCGGGCGGGATGCGCCAGCGTGCCGCCCTGCTACGCGCCTACCAGTATTCACGCGATTTCATGCTGCTCGACGAGCCGTTCTCGGCACTTGACGCCTTCACGAAGGCGGACATGCACACGTGGTTCCTCGACGTCGCCGAGCGCATGGGCACGACTTCTCTTATCGTGACGCACGACATCGATGAGGCGATCATGCTGGCAGATCACATTTACGTGATGCGCGGAAACCCCCAGGCGGGAGTGCCCACCACCATCGTGGGGGAGGAGCTCATCGCTTGTCCCCGCTCCGCCCGCGCCGAATTCGCCGTGAGCGAGACGTTCCTCGTCCATAAGCGCCGGATTATGGGACTGCTCGGTCGATAGCCCCCTCCTTTCCTCTCTTTTGTTCACGCTTGGCACATGATGTTGAGGTTTTTCGTACTGTTTTTGCATACTTCTGAGTAGCGATCGATTATGTCCCAACGCGACCTGCGGTTTTATCGACTCAAATGAGGGTGTACGTGCCAATTCGCAAAAGTAATACGAAAAACCTCAACTTCTGGCGAGAAGTGGCATGTGGGTCCGTTGTGCCGCGCCCGTCAACGCCCGCGAGAAGTGATTGCGTGTTATTCCGATGCAACCTGCAGCACTGGTGTGAAGTGACGCATGAGCAGTTGAACGCCTCAAAAGAGTGAGGTATTTCAAAAATGTAACAGATGGCAAACTTTCTAGTGCCAATGTGCTTCCGTTGTGTTAGTTTACTAGGTGAACATTCCAATGGAGGTGCTTCGTCATGCAGAAGATTGGTCAGACTTTGCCGTTGTCGCTGGTACGAGCTGGTGAGACGGTCACTGTATGCCGGGTTCGCGGCAACGAGGACATGAAGCGCCACCTGCAGGAGATCGGCTTCGTCGATGGAGCCGAGGTGCATGTCGTCTCATCATCGGGGTCGAACATCATCGTCCTCGTTAAGGGGGCACGGTTTGGCATTGACGCCAAGGTTGCGCAGCACATCATGGCGGCCTAGCCGCGCGTGTGAGGCTTGCATCGTGCAACGGAGTCGGGCACACCGGTGCGTCTGTGCTCACCGGTACGCCCGAGACCTCTGTGCGTTCGATCGGTATGACGAGACCGCCTACGCCCGGGATGTTCAAGATCTGCAGAAAGGGGGAAGTATGAAAACGCTGGCAGAAGTAGAGGTGGGGGATAGTGCCACAGTGGTTAAGCTCCACGGCGACGGTGCCCTTCGCCGTCACCTTATGGACCTGGGGCTCATCAAGGGCACGCCGTTCAAGGTCGTGAAGGTCGCTCCGCTGGGCGATCCGGTGGAGATCACCGTGCGCGGCTACGAGCTGTCCATCCGCAAAGAGGAGGCCGCGATCGTCGAGGTCGTCTGATGCGCCGGATGCGCATTGTCATATCGGTAGAGTTAGCCATATCTAACAAGTGAGAGGGAAACGGGGACATTTCCAAAAGGTGCATTGAGTCGCAACCGATCAGCATCTCGTGAAATCGCTCCCGTCCTCACCTGGGCGAACTCAGCAACGAATACGTTTCAAAGCCAAGAGAGAAGAAGGATCGCATGGCGAATCCAACACTGCATATCGCGCTTGCCGGCAACCCCAACTGCGGCAAGACCACTCTGTTCAACCTCATCACCGGTGCCAACGGGTACGTGGGCAACTGGCCGGGTGTCACGGTTGAGAAGAAGGAAGCACCCCTGTCCCGCGACAAGGGTGTGATCATCACCGACCTCCCCGGCATCTACTCGCTGTCCCCGTATAGCCCTGAGGAGCGTGTGAGCCGCGATTACCTTATGAGCGGCGAGCCCGACGCGGTCATCCAGGTGATTGACGCGACGAACCTTGAACGAAACCTGTATCTCGCGCTCCAGGTCATCGAGACGGGGCTTCCCGTGGTCGTGGCCCTCAATATGGCTGACCTCGTGGAGAAGAGCGGTGACCGGATCGATGTCTCCGCCCTCGAGAAGAGCCTGGGTTGCCCGGTCGTCATGATCTCCGCACTCAAGAACAGGGGGGTGGACGAGCTCATCGCCGCCGCCCGCAAGGCCGTCACGGCGAGATGCGGGACGTCGGAGGCCACCGCATGCCGACATGCCTTCGACGCCGCGATCGAGGGCGTTCTCGAGCGGATTGAGGCGCAGATTCCCGCGTCGGTCGAGGTTGGCAAGCGCCGCTACTACGCGGTTAAGTTGTTCGAGCGCGACGCCGAGATTTTGGCGGAGCTCTCCCTGCCGCAGGCGTCCGTCAAGCGGATCGAGGAGCTTGTGGCCGCGTGCGAGCGCGACTGCGACGATGACGCCGAGTCCATCATCACCGGCGAGCGCTACGCCGTGATCGCGCATATCGTGGATGCGTGCCTGCACTGCGCGCCGGCGCGCATGAGCACCTCGGAGAAGATCGACCGCATCGTCACGAATCGCTGGCTCGGCCTGCCCATCTTCGCCCTGATTATGTTCGGCGTGTATTACCTGGCAATTTCCACGTTCGGCACTGCCATGACCGACTGGGTGAACGACAACCTCTTCGGCGATGGTTGGGAGCTGTTCGGTGCCGCTATGCCGAGCGTGCCCGCCCTGTTCGAGGGCTGGCTCGCATCCGCCGGGGCGTCCGACATGGTGATCTCCCTGGTCTGCGATGGCATCGTGGCCGGCGTGGGCGCCGTGCTCGGCTTCATCCCCCAGATGTTCGTCCTGTTCGTGCTCCTGTCCTTCCTTGAGGATTGCGGCTACATGGCCCGCGTCGCGTTCGTTATGGACCGCGTGTTCCGCCGTTTCGGCCTCTCGGGCAAGTCGTTCATCCCCATGCTCGTCTCCACGGGCTGCGGCGTGCCTGGCGTGCTGGCCACCAAGACGATCGAGAACGAGAAAGACCGCCGCATGACGGTCATGACCACTACGTTCATCCCGTGCGGCGCCAAGCTTCCCGTGATCGCCCTCGTTATGGGCGCGCTCATCGGTGACGCCGAGTCCACGTGGATCGCCCCGCTCTTCTATTTTCTGGGCGTCATCGCCGTCATCGTCTCGGGCATCATGCTCAAGAAGACGCGCCTCTTTGCCGGTCGCCCCACGCCCTTCGTCATGGAGCTGCCCAGCTACCACATGCCCAGCGCACGCAGCTGGGCGCTGCATGTGTGGGAGCGCGTGAGCGCCTACGTCAAGAAGGCCTTCACGATCATCTTCGCCTCCACCATCGTGGTGTGGTTCCTGTCCAACTTCGGCTTGTTCGACGGTGCCTTCGGCTACCTGCCCGCCATGGCGGGAATCCCCGAGGAGTTCACGGACTACTCACTGCTCGCCATGGTTGCGGGTGCGGTGAGCTGGATCTTCGCCCCGCTCGGCTTCGATACCTGGCAGGCCACGGCAATGTCCGTCACGGGTCTCGTTGCCAAGGAGAACGTCATGGCCACCGCCGCGTCGCTGCTGCACTTGGCCGACGCCACCGAGACCGATCCGAGCCTGTGGTCCGCGTTCGCGGCGCTCTTCCCCAGCGCGGGCGCCATTGCCGCGTTCGGCGCGTTTAACCTGCTGTGCGCTCCGTGCTTTGCCGCCATGGGCACCATCCGTGCCCAGATGGACTCCGCAAAGTGGACCGCCGTCGCACTCGGGTATGAGTGCGGCTTCGCCTGGGTGGTCGGCCTCATGATCAACCAGTTCTACCTGGCGGCGACCGGCGTGGTCGGCGTGTGGACCATCGTCGCCGTCGCATTCGCCGTGGCTATTGTGTTCCAGCTCGTGCGCCCCATGCCTTCATACGCATGGGATGAGGGCATAGGGTGCGCCTGCGCCACAAAGGCTTAGCCCCTTTTTGGCAGCCGGGTCGAATGTGCAGCTATCCACCGTGATGGTTGGGATGCAATCCGGCTGCCCGTGCGGGCTCGCGGCCCGTTTCGACGCGGTGCTCGACGGATATGCTTGCATGCTCAGGCATCCGCTTGCCGCAAATACGGCGTTTTTGTAACGAGTTTTTTGACAGCTCGAGTAGACCCCTGTTTTTGCCAACAAAACCCCAGTTGGCGAGTGCGCAAAATGGGCCTGTACGTAGGCGCCTTCGGATTTCGTACACGTCCGATTTCGGGCATGATGGGTTTGTCTTTAGAAAAAGGAGTTGTATGTCGGCTATCGACTTTGTGATTCTCGCGTTGGTCGCGGTGGCGTTCATCGCGGTCGTGCGTCGTATTCGCAAAAAGGGGACGTGCGCTGATTGCGCGAGCGCGGGATCGTGCAGCGGGTCATGCTCCAGCTGCTCTTCGTCTGGGAATGCCGCTTGTCCCGCCTGCGAGGGCGTGGACCGCGTGGCCGAGAAGCTCGCTCGCAACGTCGGCAAATCGTGAATCCGCGGCGTCCCGTGCTAAGCTGGGCGTGAACGCTCTGCCAGCCAGCGGGAAGGAATAACCGTGAATACGTTCGGTCGCGCCGACCAGTCCCTCAAGTACTTGCGTCTTCTTTCCCAGCAATTCCCCACGCAGCAGTCCGTCTTCACCGAGATCATCAACCTGCAGGCAATCCTCAATCTGCCCAAGGGCACCGAGCATTTCATGAGCGACCTGCACGGCGAGTACGAGGCGTTCCTGCACATCCTGAACAACTGCTCGGGCGTGGTACGGGAGCACGTCGACGACATCTTCGGCGACACGCTCGCCGAGGAGGAGAAGGCGGACCTCTGCACGCTCATTTACTACCCGCACGAGAAGCTCGAGCTTGCGCATCGCATGCACCTCGATTCGCCGAGCTGGTACAAGACCACCCTCGACCGCCTTCTGGTGGTGACGCGCTCGCTGTCCAGCCGATACACGCGATCCAAGGTGCGCAAGGCTATTCCCCACGATTACGCCTACATTATCGACGAGCTGCTGCACACGCACCCGGACGAGAACAACTACCGCGTTCGCTATCACGAGCGTATCATCGATTCGATCTTCGAGACCGATGCGGGTGAGGACTTTATCTGCTCGCTTTCCGACCTGATCAAGCGCCTGGTTATCGATCACCTGCATCTGGTGGGCGACATCTTTGACCGCGGCGGCGGGGCCTCGAAGATCATGGACCGGCTTTCGAGCTATCACTCCTTCGATATCCAATGGGGTAACCACGACCTGCTATGGATGGGTGCCGCAGCGGGCCAGCCCGCCTGCATCGTCACGGTGCTGAGGAATAACCTGCGCTATGGGAACTACGAGATTCTCGAGAACGATTACGGCATCTCCCTGCGCGAGCTCGTCGCGTTCGCGGAGCGTAGGTATCGTCCGGTTCCCGAGGGCGCGTCGGGATTGGCGGCGACGCTCACGCCACTCATGAAGGCCGTGAACGTGTTGCTTTTCAAGCTCGAAGGGCAGATCATCAGACGCCATGCCTGCTTTGACATGCACGATCGGTTGCTGTTAGAGCGGATTGATTTGGAAGCGGGTACGGTCCGGCTACCGGATGGTCGGGACTACGCGCTCGCGACGTGCGATTTCCCCACGCTCGATCCAGAGCGCCCCTATGAGCTACGTGAAGACGAGCAGCACATTGTAGACCGCCTGGTGGCGGAGTTTACCACCGCGGATCACCTGCATCGCCACGTCAACATCTTGTACAGCCACGGATCCATGTATCTGGCGCATAATCGCAACCTGCTCTTCCACGGGTGCGTTCCCATGAACGAGGATGGCACGTTTTCGAGCATGAACTGCCTGGGCACGTGGCGGAGCGGCCGGGACTACCTGGACTTCTGCGATGAGATTGCCCGTCGCGCTTGGCGTACGCACGACCAAGATGCCCTGGATTGGATGTGGTACCTGTGGATTGGCATGAAATCCCCTGCGAGCGGGCGCCTGGTCAAGACGTTCGAGCGCACGTATATCGATGACCCTTCCTGCTGGCAAGAACCCATGGATCCGTATTTTGAGCTGACGCGCGACGAGGGCGCCTGTGACGCCATCATGGCGGAGTTCGGCTTGATACCCGGAACGGGACACATCATAAATGGGCATACGCCCGTGCACACCTCCGAGGGCGAGCAGCCCATCCGCGCGCACGGACGCCTCTTGGTGATCGATGGAGGGTTTTGCAGCGCATACCATCCTAAAACGGGGATTGCGGGGTACACCCTGATCTCGAGCTCACGCGGGTGCCGCCTCAAGGCGCATCAGGCATTCGAGAGCGTTGAGGCGGTGCTCACACGTAACGCCGATATCGTGAGCGAGACCGATCGGTTCGATGTCGCCGAACGTCGTCGTATGGTGAGCGACACCGATACCGGCGTGCAAATTCGCGAACAGATCGCCGACCTGCGCGCCCTGCTTGAGGCGTATCGCACAGGTGTGTTGGAGGAACGCCTGTAGGTGACTTTCCCATCGGGATCGAAGCGGCTTTGTTGCACCAGGGTTTGGCTACCGGAGCAACTCCCAGGGTTCTTTGCCGAGGGCGAAGGCGAGTCGGTCGAGTGTCGAGAGCTTGAGGTTATCGCGTCCCTGTTCGATAAGGTCGAGCGTGACCCGGCTGATGCCGAGCTGCAAGCTGAAATCGACCTTTGACAGGCCGAGATCTTTGCGAATGGCGCAGATGTTCCTGCCCAGGGTATGTTGCGAGCTCTCATTCATGCTACGAGCATGCCCGCGCAAAAAAGCGAAACGTAAACTGCGCTTTACGTTTCGGCCTTTCGCATAGGGATTACAGAAGTGCGGCGAGGGGCGTCCCTTCCTGTCATTGCGCATCGAGTCGTCGCCGTTCATGGCGACGCGGGCTTTGCTGCATGCGGAGTTATCCACATGAGGGATACGCCGAGATGCTCCAACCTTACGGCGACCCGACAATAATCTGCCGTCTGTCCGCCTTCTTTCAACACTGACGGAATTGTAGGTATCTTCGAAAATGAATAGGGGGTACGTAAAGTGCGCCTACAGCGATATGAAATGCAGAAAGTATGCGCAAAGATAGAAATATAGCCACAATTCATGCAGAACGGGAGGTTGGCCTGGAATTGCGGAAAACCTGACACGCATCTGACGCAATGCCAAGCGATCAGACATATACCTGACGTTGTGCCATCGACGTTTCGTACCGTTGTAGACGAGCGGTATCGGAAAAAGGAGAGCGGATATGGCACAGGTAAAGACGTGCGATTTGGTCGAAACCGAGCAGAAGGCACCAGAGGGTGAGACGGGTGGAGCCCAAGAGGGGGTGTCAGTTCCAACGCTGAGGAGAGCCGTCCATCGTGCTCGCATCTTGAGGGACATTAAGCTGCGCACGAACGAGGTCAGTGCGACCATTGTGATAGCGCCCGACGGGTTTGGAAAGACGACCCTGCTTTGCCAGCGCGTGGCGGAGGTCCAACGGGACTCCAGTCGCGGCGTCGCACGCATGATCGATGCGGCGGGGATGGATGGCGAGGAGCTGTATGGGCTGCTGGGAGAGTTGGAGATGCATCTTGATGCCCGCATGCGCCCGCTGGTTGCAATCGACAACCTTCCAACGCTCCACGGCGCGGCACTCGAAGGAGTTGCGGGAAGGATGCGCTCGCTTCATCGGAGGGGCTTCGAATTCTTGCTGGCGTGCCTTCCCGGCAATCGCGCATTCGCGAACGGTATGGGCGATGCCTATAAAGTCACGCCTCAGGCCCTCGTGGTCCGTCCGCGCGAATACTCGGATTGGACGCGGATGCTCGGAATCTCCGGAGAGCTCGACGTGTACGATTTGACCCAGGGGATACCCGCGCTCGTCGCGATGCTCGGCATTGTCGACGGTCGGCAGCTGAGCTTGGAGGCGTTTTCTCGCGCAGCCGTTGCGTTGTACCGGGGCGCGCTCGAGGAGATGCGTCGCGGAAGGGATTCCCTGTACCGAACGGCTTGCCTGCTCGTATTGACGGGCGCGGGATCGCTCCGCGACTTCGAGCGCATCGGCATGCGTGTGCGCGTGCAGAGCTGGTCGCGCATCGCGCGCGAATACCCGTTGTTCGGAGTGGATGTTGAGCAGGGGACGTATCGCTGTCTGGTGCAGGGAAGCAAGGCAATGGGCGAGCTATGTTGTCAGATGACGCGCGCACGCCCACTTTTCGCGGTGCGTGCCATCAAGATCCTCATGGCGGCGGACAACGTCGACCGTGCCGTGCGCATCGCGGGCATGCTCGAACATACCGAGGATGCACTGGGGGTCCTGACGGAGCACCCGACTTCGTTTGCGTTGAGCGGCAATGTGGCGTTCGTGCGCGACATGATGGAGTCGATGGGGGATGTCTCCGCGGCGTCGACGCCAGTGGGAGGCGTGCTGGCGCTGTATCTCTCGGCATTGATGAGCGGGGAATTTCGTCTCGCCCGTGCATTGGGCAGTGAACTCAGGCGCAGGAGGAACGAGATCAAAGGGGAGGTTGCGCCGGAGTCATGGGCGCAAGCACGTGCCTTGTGCAACATGTGGCAGGATTGTAGGGGCATCGGCCTGCCCGAGATCGACGCCGCGTTCACGCAGGGGCATGCGACCGTCGCATCCCAAGATCTAGAGCTTCATGCCAGGATATATGCGGAGCTCATCGGTGGATCTGGGGACGTCACGCTCGAAAGTCACATACAGGGCTTTACTGAGCTGTCCGGCGAAGGAGTATCCATTCCTCGGGTGCTGCTTGCGTGCGATCGTGCACTCGTCGATGCGATGTGTGGGGATATGGGCGATGTCCGAGCGATGGATGCGAACATGCAAAGGATGGCGACGAGGCTTTTGGAGCGCAAGGTAGCGCCCATAGCCACGCATATTCGCATGGTTGCCGCGACGTGCAGATTATTCTCCGGTCTTCCCGTTGCCGATGAGCGCGCGTTCATCGTGCCGGCACGCTTTCCGTTCGCACCTCGGATCTTGCGACGCAATTGTTCTGCCTGGTGGGAGAGGGTTGGCAGGCCCTTGTTCTCGGGCAATGCTCCAACGCCCTGTTTCGCGCACATCAGGTGCTCAAATTGGCAACTGAGGACCAGCGTGTGGTGATGGCATGGGCTCGCATGCTCGAATGCTGTGCGCATCTCGCCGACACACCCCGTATGGCACTTGATGGCGAAGCGGACCTGCTTGATCTTGCAGAACCGGCGCAGACACCGGCCGAGGCTTGGACGGCTGCGTTGAGACTCGCTGCGGCCCATAGATCGTCGGAGCTCAGCGCATGGTGCTCGCTGAACAAGAAGATGCTGCTCACCAAGGGCTTCACCGCGTTCGCCCGTCAGGCGGTCGCCGTGCTGGGCGATAAGGTGGGGCTGATCACCCGGGTGCTCCCCGGCGATTATGCGATGGCCGCCGGAATGGATTCGGAGCCCGCGCCGCGGGAAGGCGAAGCGCCTTGGGAGGGCTCAGACGATGCGGATCTGCTGTTAGGCAGGTGAATGTGAGGCTCTTTGGAGGATTCCAAGTTGAGCGCGGTGGCCATGTGGCGACCGACGCAATCTGGCGACGCAGGAGGGCGTGCATCATTGCCGCCCGCCTCGTCTTGGCTGCGGGGGCCTTTGTGGGGCGCAAGGAGATCGGAGAGGAGGTGTGGCCCGACAAAGACTATCTTCATGCGCGTGAGACGCTGTACGCCGGCCTTTCGTCGTTGCGGTCGGCTTTTGGCCAAAGTGACGATGGCCCCCAATATGTGCTGACGCAAGGCGAGGGGGTTGCCATCAACACGGAGTATGTGGTTTCGGATACGATGCGTTTCGATGCTCTTGCCAGGGACATTCTTCTCGGCCGCGCGAGGACGACGGGCAGGCAGCTCATCGAGGCGTGTTTGCGGCTGGATGAGCTTTATACCGGCCCCTTGTACGTCCCGAACTTTGGAGATACCTCATTCTATGTGCGGCAGCGGCGCCTGTACCAAACCAAGTTCGTGGACTGCATGATGCGCGGCGCGCATGTGGCGCTGGAGCTGGATGATCTGCCCGTCGCGTCATGGCTTATCGATGCTGCTTTGCGCCAAGCCCCGCTGCGGGAGGACGTCATCCGTGCCGCGATGCACATATACGACAAGGGCGGGCGTCGTCGCGAGGTGGTCGAACTGTACAACAGCCACGTGCATGTGCTGGAACAGGAGCTGCACTCCCTGCCCGAGAGGGAAACGCAAATGGCGTACGAGGCGATAATTCACGGTGATAGAGAGGTGGAACTTCTGGCTTAGCGTCACCAGGGTCCACTGCAGAGCGAACTCGTGCAAAAAGGGGCGACCCGCTGGCCGCCCCTTGAGTTGATCGAGCAGGTAATCGAGTAATTAATCGAGTGTGATGTGCTCGATGTCCTTGCGGCTGCTGACGCGGTACAGGGCAAAGCGATGACCGATCACCTGGACGACTTCGGAGCCCGTGCGCTCGGCGAGTTGGTCGGCCGCCTCGCGGCAGGAGAGTAGGCTGCCATCTTGGACGGCGCACTTGATGAGCTCGTGCGCCTCGAGGGCCTCTTCGGCCTGCTTGGCGATCGCGTCGGTTACGTCGGCTTTACCGATGAGGACGACGGGGTTGAGGTGATGGGCGAGGGCGCGAAGCTGACGGACCTGCTTGCCGGTGAGTGCCATGTATCTACTCGCTTTCTGCGGGAGCGGTTTTTGCAGGTCAACGATACCGCACCCAGCCTCGTCCGACAAGCTGTTTGCATATGAAGACCACGTGGGTGAGCATTTAAAATACGATTTCGAGGCGAGCGAGAATACCCGACTACATGGTCCGCGTGTGCGGTTTTGATTTTGGCGCGCGGCAATCTCGTTGCTTCTTGTGTTTCCACTTGTTCCGGTGCGCGGGTGGGAAAGCGCGCGCGCTAAAATAGAGAGAACGCAAAACATGAACGTACGATCCGCAAAGGAGACCGCCATGTCCATTACGCCCCAGGAGATCGCCGAGACACGCGGTATGGTCTCAGAGCACAATTTGGACATTCGCACGATCACCATGGGCATATCGCTCATGGGCTGCGCCGACGAGAATCAGGATCGCATGTGCACCAAGGTGTACGACCACGTTACCCGCACGGCGGAGCATCTTGTCGAAACGGCAGAGAGCCTTGAGCGTGAGTACGGTATCCCCATCGTGAACAAGCGCGTTTCGGTGACCCCGGTCGCCCAGATCGCGTCGGCGTGCTCCGATGAAGATCTTGTGCCCCTCGCGTATGCCCTCGACCGCGCCGCCGAATCCCTTGGCATCGATTACCTCGGCGGTTATTCGGCGCTCGTCCACAAGGGCATTGGCAACGCCGACCGCCGTCTCATCAGCTGCATTCCGCGTGCGCTTGCTGAGACGAGCCGCGTGTGCTCCAGCGTGAACGTCGCCACCCTGCGCGCTGGCATCAACATGGATGCGGTGCTCATGGCGGCCCAGACGATCATCGATGCCGCCAAGCTCACCGCCGATCGCGAGTGCGTGGGCGCGTCCAAGTTCGTCTGCTTTGCCAATATGGTCGAGGACTCGCCCTTTATGGCGGGTGCCGTGCATGGTTCCGGCGAAGCTGACGCCGTCATCAACGTGGGCGTATCCGGCCCCGGCGTCATGGCAGCCGCCCTCGAGGAGCTGCCCGAGGACGCCGATATGATGCAGGTCGCGGAGCGCATCAAGCAGACCGCCTTTAAGATTACGCGCGCTGGCGAGCTCATGAGCCGCGAGGCCGCTCGCCGTCTGGGCGTCGACAAGGGCATCGTCGACCTCTCGCTTGCCCCACACCCGCCATCGGCGACTCCGTTGCCCGCATCCTCGAGATCATCGGTGTTGGCCAGTGCGGAGGCCCCGGCACCACGGCGGCACTCGCACTGCTCAACGACTGCGTTAAGAAAGGCGGCGTTATGGCGAGCTCCTCGGTGGGTGGCCTGTCTGGTGCCTTCATCCCCGTCTCCGAGGACGCCGGCATGATCGAGGCAGCGGAGGCTGGTGCGCTCTCCCTCGAGAAGCTCGAGGCCATGACTTGCGTGTGCTCTGTGGGCCTCGATATGATCGCCGTTCCTGGCGACACCGATGTCGAGACCATCGCGGGCATCATCGCTGACGAGATGGCCATCGGCGTCATCAACAACAAGACCACCGCCGTCCGCATCATCCCCGCTATCGGAAAGGGCGTCGGCGAGTCGGTCGATTACGGCGGCCTGTTCGGTCGGGCTCCCATCATGCCGGTCAACAGCCATGCCGGCACGGTGTTCGCCCATCGCGGCGGCCGTTTCCCGGCACCCATGAATTCGCTCAAGAACTAGCGAAGCGTCGAGGTAATCTCGGTTGATGCGCAGGTGAAGTCTAGCGCGGACGGGGTCTTAGGACCGGCCCGTCCGCGCTTTTGTCCGCTTAGGTCGATTGCGGCGTTGATTCGACAAAGATGTTGAGGTTTTTCGTATTCATTTCGGGTTTTGTCGAGTAGCAGCCCCAAATCCCCAACATGTACCTGCGTGTTTGTTGGGAAAAACCGAGCTCTACTTGGCAAAACCGGAAAACGATACGAAAAACCTCAACTTCCAAGCTGGATGGCGTTAACCGAAGACTTTTGCGGCGATGCGTGCGGACTCCGCGGCGTCTTTGGCATAGAAATCGGCGCCGATCTGCTCTGCATATTCGGGCGTGAGCACGGCTCCGCCCACCATGACGAGCGTTCCTGGGGCCTCGCGGTGCAACAGGTCGATGGTTTTCGCCATATTGGGGACGGTCGTGGTCATCAGTGCGGACAGGCCCACGAGCTTAATGTCGTGTTCGCGCACCGCATCGAGCACGGCCTGCGGCTTTACGTCGCGTCCGAGGTCGATCACCGTGTATCCGTAGTTGTCGAGCAGCATTTTGACGATGTTCTTGCCGATGTCATGGATATCGCCCTCAACGGTGGCCACGCAGATCGTTCCCTTGTCGAGCTCCTTACTGGCGGGCATCTGCTCCCGTATGACGTCAAAGCCCGCACGCGCCGCTTCCGCCGAGGCCATGAGCTGCGGCAAGAACAGCTCTCCTCGATCGAAGCGCGTCCCAACTTCGTCAAGGGCGGGGATAAGGTGAGCATCGATGAGGTCGAGCGGGGAGAGAGTGTTCAGCAGTTCGCGTGTGAGCTCGGCCGTCTCGCGTTTGCGTCCGGTGAGCACGAAATGGCCGATTGACCGCTCGGAGTTCGGGGAAGGCGCGCTCGGCGCATTCCCATCGACGCGTGTGGAGGCGGTAGCGTCCGGCAAACGGATGGCCTTGTCGTCGGACTTCGCGTATGGATCGCGCCATCCCGCGTAGCGCTCGATGTAATCGCGTGCGCCGGCATCCTCGCCATTGAGGACGCGGAAGGTGCGCACGGCGTCCATGTAGCGATCCGAGCCGGGGTTGAGGATCGGGGTGTCCAGTCCGGCTCCGAGGGCGGCGGCGAGGAACGCGCCGTTGAGCAGGGGCCGCTGCGGCAGTCCAAAGCTGACGTTCGACACGCCGAGCGTGCACTTGACCCCCAGGCGTTCCTTGACCATCGAGATGGCACGGAGCGTCTCGAGCGCTTGACGCTGATCGGTCGAGACGGTCATGGCGAGGCAGTCGATGAGGAGGCGCGAGCGCGGGATGCCGTGTCGCTCGGCTTCCCCCACGATGCGCGCGGCGATTTCGAACCGCTGCTCGGCGGTGGTGGGGATGCCCGCCTCGTCAAGCGTAAGACCGATGACGTTGGCTCCGTATCGCGCGGCGATGGGCAAAATCTCGTCCAGGACCTCTTGCTTGCCGTTGACGGAATTGATGATCGGCTTGCCGGGGTACCGCCGGACGGCGGCCTCGAGCGCGGCGGGGACGGTGGAGTCGAACTGGAGCGGCAGTGTGACGGCCCCCGAGAGGCGTTCACCGGCGACTTGTAAGGCATCGACCTCGTCGATATCGGGGAGTCCCACGTTGACGTCGAGGATATCGGCCCCCTGCTCCTGCTGCGCGATGCCCTCGCTTACGAGATAGTCGAAATCTCGAGTGCGGAGCGCCTCCTTGAGCCGCTTCTTGCCCGTGGGATTGATACGTTCGCCGATGACGGCGATGGCTCGGCTTTCGGTGGGAAGCGAGATGAGTGCTTGGGCGCTCGTGACGGTGAACGCCTGGGGCACCTCTCGCTTGCGCGGGGTGCGCCCCCGCAGCACATCGGCGATGAGGGCGATGTGACGGGGATCGGTGCCACAGCATCCTCCGAGAATACCAACGCCGTCGTCCACCATGCCACGAACTGCCGCGGCGTACTCCTCGGGCCCGATGTCAAAGACGGTGCAGTCGTGTTCGACATGGGGAAGACCCGCATTCGCCTGGACAATCAGCGGCTTTTCCGTGACGGCGAGCATGCGCTGGGCAAGTGCGCGCAGCTCGTGCGGCCCTTGGGAGCAGTTGATGCCCAGCGCGTCGACCCCAAGGGCATCGAGGGTGACGGCGGCGACTTCTGGGGAGGTGCCCAGGAACGTACGGCCATCTGCCTCAAAGGTCATCGTCACGAAGATGGGAAGCCCGGTGTTTTCGCGGCAGGCAAGGATGGCGGCCTTGACCTCGAGTACGTCGGTCATCGTCTCGATGATGAAGAGGTCGGCGCCGGCGTCCGAAGCAGCTCGAGCCTGCTCGGCGAATGCGTCGTATGCCTCATCGAAGCTGAGCGTGCCCAAAGGGCGCAAGAGCGCGCCGAGCGGACCGATATCGGCGGCGACCAGGTGAGCGCCGGCAGCACGAGCGCACGAAACGGCGGCAGCGTAGACCTCGTCGACCGTGGCACGGCCATCGAGCTTCAATCGGTTCGCCCCAAAGGTGTTGGTGGTGATGACATCGCTGCCTGCCTCGACGTACGCGCGATGGATGGCCTCGATGTGCTCGGGGTTCGTGAGGCAGAGCAGTTCGGGAAGTTCTCCGGCAGCTAGTCCGGCGGCTTGGAGCATGGTTCCCATGCCGCCGTCGAATAGCAGGTGACAGTCTCCGCTGATGGCTTTGTGCAGCAAGGTGTCCATGAGTCTCCTTGTCGTTGGATGGTCTTTCATCCTAACAGGTGGTGCCGCGTTTGCGCATGGAGCAGGAGGCGCGCATGCGGCAGATGGCGCATCGCGCCGGCGCATCGGCGGCACGGGGCGGCCCCTCAAAAACGCCGATCATGGCGCTTACGGATTTACTGGGCACCATGAGGTTGGTGGGTGTGACGGTGAGCCCGATGCGTCGGGTGGCGTCAAGGGATGCGAGGAGCCGCCCCTGCGCCTCGAGCGGGCAATCGCCATATCCGCACGAGAAGCGCCAGTTGCATGAAAGGCCGGCGGCGGATGCCGCGTCCTGCACCATGGAGTCGAGATGTCCGACGGCGGACTCGATGAGCGCGGAGGACGCTGCATCGTAGATTGCGGCATCCAACGGGCTTTGTGCGCCGAGCGCGCGCAGGCGCCTCTCGTTGTCCATGCCGAGCGTGCATGCGAGCACCGTGCACCAGCGTGCGTCCTTGAGGTGGCGGTAGATGTCACGCCCCCTGAGGGTTACGACCGTTCCCGTGAGGCGAATACACGCCCTCCCCTCGTCGTCAAGGGTGGAGGCGTCTACGGGAAACGTCGCGAAGACGCCTCGCGCCCGTCCATGGGCTTCGACGTCGCGTGCGACCCGCTCGATCCTGCACGCCAGGTCGTCTTCGATGTTCTGTCCCGTATGCCCCAGATATCGCAGCATTTCATTGCGGTCAATCGCGAGGGGATCCTCCGTGCCTCCAAGCGTGACGACGCGCGGCCCCGCAAGCGCGCCGGGGAGCTCGCGCATGTTCGACGACGTGGCCTCGGTTTGCGTATCCACGGCTAGCGGGTCTCTTGACGAAGGGCACTCATAGCGGCACGGGCGACGCTCGGTCGGTTCATGGTGTAGATGTGCAGGCCGTCCACGCCGTGGTCGGCGAGGTCCTCAAGCTGGCGGCACGCATATTCGATGCCGGCGGCACGCAGGCTGTCCGGATCGTCTTCAAAACGCGCGAGCAGTTTGATAACGGGAGAGGGAAGCGAGGCGCCGCACATGAACACCATGCGGCTGATCTGCTGCTTTCCCATGAAGGGCATGATTCCGGCGGTGATGGGGACGGTGATGCCCGCGGAGTCCGCAAGCTCGCGGAAGCGATAGAAGTAATCGTTGTCGAAAAAGAGCTGCGTCACGAAGAAGCTCGCTCCCGCATCCTGCTTTTGCTTGAGATGGCGCATGGAGCGCGCGAGGTCGTCGCATTCCAGGTGGCCTTCCGGATACGCCGCCGCGCCGACGCAAAAGCCCCGCCTCGACGAGCGGCGGGATGATGTCCTTCGCATAGCGGAAATCGGCGCAGCCCGGGCCGGTCGGGGCTCCTTCGGGGACATCCCCGCGCAGCGCGAGCACGTTTTCCACACCCGCCGCGCGCATCTCGTCGATCTTCGCGGCGAGGTCCGCGCGCTTGAGCGAGATGCAGGTGAGGTGGGCGACCGAGGGGATAGCGAGTTCCGTATCGATCATCTGGGAGATCTGCGTGGTGGCGGCGTTGTTGCCCGATCCTCCAGCCGAATAGGTGACGCTGATGAAGTCGGGCCCCAGGGGCGCGAAGGAGGCGGCGACTTCTCGAGCTCGCTCGAGCGTGAGCTCGCCTTTGGGCGGAAACATCTCGAACGAGACGGGGAGCCTGCGGAGCCGCTGCGCCGTTTCGAAGATATCGGATATATACATGGTGAGCCTTCCCCTTGCAATGATGGCGATTCACTATAGCGCAGCGGAGCGCTGGTGGGCGGGAGGGCATCCACGATATATATTGGTTACGAAGGATGCCGCGCGCAGCCAGCTTTGATTGCCGCTGTGCTCACCATAATCTAACTGGTATTTTGTGTGTAATGCCAATCTTGCCCCGCATAACCGTTCACCGTTCGATGGCGCACGCTGGCGGCTCCGCCGGGAAGCGGACGGTATAAAACTGACATGCTGTACCTCATATATGGCGAAGCTATGCGTCGACATCGGGTCGACGATAGAAGGAGGTTGCATGAGTACATTGCACACCCAAAGCCGCCCCGGGAAGGGAGCGCACCGTACGCGTGCGAAGCGCGTGCTGTGCGCGGCGCTGGTGGGCGCTTTGGCGCTTGGTGCTCCTGCGGTGTCGGCGGTCGCGGCGGGGCTGGGTCCCTCGCTGCGTTCGCAGTCGACGACGCAGATGAGTTCCAAGCCCGAGGTCGTCTACATCAACAGCGTGACCGATCCGGATCAGCGCGTGCAGGGGTTCAACGAGAACTGGAAGTTCAAGTTGGGCGAGGTCTCGGGTGCAAACACCGAGGCGTTCGACGATTCCTCGTGGGATGTCGTCGACCTGCCGCATGATTACAGCATCGACCAGGATTACACCAAGACCGGCGAGGCGGAGAGCGCCTACAAGCCGGGCGGTATCGGCTGGTACCGCAAATCCTTCGAGGTGGGCAACGACCTTGCCGGCAAGCAGGTCCGCATCGACTTCGACGGCGTCTACATGGACGCGACCGTTTACATCAACGGCCAGGAGCTGGGCAGCCATCCGTACGGTTACACGCCCTTCTCCTTCGATCTCACGCCCTATCTCAAGGTGGGCGAGCAGAATGTCATCGCCGTTCGCGTGAACAACCAGATCCCGTCGTCCCGCTGGTACTCCGGTTCCGGTATGGGCCGCGACGTCGACCTGGTCGTGACCGACCCCGTCCACGTTGCCAAGGACGGCGTTCAGGTGACCACCCCGCAGCTGGAGTCCCAGAAGGGCGGCAACGTCACCACGCATCTGAAGACCTCCGTTGCCAACGCGGGCAAGTCCGAGGCCGCGGTGACCCTCGTCCAGACCGTGTTCAAGCGCGGTGAGAGCGTCGAGCAGGCCATCGGCACCCAGACCACGCAGGTCACGGTTGCCGCTGGCGAGACGAAGGCCGTCGAGGCCGACCTCACAGCGACCAAGCCCGAGCTGTGGAGCACGGATAGCCCGGTGCTCTACACCGTGCGCACGCAGGTAAAGATGGGCGACAAGGTCATCGACACCTACGATACCGATTTCGGCTACCGCTTCTTCAAGTTCGACGCCGCCAAGGGCTTCTCGCTCAACGGCGAGTCCATGAAGATCAAGGGCGTGTGCATGCATCACGACCAGGGCGCCCTGGGCTCCGTCTCGACGCGCGATGCGCTCGAGCGCCAGGTGAAGCTCCTGAAGGAGATGGGCTGCAACTCCATCCGCACATCGCACAACACGCCGGCCCGCGAGTTGGTCGAGATCTGCAACGAGCAGGGCATGCTGCTCGACCTCGAGTTCTTCGATGGCTGGACGTCGCAGAAGAACGGCAACTCCAAGGACTACGCTCGCTTCTTCAACAAGGCCATGGGTGAGTCCGAGCTCATCGGCGCCTCCGCGGACAAGACCTGGGCGCAGTTCGATCTCGAGCAGAGCATCGCGCGCGACTACAACGCGCCCGCGATCATCATGTGGTCCATCGGTAACGAGATGACCGAGGGTACCGGTGGCATCTCCAACTTCAACCAGGTGCAGCAGAACCTGATCGATTGGGTCAAGGCCGTCGATACCACGCGCCCCGTCACCACGGGCGACAACCAGTACAAGAACAATGGCAGCACCACGCTGAACCCGCAGGGCATCGCGAACGCCAAGGGCATCGTCGGCCTCAACTACGCCGACGGCAACGTGTATGACAAGGCTCATCGCGAGCATAGCGATTGGATCTTGATCGGTTCCGAGACCGCTTCCGCCATCAACAGCCGCGGCATCTACAACACGCATGGTCAGGATGGCAGCGCCCAGCAGCTCACCGCTTACGATTACAGCGCGGTCGGCTGGGGCCACGTGCCTCGAAGGCTTGGTACGATGTGCTCACCCGCGACTTCATGTCCGGCGAGTACGTGTGGACCGGCTTCGATTACCTGGGCGAGCCCACGCCGTGGAACGGTACGGACTCCGGTGCCAAGGGCACCTGGCCGTCTCCGAAGAACTCCTACTTCGGCATCATCGATACCGCCGGCCTTCCCAAGGACTCCTACTATCTGTATCAGAGCCTGTGGAACGAGGACGTCAACACCCTGCACATGCTGCCCGCATGGAACAGTGATGTGGTGAAGAAGGACGGCCAGAACAAGGTCGATGTCGCGGTGTACACCGATGCAGCAGCCGTCGAGCTGTTCTTCACGCCGAAGGGTTCCACCGAGCGCCAGTCGCTGGGTAAGAAGGCCTTCACGACCAAGACCACCGAGGGCGGCGTTTCCTATCAGATCTACGAGGGCGATGGCGCCTACACCGGTAACGATATCCATCGCAACCTGTACCTCACCTGGAAGGTCCCCTATGCCGACGGCACCATCACCGCCGAGGCATACAACGCCAAGGGCGAGAAGATCGACACCTCGACGTGGCAGGGTCGCCAGAGCGTGACCACCACCGGCAAGGCCGCGAAGCTCAAGGCCGAGGTCAATCGCGAGGGCATGACCGCGAACGGTACCGACCTCGCATACGTTACCGTGAGCGTGACCGATGTCGAGGGCAACGTCATTCCCAACGCGACCAACAACGTGACGTTCAAGGTGACCGGCTCGGGTAGCCTCGCCGGCATCGACAACGGCAGCTCGCCCGACCATCAGTCTTATCGCGATGACAACCGCGATGCGTTCTCCGGCCAGCTGGTGGGTATCGTGCGCGCGGGCGAGAAGGCTGGCGATGCCACCGTTACGGTGAGCGCCGATGGCCTCGAGTCCACCACCATCACGATCCCCGTCGCCGCCTCCTCGGATGCTCCCGAGGCGAAGACGGCCGACAGCCTGTACTTCGCGCGCTACCACTACGTGAAGACGGGCTCCGCGCTCGAGCTTCCCGCCACCGTTCAGGTGCGCTATAGCGACGGCGCGTCTGAGAACAAGGCTGTTAACTGGGATAACGTTCCTGCTGATAAGCTGGCGACCCCCGGCAGCTTCACCGTAAGCGGTACGGTCGCCGATACGCCCGTTCGCGCTACCGCCGTGGTCACGGTCGTCGACGATATCGCTGCGCTGCTCAACTACTCCACCACCGTGAGCAAGGGCGCCGAGCCCGTGCTGCCCGATAGCCTCCCGGCCGTTATGGCGGACGGCACCGTGCTCAACGCCAATTTCCCGGTGACGTGGAGCGCTGCCGAGGACGGCGCGTACGACAAGGCGGGCACCGTGATGCTTACCGGCACGTCCAACGTGTTCGGCAAAGATGTCACCGTTACCGCTTCGATCCGCGTCCAGGAGGAGACCATCACCATCGGCGGCAACATCGCCAAGGATGCGATGAAGATTACGCAGAGCGTGCCCGAGGGCAAGCAGAGCGATACGCTGATGGCGATCGTAGACGGCAAGACCGAGCCCGGTGCGAATACCGGCGGCGGTGCAAATCCCACGCTGTGGTCCAACTATGATTATTCTCAGGATGGCAACAAGACCGCGCAGGTTACCTTCGAATATGCAACTCAGCAGCGTTTCGGCCAGTTCAAGGCGACCTTTGCCAAGGACAGCTGGTCCGCTCGCTTCCCCGATGACAACGCGACGAAGTTCGAGGTGTCTGAGAACGGTAAGGATTGGACGCCGCTGACCGTTACCGAGACGCGCGCGGATGCCCAGGGCAATGCTCGCCTCTACACTTATGACTTCGCTCCCGTCACGGCGACCTTCGTCCGCATGACGGTGACGAACGCCGACGTGCAGACCGGCACTACTGCAAAGCCCTGCACCGCGATCACCGAGGTCGAGCTGAATACCGCTCAGGGTAGCTTCGTGACGAACGCGACCGCGAAGCTCGCCTCGCTCAAGGTGAACGGCACCGCCGTGCCGGACTCCGCCCTGAAGCAGGGTAGCTATAACACGCCCGCCGAGACCGCTAAGGTCGAGCCGGTCGCCGCCGATAACGCCGCCGTGACCGTGCTCCCCGCGCACGACGACAAGGTCCTGATCATCATCGAGTCCGAGGACCACAAGACCCGCAGTACCTTCACCGTCAACCTCGGTGCCCCCGAGACGATGGATCCCGCCGACGATTCGCGCGACTATCCGGTCGACAAGATCGTCAATACGGAGACCGGCAGCGTGCATGAGCCCGCTTCGGGCAACGAGGGTCCGCTGTCCTTTGCCTTCGATAAGAACAACGAAACCTACTATCACTCCCACTGGACCGCGACCACGCTCGACAACCTGTGGGTAACCATGGAGCTCGAGGAGCCCACCGCCATCGACGGTCTGCGCTATCTGCCGCGTCCTGCCAGCAGCGGTAGCCACAACGGCACCTTGTTCGGCGCCAAGCTCCAGTACAGCGAGGACGGCAAGACCTGGAAGGACGCCGGAACCGCAACCTGGCTTTCTCCCGAGGATGCCGACTACACGCGCGATTGGAAGCTGCTCCAGCTCGCCAAGCCCGTGACGGCCAAGTACTTCCGCCTGCAGGCTACGGCCACCTATGCCGACGGCGGCCGTAACAATGCGTTCCTGAGCGCCGCCGAGCTGCGCTTGACGAAGGCGAAGAGCACGACGACCGACATCGCCAGCGATGCCGTCTCCATCGAGGTTCCCGCTTCCGTTACCGTCGACCGTGTCGACGCCGAGCATCCCGTGGATGCCTCCGTGGTATCCGTCGTGGTCAAGCATGGCGAGAAGACCTTGGAGAACGGCGTGGATTACACGCTCGAGTTCGCCGACAACACCGCTGCCGGCACCGGCAAGGTGACCGTCAAGGGTATGGGCAAGTACGCCGGTTCTGTCGAGCGCACCTTCGAGATCAAGGTTGCCGAGCCCGTGCTCGAGGGCATCGCCATCAAATCGGCTCCCTCGAAGACCACGTACAAGGTCGGCGAGAAGCTCGATCCCGCAGGCTTGGTGCTGATGCTGAGCTACTCCAACGGAGACGCCGTCGATGTTGAGTACGGCGCCGATACTGCTGCGGCGTTCGCGTTCACGCCGGGTCTGGACGAGGCTTTCGCCGAGGAAGCCGCCGCGCTCGAGGTAACCGTTGCCTACGAGGGCAAGACGGCCGTGTTCGACGTTCGCGTCGAGAAGGCCGCCGAGCCCGA
>ENA-OPZD01000022-OPZD01000022.1-human-gut-metagenome-genome-assembly--contig:-NODE-22-length-93517-cov-5.729093_pt1 | contig 93517 bp, 89 predicted proteins | sample MGYA00242479_ERZ504495 | MGnify/ENA primary metagenome ERZ504495 (study PRJEB26092, sample SAMD00036286) | human gut metagenome | host: Homo sapiens | study: EMG produced TPA metagenomics assembly of... | reverse complement strand
AACGCGACATCGAGGCCGACCGTAGGGCGTGGGAAGATGAGCAGGTCCCGTACGACGACGCGACGATAGCCTCGTATGCCGATGAGGATGAGCTGCCGCCGTTCGACGTCCCTGCGCAGCCCGCGGTACCCCCGCAGCCCGCAGTCTCCGCGACATCTGGGCGGCCCGCCGCAGCTCAGAAGCCCGCGGCTACCGCTCCCGCCGCCGGCGACGCCGCCTCTGCACCCGCTGCCGATGCCGTCGACGCGAAAGAGGTGCTCCAGAACATCTGGGGCAACGTCGTCTTCAAGTAGTTCGGTCGCCAGGGTCGTCCTGCAGCTAAGGTACTCATGCTGCGAGGGTGGATTCGTCGAAAAATCTCCTGCTTTCATTAGGAAAAATCGACGAAGTTGCCCTCGAGAGCGCAGCCGTGGTCGAGACCGAGACTGGGGTAGAGGCCGAGACCGCAGCTGTGGCCGCAGGCGTGATCGCGGCAGAGACCGTGACCGCGTTTGTGGCCGCGCCTACGGCCGCCTCCCGCGGCGGCTGCGGTCCCCCGTGGTACCATGCCCTTGGACTATTCGCCTGCGGGAATCGCAGGAGGCTTGAGTAAGGAGAACCCATGGCCGGAATCAACATGCAGCAGCTCATGAAGCAGGCCCAGCAGATGCAGAAGAAGCTCGCCGAGGCCCAGGAGAGCATGAACGAGGTCACCGTTGACGCCAGTGCCGGCGGCGGCATGGTCAAGGTGACCGTGGACGGCAACATGCAGCTTCAGTCCGTCACCATCGACCCCGACGCGCTCGATCCCGAGGACGTTGACATGCTCCAGGACATGATCGTGGCGGCCGTGAACGAGGCCTACCGCGGCGTGGCCGAGATCGCCAACAAGCGTATGAGCGCCGCCACCGGCGGCATGGGCACAGGCATGCCCGGCATGCCTTTTTAGCATCTGTTGAACTTGAGGCAGAGTGTGCATTTTGGAGTCCGTCCCCAAAATGCACACGGCCCTCTTTGTGCAAATTGGAGTCCGTCCCCAAGATGCGCGCTCCGGACGCACGCCGCTGTGGAACGATTTTGGATTGAAGCATGAGTGCCGATCGTAGCCTTCAAATACTCCTCGACGAGCTGGGACGCTGCCGGGTATTGGCCCCAAAAGTGCCCAGCGCATCGCCTACCATCTGCTCGAAGCCGACGTCGAGGAGGCGCGCCGCCTGGCCGATGCCATCCTCATGGTCAAGAACGAAGTGCATTTTTGCAGTCGGTGCTTCAATTACGCTACCGACGACGAGTGCGCCATCTGCGAGGACATGTCCCGTGAGCGCGACCGGATCTGCGTGGTGGGCGAGCCCCGCGACGTGACCGCCATCGAGCGGACGGGAAGCTACCGCGGCCTCTACCACGTGCTCGGCGGCGTGATTAGCCCCATGGACAAGATCGGCCCCGAGCAGCTGCATGTGCGCGAGCTCCTCGCTCGCCTGGGGAGTGAGGACATCGAAGAGGTCATCATCGCCACGAACCCCAACATCGAGGGCGAGACCACAGCGAGCTACCTCGCGCGCACCATCAAGCCACTGGGGATCACCGTCACGCGCCTGGCCAGCGGCTTGCCCGTGGGCGGCGACCTCGAGTACGCTGACGAGCTCACCTTGGGCCGCGCTATCGAGGCCCGCCGGGCGTTGTAGAAGTGGGCTAATCGTTGTCGCGTGCAGGGAGTCGGGCATTGGGAGGCACAAAATGTCCGGATGCGCACGCCGCACACGCCAAGACGACTTTCTGGAAGTCCAATCTGCGGGCATCCATCCAAAAACCCGCTATACGTGCGCCCCGCGCTTTGGCGTGGATACGGTGTCGATCTGCGGTGCCGGGCGGCTTTGCGGCGCTTCGATGTTCCAAGTACGTTCAATTTTTGGCTTACCCTGAGTACGGAATGAATGCGGCCTATCAAAAGCGCAGGTAGAGGTGTCGCCTTAAACGGGCCGAGTTCCGGTGACAGCCAAATTGAACGTACTTAGCAGCAAGCGATACGAAAGTCCTCGAGATTTCACGTGCAGGGTCTGCTTGACGGGTGCAGTTTTTCGTGCAGGCACCTGGCCATGCCCGCCCCGATCGATGCTTGGCGCGGCCATGCTAAAAGGGCGTATTCCAGCTGGTGAATAGGCGGTATCGCAGGTTGGTTTCCATCTGGTGCATGCGGGCATCCAGAACCGGGGGCTTGGTGCCCAGCAAATGGGCAATATGGGCGCAGACGGCGTGGTACTTCTCTGGATTGAAAAGCTGGTCATAGGTAAGGGGCAGGACTTCGATCCCCATGGTTTGCAATGCGGCCATTCTGTCCGAATCCGAGATGAAGGACTCGTATCGGTCATGGACCAGACCACTTTGACACTCAATATCCAGCGGACGCCCCGAGGTGGTGTTTTCGAAAAAGAGGTCTCCGTAACAGCAGCGGACTCGTCCCGAGAGGAGACGTGCGTCGCTAGTGAGCTTAATTTCCTTGTTGTTCTCGAGCCCCTTGAACCCTTGGCCTCCGAGTTTTGGCGGCAGCGAAAGTAACATAGTGGCTTGCACCTCAAAGGGAGACGCGCATATTCCGGTGACCAGCTTGGCGCAGCGAGCGAAGCGCGCTCCGCAACGATACGTGCGCACTTCGTTGGCAAAGGAGGAGAGCTCCTCGATTGCAACAAGAGGCCTGCGGCTCCAGAGTCCGCTTGGCCTGCCGTCGGCTTTCTTAACGGGCCGCCATTCTTCGAAGAAACGTGCGCCCGCCGAGCGTGCCGTTTCGAGTGCGGCGCACAACTCCTCGGTGGGTGCGAAAAGCGAAAACGTACCGCACAGCTCATACATTGCCATGAGGAGACGCACATCGGAAACATGCGGAATGCGGGCGAGTGTCAGAAGGGTCATGAGGGGCGAGGTGACTTGGAGGTCAGAGCCGTAGTTCTCGATTGCCCCAAAGGGGAGATCGCCAAGCCAGAGCTGGTCTTTGAGGTTCTTTGCGCCGGAACAGGCGGATCGTGTTTGACGCAGGCAGTAGAGCGGTGGCTGGATTAAAGTCCGGAACAAGGATTCTTTGAGGACGGTGCGCCAGCATGCAGGTGCGCCAATGAAGGGGACGCTGGGCAGCAGGGCGCGGTATTGCGGCGGAATGCGATGCAGCGCAAAGGCGGTTGGCCCGCTCAATATCTGGTCCATCAGTCGGTTCCCTCCCAGCTTGCATTCAAGTACGTTCAATAATGTGGTTGGATTGGATATACCCAGAATGAATGAGCTCTCTATCTGGGGGTTTTGACAAATTATCTGCTTCTGTTCTCGAGGCATTGGCCAAATTGAACGTACTTAGGTGAATCACCGGAATTAGTCGTCGGCATTAATCGCCGAAAGATGCGCGAGTGCGAGCCCAGACAGATCAGGGGAGCGCGCTGTCCGGAGCGGCGGCAGTGCTTGGGGATGATTGTGGGGCGTGGTCGTTCGCGCGGTAACGCTGGCCTTTGGGCCGAAGCGCGCAAGGGCGTGCGGAGGTGCCGTCGAGGTAGGGTGGCGGCACATGCCGGCAACAGAACGCGGCGGACGATGATGGTGGAGTACGACTGCGAGGGCGGCACATTGAGCAAGCCGGTGTCGATGGCACGAGGTTTATCATTGATGAGATGCTGCGTAGTCCAGTATATCTACCTGCGAAAACATACGTTCGCCGACTCAACTAGATTGTGCTTTTAGGACTCATAATCGGGGGTACAATGGTCCTACATGCGCATCCCGCGTGGCGATATGTCATGCCGCGCGAGTGCATGGTGCGATCTTCCGAGGCAGCTGCTCGGTTCCGTCCGCCATGCGAGCATACCGGGAGTCGCAGTGACTCCCGGCGCCTTATATACCTAGTCGAGAGGAGAGGGGTATATGGCAGATCGTAAGTTCAAGTCTATGGACGGCAACGAGGCCGCCGCGTACGTTTCGTACGCGTACACCGAAGTGGCGGGTATTTACCCGATCACGCCGTCCAGCCCCATGGCCGACCATGTCGACCAGTGGGCGGCTCAGGGCATGAAGAACATCTTCGGTACGCCCGTGAACGTGGTTGAGATGGAGTCTGAGGCTGGCGCTGCCGGCGCCGTCCATGGTTCTCTGGGAGCTGGTGCCCTCACCACCACCTACACGGCGTCCCAGGGTCTCCTGCTCATGATCCCGAACATGTACAAGATCGCGGGTGAGGGCCTGCCGAGCGTCTTCCACGTTTCGGCCCGTACCGTCGCCACCCACGCGCTCAACATCTTCGGCGATCACTCCGACGTCATGGCCTGCCGCCAAACCGGCTTTGCCATGCTCGCCGAGGGCAACGTCCAGGAGGTCATGGACCTTTCGCCCGTCGCCCACCTTGCCGCTCTCACCGGCAAGACGCCGTTCCTCAACTTCTTCGATGGCTTCCGCACCTCGCATGAGATCCAGAAGGTCGCCGTGTGGGATTACGAGGACCTCAAGGACATGTGCGACATGGAGGCCGTTCAGGCTTCCGCGATCACGCACTCAACCCGGAGCACCCCACCGCTCGCGGCTCCCATGAGAACGGCGATATCTTCTTCCAGCACCGCGAGGCCTGCAACGGCACCTACAACGCGCTGCCGGCCATCGTCCAGTCCTACATGGACAAGGTGAACGCCAAGCTCGGTACCAGCTACCATCTGTTCGACTACTACGGCGCCGACGACGCCGACCGCGTGGTCGTCTGCATGGGTTCCTTCTGCGACACCCTCGAGGAAGTCATCGATTACCTGAACGCCCACGGTGAGAAGGTCGGCCTGGTCAAGGTTCGTCTGTACCGTCCGTGGTCCGTTGAGGACTTCGTGGCCGCCCTGCCCGCGACCGTCAAGAAGATCGCCGTGCTCGACCGCACCAAGGAACCCGGCTCCATTGGCGAGCCGCTCTACCAGGACGTCGTCTCCGCGCTGTACGAGGCGGGCCGCTCCGACCTCGTGGTGACCGGCGGCCGTTACGGCCTCGGTTCCAAGGACGAGCCGCCGGCGGCTGCCTTCGCCGTGTTCGAGGACCTCAAGTCCGATACGCCCAAGCGCGAGTTCACCATCGGCATCGAGGACGATCTTACCCACCTGTCTCTGCCCATGGACCCGGATGCCCCCAACACGGCGGCTGAGGGCACCATCGAGTGCAAGTTCTGGGGCCTTGGCGGCGACGGCACCGTTGGCGCCAACAAGAACTCGATCAAGATCATCGGCGACCACACGGACAAGTACGTCCAGGCCTACTTCCAGTACGACTCCAAGAAGACCGGTGGCGTCACCATTTCGCACCTGCGTTTTGGCGATTCCCCGATCCGTTCCCCGTACTACGTGACCAAGGCCGACTTTGTGGCTTGCCACAACCCGAGCTACATCATCAAGGGCTTCAAGATGGTCCGCGACGTCAAGCCCGGCGGCACCTTCCTGGTCAACTGCCAGTGGACGCCCGAGGAGTTCGCCTCCCATATGCCGGCGAATGCCAAGCGCTACATCGCCAAGAACAACATCAACGTCTACCTGATCGACGCCATCGACCTGGCCGCCAAGGTGGGCATGGGCAAGCGCACCAACACCGTGCTTCAGTCCGCGTTCTTCGCGCTGGCCGGCGTTCTGCCGCAGGAGGAGGCGCTCCAGTACATGAAGGACGCCGCCACCAAGTCCTACGCTAAGAAGGGCCAGGCTATCGTCGACGCCAACCACAAGGCCATCGACGCCGGCGCGACCGCGTTCGTGAAGTTCGATGTTCCCGCCGACTGGGCCGACGCCACCGACGAGGCTCCTGCCGAGGTCCTCACCGATGCCGAGAAGACGGCAATCGCCAAGCAGGTCAAGGAGCTCATGGAGCCCATCGCCCGCATGGACGGCGACTCCCTGACCGTCTCCGCCTTCAAGGATTGCGCCGACGGCCAGTTCGAGCTGGGCGCCTCCGCATACGAGAAGCGCGGCGTCGCCGTTATGGTCCCGCATTGGGACGAGACCAAGTGCATCCAGTGCAACCAGTGCGCCTACGTGTGTCCGCATGCCACCATCCGTCCGTTCGCGCTCAACGCGGACGAGGTCGCCGAGGCCCCCGAGACCATGCGCATGCTGGATGTGAAGATCCCCAAGGACACCGGTTACAAGTTCGCCATCGCCGTCAGCCCGCTCGACTGCATGGGCTGCACCAACTGCGCCAAGGTCTGCCCCAAGGACGCGCTCACCATGGTTCCCGCCGAGGGCGAGCTCGTCGAGCAGAAGACCTTCGACTACTGCGTGGCCAACGTCGCCGAGAAGCCCGAGCTCGTGGGCAACAACGTCAAGTCCAGCCAGTTCAAGCAGCCCCTGCTTGAGTTCTCCGGCTCCTGCGCCGGCTGCGCCGAGACCGCGTACGCCCGCCTGGTGACCCAGGTCTGCGGCGACCGCATGTTCATCTCCAACGCCACCGGCTGCTCCTCCATTTGGGGCAACCCCGCCGCGACCTCCCCGTTCTGCACCGATGCGAACGGTCACGGCCCGGCTTGGAACAACTCCCTGTTCGAGGACAACGCCGAGCATGGTCTCGGTCTCGAGCTCGGCTACAAGGCCGTCCAGGGCAAGCTCGTCGCCGCGTGCGAGGAGATGTTCGGCTGCGACAAGGCTTCCGATGAGCTGAAGGCCGCCGCCCAGGCTTGGATGGACGCTCGCAACGATGTTGAGGGCTCCAAGACCACCGCTGCCGCGCTGATCGCCGAGTGCGAGAAGTCCGATTGCGACAAGGCCAAGGAGATCCTGGCCGACAAGGCGTACCTCACCAAGAAGTCCTTCTGGATCTTCGGCGGCGACGGCTGGGCCTACGACATCGGCTTCGGCGGCCTGGATCATGTCCTCGCCTCTGGCAACAACGTCAACGTCTTCGTGTTCGACACCGAGGTGTACTCCAACACCGGCGGCCAAGCCTCCAAGGCCTCTAACCTGGGCCAGGTCGCCCAGTTCGCCGCCGCGGGCAAGAACATCAAGAAGAAGAGCCTCGCCGAGATCGCGATGAGCTACGGCTACGTGTACGTGGCGCAGGTCGCCATGGGCGCCAACCCGGCCCAGACCCTCAAGGCCATCCACGAGGCCGAGGCCTACGACGGCCCGTCCATCATCATCGGCTACAGCCCCTGCGAGATGCACTCCATCAAGAAGGGCGGCATGCAGAACTGCCAGGCCGAGATGAAGAAGGCCGTGGATTGCGGTTACTGGAACCTCTTCCGCTACAACCCGGCTGCCCCCGAGGGCAAGAAGTTCGCCCTCGACTCCAAGGAGCCGGCTGGCGGTTATCGCGACTTCCTCATGAACGAGGCGCGCTACGCCAGCCTGACGCGTTCCTTCCCGGAGCGTGCCGAGGAGCTGTTTGCCGAGAACGAGGCCGCTGCCATGGATCGCTACCAGCATCTGGTCAAGCTCAAGACGCTCTACAACGAGTAGTCGCCTAAAACGGGCTGTAAGCCGCAGCGCATAGCGCCTGATGCGCCCCCGTCGGATTCATTTCCGGCGGGGCGTTTGCATGGGCGTTGGAAAACACAGTTCCCAGCGTGATGGAAATGCGCGATACAAGTCATCACCTCGAGAAAGGGACGGGTGCTAATCTGAGGTGCGAAGTGCATGGTGCGGGGGTGCTTGGCATGAGGCGCTTGGTATGAAGTACTTGCAGCGAAGCGCAAGTCACGAGAAATGAAGTCTCGGCGTTGCCACGGAAAAGGCGAGTTCCGCGAGAGTTAACTCTCGCGGCGGGTTTTTGTCGTTTTGTCCGGATTGCCGCCTCGAGAGTTAACTCTCGAGGCAGCCGAGTGGAGGCGGGCCATAACTTGAAATGCCCAAACGCGTGTCGAACAGGATGCTGCGCATGGCGAGGTGCCTGATGGAAAAGCGTAGTAATTCGACCATAATCGAGATGGAAAACGCAAGAAAAAACGACAAAAACGTGATGTAAAAGCGTAAACCTGCTGGTTGTGGTGGGTATCTAGTTTCACACCTTAGCTCTGCCAGAAGTCGACGATGAGGTCCTCGCGGTTTTTGGTGCCGGTCTTCTTGACGAGGTTGTGCACGTGGGACTTGATGGTTCCCACGGCGAGCACGAGCTCGTCGGCGATCTCCTGGTTGGTCTTCTTCATGACGACGAGGCTCAGGACCTCGGCCTCCCGCTCGGACAGCCCGTGCTCCATGCGGTACCTCGGCATGATGGTGTCGATGTGGCGCTCGATGTCGGGGACGTTCTCGATTTCGGGGGCCTCCTGGATGCGGATGGAGAGCACGTGGTAGATGTGGCGCAGCAGCAGAAGGGCCGCGAAGACGAGCAGCACGTTCTCCGTGAAGTTGCGCTCGGAGAGGTACAGCGGCAGCCAGGTCTCGCCGTCGCTCGGCGGCATGACGAGGATGACGAGCGTGTCCTCAAGGATGATAAGGCCGACAAGCGTGAGGACGACTCGCAGCGGCTTGCGGAACTTAGCGAGCTGTGCTTTGAGTTCGGGGGAGGCCTCGTGCTTATAGCTCCAAATGGCATAGAGCAGGGTTCCAAAGGAGAACGCCTGCCGCAGCGTGTAGTACAGCCATTGGCGTACGGGACCCTCGGGCATGAGGAATATGACCACGAGGTTCGCTATTGAGAGCATGATGACCGGCCATGCGAACAAACGCTTGGAGTGCTTGTCGAGCACGTTGAGGATGAGAAGCCAAACGAACGCATTGAGGATGATGCTCACAGCGGTGCGAAGCACGGGCATCGAGATGGCGTAGTACTCGTCCATGGGGAACGGCTGGTTCTGAGAGATGTACTCGTGGAAGAAGATCTCGGTCAGCTCGATCGCGTAGCAGACGAAGGCACCGGTGCTAAAGAAGAACAGCCGCCGGCGCGTTGACGCCAACGCGGCAAACGAGAACACGGCAGTGACGATGCACAGGGTGAGCATCGCAATCGTGTAGAAGAAAAACAGGCTGTTCATACTCAGTCCCTCCCAAATCTTGGCCAGTATACATACTACCCAAACGGGAAAGAGCAAGTTTAGCCGTCCGACCTGCGGCTCTTCTACCTGCGGTTTATTGGGGTTTATTCTCTTATGCGGTTGAAATGGCCCAGTGAGCGGCAAAACATGCATCAAAAAGTGATCGCGGGCCCCACGTCCAAGATTCGCCGTGCGAGGCGTCGACCGTTCAGGGAGCCGTTCGCGGATTCGGCGAACGGTGCCACGAGACTCCGTCGGCGAGGGGATCGGGTCGTCGGATGCTGGCGGGATGACCGTCCTCAACCGGAGTTGGAGCCGGTTTAATTCCCCGAGCGGCATATCAACTCGAATAAACTCGCCAATCGCACAAGCTCGTCCAAAGATGAAGTCACGGAACGAGGCGGGGCGCGCAAGATGCCCCGCGTAGCAAAGTCGGCGCCAAGACGGCGGACGGCGGAGAGGACGAGCAATGGCTATGCCCAAGGACTTTATCGACACCAATGAGTTCACCAAGGAGCAGATCCTGGCGATCGAGGACCTCGGCCTCGCTATGAAGAAGGCCATCAAGGTCGACGGCTACTATCCCCACCTGCTCCGCAACAAGACCCTCGGCATGATCTTCCAGCAGGTGTCCACCCGCACCCGTCTCTCCTTCGAGACGGCTATGACCGACCTCGGCGGTCACGCCCAGTTCTACGGCCCGGGCTCCATCCAGCTCGGTGGCCATGAGTCCCTGGGCGACACCGCCCGCGTCATGGGCTCGCTGCTCGACATCATGATGGCCCGCGTGGACCGCCACAAGGACGTCGTCGGCCTCGCCGAGGGCTCCGCGGTGCCCGTCATCAACGGCATGTCCGAGTTCAACCACCCCACGCAGGAGATGGGCGACCTCATGACCATGCTCGAGAACCTGCCCGAGGGCAAGAAGATCGAGGACTGTACCCTCGCCTTCATCGGCGACGCCACCCAGGTCTGCCTCTCCCTCATGTTCATCTGCTCCAAGATCGGCATGAAGTTCGTGCAGTTCGGGCCCAAGGGTCACCAGATCTGCGACGGCGCCCTGCACGTGGGCACCGAGGAGGAGCGCGCCGAGTTCGGCAAGAAGCTCATGGAGATCGGCGAGGAGAACTGCAAGGTCTCCGGTGGCTCCATCGTGATCTCCGATGACATCGAGTGCATCAAGGGCGCCGACTTCATCTACACCGACGTGTGGTACGGCCTGTACGACGAGGAGGTCGAGGGCGAGAACTACATGGACGTCTTCTACCCCAAGTACCAGGTCACCATGGACATGATGAACTTCGCCGGCCCGAACTCCAAGTTCATGCACTGCCTGCCGGCCACCCGCAACGAGGAGGTCACCGACGAGGTCATGGACGACCCCGAGCGCTCCCTGTGCTGGGTTGAGGCCGAGAACCGCAAGCACTCCATCCGCGCCCTGCTCGCCACGCTCGGCGCCCGCACCCCGCTCAATGACGATGACGTCGAGTACTCCGCCAAGGCCGAGCTGCACGCCGCCCTCGACAAGATCTGCGAGCTGCAGGCCTAAGTCCTCTCTTTGCGGGCGGCGGATGCTCGTCTCCTGCCGCCCGCCTGCCTATCATTGACTGAGCTAAAGGAATACCAATGAGCGAATCAAAGAAGAAGCTCTCCTTTTTGACCGTTATCGCCACCGTCATCTGCGTCGTCTTCGTCTGCGAGGCCGCCGCCCCCGCGGCCGCCATCGGCAACCAGCAGTTCTTTTGGTGGATCTTTTTGGTCATCACCTTCCTGCTGCCCTACGGCATGATCGTCGCCGAGCTGGGAACCACCTACGACGGTGAGGGCGGCATCTACGACTGGGTGCGCGAGGGCCTGGGCGACAAATGGGGCGCCCGTATCTCGTACTACTACTGGATCAACTATCCCTTCTGGATCGCCTCCCTGGCGACCATGTTCCCCGACATCTTGGGCATGGTGTTCCACGTCGAGTTCTCTCTGGTCGCCAAGATCGCAATCGACCTCGGCTTCGTATGGCTGGTCTATCTGATGGGCCGCTCCAAGGTCGCCGACTCCGAGTGGGTCTTGAACGGCGGCGCCATCATCAAGGTCGCCGTCGCGGTCGCCGTGGGCGCCCTGGGCATCTGGTACGCCATGGAGAACGGTTTCGCCTCCGACATGAGCCCGCATACCTTCCTGCCCGAGCTCACCAACGCCAACGCGCTCAGCTACCTGTCCGTGATCATTTTCAACTTCATGGGCTTCGAGGTCATCTGCACCATGACCGATGACATGGCCGATCCCAAGAAGGACATCCCCAAGGCGATCATCGTCGGCGGCCTGTCCATCGCGGCCATCTACCTCTTCGCCGGCTTCGGTATCGGTGCGGCGGTCCCGGCCAGCCAGATCGACCCCGACTACGGCATGATCTACGCGCTGCAGACGATGGTCGGCGACTCCCCGATCTTCAAGATCATCTGCATCGCCTTCCTCGTCACCCTGTTCGCCAACATGGCCGCCTGGTCCTTCGGCGTCAACTCCGTCGCCCGCTATGCCGCGGAGCACGGCAACATGCCCAAGATCTTTGCGTCCATGATCTCCAAGGACGACATGCCCAATGGCGCCAACCTCGTCAATGCCATCGTGGCCTCCCTCGTCCTGTGCCTGCAGCTCGTCCCGATCCCGGCGATCTCCGAGGGAATCTTCTGGATGCTCTTCGGCACCTCCGTCGTGTTCCTGCTGCTCACCTACATCCCGATGTTCCCGGCCTTCCTCAAGCTGCGCCGTGTCGACCCGAACCGCGAGCGCGTCTTCAGCTTCCCCTTCAAGGCGCCATGATGAAGATCGCCATCGCCGTCCCCTGCATCGAGCTCATCCTGGCCATCGTCGCGACCATCGTGCCGCTCAGCGCCGCCGAGTTCGAGAGCAAGATCCCGATGCTGATCATCTTCCTCGTCCTGCTGGGTGTCGGCGAGATCTTCCGCGTCGTCTCCTCCAAGGGCCGTGAGGTCGAGTACAGGGGCCTGACCCCGGAGCTAGCCGCCCAGCGCCTCGCCGAGGAGGCCGAGGAGAACTAAAGCGCCTCATCTTGGGGCTCCAACTCTCCTCGCGTACCGTAGTGCGCTTCGTCGAGCTTGTCGCTCCCAACATGAGGCGCTCTAGCCTCCTCGGAGAAAAGAGGACTAGGGCACCCCACCTATACAGGTAGTTTCGCGCGGGGTGACCCGCCTCGCGCACAAGGTTGTACGAATATGGAGGTTCACAATGCGTACGATCTACGAATCCGACTCCACGCCTGCGGCCGATGGCTTCTTCATGCCGGCGGAGTTCGCTCCGCAGGACCGCGTGTGGATGGGCTGGCCCCACCGCACCGACACCTGGGCCCACGGCGCCAAACCCGCCCAGAGACAGTACGCCGCCATCGCCCGCGCCATCGCCGAGTTCACCCCGGTCACCATGTGCGCCAACCAGGCCGACTACGCCAACTGCAAGGCCGTCTTCGAGGACGACGAGAACGTCACCGTCATCGAGATGACCACCGACGACGCCTGGTTCCGCGACACCGCCGCCACCTACGTCATCGACGGCAAAGGTGAGAAGCGCGCCTGTCATTGGCACTTCAACGCCTACGGCGGCCTCATCGACGGCCTGTACTTCCCGTGGGACAAGGACGAACAGATCGCCCTCAAGATGGCCGAGCTCTCCGGCTGCCGTCGCTATCGCCCCGACGACATGATCCTCGAGGGCGGCTCCATCACCGTCGACGGCGAGGGCACCCTCGTCGTGACCGACCAGTGTCTGCTGTCCCCCGGCCGCACCTGCTCCGCGGTGCTCGAGGAGGAAGAGGACCCCGAGTCAATCTGGCCCAAGTTCAAGAAGAAGTTCGAGCCCTGGAGCGAGGAGCTTCGCGCCTACATGGACGAGCACCTCAAGGATTACCTCGGCGTCGAGAAGGTCATCTGGGTCAAGGAGGGCATCGACCCCGAGGAGACCAACGGCCACATCGATGACGTCGCCACGTTCATCGCCCCGGGCGTCATGGCCTGCATCTGGACCGACGATCCCGAGTACCCCTTCTATGAGCAGTGCCACGCCGCCTACGAGACCCTCTCCACGCGGTCGACGCCAAGGGCCGCAAGATGAAAGTCTACAAGCTCCCCATGCCCGTCAACCCGCTGTTCATGGACCAGGCCTCCTGCGACACCATCGACGCCGACGAGAACGCCGAGCCGCGCGTCGCCGACGAGCCGCTGATCGCCTCCTACATGAACTACCTCGTGACCAATCACGGCGTCATCGTTCCGCAGTACGGCGATGAGAACGACGCCCTGGCCGTCGAGACCCTCCAGAAGATCTACGACGAGGTTTGGGGCGAGGGCGTCTATAAGTGCGTCGGCGTCCAGTCCGAGCAGGTCGTCTACGGTGGCGGCAACATCCACTGCATCACGCAGCAGGAGCCCTCTGCGTAATGGGCCGCTCCGCCTGATCACGCTTTTCCGCGGAGCGGAAGCGCCCCGTTCACCATGTGCTTCCCTTCGTCATCTCCCGAAGGCCGCCCGGCCCCGTCTCCAAGCCGGGCGGCCACATCTCTTGCGGGGGCGCCCAATCTCGTGTGCGGGTGCCCCGTTTGCTCCACTGTGATAACAGGTGCGCATATTCTTGTTCATTCTTGTATAGAAATGCATAGACAAGCTAAATCTGCAGGATTGATATACAAGAGGCGCAAGGGCCTGACATTTGGTCAATGTGATGAGATTATGCCTATAAGCTCGTTATTAACGCTTATCGCCAATAATCGTCCGTTCACCAAGACAACTAAAAACAAAGGTCCTTTCAGTGGCACATTGAGGGTATATTGCATAAAGTAAGCCTGCTGGTGAATATTAGAACCGGCGCCCTACGTTAGAAAAGAGGCAGTTATGTCCAAGCCTTACGGCAAGCCCGACCGCATTGTCGTGGCTCTTGGTGGCAACGCCCTTGGCGACACTCCCGCCGAGCAGATCGAGAAGGTCAACCACGCCGCCCACGCCCTTTTGGGCCTCATCGAGCAGGGCAATGAGATCATCATCACCCACGGCAACGGCCCGCAGGTCGGCATGATCCAGAACGCCTTCGCCGCTGCCCACGACGCCATCGGCACTCCCGAGATGCCGCTGCCCGAGTGCGGTGCCATGTCCCAGGGCTACATCGGCTACCACCTGCAGCAGGGCATCGGCCGCGAGATGCACAAGCGCTATAAGCGTTGGCACGCCGCCACCGTCGTCACCCAGATCGAGTGCGATCCGGACGATCCCGCGTTCAAGAACCCGACCAAGCCGATCGGCCCCTTCTACACCGAGGAGCAGGCCAAGGAGTTCATGGCCGAGGACCCCTCCAAGGTCTTCGTCGAGGATTCCGGCCGCGGCTGGCGTCGCGTCGTCGCCTCCCCCGATCCCAAGAAGATCGTCGAGGCCGACTCCATCCTCAACCTCCTCGACAACGAGTTCATCGTCATCGCCTGCGGTGGCGGCGGCATCCCCGTCGTCCGCGACTACGAGAACAAGGGCTGCTACAAGGGCGTTGCCGCCGTCATCGACAAGGACATGGGCGGCGAGCTCCTCGCCGAGGACTGCTCCGCCGACGTTCTGTTCCTGCTGACCGCCGTCGAGCACGTCGCCATCAACTTTGGCAAGCCCAACCAGGAGGAGCTCGAGGAGCTCACCGCCGACGAGGCCGAGCGCCTGGCCGATGAGGGTCAGTTCGGCAAGGGCTCCATGGAGCCCAAGGTCCGCGCCGCCATCAAGTTCGCGCGCTCCCGCAAGGGCCGCACCTGCATCATCGGTGCCCTCGACAAGGCCGCCGAGACCATGGCCGGTCTCTCCGGCACGCGCATCACGGGCTAGATATCGGTATTCAGCGTGTCGGACGATGTCCGGCATCTGGAATTCCGATGAGCTATCGCTTTGCGTTTTCGCTCGCCGCGCTCGAGCGCCAAGCCTCGGGCGCGGCATTCCCTGGCTTGTCTCCCTGCTGGTCAAACCGCTTGCGTCCGCCTAACACGACGACGGATGCCGGGTCGGCCTCCTACATAGCCTTCCTCTCCTTTGGACGTCCCGGAAAACTGCCCCGGGGCGTCCTTTGCACGTGTCGCCACACATTGGCTGTGGGCGCCTTGAAATTGCCTATGACTACCCTGAAATTGCCTATGGTTGTCAGCCGCTTGGGCCTCTGAACCGGCAGATTGCCATAGGCAATCTCGTGAGAGACATAGTCAATCTCGTGCGGCCATAGGCACTTGTATGTTTGTGGAAGGGTGCTGACTGGATGACGCAACGAGAGGGTGGGGGGATTACACCCAAAATGACCAGCACGCTTGGGTTTGGTTGAGGATCTCCTGGATGCCCAACGTCGTGCGGAGTTGTAGGGGCTGTTGGGGTCGAAGACCTCGACCATGCCGCGGTCGTCGATGCTGCGCAGCACGATGTAGTGACCCACGGTGGTGAAGTCGCCCGGACTGACGCTGCAGATGACGGGACGCCCGTTTGCCAAGCGTTGGTGATGTCCCGGCGCGAGGGGTTGATGTATGCCGAGTTGATGCCGAGCATCGAGGCACCTTCAGTCATGAAGGACCACTCCGTGGCGCCGGTTGGGGCGAAATTGTTCTCGTCGGCAAACGCCGCCATGGCGCCGGGATCGAGGTCAGTTCGTCCGGTTAGGTAGATGTAGACCATGGTCAGAGATGTGGGGCCGCATGCGTTGGCGCGCACCGTTCCACCAGCGTAAGACTTGTTTGCCCAAGCGGGATCAGTTTGGTACAGGTGCGGCATGGTGCCCTGCGTCCATTCCGAGCGGGGAGTGGAGACGGCATAGCGCCGACGCCTAACTTGTTGGGGTTGACCGCTTGGTTGGCGAGCCGTTTTTTCTCGGCGGCTGCCTCTGCTTGCGCGGCTTCTTCCGCTGCGCGCTGCTGTGCGGACGAGTAGATGGCCAGCCCTCCGCCGCCAACAAGCACGAGCGCGAGAACCGCCACGATTACGCGCGGCTGCAGAAGGCGATCGATCCAGGTTGCGCGGGCGAAGATGCGATTCGAGCGCAGATGGGGATACGAGCCGCGTGATGATTTGAAGACGGGCTGTCTGCGGCTTCCGTCAACGTAGCCATGCGAGCGGCCGCGTTTCCCGCTGAGCCCAGAGCCACGGGCGGCGCCGAAGTTGGGGTTGCGGGTGGAGCCGAAGCTGGAGCTGCGGGGGACGCCGAGATTGGAGTTGCGGGCGGCACCAGGGCCCGCGCCGCGAAATGCGCCGCGTTGCGGATGGGGGACTCTGCCATTGCGAGGTTGCTCAAGATATTCTCGCTGGGGCGCACCGCTGATACTCGAGTCTGCCTGACGTCGACGCTCGTTCACGCCGAGCGGCACTTCTCGCTGGCCGGCAAGGCGAACGGATCGCCGAGACGCATCATTTTGATGGCCCTGGTCCACAACTGCACCCCCTTACGGCATGCACGGCAATACTGCACATGGTACCAGCTCCAGGGTGGATAATCAGGCAGGATGCGCCGGCCGCGCACATGCGCCTGTCCGACGCTTGTCTGGGGTTAATAAGGCGAGTCATTTCCGAATTGAAATCTGGCGGCAGTTTTCAAACCGCGGTTTTCTCACATAAATGGCCTTGGTAATGTGATTTATCAACGGTTTGAAACAAACTAACCGTTTCAAACCGTTGATTCCTCACATCGTATTAAGGGGATTGCGAGTTGTTCGCATGGCTGTAGGGGAGGGACGAGGGATTCGCTGCTGAGATGCGCCTTGCCGCGGCCCGCGCGCTCGCCGATGTCGGCTGTCGTGCCTGTAACCCGCGCAGATGCGCCACGCCCACCGCGCACCCGCTGCGCCTCCCGTCGCTGGCCGTTGCATCATCGACCGCTCGTCCCAAAAACGCGGCCGCTCGTCTGCGCCTTGCTTCCGCAAATCGAGAAGCACGCAAAACGCGCAACGGCAGGCAATATCCTCCAAGGCGTGGAAAAGGCGCGCGTGTACCTCGCGCGCAGAGGGATGGGCCCGTCCGGAACGGAGAGGCCCATAACAAAGAAAGGAGGCGTGCTATGGCGGACACCACCACTCCTGCCGCCGAACAGGGCGGCATGAAAAAGACGCTGTCGCTGTGGAACTTCTTCACCATTGGCTTCGGCGCCATCATCGGTACCGGCTGGGTCCTTCAGGTCGGCGACTGGATGGTCGTCGGCGGCGGCCCGGTCCCCGCTATGATCGCATTCCTCTTGGGCGCTATCGCGTTGGTGCCCATTGGAGCGGTGTTTGGCGAGCTTACCGCCGCCATCCCGGTTTCCGGCGGTATCGTGGAGTACGTCGACCGCACCTTCGGTCGCACGGCATCCTACATCACCGGTTGGTTCCTGGCCCTGGGCAACGGCATCCTGTGCCCGTGGGAGGCGATCGCCATCTCCACGCTCGTGTCCGACATGTTCGGCAGCCTGCCCGGCCTCGAGTGGCTTCGCGCCGTCAAGCTCTACACCATCCTCGGTGCGGACGTGTACCTGTTCCCGACGCTGATCGCGCTCGCCTTCGCAGGCTACGTGGTCTTCCTCACTTCCGCGGCGCCAGCTCCGCGGCCAAGCTCCAGGCCTTCCTCACCAAGGCCCTGCTCTGCGGCATGCTGCTCGCCATGGGCGTCTCCATCGTGACCGGCTCCCCGAGCAACGCCATGCCCGTCTTCTCCCAGGTGTCCGGCGCCGGCGGCGGCGTCGCCGCGACCGAGTCCACGAACCTGCTCGCGGGCATCGTCTCGGTCCTGGTCCTGACCCCGTTCTTCTACGCGGGCTTCGACACCATTCCCCAGCAGGCCGAGGAGGCCGCTGAGGGCCTGAACTGGAACAAGTTCGGCAAGATCATCACCCTGGCCCTCCTGGCCGCCGGTGGCTTCTACATGGTCTGCATCTACTCCTTCGGCACCATCCTTCCCTGGGACGAGTTCGTCTCCCAGCCGGTGCCCGCGCTCGCTTGCCTGAAGAACATCAACATGATCCTGTACGTGGCCATGCTCGTCATCGCCACCCTCGGGCCCATGGGACCGATGAACTCCTTCTACGGCGCCACGAGCCGCATCATGCTCGCCATGGGCCGCAAGGGCCAGCTGCCCGAGCAGTTCGCCGAGGTCGATGAGAAGTCCGGTGCCCCGAAGCTCGCCTGCGTGGTCCTCGCCGTCATCACCATCGTCGGTCCGTTCCTGGGCAAGAACATGCTCATCCCGCTGACCAACGTGTCCGCCCTCGCGTTCATCCTCTCCTGCACCATGGTCGCCCTCGCGTGCCTGAAGATGCGCTACACCGAGCCCGACCTGCCCCGTCCCTACAAGGTCCCCGGCGGCAAGTTCGGTATCTTCCTGGCCATCCTCGCCGGCGCTATCATCATCGGCCTGCTGGTCCTGCCCTTCAGCCCGGCATCGCTCGACATGGTCGAGTGGTCCATCGTGATCGGTTGGCTGGTCGTCGGTTTCATCCTCATGTTCGTCACCAAGGCCCGCGCCAAGTAGCGAACTACCCGCAAGCGGCGGGTGACCCCACACGACGCACCCGCCGCTTTCCTCCGGGCATTCGCCCGACCTCTCCTCTCTTGTGGCATCACCCGGCCGTGCACGTACCCCGCGCGGCCGGGGGCCAATAGCCAATCCATCGTTCCAATAAGGAGGAACATCATGGGTAAGAAGTACGCAATCGTCGGAGGCAAGCTCATCGACGGTACCGGCGCCGAGCCGGTCGAGAACTCCCTGGTTCTCGTCGATGAGAACGGCAAGATCGAGTACGCTGGCGCCCACCAGGACACCCCTGAGGGCTACGAGGTCATCGACGCCGCCGGCAAGACCGTCATGCCCGGCCTCATCGACACCCACCTGCACTTCTCCGGCAACCTCACCGACGACGACACCGACTGGGTCATGCAGCCGCTGCTCGAGAAGCAGGCCGTCGCCGTCAAGCAGGCCTATGACTGTCTCACCCACGGCCTGACCACCGTGTGCGAGATCGGCCGCTTTGGCATCCAGTTCGTGACTGCATCGAGAAGGGCGTCTTCAAGGGTCCTCGCGTCCTCGCCACCGGTCTCGGTTTCTGCCGCACCGCCGGCCACGGCGACTCCCACCACTGCAGCCAGCTCGAGAACAAAGAGTCCCATCCTTGGGGCGACCAGGTCGACGGTCCGTGGGACCTTCGCAAGGCCGTTCGCCGTCGCCTGCGCGAGAACCCCGATGCCATCAAGATCTGGGCTACCGGCGGCGGCATCTGGCGCTGGGACTCCGGTCGCGACCAGCACTACTGCTCCGAGGAGATCAAGGCCGTGATCGATGAGGCCAAGATGGTCGGCATTCCGGTGTGGAGCCACTGCTACAACAACCACGCCGCCGCGTATGACTCCGTGCGCTTTGGCTGCGAGCAGCTGATCCACGGCTTCGACATCGACGAGCGCACCATGGACCTCATGGCCGAGCAGGGCACTTTCTTCACCCCGACGATCGCCTTCCTGCCCACCTGGTACTCCACCTATCCGCCGGTCTACGTGCCCGAGCTGCACGACAAGTACGAGGGCACCCTCGTCGAGAAGGAGCTCCAGCGCAACTACGACTGCCTGCGCGAGGCCAAGAAGCGCGGCGTCGTGATGACCATCGGCTCCGACTCCTTCTCCTTCGTCACTCCTTACGGCACCTGCTCCATCGAGGAGATGTACGAGTTCGTGGACAAGATCGGCTTCACCCCGGTCGAGACCATCACCTGCGCCACCCTCAACGGCGCCAAGATGTGCCACATCGAGGACGAGACCGGTTCCCTCGAGGCCGGCAAATGCGCCGACCTGCTCGTGGTGAACGGCGACGTCGCGCCGACATCACACCCTCAACGTCGCAACATGGACGTCATCATGAAGGACGGCTGGATTGTCGATCCGGGTACCTTCGGCGAGGGCAATAAGTATTCCGAGTAACGGGGGTCACTCCCATCGGGGCTCCCCGGTCCTTAGTCTTTGCGCTCAGCTTCGCTGCGCTCAGAAATCGCGCAAGACTAAGGACCGGGGAGCCCCTGCGCTTACCCCGTTGCGGGGTCGGGTGGAGGCGGGGGAGTTAGCCGCGCCCGGCTTCGGGACTTCCGCTCTTGTAAGATGGTGAGGTGTTGTGGATGGCGCGGGCGAGAGGGAGACGCATGCAGAGACCGTTCGAGCGGCAGAACCAGACGAAGTTCTTCCGCGTTGCGCAGGCCTGGGCACTGCGTGGCCTCATGCTCTGCGTGCCGATGCTGCTCGGCCTGCTCGGTCTCGAGTTCGTGAGCAATCCCAACCCGGTTCCCGCGGTCATCACCATCGCCGGCCTCGTGCTGCTGTGTTTCTTCTTCGCCTACGTGTTCGTGGCGCCGGACGACTTCTCGCTCTCGGCGACCGACCGCACGCTGGGCATCGCGAGCAAGATCTTCACCTACACGCGTCATGGCCTTACGCCCGAGGCCACGCTCGGCGCGTGCCAGATCATCCTGCCCGAAACGCTCGCCTCCGCGATCTGCGTGACGGACGGCACCGCCGTCGTGGCGAGTTGGGGCGAGGATTCCGACAGGTGCCCGTCGGGCACGCCCGTCGTGCTGCCGAGCACGTTGCGTGTGCTCGAGGAGAAGCAGATGGAGGTCTTTGCGCGGGAGACCCCCGAGCCGGGCGAGCCGCGCTTCTTCCCCCGTCTGCACGCGGGCATCACCGCCCCGCTCATCGTGCGTGATCGCTGCATGGGCACAATCGAGCTGTATTACCCGCGCTACAGCGACATCGACGCGCGGCAGACGGCGCTCGCCACCGGGTTTGCCGAGCTCATCTCCACGCAGCTCGCGAGCTTCGAGCTCGAGCGTCAGCAGGACGTGAGCGCGCGCATGGAGCTCCGCGCCCTGCAGTCTCAGGTCGACCCGCACTTCCTGTTCAACACCATCGGAACCATCGTGTCGCTCGTCCGCACCGAGCCCGAGAAGGCCCGCTCGCTGCTCATCGACTTCTCGAACTACTACCGCCAGACGCTCTCGAACTCCGACGCACTCACGACACTGCAAAACGAGTTGGGGCAGGGCATGCGTTACATCAACCTCATGCAGGCGCGTTACGGAGACGACCGCCTCAAGCTGCGTGTGGAGCTCGACCCTGCGACACTGGATAGCCGTGTGCCTCCGTTCATCTTGCAGCCGCTGTTGGAGAACTGCATCAAGCACGCCATGCGCGAGATCGAACCGCTATCCATCGTGCTTTCGTCCATCGAAACGGATGACGGCATCGAAATCGTTGTGGAGGACGATGGCATTGGCATGAGCGAGGAGACGGTCGCGTACCTGTTTGACCCAAGCGGGCATCGGGGTCGCAGCCCAACGAGGCGGAGGGCCAGGACGGTGCCCGTCTTCGCGATGCACCCACTACGGCAGACGGGTCGCTTAAGCGCGGCGGCGGTTTGGCGCTCGCCAATGTGCTCATGCGCATCCATTTCTTCTTTGGCGACGAATCGGGCATTCGCGTGGAATCTCGGGAGGGTGTGGGCACGCGGATTATGGTCGAGCTTGTGGGCGAACCTCACGAGCCGGACGCGAGCGCAATACCTTCCGCCCGCTGACCTTGGGCAATTGCGCCGGGGCGTCGGGGCTGTTGGCGCTGCGGTAGACTTTTCGTTTGGGACTGGATTTTGGCCGTATGAGTTCGGGCGCATGCCCGGGCAGCAGAAAGGGAGTTCGCATGGCTGGGCAAAACTGGCGCGTGCTAATTGTGGATGATGAACCGCCGATTCGTGCAGAGCTCAACTACCTGCTTACGCAAGATGCTCGTGTGGGCGCGGTGGAAGAAGCGGGCGGAGCGACGGCGGCGGTTGAAAAGATCCTGTCGTTCCGTCCGGATGTGCTGTTCTTGGACATCCAGATGCCCGGCACGAGTGGCGTGCAGCTCGCCGACAGCCTGCACAACCTCAAGCACCCGCCGGCAATCGTGTTCGTAACGGCGTTTTCCGAGTACGCCGCCGAGGCATTTGAGCTCGATGCTGCCGATTACGTGCTCAAACCCGTTGAGCAGGCCCGTTTGGAGAAGGCACTCGACAAGGTTGAGGCTACCATTGCGGCACGCAAACCCGCTGCGGCTGCCGAGCCGGTCCGCCGTATTCAAGGGGAGCGTAACGGGAAACGCTCGTATATTCCCGTGGGGGAGATCGCCTACATCGAAGCAAAGGCCGATTACGCCGTTGCGCACACGCAAGTAGGGGGCTATTTGGTCAACGAATCGATATCGGTGTTGGAGCGCCGCCTGGCGTCTGAGGGCTTCCTGCGTGTGCACCGCAGCTTCCTGGTGAACATCGACGACGTTCGTGACATCGAGGTTCTCAAGCCAAGCGGCCTTATCCAACTCACGCTCGAGCGCACGGGGGCGTGCGTCCCGGTGAGTCGCCGCCGCGCCGCGGGTGTGAAGCGGCAGCTCGGTTTGGCGTAAATGCTCCTTGATGCCAGGAATCGGGCGATTTTGTAACGAATTTCCGGATGCCTTGAGTAGACGGGAAAAGTAAAGAGTTTTATCAGGGAAAACGTCGGCGTTTTTTTTTAGAGGGTCTACTTGGCTCCCTTGGTTTTTCGTTACATTTTCGCCCGATTTGCGGCAGCAGCAATCGAATCGCGCTGTGCTCGTGCTGTGGCAGCCATTAGAGAACGATGTCGATGAGTTCGCGTGGGTCGTCAATCACGTAGTCGGCCCCCTCCGCCTCGAGTTCGGCGCGTCCGCGGAATCCCCAGGCAACGCCGCAAGAGCGCAAGCCGGCGTTGTGTCCACAGGCGATATCCACATTGGAGTCACCCACGTAGAGCGTGGAGGCGGGGTCGGCACTGAGCAGTTCGAGCACATGGAGCGTGATGGGGGCGGCAGGCTTGGGCGGGAACGCATCCACGCGCCTGCGCGACGGCGAAGCGGTCTCCAAAGTACTGGGCAACGAGCGGAGTGGTGGCGGCATGGTCCTTGTTTGAGAGGACGCCGAGCGTCACGCCGGCATCCAAGAGGGCGTCGAGCATCTCCATAATGCCGCTGTAGGGGGCCGTGCGGTCCTGCTTGTGGGCACTGTAGTACGTGCGGAACTCGGAGAGCGCCTGTTCAAAGATGCGTCCGTCCCCCGCGAACTCGGCGGGTATGAGCCGCTCGATGAGTTTGGGCTGTCCGTTGCCCACTTTGAATCGGAACTCGTCAGCGGTGAAGGTGGGCCAGCCGTGCAGCTCGCACATATGGTTGCCCGCTGCGGTGAGGTCATCGAGCGTGTTGAGCAGCGTGCCATCCAGGTCGAAGATCACGTGGGTGAATGCCATGGGCGGGCCTTCCTCTCGGTTGATTGCGCAGCCATCATAGCGCAACGTCCCGGTACCTTGGGGGATGGTGCCGGGACGTATAGGAGGGGACGGGGTTGTTGTGGGGGTCTGCGACGTCGCACCTTGGAGGGGTTGCGCGCGGCGGCGGGACGGAGCCTTGAAAGCGCGAAGCGCTTGCACCGTGTACGCGGAGGTCGATGTGCAGGGGCTCTGAGCGGGGGTGCAGCGCGGAGAGGCTACAGTTCTCCGAGGGCCTTCGCCACGGCGAGGTACGCCTCGTCGCGCTCGCGCGTGGCCTCAACGTCGCGACCCTGAGTGTAGTCATAGAACCCGCGCTGGGTCTTCACGCCGTAGGCTCCTTCGTCGAACAACTGGGCGAGAAGGGGAGAGGGCTCTGCGGCATTGCAAAGGTCCGCATTGAGGTACGACGCGATGTGGTGGAAGGTGTCGAGCCCGCCGAAGTCGGCGATCTGCAGCGGTCCCAGGCACGCATAGCGCAGACCGAGGCCATAGCGCATGATGTCATCGACGCCCTGCGCATCGACCACGCCGGTCTCCACAAGGTGCAGGGCCTCGCGCAGCACCGCGAATTGAATGCGGTTCGCCACGAAGCCGGGCACGTCCTTCTGCACCACGACGGGCTTCTTGCCAATCGCGTGCGCCAGATCGCGCACGATATCGGCGGTCTCATTGGAAGTCTCGTCGCCGCGGACGATTTCGATTAAGCGGGAGTGATATGGGAGGGGTTGAACCAGTGCATGCCGATAACCGCTGGGGCAGTTTCACCCGCCGCCGCGAGCTCGTTGATGGAGAGGCCCGAGGTGTTGGTGGCGAGAATCGCGTCGGGACGAGCGAGTTCGGAGATTTCCCGGTAGAAGGACGTCTTCACATCGAGGCGCTCCACGATGCTCTCGACCATGAGGTCGCAGGTGCCAAAGCTATCTTTCTCGCAGGTATATGCGATACGTTCCAGCAGCTCATCGCCTTCGTCGCGGGTGATATCGCCATCCGCAACGAGGTTGTCCGTGCCCTGCGCGATGCGCGTCGCGGCGTTATCGAGTGCCGCTTGAGCGAGGTCGTAGATGGTGACCTGGTAGCCGTAGCGCGCGAAGATCTGCGCCATGGAATAGCCCATCGTTCCCGCGCCGGCAACCACGATGCGCTCGATATCTTGAACCTTCATAGTTAGACCTCCATCTCGAGCAGGGCGCTCCCTAGGGACTTTCCATGCATGTCGAGGGCGAGCGAGCGGGTCACGCCGCCACCAAGAGCTGCTTTGAGCTCGAAATTCAGCGCTGCGATGCTTGGGATCTCGTAACGGGTTACCTCTCCGTGCACGAGCTCTCCAAACCAAGAGGCGACACGCTCGGCGGTGATCTTCTCCTCGAGGAGCGCATAGTCCGCTGGGTCGTAGGCGATGACCGATATGACCGAGACATTGCCCTTGTCGCCCGTGCGGGAGTGGGCGATTTCCTTGAGTTTCATCGTCTATGCCTCCAGAAGCTCGACGCCGATGGTGAAGTCCGAAGACGGAATGAGAATGCTCGCGATGGAGATGATGTCACGTACGCTGGCTGTGGCACCGCCGCCACCGGCGGGGCCGTTGGTGTAGAGCGCCTCGACCTCGCGACCAACCTCATGTGCCATCTCGGCAGTCTTGGTGCGAGCTGCAACGCGGAGGCGGATCTCAATGGGGGCGCCGACTCCAGGGCCGGACGTCTCGCGGATGGCATGGGAGATTGCATCGCCATACAGGGAGTTGAACCCGATGTAATCGAAGCGGACTTCCTCGGCTTCAAGCCCGATGATCTCAAAGCGGTGCTCGAGTACATCACGTGCGAGCTCCGCCTTGGCGAGCGCGTTCTCGCCGCCGTAGCTGATCTGCCCCTCGCCGATGAAGCAATCGTGGTAGCCAACGCTCGTCTTGAAGAAGCCGTTGGGTGCGGCTCCGTCTGCCCCGTGGATCTTGACGCGGTTCTCGGCCTCTTGCTCGATGCGGACCTGGGAGAAGTCTGCCACGACATCGGGCGTGAAGTAGGTGTGGGGGTTCTGGATCTCGTAGAGGGTCTGCTCTTGGACCGTCGCGACGCTGACGAGGCCACCCGTGCCGGGCAGCTTTGTGATCACGCCGTTGCCCTCCTCATCGACCTCGATGATGGGGAAGCCGAGGTTCCACAGGTCGGGCACTTCCTTGTGGCCGGGATCGGCGAAGTACCCGCCGCAGACCTGACCGGCGCATTCGAGCAGGTGACCGACCCATGTGCCCCGCCCAAGACGAGTGTAGTCGTCCATGCTCCAGCCGAATTCGTGCACCAGGGGCCGAGCGCGAGCGAGGGGTCCGCCACGCGTCCGGTGATGACAATGTCGGCGCCACGGTCGAGCGCCTCGACAATACCAGCGCAGCCGATGTAACCGTTGGCGGACAGGACCTCGCCGTCGATGTCGGACAGCGGCGCGCCCGTCTCAATGGTGGTCATGCCCAGGTAGTGGTCGAGCTCATCGGTCTTGTCGTCGCCGGTGACGCATACGATTTTGAGGCCGGTGAGGTCGCGCTCGCGTGCCATAGCGAGGCAGCGTTTCGCCGCGGCCGTGGGGTTCGCCGCACCCATGTTCGTCACGATGCGCGGGGCTCGCTTGGTTTCGGCGCGCAAGTCGACGAGGGCGTCGAGGATGCGCGTGAAGCGGTAATCGAACAGGTCATTGTAGCCAAGCTCGGGATTTTGGCGGCGCCTGGTCTGGGCGATGGAGACTGTGCGCTCCGCGAGGCACTCGAAGATGATGTAGTCGAGGTCACCGCGGCGGATGAGGTCGATGGCGGGTTCGATACGGTCGCCACCGTATCCCGCGCCCGAGCCGATGCGGATAGTTCTCATGTTTGGCGTCCTTTCGCATTGCGGGCCAAAGGAGGATGGGAGTACTGGCCGGCCTCCCGTGAATGTGCCGGTACCACGTAAGTACAACGTTGTACCCTACGAGGATAGTAGAACGTTGTACCTATCAGTGTCAAGCGGTTGTGCTAGGATTTTTTAAGCAAAATCGTCTGCATGCGCGGTGTCGAGCCCGCACGTGCCGTGCATATGGGGGAATGGGAATGGCCACGATAAAAGACGTCGCCGCATTGGCGGGGGTCTCGCTCTCGACGGTCTCCATCGTCGCAAACGGCCGCGCCAAACAGCGCAACATTTCACAGGTCACGCAAGAGCGCGTGCTGGATGCGATGCGTGAGGTTGGGTATCGCCCAAGTGTTGCGGCCCGCAAGCTCCGGGGCGGCAAGGAGCGCCGCCAGCTCACAGTTTTTTGGGCGGATGACTTCCGCGAGATCATGCTTGCCCGCTTCCTTAAGGGGCTTCATGCGAAGCTCGAGCAATGTGGTGTAGAACTCGATGTTGGTGTCGAGACGTACCGCAACGGAGAGCTGCCTCGCGTTGGTGCCCTGTGCGGTGCGCCGACGTTCGACGCCGCCATCATCGCGAACGCGTCGCCCGACGACCTTGCGTTCCTGGCAGAGATGAAGCCCTTGGCACCTATGGTCCTCTACAACCGCGAACTTGAGGCTACGCCTCGGTTGTGGTTGACGATGCGGAAGTTGGGGCGATGGCGGCGAAGAGAGCCGCTGCGTGGTTGGGCGGTCGGGGCGATGGCGGTCGTCGTCCCGTGGCTTGCCTGCGAGCACCTGCAGCCTTTGAGGGCATGCTCATACGCGAAGAGGCGTTTTGCGCAGGCCTGCGAGATGCGGGCCATGAGGTGATCGACATGGCAGTTGACGAGAACTCCGCACAAGGCGGCTATAAAGCGCTTGCGGGTATCGCGCCAGGTGCGGTGTCGTGCCTGTTCGCTCCCAGCGATGCGGTCGCCATGGGCGTGCTGCACCGGTGCTGGGAGCTCGGCATTCGCGTCCCCAACGATATGGGAGTCATCTCCGTGGGCAATGGTGCCGTGGAATACGCCGAGCATACGTGTCCGCCTTTGACGTGCGTCTCGATTCCCATGGAGGAGATGGCAGGGCACTGCCTCGAGCTTTTGGGGGACGCGGTTGGCTTTGCGCCCCCCGCGGACGAGGCGCGTGTGCGCCGCATATCCGCGCGCCTGTGCGTTCGCGCGTCCATGTAGCGCCGCCGCGATTGAGGCGCTAGTAGTGTGTGAGCTCGATGCTGTGTTCTTCTGCAAATGCAATCACTGCCGGATCGCATAGGGCATCGAGCTCACGCACGCGATCCAGGTTGTACGAGCTTGCCCGGTAGAGGTCGAGGTCGCAGTAGCCGGGATGGCACATGAGCTCGATATCCTCGTCGAGATGTTCCTGCATGATCGATATCAGCGTCTCGGCTGTGGCGGTTGGCCCAAAGAATCCGCTCACATACGCAAAGCGCCCGTACCGGCGCATTTCGAGGCCGTACTCGCGCGCAAGGCCGCGCGTGACATCGAGGATGGCGGGAGACATATCGTGCACGCCATGGTGTGAGTCGATATGCGTGGGCGCATGTCCAAAGACATCGCAGAAGGACTCGATCTGGGCCTTGAACTCACGTCGGACGTCTTCGGCGTCGAGGTCATCCACGCGGCTGTAGAGCTCCTTGCGTCCATAGAACGTACCGCCAGGGGCCGTGATGCTGCGTCCAGCGGTGAGGGGGCTGCCCAGGGTGAGCGTGAGGTGAACGCCGATGCCCAGGCCGTCCAGGCCTTCCACCGCTTGCCGTGCGAAGTCGATGTCCTTGGCGTTCATGAGCGCGGTGGTTGAGCGGAGGATGCCACGCTCGTATGCCTCGATGATGCCAAGCGTATTCGCCTTGGTGTAGCCAAGGTCATCTCCATTTACAACGAATCGCATGGGGCCTCCAAGCAGGGGACGTGTGGATTAAAGAACGGCGGTCGCCAGCGCACTGATGAGGGGCAGCGTTACCAGAGAGAGCAGGGTAGAAAGACAGACCGTGATGCTGGGCTTATTGGTGTCCTGTCCGAGCTGTTGGCAAAAGACGGAGACGTTGGAGCCTACGGGCGCTGCGGCCGCGATGAGGATTGCAAGTTTGACCTCGCGCGCCCCGGGGATGACGGCAAAGAGGGCAATGGATACCAAGGGGATGAGCACGAGGCGCGCCACGCTTGCCTGATAAGCTTTGGGCGTGGTGAGTAGGGTGCGCAGGTCTGCATTGGCCAGATACGAGCCAAGAATCAGCATCGCGAGCGGAGAGTTGAGGTTGGCGATAGTCCCCATGAGGGTTTGGGCAATGGGGGGAATGGGCATGCGAACCAAGAACAGCACGGTCCCGAGGATGAGTGCGATGAGCATGGGGCTGCTCAGGACGGAACGCATGCTGATGCTCTCAGTGGAGCCGGAGATGCGCCACCGCCCGTATGTCCACTGCAAGACATTGAGGGCCGCGATGAAAGGCGCGATGAAGAACACTGCCTCGGCTCCAAATGCTGCTTGAACGAGGGGAATCCCAATGAACCCGGCGTTGGAAAACGCAGCGGCGAACTCAAGAACGCCGTCGCGGGGGAACACCAGCCGCGCGATGAGCATTGCCAGTCCGAGTGCGAGGGCGGAAAGCACCATGGTGAACACGAGGTTTTCAAGGCGCTCGGGTGTGTACATGCCCCAAAACGAGCGGACGATCACAACGGGGAACACGACATTGAGAAGCAATGAGCCGAGTTCGCGCGTGGTGGTGGGGCTAAGCATGCCAAGCTTCACCAGCAGGCAGCCGAGCCCCATGACGGCGAACATGACAAGGCACTGAGAGGCCAGTGTTGCGGCGATGCTCATGGGTCCTATTTCTCGGCTATAGCCTGGTATACGGAGATAAACTCCTTGGCGAGGATGCCAAAGGCCTCGGCGCTCATGAGCTGATCTTCGGCGTGCATGAGGATCAGGGCGAATTCGGACTGCTCGCCGGCGGCCTCCTTCTGGATGAGGGAGAAGTGGGCGTCGTGACCGGCGGTGAAGAGCTGCTGGCCCTCGGCAATCAACTGCTCGGCACCATCGAAATCGCCTTCCTTGGCGCGGTGGATGGCCTCGACGTAGTTTGAGCGCGCGGCACCAACGGAGGCGATGATCTGGAAACTTGCCTGTTCGACTTCGGGACTCATGGATACTCCTGTTCGTTGGGCTGGTTGCTATTTAGCGTGGATTTGGAAGTAGACAGCCTTGAATTCTGGGGTTGCCTTGAGCGCCGCCTTGACGACGGTGAGCGCGCGCTCGTCGTCGGTCGTCTCAAAAACATCTCCATGGGAGTCTCGCTGACGAACGTGCACGTGGGGTCTTCCACGGCGGTGACGTACTCTTTGAGCTTGTCGTGGTACATGGTGCAGTTGATGGCGATCATGATGGGTCCTTTCTATTCGATCGCGGTGTTAAGACTGTTGGGAGGTGCGCTGCGCGAGGGCGCTGGTGAGCAGATCGATGAACACCATGAACGAGACTTGCGTCTCGAGGTATTGGCTGTAGTTCTGGTTCTGATAATTGGGGAGCCAGACGACCTGGTTGACCTTCGCGTTGAGCGGGTTCTTCCGACTCATGGTGATGAGGACGATATGCGGTTTCCGCTCGTCGGAGGTATCGGCCAAGGCATCGAGAATATCTTTGTAAACCCTGCTGCCTGCGGAGAAGATGACCAGGGTGTCCTCATCGGTGATGCCCTGTTCGACGGAAAGCTGGTCATAGGGCGCAAAGCTCGAGATGATGCCGAGCTTGAGGAGGTTGAAGTTCAGAAGCTGGGCGGACAGGGCGCTCTTGTGGAAGCCGGTGGTGACGATGCGCCGCGACGTCGTGAGGCGCTCGACGAGCAAACTCATATCGGCGTCTTCCATAGCGGCGGGTATGAGCTGGAGGAGCTTGCAGTACCATTCGATTGCCGTAGACGGCGAGCTGCTCTCGCCAGCTGACTTGTGGTGCTGGTACACGGCGGACCGGAAATCGGAGAACCCCCGGTATCCGAGTTTTTGGCAAAAGCGCGTGATCGCCGGCTGGGAGATGCCGAAGTCCTCGGCAAGGGAGGTCGCCGAAGCGCGCAGGACGGCGTCGACGTTATTGATGAACGCCTCGTACACCTGTTGATCCGTTGCGGTGAACGCACCCTGTTTAATCTGCATCTGCTCGAATGGGTTCATAGTGAGTCCTCCAGTCATACCGAATGGCTATTCAGCAATCATGGACTCAATACTACCAATTACCGACTGAACGAAGGCGTCCGCCTCGCCGCGCGCGGTGCGGGAGTTGAACGTCTCGAAGTACTTGCCGTAGTCGCAGTTGGGGACGAGATAGTTGCAGTAGGTGTTGGCGTAGCCGATGATGATGACCTCGTGATGCGGGAATGCCGCTTTGATGCGGCGGCCGAGTTCGCTGCACACGTCACCCGGCATGGTGACGACGATGAGGGTACCGAATGAGTAGAACTGGCTCGTAAGTTCGAGCGACACGGGGCTCATCTCGAGCTTGCGCTGTTGGCGGTCCATCAGGAATGCGGACATGGCCTGGGGCTCGGGTGAGGCCAGGTCTCCTTGAATGCGAGCGGTCATTTCTGCCCAGTCGCGATCGGTGCGGGCATCATAGGTGGTGGGACGACTGACGCTTCCGCACCGGGGCGTCCACGTGTGCAATTCGACGGGCGTCTTCTTGACCATGACCTGATCAAAGAGGGCATCGGCGGTCTCGTTAAGCTCGTCTATGCCCGATGACTTGCGGTAAAAGCGCGTTGACACATCCCCGCACGTTCCGTTGGTGCACAACACCTGGCAACCAAGGGCATCCTCGAGCCTCAAACGGACTTGGCCGATAAGGTCGGCGGAAAGCGCGGTGCTGCTTCCGTTGAGGATGGTGGGGTGCGCCGAGACGTTGAAGAACGCTCCGAGGGGCGTGCCGTCCTCGCCTTGGAAGGCGATGAGGTAGCAGTGCTTGTCCTCGACACCCCCCCGGACGTTGCGGTTGCCGTAGAGGCCGTCGACGAGCATCTTCTCGAAGGTGCAGGTGGCGGGCTGCATATGCGCGTGTGCACGGCAGGCGCTCTCGATCATGCGGCGCTCAGCGTCCGCGGTGAGTTCGGGTTCGACATGGGTGTCCTCAAAGGCGAGTTTGAAATACGCCGGGGCGGAGTGCGTGTGAATGCACGCCACGGTGATGTGTGAGGGGTGGATGCCCGTGCGCGAGGTGATTCCCGCCTTTACTCGGTTGCAGAACACGGGGTCGAGCATGATGGAGTCAAGGACGACGAGAACGAAGGTCTCGTTGTCGATGGAGAGACATAGTGAATTAATCTGAATGGAATCAAGCACTGATTCATTCATTCCTGGGCGATTATAGCCAGCCATATAGCATGGACGCTGTGGGGTGATATCTACTTTATCGAATCTGATATACATAGTTACCAGCTTCTTACCATTGAAACCTGTATGATGAGGACATCGTACTACATGAATTACCATTTACCGTTTACCGAATGGAAATTCCGGTAAACGGTAAAAGTGTTGAATGGTCATTCAAGTTCGTATACATTCGACTCACGTACTGGCCGTGCGCCCACATCGTTTGCAGTAACGAGAGGAAGGAAGGTCCACCATGAGTGAGGCCACTGCACCAAAGCAGTCCATCATGGATAAGTTCCAGGCAGTCATGGAACGCACCATCGTGCCCATCGGCATGAAGATCTCGCAGCAGAAGTATCTGGCTGCCATCCGCGACGGCATGACCGTCATGATCCCCATTACCATCATCGGCGGTTTCGCCTGCCTGCTCGCCGTTCCTCCTGCGCCGGTTGGGCTCACGGGCGGCAACATCTTCGCCGACTTCCTGCTTGCCTGGCAGGCATGGGCTGCGGCGAATGCGTCGGTTCTCATGATTCCCTATCACATGACGATCGGCATTATCTCAGTGTTCGTTGTGTGCGGCGTGGCCTACCAGCTCGCCCAGACGTACAAGATGGATGGCGTCAACAACATGCTCTGCGCCTTGTTGGTGTTCCTATGCGTGAGCGACGCCGTCGACCTTGAGACGGTCTCCATCTCCATTTCCAAGCTCGGTGCCTCTTATATGTTCGGCGCCATGATGATCGGTTTGCTGGTTGTTGAGATCAACCACCAGTGCATCAAGCACAACATCAGCATCAAGCTGCCCGCATCCGTTCCGCCCAACGTTGCCGCCCCGTTCAACGTATTGATTCCCATGACGTTCAGCGTCGTCGGGTTCACGCTCCTCAACGTCCTGTGCACCGCGGTCACTGCGCGGGTATCACCTCGCTCGTGTACACCATCTTCCAGCCGCTGCTTTCCGCAACCGGTAGCCTTCCTTCCGTTCTGCTCATCAACGTCATCATGACTACCTTCTGGTTCTTCGGCATCCACGGTGCCAACATGGTCAGCGTTGTCACGAGCCCCATCACCACGGCAGCCCTCGCCGCCAACCTTGAGGCCTATCAGGCGAATCAGCCCCTGCCCTACATCTTCTCCGGCGCGGTTAACAGCGTGTTCGGCAACTGGATCACCTACTTCGCCATCCTGCTCGTCGTGCTGTTCTTCTGCAAGAGCTCCCAGCTCAAGAGCGTCGCCAAGGTCGCATCCGTTCCCTGTGTGTTCAACATCAACGAGCCCATGATCTTCGGTATGCCCACGGTGCTGAACGTCTTCACGTACGTGCCGCTGCTCATCTGCTCGATCATCAACTTCTCTACGTACTATCTGCTTGCCGATGCTGGCATCCTGGGTCGCTTCTACATCACGCTACCCTTCACGGTCCCCGGCCCGCTGCAGGCGTTCCTCGCCACTATGGACCCCAAGACCATCGTTCTGTACTTCGTGCTGCTCGCGGTCGATGTCCTGGTGTGCCTGCCGTTCATCAAGGCGTATGACAAGACGCTCGTCGAGGCCGAGACTGCTCAGGAGAAGCTCGCTGCCTAAGCCAGTCGTTCGGTTCGTGTCCGGTGTATTGACCGAACCCGTATCACATGTGTGGGGGCGCGGGATGCCCGTGCCCCACATTGCCAGAGAGGAAACCATCATGCGTAACATCGTTTTGTTCTGTGCTGCCGGCATGTCTACGAGCCTGCTCGTGACCAAGATGCAGGAAGCTGCCGACGCCGCCGGCTATGAGGCAACGATTGCGGCTCACCCCATTGCGGAGGCCGACACGTACGGCAAGGACGCCGATATTGTCCTGCTTGGCCCGCAGGTTCGATTTGAGTTGGCGCGTATCCAGGGTCTGCTGTCCGACAAGAAGGTCGAGGCGATCGACATGATGGCCTACGGCATGATGAACGGCGAGGCCGTCATTGCCCAGGTCAAGAAGGCCCTTGGGGATTAAGACGAGCGATATCGTATATATGACTTTGATTTGGCGGCCTACGAGATACCACTGGCCGCCTTTTTATTAGGGGATCAAGCCAAATAAGCGAAAACGGAAACGGTGCCGGATCGGTGCCATGGGAGGTACTACCTTAATGGGCAAGAACGTAAGTCGTAGGGGGGTTGTGTGCGATGGTGGCTGCGGCGGCGACTTCTGCAGGCCTTTCGGCGTGCACGGGTGACGATATTACCAAAGGCGGGTTGTCTTCTGAGGCAAGTGGTGTGAAGTTTGATGGTGCGCGCGCCACGGTGAGCGCAGGTTCGGTCAAGGGGTCTGAAGTTGCTGATGGAGTGTTCTCGTGGTACGGAATTCCGTATGGCGAGGTACCGATTGGTGACTTGCGTTGGAGTGCTCCAAAAACCCGTGCTGCGTGGACGGACGAGCTTGACTGCAGCAAAATGGGCGAGAGGTCGCTCCAGTATTCCGGCGGAAAGGTTATTGGCTCTGAAGACTGCCTTAACCTGACCGTGACAGCTCGTGACGGTGAGGGTGGAAAACCGGTTCTTGTTTATATTCATGGTGGCAACAATCAGACTGGTGATGCTCGGGAGCTTATTGGAAACGAGCTGGTGAGTACGCTCGACTGTGTGTATGTCTCCTTAAACTATCGACTGGGTCTCTTTGGATTCAATTGTCTTCCGGCGCTACAGAGCGACGATGACGCTACGGGTAACTATGCGCTGCTCGATATTAAAATGGCTCTTGATTGGGTTGCGGAGAACATCTCCGTGTTCGGTGGCGACCCAGAGAATATTACGATAGCGGGTTTCTCGGCGGGAGGCCGAGACGTTATGGCGATGCTTATCAGCCCTTTGTTTGAAGGAGCTTTTAAACGTGCGATCGTCTTTAGCGGCGGTATGACGACATGTGATGAGTCTGCCGCCTCTGTGCGAGTGGCCCGGGCATTGGCGCCTCTTGCGCTTGAGGATGGAATCGCCGACACATCGGAAGAGGCGGTGGCGTGGCTTCTTGCGAATGACAATGAGGTCGAAGCATACGTGCGCGGGCTGGAAGCGGAGCGTCTGGCACTTCTCATGGCGAATGCCAGTATCCGGATGAGCGTGTTCCCTCATTTGTACGAAGATGGTGTGGCCCTTCCAAGGGGAGGATTTGATGGAGCGTTGTACAACGATGTGCCCGTGATTATGTTGACGGGTTCTTCGGAGTTCGGACTATTCTCCAATGGAGATTCGTGGTGGCAGGGTGAAGAAGCGGCAGGGCTCTCAGATGACGAACTGACTGCGGCAAAGAACTTCTCTTGCACATATGGGAACGAGATGTATCGCATCTTCAACGCGCAAGAAAGCGCAAACACGATGATGAGTGGATGTGAGCAGCCGATATACGTATGCGAGGTGAACTATGGCGATGATGCGTCAAAGATGAAGGATGAACTCAGCGGTTACGGCGCGTTCCATGGCATCTTTATTCCCATGCTGTCCTCGACTAATTCCTATACCTCGATGCTCCCAGGCGTGTTCGAAAGTGAGAGCTACCAGGCAATGGCGGAAGTATTCAGGAGCTACATCGCAAACTATTTGAAGACGGGAGACCCGAATTCCGAGGAGCTCGAAGAGTGGGTGGCTTGGAGCAGCGATTGCCATGAATCCCTGTGCTTTGACGCGGATGCAGAAGGTGCAGTGGTGAAGAGCCTTGATAAGACTACTACCTATGGCGATATCATCGAGCGCATGGAGTTGGATACAACGGTAAGCGATGAGATAAAAAAGCCTAGTTGCGAAAAATGTGATGAATGGGCGTTGGTTTAGCAAAGACCTTGATGGGTACTATGCGGGAAACCGATCAGCGTAATAACAGGTGCCTTCGAAGTCTTTGTAGAAAAGGATAAGAAGAATCCACTGTGCGTTCGTCATTGAACACGTAAGCAAACAGGCCGGAGCAATTATCTGCTCCGGCCTGCTGTATTCAATGGCTGGGGTAGAGGGATTCGAACCCCCGTAACTGGTACCAAAAACCAGGGTCCTGCCGCTGGACGATACCCCAATGCATCGACCGCGCAAACGCGCGACCGTCATAGTGTAGCGTACCTAGGCGCTCAATGCATCGCACAAACCGTCGAGGAGGCGGACCGCCAAGGTTTGCGCATCGCTTGCGGTGAACATGCCGTAACCGGTGATGCCCGTGAGCTCGATTCGCAGTACCACAGGTTTGGTTTTGGCCGCCGCCAGAGCGGTCTTTATGCGAAGGGGGAGATTCTGGCATTCGGCGAGAGCAATGGTCGCACGGGGCTCTGCGTCTTCGGGAAGCTCGTCAGAAGCGACCTCGACGATGAGGTCGACGTCGTGCGGCGCCTCGCTGTCGTACAGGACGATACCGCTGCCGTCCGTGGTCGCCGAGGCGATATTCCACACGCGCGAGGCGACGTTGCGCGCGATCGCGTCCTCGCCGCCAATGGCAATGCGGCAGTTCTCAAGCACATTTGCAGCACGTGCGAAGCCCATGCGTGCCTCGGCATCGATGTCGACGATCGAGGGCTTACCCTCCCAAACATGGTGAAGGCGCTTGACGTAGGCAAACGTGTCCTGGAACGCCATGCCATCGGCGAAGAGGCCGACGTTTTCCTGGAACTGCTGCAGCGCCGCCTCGGTGTGCGGGCCAAAGTAGCCATCGTCGACGCCGCAGGCAAAGCCCAACGTGTTGAGTGCCCGCTGCAGTGCCTGCACGTCCGCGCCGTGGAAATTGGGCAGGCGCAGGTAGAGCGTGCGGTCACCGAGTTTGTACGAGGCATCGACCAGCGCACTCCATGTGGTGCCGTCAACCTCGTCGCCCGTCTCGATGCCTTCGGAGGAGCGGAAGGCACGCACCGCCTCTGTGGTGGTGGTGCCGTACTCCTGGGCGGACGTCTCGGCGGTGTCAATGGTATATCCCAGCGATGCGAGGCGCGTCTGAACGTCTTCGACGGCAGGCCCCTGCATTCCCGGTGTGATGGACTCCATGCGGATCCCCTAACAAGCCTGGCGCGCATCACCAATTGGACGGTGACGGCGCTATCTCATGCGCGCGGGTACAACATGTCTGCGCGGCATACGATTCATAGTGTATCAAGGATGCGTATCGTCCGCACAAGTTCCACCGGGGTCGGCTCGTGAGGTGTTGATGATGCACGGGACGATGCAGCTCATGCAAAAAGACGACCGCGCCTGGGGGACGGGCGCGGTCGCAGAGGGAAGGTGCGTTGACGCGCCGCAGTGCGACGCGACGTGGCGGGCGTTTAGAGGTTTGCCTCGATATCTGCCTTGAGCTTGGGCTTGGGAACGGCGCCAACCGAGCGCATGGCCTCTGCGCCGCCCTTGAGCATAACGACCGTGGGGATGGACATGACGCCGTAGCGCATGGCGAGGTCCTGGTTCTCATCGACATTGCACTTGGCAACGACGATCTTGCCCTCGAGCTCGTTTGCGATCTCGTCGACCACGGGGGAGAGCATACGGCATGGGCCGCACCACGGGGCCCAGAAGTCGATGACGACGGGGAGCTCGTTGGTGAGCAGGTTGTCGAATGTGCTTGCATTCGCTTCGATGATATTGGCCATGAGAGCCTCCTGTATGGGTGGTCTCGCAGCGTCGAACGCCACGAGGGTGGGTCTAATCGAGGTGGTTATACCCAAGAGCGTGCTGGCGTTACACCGAGCGGTAGAATGTTCTTACAATATGTAGGACGACGGTCAACGCGGACAGGGTGAGGGCACATGTCGGTAACAACAGGCGAGCGCAAGGAGGCCCTGGCGGCTGCCGTTGAGCAGGAACTTGGCTCGCTCCAAGCGCGTGGCGTTCGGATTGCGGGGAATGCTTTCTCGCCTGTCGTTTTGGTAAAAGGCGAGCTGAATGCCGACGAATTGGCGGGCGAAAGCCTCTTGAGCGGCGCAGACGGCACGGCGCTCCGTGCGGCGCTTTCGGCCATTGGATGGGAGCCGCAGGATTTCTGTGCGCTTGCGACGGTGTTCGGCACGGGCGAGCCGGGCATTGTCGACGGCCCCGTACCGGGCGATGCCGTGCCCGCTGAATTGTTTCGCGAGGCGCTCGAGGCGCTTGACCCCGAGGCGATCGTCTTGCTCGACGATGCCGCAGCGGATGCGATGCGCGAAGCGTACGCGGACGCCCTTGCGATTATCGAGGACTTTGACACGGCTATGCTCAAGCCCGGGTTGGTGGCTCCGGTGTTGGGACGGCGCGTGCTTGCGCTCAACGGCTTCGAGGCGGCACTCACGGAGCCTCGTCAAAAGCAGCGCATGTGGGCATATCTCAAGCAGCTCCCTCCCTTGGGAGCCCCCTATTAACTATGAACCGTGGCGACTTCTCGTCATTTTTAACTGTCTTGTCAGCTGTCTTGTCAGTAAAGGCGGGCAGTGGGATACTTCCCCCAACGGAAGCTGATTCGTCGGGAGGACTCAATGACAGAGACGACGATGGAACCCACTGCGCTTGAGCGCGCCGCTGCGGTGACGGCGGAGACCCGTGCGCGGATCGAGGCGCTCAAGGCGGAGCGCGACGCGGTGATTTTGGCCCACTATTATGTAGAACCCGAGGTCCAAGCGGTGGCCGACTACGTGGGCGATTCGTTCTACCTGGCAAAGCTCGCAAAATCACTCCCTCAACAGACGATCGTGCTGTGCGGCGTGGAATTCATGGGGGAGAGCGCGAAGCTCCTCAATCGCGATAAGACCGTGTTGATGCCCGAGCCCGCAGCGGATTGCCCTATGGCCCACATGGTGCAGCGTGCGACGATCGACAAGCGCGTGAGGAGTACGGTGACGATCTTGCGGTGGTTTGCTACGTCAACTCCACCATCGAGGTCAAGAGCTGGAGCGATGTGTGCGTGACCTCCTCCAACGCGGTGAAGATCGTGCACGAGCTGCCCCAGCGCCACATCCTGTTCATTCCCGACCGCAACTTGGGGCGCTACGTGGCAGAACGGGTGCCCGAGAAGCACGTGATTTTGAATGACGGGTGCTGTCCGCGGCACGAGGCCATTTCCTTGGCCGAGCTGCGCGAGCTCAAGGCGGGGCATCCGAATGCCCTGGTGCTCGCTCATCCCGAGTGCGTCGCCGCCGTGTTGGACGAGGCGGACTACATTGGTTCGACGGCGGGCATCATCTCGTTTGCCGAGCAAAGCGACGCGCAGGAGTTCATTATCGTGACGGTTCGAGGGGTTTTGTACGAACTCGAGCGTCGATGCGCCGGCCAGGGGAAGAGGTTTTACGTTACGTCTACGCCGCCTACGTGCAGCGATATGGACGGCATTACGCTTGAGAAGCTCCTGCATTGTTTGGAGTTCGGCACGGGTGCCGTGGAGATCGGCGTGGATGGGGCCTCCGCAAAGCGCGCTCAGCTCACGCTCGACCGTATGCTCGAGTACGCCGCTCGATAATCGACGGCACATGCGCGGCGAAAGGGGCGGCACGATGGAGGCTGCATACAAAGATATGACATGCGATGTGGTAATCGCCGGCTGTGGCGTGGCGGGTTTGTACGCCGCGCTCAACTTGCCGAGCGATATGCGGGTGGTTATGCTTTCCAAGGGCGCGGTTGACGAATGCGACTCCATGCTCGCCCAAGGGGGCATCTGCGTATTGCCCGAGGCCGCGGATTACGACGCGTTCTTTGAGGACACCATGCGCGCGGGTCATTATGAGAACCGGCGCGAGAGCGTGGACATCATGATTCGATCATCCCGTTCGGTCATCAACGACCTCGTGGCGTTGGGGACGGATTTCGATCGGGCTGAGGACGGTTCGCTCGCGTTCACGCGCGAAGGTGCGCACTCGCGTCCGCGAATCGCATTCCATGCGGATGTGACAGGCAAGGAGATTACCGAGTCTCTGCTCGCGGCGGTCAAACGGCTGCCCAATGTGACCGTTCTCGAACACGTTGCCGCCGTCGACCTCATCGTTGATGACCATACGTGCGCAGGCGTGATCGCCGTGCCGGTAACGGAGAATGCCTCGGCTGCGACGGTCGAAGAGCTGCGCGGTGAACAGAGTGAGCGGGGTGTCCGTCCCGAGGGCGTGGGAGCGCCGTTTGAGATTCGGGCGCGTGATGTGCTGCTCGCAACGGGCGGCATCGGAGGCGTGTACCAGCACTCCACAAACTTCCCGCAGCTCACCGGCGATGCGTGTTTCCTGGCGAACGAATATGGGGTCAGTCAGGAACACTTGGACTACGTTCAGATTCATCCCACGTGCCTGTATTCCGAAAAGCCCGGTCGCACGTTCCTCATCTCAGAGAGTTGCCGTGGCGAGGGAGCGGTTTTGCTCAACCAAGCCGGCGAGCGCTTTACCGACGAGCTGCAGCCCAGGGACGTGGTGGCGCGCGCCATTCAAGACGAGATGCGCGATGAGGACGCGGAGTACGAGTGGCTGAGCTTTGATCCCGTTGATCGCGAGATCGTACGCACGCACTTTGCCAACATCCGAGCCCACTGCCAGCAAGAGGGGCGCGACATCCTCGAGGAGCCTATTCCTGTGGTGCCCACGCAGCACTACTTCATGGGTGGCGTTTGGGTCGATCGGGATTCGGCGACCACGATGCCGCATCTGTATGTTGCCGGCGAGGCGGCGTGCAATGGTGTGCATGGCAGGAACCGCCTTGCGAGCAATTCGTTGCTTGAGTCGCTCGTTTTTGCGCGCCGTGCGGCGTGGAAGATGGCGACGGGGGAGAGCCTGGAAGTCGAGAAGGCGGGCGAGCCCGCGCTCGACGGCGCACATCGCCTGTTGCCCGGTCAGGTGCGCCAAAACCTCAACATCGACGTGCTCGTGCACGCGTGATGAGCGCGCCTTGAGGTGCGCTATCTGCGACGCGCCCCTTGGCGTGCGGCGCGCCCGTCATGCTCACGACCGTCATGCTTACGAAAGGAATTCTTGTGAATCCAATCACCATGAACCTTGTTGCCGACGATATCATCCGTTTTGCCCTGCGCGAGGACATGAACGCGGGCGATCTGTCGACCGAGTCGGTCTGCCCCGGTCCGCGGGAGGCCGAGGTTCAACTCATTGCGAAGGCAGCGGGCGTCATCGCGGGGTTGGATGTGTTCGAGCGTGCCTTTACCCTGCTCGACCCTGCCACGACGTTCGACGCGCGCGTGAGTGATGGCGACGAGGTCGAGCCCGGCCAGGTGCTAGGGACGGTGCACGGCGACGCCCGCGTGCTGCTCTCCGGTGAGCGCGTGGCTCTCAACTTCCTGCAGCGCATGAGCGGTATCGCAACGTATACACGTACCATGGCAAAGGAGCTCGAAGGTACCAAGACCCTGCTTGCCGACACGCGCAAGACCACGCCTGGCCTTCGCATATTCGAAAAAGCGGCGGTCGAGGCAGGCGGTGGCCACAATCACCGCTACAACCTTTCACAGGCGGTCATGCTCAAGGACAACCATATCGATGCGGCGGGAGGTATCGCTGCCGCCGTGGCAGGTGCTCGCGCCCATGCGCCCTTTGTGTGCACGGTGGAAGTTGAGTGCGAGAGCCTGAATATGGTGCAAGAGGCACTCGATGCTGGTGCGGACATCATCATGCTCGACAATATGGATCGCGAGCAGATGCGCGAGGCCATTGCGCTCATTGATGGCCACGCCAAGGTCGAGGCCTCGGGCAACGTTGACGCGAGCAATATCCGTGAGCTCGCCGATCTGGGCGTCGATATCATCTCGTCGGGAGCGCTTACCCATTCGGCGCCCATTCTGGATCTCTCGCTCAAGCACCTGCGCCTGCTCTAGCTCATCTTGATGTGGGATGTGGTTCGTTCGGAGGGTGCGAGACGGGAGGTGCGGCGATGCCGCTAATGGGTCATGAGCGCAGGGATGCCATCTTGCAGTCCTTGCGTGGCGCAAAACGCCCGGTGAGCGGGACGGCGCTCGCAAGCGTCGCCGGTGTGAGCCGACAGGTGATCGTGCAGGACATCGCCCTGCTGCGTGCCGATGGGCACGACATCGTTGCGACCAATCGCGGGTACGTGCTGCGCGAGGGCGCCTCGGAGCTCTCGGTTCCCACGCGTCTTATCAAGGTTCACCACACTATCGATCAACTTGAGGACGAGCTCCAGACCGTCGTCGACCTGGGCGGAACCGTTCAAACCGTCATGGTAAATCATCGCGCATACGGCAAAATCACCGCCAATCTGGACATACGCAGCCGTAGCGGCATAGCCCGCTACCTCGAAGACATCCGCACGGGCAAGAGCACACCGTTGATGACGGTGACGAGTGGCTATCATTTTCATCGTATTTCTGCCGATACGGAGGAGGCCCTGGACGCCATCGAGGCCGCCCTTGCTGCCAAGGGCTATTTGGCCGAGGTTCTGCCCTATGAGCGTGAGGGTCTTGACGGGTAACGCTCGGGCGACGTTTCGCGACTGCCTGTGCCGGTCGCGGCATGTCCCACCCCATGGCGGCTCCGCGCGAAAGTGCCGCGAAAGTTAACTCTCGCGGCACGTTTTTGTTGCAGGTCCGAAAAGCTTCCGCGAAAGTTAACTCTCGAAGAGCGTATTTGCCATCATGGCGGAAATGTCGCCGCGAGAGTTAACTCTCGCGGGCACGCTCGCGCCCGACCCCTTGGGCCCGGCTTGGCATACGGCCCCTTTGGCTGGCTACCCAATAGGCTCGACGTATTTGGCCCGGTCGGTGCGCTGGACGCGCTTTGAGACGTGGAGCGGGGCGGGCGTTTGATGCCGGAGCGGTGGTCCGCTTGGGGCTCTTTGCTTGCTGGAGGTGTCAGCTGCCGTCTCGTGCGGCATGCCAAAATATGTTATCGATCCGATGCTTTGGTTGTTATGGTGCCATGCCTTCTGTAGTCGCTTTTTCTGCCATAACCGTTATCTTCACAAGGCTGTCGGAAGAGTTCTTGTTCGGGCGCAGCGGCGAGGGACAGTTTGAGGATGTTGATAGATGAAGACCGTTCACATGGAAATAGCTACCGTCTACCCAAGACTGATGTAACTAAATCGTATACAACGTAAAAGACGTATATGATGACTTATGTCACATGTTGCCGCGGGATCAGGACTCGCGCGCTTCGGTGAGGGCGCTTCGAAGCGCCATAAAGAATTGATGGAAAGGAGACGGTAATGAATCAGCTTTATGCAGCAATAGCCGTTGGCCTCGTGGGTGTCATTTGCATCATGGACTCCCGTATGCTGGGGCGCCTGAGTCTTGAGCGCCCGCTTATTGGCGCCACGATGGTCGGCATCGTGCTTGGTGACATCCCCACGGCTTTGGCCGCTGGCGCGACGCTCGAACTTATGAGCATCGGTTTGATTAATGTGGGCGCCGCGATGATCCCCGACATGAATATGGGATCTATCGTTGCTACGGCGTTTTGCATCTTGACCGGAGCGGGTCCGGAGGCGGCGTTGACCATCGCAGTCCCTGTTGCCGCATTTGGCCAAGCGATTGGTCTTGCGGTGCGCATGGTCCTCGCGGCATTTTCTCATAAGGCCGACACCCTTATCGATCAGGGCAAATTTAAGCAGGCGCTTCACCTTCATATTATTTGGGGTAATGTCCTGTATGCTCTGATGTATTTCGTGCCTATCTTCCTTGCGATCTATGTCGGCACCGATCTTGTCCAGTCTATTGTGGATATGATTCCCGCATGGGTCACAAGTGGACTTAACCTTGCCGGCAATGTCCTTACTGCTCTCGGCATGGCCCTGCTGCTTAATATCATGCTTACCAAGAAGATGGCCCTCTTTTTCTTCGTTGGCTTCTTTGCTGCGGCCTTCCTTAACATTAACGTTACCGCCGTTGCGATCTTTGCTGTGTTGCTCGCCCTGCTGCTCGTGGATCTCAAATTCCGTGATGGTGGCGGCCAGTTCGCAACCCAGGCCGCAGACGACTATGATCCGCTCGAGGACGACGACTAAGAAAGAAGGAGGTCATTTCAATGGCAGAGCAGATTACTGTTGAGCAGGCATCCAGCACGACCGAGCTGAAAAGCTTGGAGCCGCAACCTGTTTCCGAGAAGAAGCGCCTTTGGCAGTTCTTCTGGCGCACCTGGGCGATCCAATCTTCGTGGAACTATGAGGGCCAGATGAACCTGGGCTTCCTCTATTCCATTGCGCCGACGCTCGACCGCATTTACACAGATGAGTCCGACCCGGAGATTCTCGAGCGAAAGAAGGAGGCCTATCACCGTCATACCGCTTTGTATAACATCACGCAACAGCTGAACAGCTTTGTGCTTGGTCTCGTTGCCTCGATGGAGGAAGAGTACGCTCGCGACCCCAAACACTTCAACCCTGAGGTGATGAACAGCCTAAAGGTTTCGCTTATGGGTCCGCTTTCGGGCATTGGCGATTCATTGCTTGAGGGAACGCTTCGCATTATCTCTTTCGGATTGGGCGCGTCCCTGGCAGCGCAGGGCTCCATTCTTGGACCTATTTTGGCGATCCTCATCTCCGGCATCCCTAAAGCCCTTATTACTTGGTTTGGCGGCAAACTCGGTTATACACTTGGTGCCGACTACGTAAAGCAGCTGCAGAGCGGCGGCATGATGGAGCGCGTGATGTACGTTGCGAGCATTGTTGGCCTCATGACTGTGGGCGCGATGATTGCCACGATGGTTGGTATTACGACCCCGTTGCAGTTCCAGGATGGAGCTTTGGTAATTCAGGACGTGCTGAACGGCATCTTCCCGGCAATGATTCCCTTGGCTATTACTATGACTTTCTACTGGCTGCTCAAGAAGAAGGTTAGCCTCACGGTGTTGCTGCTGGGCGGCATTGCTGCTAGCTTGGCTGCAAGCTTCTTTGGAATTCTTGCATAGCAATTGCGTATATAGCCCCCTTATTAGGCGCAGATCGTTGACGGGTCTGCGCCTTTTCGTATGTTGACGAAATGTGTCGAGCGGGGTCTGGTGCTTCGAGTGAGACATCTTTGAAGTATGTCGGTCTTGGGCAGGACCTGGTCCCCGACTGTTGCCAGTGGTTGCGGGCAAGTAGTGGCTCGCCGATTCGTTCGCAGCCATGGCTCATCGAAATGTGGACGGGTGTGGCGAAAGCTGTGATGGCGTAGGTGTCGAATGTGCGTGTGCCGCAGGGTCATCATGTTGATGTCAATGTGCGGATGGGTTATGAGAGTCCGGATCCTTACCGCCACGGGCGGCCTTTTTCCTTTCGAGGTTGCTGAGAACCATATGAGTGGGTGCTTTGCGTGGGGTCTTTTGGTTCCGCTGCATGACCGGTGGCTGGCATTGTCAGAGACAAGAAGCCCCCGTTTCTGCTGTATGAGAAACGGGGGATGGAGGGTTTCTGTCTTTTGGTGGGGTGCGCGTTATGCGCGTGCGGCTTCGATCTTCTCGTAGGCGCTAAGATAGGTTGCCATTGACCGCGCATCGGCTGCCATGGGATCGGTGAGCGTTGCGGAATCGGTGCACTCGACGCTTAACACCCCTTGGTAGCCGTTCTGCTCAAAGGTGAGGATGTCAGTCGCAATATCACGTTCTCCGTCGCCAAGGGCAAGGTGGAGTGAACGCTCGCCGGTATCGACATAGTGGGCATGAATCATCTTGGGGCCAAAGGTATCGAAATACTCCTGAATAGTGTTGCCAGCGCTCACCATGGCGCCGATATCGAGGCAGACTTTCAATGCGGGCTCATCGACCATGGATAGTAGAAGATTGAGGTCGGCAACGGTGTTGGCGATGCGCGACTCGGGCGCGCGCAAGGCTTCGATGGCGAGGTTGATGTCCTGCTCGCCTGCATAGCGCGCGACCTGTTTGAGCATGGTCGCACTACGCTCGCGTGCGGTTTCAACTGGCTCGTTGTAATACGCCCAGCCACTCGTTACGAGCACCTGAGTTGCGCCAACGCTTTTTGCAACATCGACGGCACGGGTAAAATATGCAAGTGTGCGTTCTTGGATGCTCGCGTCTTTTGCCGCCATATTGTGTGGTTTGGGGTTGCATTGCTCCGGGCATATGCCGTGGATGCGGATGCCGTATTCATCGATGAGATGGCTTAGGCGCTCAATGGGATCGTTCTGCCGATAATCCATAAAGAAGTGCTGGGGAGATGTCCATAGCTCGACGCAGGGATAGCCGAGCTTTTGTGCATTGGCAAAAAAGTCATCAAGGTCATAGAACATGTAGTGGTGGTTCATGGTGGCAAGTTCAATGCGAGGCTGTGCCATCCCGACTCCTTTCCAAGGATTTATCAACAAACACGTCTCAGACGTCATATACGATTATAAATTAAAGAGATGTATGATGTGCAGACCTGGGGTTCTTGCCGTGAACGGTAGATATTCGGCGATAAACGGACATTTCAACTTGAATCTAGACCAATCTGTATATAACGTCTATGATGTCAGTAACGAATAGGAGGTACGTATGAATCAACTCATACTTGCGTCGCATGGTGGCCTTGCGGCTGGTGCCCGCGATACGCTCGAAATGATTATTGGCGATGTGTCGCGTGTTCACGTGGTTTCGCTGGAGAGGGATGACAAGGATCGGATCGACGAGCGCACGATTGCGCTAATCGACTCGTTCGAGCCGTCTGATGCAGTTTATATTTTGACCGATATGATGGGTAGCAGCGTGAATAACTCGATGGTTTCCGTGCTTGCCCAGCGTCCCTCTGTCACGGTGATCTCTGGGATGAATTTTCCTCTAGTGCTTGAGATGTCGTTGGCAACCGGGCCTCTTTCTCGAGAGCGCATTGACGAAATCATCTCGCAAAGCAAGGGCGGCATCCAAGACGTCGCGGCCCTTTTGGCTCAGAAGGCACAGGAAGAAGAGGAGGACGACCTATGATCAAGCTTGTGCGTTTGGACTATCGTTTGGTACACGGCCAGATTTTGGCAGCCTGGGTGAACCACCTGAGCGCTCAGCGTATCATTTTGGTTGACGATGCGGCGGCGAATGACGAAATGAAGTCTGCCGCCCTGAAGCTCGCAAAGCCCGCGGGGATTCGCCTGAATATCTTTACCGTTGAGAAAGCTATCACGAAGATGCCAAAGATTCTCGAGCTCAACGAGAATATCATGATGGTCTTTGGTACTACTAAGGCGCTTGTCGACGTGTGTAAGGCTACTGGTGCGATTAACGAGATCCAATATGGAGCCACCTTTAATAAGGACGGTTCGAAGCAGATTGACCAAAGCGTCTTTTTGGATGAGTCTGAACAAAGTGATACCCGAGAGTTGCTCGCAATGGGCGTGAAGCTCTATAGCCAGCAGACCCCTTCGTTCCCGAAAGAACCTATTACGTCTGTTTAGCGTACGGCGGTTTAAATCCACTGCATAAAACCATTTGTTTATAGGTGCCACGACGGCGCGTAGGAGAGTCTTGTCGCGGCAGCATAGAAAGGAAGCATGTTATGTACGAGATCGACCTTAACCTCCCTAAGCAGATCGTCGCTGACGTCCTGTCCAACCACGAGATCCACAGCGTCGCCTTCGTCGGCTGCGGTGCCTCCATGTCCGACCTGTACCCCGCCAAGTACTTCCTGGCCAACAACACGGACAAGCTGAACGTTCAGATCTTCACCGCTAACGAGTTCAACTACGACACGCCTTCCTGGGTCAACGAGCACACCTTCGTGATCACCTGCTCCCTCGGTGGCTCCACGCCCGAGACCGTCGAGGCCAACAAGACCGCTAAGAAGCACAACTGCCCGGTCGTCTCCCTCACCAACAAGGCTGGCTCTGCTCTGACCGTCGATGCCGACCACGTCATCGTCCACGGCTTCCATGCCAACTTTGCCGCCAAGGCCGAGAAGCCTGGCTACGCCATCGCTCTTGCTCTCGAGATCCTTCAGCAGACCGAGGGTTATGACAAGTACGACGACATGATCACCGGCCTCACCAACGTCTTCGAGCTCTGCGAGAACGCCGCTCAGCACTGCAAGAAGCTTGCCAAGAAGTTCGCCGAGGACTTCAAGGACGACAAGATGATCTACTTCATGGCTTCCGGTGCCTCCGAGAAGATGGCCTACTCTCACGCCGCCTTCCTGTTCACCGAGATGCAGTGGATCGACGCCGCCGCCTACAACACCGGCGAGTACTTCCACGGCCCGTTCGAGGTTTCCACCGAGGGTAAGCCCTACGTCTTCTTCATGTCCGATGGTGCCACCCGTCCGATGGCGCCCGCGCCCTCACCTTCCTTGAGCGCATGGGCGCCAAGGTCGCTCTGATCGACTCCAAGGACTACGGTCTGGCCGACGCCGTGCCGGCGAGCGTCATCACCTACTTCAACCCGCTGCTGCACCTCGCCGTTATGCGCGAGTACGGCAACCAGATCGCCGAGGCCCGTCAGCACCCGCTGACCATGCGTCGCTACATGTGGAAGCTCACCTACTAGGTGAAGGCCGTAGGTTCTGTCTGCGATTTGTATTTTGACTCGGCGGGGCGGCTCCTTATGGGGCCGCCCTTTATTACAGGGAGGTTCCTATGATTAGGGCAGTGCTGTTTGACATGGACGGTGTGCTGGTAGATACAGAGTGGTTTTACAGCAGGCGTCGTGAGGCATATTTAGCTGAGTGCGGGATAACATACGATGTTTTTCCCGATTTGACTGGTATTAGCACTGCCGAAACTTGGGAGGTGCTCATCCCTAACGATTTAGGGCTGCGTGAACGTCTATGTGAGGCATATGGCCCCTATTGCGATGCTCACCCCATTCCGTATTCCGAGCTTCTCAATGATGGGGTGAGGGACACGTTTCGAAAGTTGCACGAACGCGGAATAAAGACTGCTATTGCGAGTTCATCATATCGAGACATGATTGAGGAGGTCATTAGCGTTGCGGGAATCAGGGGTATTGTAGACTATGTGATAAGTGGGTTTGAGTGCAATGCTTTCAAGCCTGATCCTGAAATCTACGCGAGAGCGATGAGCTATTTGAGGGTTGAGCCTTCCGAATGCTTAGTCGTCGAAGACTCTCCTACTGGTATTGAGTCGGGCGTGCGTTCTGGCGCACGTGTCTTGGCATTGAGGCCCCGCGACGGGGTTGTGCTCGATCAATCTCGGGCAGATAAAGTGATTGACACTTTGGGCGCAATCATGGACGAGCTGTAGTCAAGGTCTGGACGGCGATTGGCTTTTTACCGTTTACCGAGGTGTATGCCATTGCCGGCTGAGGCGGGCTCAACTGATGCGCAAGCGATTATACTTAAGACGTTATATATATCACATAATTGGATGGAATCATGACAAATAGCAAGTCGGCACCTCTGTACCAGCAGATTTTCGAAGAGATTAAAGGGGCGATCGAGGCGGGGGATTACGTTCCGAAGGAGCGGATTCCCTCCGAGCCGGAGCTTTCCGAGCGTTATGGAGTGAGCCGTATCACCGTTCGCCGTGCTGTTGAGGAGTTGTGTGCCGAGGGATATTTGGTCAAGCAGCAGGGTCGCGGCACCTTCGTGAGCACGCCTCACATTAATCGCCGTCTTCTGCAATATACGGCGGCGCGGAGTTTTACAGATGTGTGTCGCGACAGCAACATGAAGCCTGGTGCCCATGTTCTCAATCGCCTCATCGTCCCCGTGCGCTTGGAGGAAGCGAAGTTCTTTGGCCTCGACGAGTCGGCGCTACTCCTGTATGTCCAGCGAATTCGCACTGCCGACGAGCAGCCGATTTTCGAAGAAAATGTTTTCGTGCCGTACGAAGGTTGCCAAGAGTTTCTCAACGTCGATTTGGAGGACGTATCCCTGTTCGACAAAATTGCGGAAGTTACCGGACACCGGCCGACTAAAACACCAAGACGCACCGTCGAGGCGGTTCGCGCCACGCAGGAGCAGGCGTCGAGGTTGGCGATCTCGGTGGGCGACCCGCTGCTCTTCCTGAATGTCTGCTTTGCCGACGACGAGGACAACCCCGTGTGCATCGGCCGCCAGTACTACGTGGGCAGCAGGTACCGCTTCGTGTTGTAGGCAAAAGCGCTCGATATAACGGAGCTTCGGCATGGCGGTGGGTCGATATGACGGCGCGCCGCCATATGGGATGTGCGGGGATTACCTGCCGTCGTCCTGCTGCAGGCCGGCGGGTTCGTGCCTGCGGGCCTGCTTGGAGAGCAGGCGGGCGGGTTTGTCGGGGTCGGGCACCGCGGTGGGCAACGGCTCATCCACATGGCCACCCCACCATCCGCCCACGAAGTCGAGCGTATGGAACACGTTGATCACGGCGCCGGGGTCGATGTCGCACACGAGCTTGATGATGTCCTGGCTCTCGTATGTGGACACAACGGTGTGCAGCAGGTACATCTTCTCGCGGCTGTAGCCGCCGATGACCTCGGCGCAGCTGATGCCGTGCTGGAAGTGGTTGACGTAGGCGGTCATGACCTCGTCGGCCAGGCGGGTGGTGATCTGCAGGGTCACGCGGTCGTAACGGTGGTAGAAGCTGTCGATCGTCTTGGTGGATATGAACTGGAACACGATTGAGTACGCGGCGTTGTCCCATCCGAACATCCAACCGAAGATCACGAGGATGAGGCAGTTGAAGGCGAAGATCACTCCCCAGATGGTCTTGCCCGTGTGGTTCGAGACCCACAGCGCGATGAAGTCGGTTCCTCCGGTGGAGGCGCCCGCCTTGAGGGCGATGGCGATGGAGAGCCCCGAGACCACGCCGCCGAAGATGATGAGCATGATCTTGTCGCCCAGGAAAGGCGCGAAGTCGAAGATGTTGAGGAACAGCGAGGAGAGGGCGACTTGGGTCATCGAGAAGATGACGAAGCGCCTGCTGATGCCGCTCCAGCACATGAGTGCCACGGGGATGTTCAACGCGAGCATACCGAGCGAGGTGTCGATATGGACGCCGCCGAGCGAGGTGATGCGGTCGAGGAGGACCGCGACGCCGGTGAAGCCGCTGGGCAGGAGGTCGGCGGGCTGAACGAAGGCCTGGATGAGGAAGGTTTGGATCAGGGCGGACACCGTGACGGCCGCCGCGGTGATGATGCGGCGGACGATGGTGAGGCGCGCGAGCTCGAGCGCGCGGTCGGTGAGCTGGTCGACGGCGTTCGCCACGGGCGCTCCTTTTGCAGGTAGGTGTTGGTACAGGGTGTGTCGAGCGATTGTATCACGGGCGGGCCGCGTCTATCGCCAGCGGCCTTGCAGCACGCGACGCGCCGGTTGCTATAATGGAGATCGAGTACGCGAGGTGTGCCCATCGCCCTCATCCAATGGGAAGGGGGTGGTCGTCGTGTCCGAGGTTATTTTGCTTCTGGCCCTCGTCACCGTCCTGGTGATCGTGGCCAAGTCTTAATTTCTGCTCTCGCACAAAAGACGACTCCGGGCCGCCCTGCAAGCGACCCGGAGTCTAGGTGCGAGACATATGTTCCGTTCCACCCGATTCACTTGCTTAAAAGAGGGTGAGCCTCGCGTGCTTGGATACATCATAGCACAGACGAATCGTCCTCAAACGCTGTCGTCATACATATGGAACTTGAGTTCACGTATGCTGAAAAGCGGCATTTTGCGCGGGCATAAAGAAGGGAATCTTTGGATGGTGGACGTGGAGAGCGTGCGCGACCGCGCAAACAACCCCAGGCCTGGTGGAAGGCCCCGGCGCACCAAACCTAAGTCCGTCTCGTCCAATGCGGGCGAATCCGCGCATTCGGTTCGGGAGGCATAGGGGGTCCGTGGAAGCAACAAAGGACATTCTCAAGCGCTATTTTGGCTACGACTCGTTTCGTCCGGGTCAGGAGCGGATGGTCGATGCCATTCTCGCCGGCCGCGATGCGCTGGGCGTGATGCCCACCGGCGCCGGAAAATCGATCTGCTACCAGGCGCCAGCGCTCATGATGCAGGGCCTCACGCTGGTGGTGTCTCCGCTTGTCTCACTTATGGGGGACCAGGTGCGAGCGCTCAAAGAAGTCGGCGCGCGCCCGAGCTACCTCAACTCCTCGCTCACGCCTGCCCAGCAGAACACGGTGCTCAAGCGCGCGTCGGAGGGGTGGTACCAGATCATGTACGTGGCGCCCGAACGCCTTACCGACGAGCGCTTCCTCGCGTTTGCGCAGGCGGCCGCGGCTCCGGGAGGCATCGGTCTCCCACTCGTCGCCGTGGACGAGGCCCACTGCGTTTCCCAGTGGGGTCAGGATTTCCGCCCATCCTACCTGCAGATAGCAGAGTTCATTGCCGCCCTGCCCGCGCGCCCCGTGGTGGCTGCCTTTACGGCAACGGCGACGGAGCGCGTGCGCGACGACATCGTCCAGATGCTGGGGCTGCGCGCGCCGCAGACGGTGGTGACGGGTTTTGACCGAGCCAACCTCTCGTTCAACGTGCAGGAGATGGGCGACAAGGCGAAGGCGGCTTGGATTCGCGATTATGCCGCATCGCACGCCGACGAAAGCGGCATTGTGTACTGCGCCACTCGCAAGGCGGTGGACGAACTGGCCTTTGACTTGGGCCGGACGCTTGCGCCGCGGGGAATACGTGTTGCGCGCTACCACGCAGGCATGAGCACAGACGAACGCACGGCGGAGCAGGCCGCCTTCATCGCCGACGCCGCACCGCTCATGGTCGCCACGAACGCCTTTGGCATGGGAATCGACAAGCCCAACGTGCGTTACGTGATTCATCATAATGTGCCCGAGAGCATCGAAGCCTATTACCAGGAGGCCGGTCGCGCGGGGCGCGACGGTGATCCGGCCGCATGCTACCTGCTGTGGAACGGGCACGATTTTGGCCTGAGGCGCTACTTTATCGAGCGGGATGTGCCTGAAGACGCGCTCAGCGCGGAAGAGCGCGCGTTCACACGGCAGAACCGGTACCGTTTGTTGGCACAGATGGAGGGCTACTGTCAGACCACTGGCTGCTTGCGCGAGTACATCCTGCGCTATTTTGGCGACGAGGGTGCGCTGGGTGTCAAGGGGGTGGCAACTGGGAGTGCCGATTCGGTCGGCGCAGGCGCGGCGGCAGGGAGCTCCGTACCGGTCGGCGCGACTTTGGCAATCGGGGGCGCCGCGTCAAGCGAGGCCGGCTGCGGCAATTGCTCCAATTGCCTGACGCGCTATGAAGTGGAGGACGTCACGGACATCGCGCTCGCTGCCATGCGCCTGGTCTCCGCGACGGGCGGGCGGTTTGGCAAGGCACTTATAGCCGAGGTTCTGCACGGTGCCAACACCGAGAAGATCCGCCAATTTCACCTCGACGACGCGCCGGGATACGGTGTTGTTGCGGAGGTCTCCATCAAGCGCATCAAGGACGTCCTGGACCAGCTGGTTGGTCGCGGCTACTTGGCGCAATCGCAGGGTCGGTTCCCCGTTGTGGGCCTGGGCTCCCACGCAGGTGAGGCACTTGATCCGCAGCGTGTGAGTGGCTTCTCCTTTACGGTGAAGAAGCGCGCCTCCCAGAGCGTCTCGGCAAGCCGGGCGCGCCGGGCGGTCGACTTGGTGCGTGAGGAGGCTGCGCTGGATGCTCGCCCGCGCGTGGGTGATGACGCCGAGCTGTTCGACGAGCTCAGATCCTTGCGTCGCAAGTTGGCGGATGAGCACAACGTCCCGGCGTACATCATCTGCTCGGACGCGACGCTGCGCGGTTTGTGCCGCAAGCGTCCCGCAACGCGCGAGGACCTGCTCGAGGTCACAGGCATAGGCGAGAAGAAGGCCGACGCCTATGGCGAGGCGTTTCTTGCGGCGATTGCCGAGTACGAAGCAAGCGTGCGGTAGGTGCCGTCATTCGATTGCATCCTGGGGCAGCTGTGGGGTAATTGTTCAGTGACGGAGGCCTCTGTGGGCGTTCGCAGGGACAATAAACGGGCCGCGCCGGAAGTGCTTTCTCCGCGCGCGGCCTCTGTAGGAGCGCGATATGTAGGAGCGCGTTACGCTCGACCAGACGGCAGTCGATTGACTATTTGGCGTCCCAGGCGGCCTCGTCCCACCAATCGAGCTGGGCGATGTTGTCGCGGATGTGCTGGCAGCTCTTGTGGAAGCCTCAAGCTCGTGCTCGGACAAATCGAGCGTATAGACCTCCTCGACGCCTTCGGCGCCGATTACGCACGGCAGGGAGGTGAAGATGCCCTCCTCGCCATATTGGCCGGTCATGAGCGTGGAGGCGGAGAGCACGGCGTGCTCGTTGTGCAGCACGGCGGCGCAGACGCGAGCGGCGGAGTTGGCGACGGCGTACTCGGTGCAGCCCTTGCCCGCGTACGTCACGTAGCCGCCCTTACGTGCGAGTTCCTCGATCTTCATGTGGTCGAATGCGTACTTCTCGGGGTTTTCCGCCTCGAGCTCGCTGAGCTTCTTGCCGGCGACGGTCGCGGCCTTGAATGCGCCGATCTGGCTAAAGCCGTGCTCGCCGACCATGTACGCATCGATGGACTTGGGCGAGATGCCGATCTGCTTGGAGATCTCGGTGCGCAGCGCGCGGAGTCCAAGCCACAGCCCGAGCCGATGATCTTCTTGGGGTCGTAGCCGGTCAGGTGCCAGATCTCGGTGCACACGACGTCGCAGGGGTTGGAGATGCTTACGAAGATGCCGTCGAACCCGGCGTCGACGATGCGGTTGGCGAAGGTGCGCGCGGCGTCCGTGGTGTAGAACAGCTCGCCATCGCGATTGGTTGCGGCAAGCGCGACCTTGCCGGCGGCGTTGACGACGATGTCGCAGCAAGCGAGCTCTTCGTAGCGGTTTCCACAGTCGACGATCTTGGTGTTGTAGGGAACGAAGCTGAGCGAGTCGCGCAGGTCCTGGACTTCGGAGGTCACCTTTGTCTCGTTGATGTCGCACAGGTAGAGCTCGTCTGCGATTCCCTGCATCAGCAGACTGTTGGCAACGTGCGCGCCCACATGGCCCTGGCCCACCACGCCAATCTTTCGAGTCTGGTACATATCCGAGTCCTTTCGGCCGAAGTTCGCGTAAGAGTCATTGTAGTTCGTGCATGGCGCTGCGCCGAGATAAAGTGATTCGTTTCAGTTCTGACACATTGCGGTGGCGGCATGTGGGGGCGGCGGGCGTTCCGGGCATGATGGGTTCTGCAGGTGCAGCGGGCGCGGCGGGGTTGCGGGACGGCGCAGACACGCACGCACGGCGTCCGTGGCGCTCGGTTCGCTCCGGCATCGGTTCGCATCGAGCCCACCTCCCGGCGCACGCGTTTGTGTCGTACCATAGGGGGACGTGAACCAAGGAGGCCCCATGCCCATTCGCATTCCTGACGCTCTGCCCGCCACCGCGGCGCTGGAGAGCGAGAACATCTTTGTCATGACCGAGTTCCGCGCCCTCCACCAGGACATTCGTCCGCTTCGTGTGCTGATCTTGAACCTCATGCCCACCAAGATCGCCACCGAGACGCAAATCATGCGCAAGCTCTCCAATACGCCTCTGCAGATCGAAGTCGAGCTGCTGCGCACGCGTAGCCACGAGGCGAAAAACGTCTCCCCCGAGCACCTGGAGACCTTCTACCGCACGTTCGACGAGGTACGCCATGAGCACTTCGACGGCCTCATTATCACGGGAGCGCCGGTTGAGAAGCTTGACTTCGCGGATGTCGACTACTGGGACGAGCTGGTGGACATTATGGATTGGTCTACCACAAATGTGCACTCAACGTTGCACATCTGTTGGGGTGCGCAGGCGGGGCTCTTTCATCATTACGACATCGACAAGCACGCGCTGCCCGCCAAGCTCTCCGGCGTGTACGAGCATCGTATTGAGAAGCCGAGTTCGCCTTTGGTGCGTGGCTTGGACGACCGCTTTTTCGCGGTGCATTCGCGCTACACCGAGGTCGATGAGGCCGCGGTGCGCGCGCATCCGGAGCTCGAGGTCATCGCGAGTTCGTCCGAGGCAGGGCTCTACCTGGTAAAAAGCGTGGATAGTCGGCGGTTCTTCGTGTTTGGGCATCCCGAGTATGACGCCGATACGTTGCAGCTCGAGTACGAGCGCGACGTGCGTGCAGGCATTGATCCAGACGTGCCGGTGAACTACTTCCCCGGCGACGATCCGGCGCGCGAACCCTGTGCACGTGGCGCGCCCAGGCGCAGCTCATTTACACCAATTGGCTCAACTACTACGTGTATCAGACCACGCCCTACGACGTCACCCGCGTGGGTGCTGGTAAATAGTTCCGGCTGGGGCGAAGCGCGCGGACTTCGGGTCGTCTTGCTATCTGAATGCGGCGCCAAGCGCGCGGCGGAGCCTCGCAATGCGGAGGTGCCTCGCGGAGAAGTGGCGCCTCGCAATGCGGCGGCGTCCCGTGGGGCAGTGGCGTCCCGTGGGGTGGCGACGTTTTGCTGGGCAGCGGTGTCTCGCTGGGCAGCGGCGTCTCGCGGGGCGCTGAAATCATGGTGTTTGGGGCTCTTCTGCGTTTTGCCAGTGGCTATTCTAGGGTGCGCCGGGGCCTTTTCTGGGTTGCCGGGGCCTTTTGCGCGGCTCGGGTGCGTGGATGCAGGTGCGGTGCCGTGTGCAAATACGCAAATGTTGGCCTAAAAGAGGACGCTCGGAGTAGAGCAAAATCCCGCACCGCGTCTACCTGCATGTTTGCAAAGTCATTGACGCTGTCTACTCGGGTTTTCGGAAAAGCAGTCAACATTTGCGTATTTGCAGGGTCAAAGGTTCCGTCACGACGCCTCGGTATACTGGATAGGCTCAAAAGACGGCGGCCCGCAGGCCCGTCGATGATGTGTTTTGGAGAGAAGTCATGAACGATCAGCCTGATCTGTGGGGCATGCAGGCCGCTGCCGCTGCGCCCGAGCCCGATTACGTTCCGCTTGAGGCGTATGGCGTGGTGGCGGTGCCCGAATCCGCACCAGTGGACTACGTTCCTGCAGACTACGTGCCCGTTGACGTCCCGGCATCCGCCCCGATTCCCGTTTCAGCCCCTGCCGCGCCCGCCCGCCCGCTTGTGGACATCGACTCGCTCAATCCCGCCCAGCGCGAGGCGGTCCTCACCACCGAAGGGCCGTTGCTTGTGCTCGCAGGCGCCGGCTCCGGCAAGACGCGCGTGCTCACCTTCCGCATCGCGCGCATGATCGGCGACCTCGGCATTCGCCCGTGGCAGATCCTGGCCATTACCTTTACCAACAAGGCCGCTGCCGAGATGCGCGAGCGTCTGGCCGCCATGCTTCCCGACGGCGGCATGCGCGGCATGTGGGTCTGCACCTTCCACGCCATGTGCGTGCGCATTCTGCGCGAGGACGCCGACTTGCTGGGCTACACCGGCCAGTTCACCATCTACGACGACGATGACTCCCGCCGCATGGTGCGCGAGATCATGACGCAGCTCGGCATCGAGCAAAAGCAGTACCCCATCAACATGATCCGCTCCAAGATTTCCACGGCGAAGAACGCCATGATCGGCCCGGAGGAGTTCATCGAGAAGGCAAGCTCCCCGCAGGAGCAGAAGGCGGGCCAGGTGTACCTGGAGCTCGAGCGCCGCCTGCGCGCCGCGAACGCCATGGACTTCGACGACCTGCTCGTCCGCACGCTCGAGCTGCTGCGTACGCGCCCCGAGGTGCTGGAGAAGTACCAGGAGCGCTTCCGCTACATCAGCGTCGACGAGTACCAGGACACCAACCACGTCCAGTACGAGATCGCCAATCTGCTCGCCGCCAAGTACCAGAACCTCATGGTCGTGGGCGACGACGACCAGTCCATCTATTCCTGGCGCGGCGCCGACATCTCGAACATCCTCGACTTCGAGAAGGACTTCAAACAGGCCAAGGTGGTCAAGCTCGAGCAGAACTACCGTTCGACCGGCCATATCCTCGCCGCCGCCAACGCGGTGGTGCGCAACAACTCGCAGCGCAAGGACAAGCGCCTGTTCACCGACCTCGGCGACGGCGAGAAGATCCAGTCCTACCAGGCGAGCGACGAGCGCGATGAGGGCCGTTGGATCGCCTCGGAGATCGAGAAGCTGCACGTTGGTGGCATGAGCTACGACGACATGGCGGTTTTTTACCGCACCAACGCGCAGTCCCGTATCTTGGAAGATATGTTCCTGCGCGCGGGCGTGCCGTACAAGATCGTGGGAGGCACGCGATTCTTCGACCGCGCCGAGATCCGCGACGTCATGGCGTACCTCAAGATGATTGTGAACCCCGCCGACGAGATGAGCGTCAAACGCGTTATCAACACCCCGCGCCGCGGCATCGGATCCACCTCCATTTCCAAGATCGAGGACCTTGCACGCACCAACCGCTGCTCGTTCTTCCAGGCGTGCGAGATCGCCACGGCGGAGACGGGCATGTTCTCCGCCAAGGTTCGCAATGCCCTGGGCGACTTTGTCTCGCTCGTGCGCGAGGGGCGTCGCATGGACGGGGAGCTCAAGGATGTTGTCGAGATGATCGTCGACAAGAGCGGCCTTATCCAGGCATTCCGTGCCGAGGCGACGATGGAGGCGGAGAGCCGCGCCGAGAACATCCAGGAATTCCTGGGCGTCGCCGCCGAATTCGAGGAGACGCACGAGGACATCGAGGGCACGCTCGAGAGCCTCGAGGAGCTGCGCGCCGCGGGCGTCGCGGGAGTGCCGGAGGCGGGTGCCGTCGGTGGTGCTGGTGGTTCTGCTGGCGCCTGGGTGCCGTCGGTGCCACGGGTGCCTCGGCCGCTGCGGGGGCGGGGACGCCGATGCCGCTGGATGGCGCGGTGACCTCGGCATCCACGGCACTCGCGGGCGTCCTTGGGGGAGAGGCCCTCGATCCGGCGCCTGCGGCTCCGAACGCCGCCGCCATCGCCGCGGCGGAGGTCGAGCGCACGTACGGGCAGCTCGCCTGCAAGGCCCTTCCCGCCCTCCTCGAGTGGCTCGCCCTGCGCAGCGACCTCGATGCGCTGGCGGGGGAGACCCACGCCATCACGATGATGACCGTCCATTCCGCGAAGGGCCTGGAGTTCCCGGCGGTGTTCGTTGCCGGTATGGAGGAGGGCATCTTCCCGCATGTCGCCGGCTGGACCGATGACGACCCGGCCAAGCTCGAGGAGGAGCGCCGCCTCGCGTACGTGGCCATCACGCGCGCCCGCAAGCGCCTGTTCCTCACCTACGCCGCCACGCGCCGCACCTACGGCTCCACCCAGGCGAACCCCGCTCTCGTTTCGTGAACGAGATCCCGTCGGAGCACATCGAATTCTCTGGCATCGGATCGTCCGGTTTCGAGGGCACGGGCTGGGAGAAGCGCGGCGACCGTCGCGGCACGTTCGGTTCCGGCAAGGGCTCCGATATGTACGGCGGACGCGTGTTCGGCTCTTACACCCGCTCGACGCCGGGTACGCAGCGCCGCACGTCCATCAGCCCCGACGCCGGTCGTGTGGGTACGGGGTCCGCGTCGGCCTTTGGCGAGGGCTCTGGTGCCGGTGCCGGGCGCTCGCGTTCGACCTTTGGCTCGGGCGCGCCGCGTCCCAAGAAGACGAACGTGTCCGCCACGGTCGAGCGCAAGGTCGATGCCGCGGCGGCTGCCACGACGTTTGCCGCCGGGGACCGCGTGAGCCACAAGACGTTCGGCCCGGGCACGGTCATCTCCGCTGCCGGCGACATGATCGAGGTCCAGTTCGAGCGCAGCGGCCAGACCAAGAAGCTCATGAAGGGCTTTGCGCCCATTGTGAAGACTTCCTAAGGCCAAGTGTCGCTCGACGCATGTGGGGCCGCGTCCGTTTCCGTCTATGTGCGGCAACGGGTGCGGCCCCTAGCTTTTGCGCGGGCGCGCGGGGGGGCAGACGTGCGAGGCGTGCACGGGGGCGGCAGTGCGGCGCGGTCGGGCACGCGGTGTACGTGTGAGGGATAGAGCGCGTGCGGTTGCTGCACGCGTTTTTCGCCCCCGACTCCCATTCCCCCATTTCCTACTGTTTCCACGTGCCGTTCACCGATTGTTCGTTCGCTCCTCCGGTTCGTGACATCCTGTGGTGTTGTTTGCCCGCGCAATGGTATTCAATGGAAAAATTGGGCGCATGCGCGATATTGGACGCACGGCGCTCGCTACAGGAAGGGGCGCATATGAAACATCTGCGCAAACAAGCATTCGGTATGAAGAGGGGGGGGTATAAGGCTCTTGTTGCAGTTGCGGCGTTCGCGCTGGCATTGGGCGGCGTTGCCGTCCCAAGCGCACTCGCCGCGGGGGATGTGGTTGACACGCAGAACGTCAATCACATGCGCACAGCGACCATGACGGCGAGCGGCGTGGAGGACTCGCTCACCGCCGATAAGGCGGCGGACGGTAAAACCGGCAAACAGGATCGCTGGTCCAGCGGTACCGCTAAGCCGGAGAAGAATGACAAAACGTGGCTGATGGGAACCTTTGCCAAGCCCACCCCAGATCAAGCAGTTCAATGTTCAGTTCGAGGATCGCACCGTTGCCGTTATGCCCGGCAACGTGAAGGGCTTTACGGTCCAGTACCAAGCGGACGGCTCGACGGAGTGGAAAGACGCCAAGGTCGTTGTCAACGAGCAGAGCGGCTCTGGTTACAAGACCTCTGCCAAGGTCGTTTTGGAAAACGCCATCACCGCCAAGGCGGTCCGCCTCACCAACTTCGATATCGCCACCGACGCATCCCAGACCCAGTGGAACGGCGTGTCCGTGGTCGAGCTCGAGGCGTATTCGAACGAGCAGGCTGACGGCGTTGTGAGCACGCCCGATGTCAACCATCTCCTGGGGGGCACCTCCTCCTCCAGCCGCAACGAGGCGAACACCCTCACTCCCGACAAGGCGATTGACGGGGACGAGTCGACGCGCTGGTCGAGCAGCGAGGCAAAGCCCAACAGCGAGGACTTCCTCGCGGTTGCGCTCAAGCAGCCCACGCTCATCAAGCAGCTCGAAGTGCAGTTCGAAAAGCGCTCGAGCCCTGTGATGCCGAGTAACGTCAAGGCGTTCGAGGTCCAGTACAAGGACGGCAAGAGCGCCGAGTGGAAGACCGCCAAGACAGTTGCGAACAAGGCGGAGGGAGACGGCTTTGCCACCAAGGTCAAAGTCGTGCTCGATGCGCCGGTGACCGCGACCGAGGTTCGCCTCACCAAGTTCGACGTCCAGCAGGGAAGCACCCAGTGGAACGGCGTGTCCGTGGTCGAGCTCGAGGCTTATTCCAACGAGATGGGCGAGCGTCACACCTTGGATAGCGTCGTCGCGTCCCTCAAGGGCGGCGTTGTTGCCAAGGACGCCTCCAAGCTCGATCTTCCCAAGGTGCCCCAGGGTTTTGAGATCAAGCTCAACGGCGCCGATTTCGAGCAGGTCATCGGCGATGACCTGAGCGTGGTCCACCCGCTCACCAACAAGACGGTCAAGGTGTCTTGGACGGTTACGGAGGTCGCCACCGGCAAGAGCAAGACCTCTCAAGACCTCGACTACACCGTCGAGGGCGCCAAGACCCAGGTCGAGAGCGAGAACGTCAAGCCCCAGGTGGTGCCTGAGATCCAGGAGTGGTTCTCCGACTCCAACGCCAAGCTCTCCATCGACGCGATTTCCAGCATCGTGTACAGCGACGCTTCCCTCAAGGCGGTCGCCGAGGAGTTCAAGGCTGATTTCAAGGACTTTACCGGCAAGGATCTTGCTCTTGAGCAGGGCAGTCCCAAGGATGGCGCATTCAATTTCACGCTTGCCGCCCCTGCCAACGACGCACTGCTGGGCGACGAGGCTACACGATGGCCATCGGCGCCAATCGCATCGACGTCCAGTCCCAGCATGTGACGGGCAACATGTACGGCATGCAGACCATTCTGCAGATGTACAAGCTCGATGCGAGCGGCTTCCCCGTGGGCCAGATGCGCGACTACCCGCGCTTTGAGGTCCGTGGCTTCATGTGGGACGTGGCGCGCAAGCCCGTGTCGCTCGACATGATGAAGATGGCCACGCGCACCATGCGCTACTACAAGATGAACGACTTCCAGGCGCACCTTTCCGACAACCTCATCTTCTTGGAGGATTACAAGACGGAGGATGCGGCGTGGAAGGCCTATGCCGCCTTCCGCCTGGAGACGAGCGTCAAGAACGAGCAGACGGGCCAGTCCCCGACTGCCACCGATTACTCCATGACCAAAGACGAGTTCCGCGACTTCATCCAAAGCGAGCGCGCCCTTGGCATGAACATCGTCCCCGAGATCGACATGCCGGCCCACGCGGTTGCGTTTACGCGCACGTGGCCCGAGCTGGCCGTTCATGGCGAGGGCTTGACTGTCAACAGCAAGCGCCCCGCCATCGACCACTTCGATCTGCGCAAGCCGCAGACGATGGAGCTCATCAAGGACATCTACGACGACTACACGACCGGCGAGAACCCCGTGTTCGACGAGGGGACGGTTGTTCATGTGGGTGCCGATGAGTTCTTGATCCCCAACGGGTCTCCGGTGTATCACACGTTCGTGAACGACCTGCTGCCGCACATCAAGAAGACCAACACGGTCCGCATGTGGGGTGGCCTTACTTGGCTCAATCAGGGCGATCCCATTGTGGACGCCGCCATCAACGGCGAGCATGGCCGCACGCAGATGAACCTGTGGTCGGCCGACTGGGCCGATGGCGTCAAGATGTACGAGATGGGCTTCGACCTCATCAACACCATCGACAACCACGGATACATGGTTCCCAACGGCGGCGGTGGCCGCTCTGATGCGTATGGCGACTACCTGAACACCAACCGCGTGTTCAACGAGTTCGCCCCCGAGAAGGTGCGCGTCAAGGGCGGTGCGTACCAGTACCTGCCTTCCGGCGACGACCAGATGCTCGGTGCCGCGTTCGCCATTTGGAATGACAACATCGATACTCGCGCCTCCGGTCTTTCCGAGGCGGACGAGTACGCGCGCTTCTTCGACGCCATGCCGTTCTACGCAGAGAAGACGTGGGCGGCAACCGGCAAGGAGAAGGGCACGCCGGACAATCTGCGCAACCTGGTTGCAAAGACCGGCGACGCGCCTCGCGTGAATCCCTACAGCAAGGCGAGCAAGTCCGGCGATACCTACGCCGAGTACGAGTTCAACGATCTCAAGGATGCCAGCGCAAACGGGCGTGACCTTACCGCTGGTAAGAACGCCGAAGTCAAAGATGGCGCGCTGAACCTCGCGGGTGGGGAGTCCTACGTTGAATCCCCGCTGAACAAGATCTCCGCCGGAACTGAGTTATCCTTCGACATCGAGCTCACCGAGCCCGCCTGCCCGGGCGACATCCTCTTTGAGGCGGATGCCCCGTACGGCACGCTCGATATCCGCGTGATGGACAACGGCAAGCTCGGCTTCACACGCGAGCTCTACGACTACTACTTCGACTACAAGCTCCCTGTGGGCAAGAAGGTCAACGTCCGCATCGTCACCAAGGCGATCGACGGAATCCGTCCCGCCACCGGCATCGACGGTGCCATGGAGACGACTCTTCTGTATGTGGACGGTAACTTGATTGGCAAGGCAAGCGGTCGCTTCTTCGATGCCGGTATGGTAAAGAAGGACGGCATCGATAACGCCACCCTTACCATCCCGCTCGAGCGCATCGGTTCCAAGACTCAGGCGATTGCCGCAAAGATTGACAACATCCGCATCGCGCCCGCCAAGGACGAGCCTGCAAAGGACGAGTTCAACAAGGCCGCTTGGAAGGCCAAGACCAACTCGCAGACCCTCGAAGGCGAGAGCGCCGGCGGTCGTATCGAGCATGCCATTGACGGCGATGCTTCGACCATCTGGCATTCCAATTGGAAGGCCGCTACCGACGGCAACGCCGACGGCCACCTTTCCAAGACGAATCCCATTTGGGCCGAGATCGATTTTGGCAAGGGCTATAAGATCAACCAGTTCTCTTTCACGCCCCGCAGCCCCCAAACGAGCGGTTTGGTGACGGAGGCGAACCTGTTCATTCGCACCGAGAAGGACGGCGAGTGGAAGCAGGTTGCCAAGAACGTGCCCTTCAAGGCGGACAACAGCAAGAAGACGTTCGGTTTTGACGAGACCACGGTGTACGGCGTGCGCTTTGAGGCCACCAAGTCCAACGATGACTGGGTTGCCGTTTCCGAGTTCGATATCGCCAACAAGCCACTGCCCGCGAGCACCGTGTACGCTCAGGGCATGAGCTACGCGGCGGGCGATGACGGCGCGCTCGACTTGGCAACCGGGAAGGCGGCGGGTGTCATCACCGGCTCCTCCTCCGATGCCGACAAGTCCGATTCCGTGTACCGCTCGGACGTGCCTGCGGGCACCAAGGTGACGCTCAAGGCCAAGCCCGGCAAGAACATGGAGTTCGTTGGCTGGTTCGCCCCCTGCTCGGACGAGCCCGTGTCCACTGAGGCAACCTACGAGGTGACCGCCGAGTACAGCGTGGCGCTTGAGGCTCGCTTTAAGCGCTCCGGCGACACCGACCCGGTTCCGCCCGTGCCGGCAAAGCACACGGTGACCTTCATGGTCGACGACACGGTGTTCTCGAAGGTCGAGGTCGAGGACGGCTCCGCTGTGGCGGCGCCCGAGAACGCACCCGCCAAGGATGGCTTCACGTTCGACGGTTGGTACCTCGATGATGCCGCGTATGACTTCGCGGCTCCCGTGACGGGCGACTTGACGCTCGTGGCGCACTTCACCCCAAGGGCGACCAGGGCGGTGACCAGGGTGGCGACCAAGGCGGGGACCAGAGCCCCGACCCCGATGACAAGCCCGGCACCAACCCGGGCAACAAGCCTTCCGGCAAGCCTGGTGCGGGTCTGCCCAGCACGGGCGACTCCGCGATGCTCGCGGTCGTCGGCGTGGCGGGCGTGGCTGTTGCTGCGTTTGCCGCCGGTGCTGTGATGAAGAAGCGCAGGGCATAGCACCCGCGCTTGCATACGCATCGCCATCAGGGCGGGGCGCCTCTCAAGGGGCGCCCCGCCTTTTTGCATGCGAGGCGAACATGCGGTGAGTGGGTGCGTGCTGCAGCTTTCGCCAACGAATGCGCTCCATTCTGCTAAAGTTCACATTCTATACGTCAACGCCTCGGGAGCGGAGCGCCTATGTCCACCGGTAAATTGACTTCCAAGCAGTCCCTATTCGTGGGCGTTACCCTCTTTTCGATGTTCTTTGGCGCGGGAAACCTGATCATCCCGCCCTTACTGGGTTTGCAGGCGGGTGAGGCCGTGGTTCCCGCCATGGTCGGCTTCCTTGTCACCGGCATTGGATTGCCCATGCTCGGCATTATTGCAGTTGGCCTCGCGGGTACTATCCGCGACCTCGCCTCGCGCGTGCACCCGCTGTTCGCGCACGTGTTCGTGGCGGCGAATTACCTGGCAATCGGTCCGTGCCTCGCCATTCCGCGCACCTCGTCCACCTCGTTTGAGATGTTCGAGCCGCTGCTCCCCGCTGGGCTTTCGCTCGAGGTGGCGCGTCTCGTGTTCTCGGTCGTGTTCTTTGCCGTTGCCTACCTGCTCGCCATGCATCCGAACGCTCTCACGCGCCTGCTCGGTCGCATCACCGGTCCCGCCCTCATCGCGCTGCTGGTCTTTGTGATCGGCGCCGCACTCTTCGATCCCGCGTCTGGCCTTGAGGCCGCCCATGCTACGTACGCCTCCGCCCCCGCTATGTCGGGCTTCCTCACGGGTTACCAGACCATGGATCTGCTGGCGTCGCTCACGTTCGGCATCGTCATCGCTACGAATATCCGCGAGCTCGGCGTGACGGACGATGCCGGCCTCACGCGCGAAGTCTCCCGCGCGGGCATATTCGCTGGCGTGCTCATGGGCATCATCTACTGCGGCTTGGCGCTGGTGGGCGTCAACATCGCCGCCGTTCTGCCCGGCGCCACCAACGGTGCCGAGATCCTCGCCGCCTCCGCCGGTCAGCACTTCGGTACGGTGGGCACGGTGGTTGTTGCGGCAATCTTCCTGCTTGCCTGCCTTAATGTGTGCATCGGTCTCATCAGCTGTTGCGGCACGTACTTCTCCGACGAGTTCCCGCGCATTCCATATCGCGTGTGGGCACTGGGTTTTGCCGTGTTCTCCTGCGTGGTGTCGAACTTCGGGCTCGATGCCATCCTCACGTTCTCCGTCCCACTGCTCAACGCGATGTACCCCATGGCGATCGTCCTGGTTGTGATGGGCATGCTGCATAAGGTGTGCGATGGCATGCCCGCCGTGTGGCCATGCGCCGTGGCTTAACCGCCGTCGTGAGCATTGCCACCTCTTTGCGCGACGCGTTTTTCACCGGCGCTTGGCTGCCGTTCGACGTCCTGCCCTTTGCCGATTTGGGCATGAATTGGGTTGTGCCCGCACTGCTCGGAGCGTTAATCGGCGTTGTGGTGTCGTTTGCCGGCAAAAAGCCCCAAAGCGCGTCCTAAGTGAGTGCTTTTCCTGCGTTTGTACCCTCCGAATCGTATGAAAAGCGCCTGCTCGGTGAATTGGGTGATGGTGTCGGGCCTCTTGGGCTCCGGGGCCTCCGGGCGATATGCTGCCCATTCGTTTGGCATGATGGCGGCAGGTAGCGGTATAGTTGGAGCCAGCGATTGAGGCGGGCACATGGACCTGCCACACGAAGGGAGCTCCAATGACCGAAAGCAAGCAGTACTACATTGGCATCGACGTGGGAGGCACTTCCGTCAAGGAAGGCCTGTTCGACGAGGACGGCAACCTACTCGGCAAGGTGAGCGTGCCAACCCCCTCTTTGGCCAATGAGGAGGGCTACGCGGCGGTCGTGGGCGGCATCGAGGAGCTCATGGCGTCCGTGCAGCAGCCCATGCTGTTCGTGCGCGGCGTCGGTCTGGCGCTGCCGTGCCCCGTTCCCGCGAGCGGCAACATCACGCTTGCCGCCAACATCAAGATCAACGCCCCCGAGCTCAAGGAGGCACTCGAGTCTCGCTGTCCCCATGCCGCCGTGCGCTACGTGAACGATGCGAACGCGGCTGCCATGGGGGAGCTGTGGCGTGGTAGCGCCAAGGGTCATCGCAGCATGGTCATGGTGACGATCGGCACCGGTTTGGGCGGTGGCGTCGTGGTGAACGGCGATGTGATCGACGGCGCGTTCGGTGCGGGCGGCGAGATCGGCCACATGTGCGTGAACCCCGACGAGACCCGTGTGTGCGGCTGCGGCAACAAGGGCTGCCTCGAGCAATACGCCTCCGCCACCGGCGTGGTGAGCAACTACCTGCATGAGTGCAAGGTCCGTGGCGTCGACCCCATCGAACTTTCCGGCACGAGCGACTCCCGCGCCGTGTTCCAGGCGTGCCGTGAGGGCGACGAGGTCGCCTGGGCTGCCGTTGAAACGATGACCGACTATCTCGCCCGCGGCCTGCAGATCATCTCTGCTGTGGTCGATCCCGAGGTGTATGTCTTGGGCGGCGGCGCTTCTGCTTCTGCGGACGTATATTTGGACAAGCTGCGCGAGAAGTATGCCGCTTGCGCTCTCTCTGTGAGTACCAAGACTCCCATTGAGGTCGCCGAGCTCGGCAACGATGCGGGTATCATCGGTGCTGCGTACGTGGCGCTGCGCGCCGCTGCGTGCGAGGTGTAGACGAGCGTCGTGCACTCGCCGCATGACTGTCCGCTGTCCTACTCGACGGCGTGTGCGGATCGCTGTAGATGAAGAGGCCGGTTCCAAATGGAGCCGGCCTCTTGTTTTGCATGCGGTGTTTGTCCTCGAACTGCCACATTGGGAGGTTCGAGGGGGGGCTTTCTTCCTGTCAGCGCGTCGCGTTGCCCGGGGCGGCGTTGGCCTTGCGCACGGCAAGCTCGGCAAGGACGGTATTGGTAACGAGGAGCGCCGCAATCATATAGGGAATGAGCACCGCTCCACCCGCACCGGCGACGAGCCCAAAGACGGGCGGCACGAGCATGGAGCCCGCATACGCGCATGCCATTTGCAGGCTGACCAGCCCCTGGGACGCCTTGGCGCTAAAGCGCTTGGGCGTGAGGGCGACGATGCTGGGGTAGATGGGAGCACACCCAAGACCCATAAGCAGAATGGAGATACCGGCGGCAACAGGCCCGTCAAACACCAGGAGCGAGAAGATGCCGAGGGTGATGAGCGCTTGGCCAATGCGGATCTGGTTCTCGCTTGTGAGCCATTGGGCAACAAAGCCCGACACGAGGCGTCCGATGGTGATGCCCATAAAGAATTGTGCAACGATGGAAGCCGCCGTTGCCGTGTCGATGGAGCGCGCCATGACGAGGTAGCTGGCAATCCACAGGCCAATGGAGCCCTCGAGCGCGCAGTAGGAGCCAAAGGAACCGATGGAGGCGATGGCACCCGGGAGTCTAAGTAGCTCTCGGTTCGTGAGGGGGCGTTCGCCAGAGGGCTGCTTACGGGGAGCACCGGTGTCAAAGGCAGGTTCGATCGCCGTGCCCTCATTTGCATCGGTCGCCTCCGCGTCGGTTGATTTCCACAGAGGAAGTGAGAGGAACAGGGCCGCCGTGATTGCGGCCTGGATAAGGCCGATACCGAGGTATCCGCCATGCCAACTCAAGGGGCTGGCGAGGGCCCAGCCCATAACGAGCGGGCCCACGCTCGCGCCGACACCCCAGCAGCAGTGTAGCCAGCTCATGTGGCGTGCGCCGTAATGCAGAGCAACGTAGTTGTTGAGGGCGGAATCGATGGCACCCGCGCCTAGACCGTAGGGAATGGCGATGAGGCAGAGCTGCCAGAACGCGTTCGTTGTAGAGAAGCCGAGGATCGCCGCAGCGGTGAGGCCAACCGAAAGTGCGGTGAGCTTGCCGGTGCCGAGCTTGTGGACCAGGCGCGCGGTGAGCAGTGACGAGATGATCGTACAGCAGCTGATGATGATGGAGATGAGGCTTTGTGCGGCAACGGGCGCGGCGAGGTCGACGTGCATGACGGGCCATGCGGTGCCGAGCAACGAGTCGGGAAGGCCGAGCGAGATAAACGTGAGATAGATGACGGCGAGAAGGAGAGAGGCCATTGATGCTCCGGGGTTGATGGGACGAGGTGGACGGCAAGACGTGCTTCGGCGCTATGCCGACAGGGAGAGCCTACAGCCTATGGAAGATCGGCTCCATGTGGTCGAAGGTGCAGAACTCGGTAAAGCCGATTTCCTGCAGGCGCTCGCGCATCATGGGGATGTGCGCGCCAAGGTGTTCGGGCTTGTGCGAGTCGCTGCCGATGGTGAGGATACGGCCGCCGAGGTCGTGGTAGAGGCTCAGGATCTCAACGCTGGGGGTGAGATCGGACAGGCCGTATCGGACGGAGGAGGTGTTGAGCTCGATGCCCTTGTCGCGGCGAATCGCCTCTTCAAGAATTTCCGCCACGATGTCGCGAACGTTCACGTCGGGCCAGGGTCCGAGCGGGTCGTAGCGCTTGATGTGGTCGAGGTGTCCGATAACCGACCAATGGTCGAAGTTCTGGACAACGCGCAGCATCTCCTCGTAGTGCTGCATGTTGTACTGCTCCTGCGTCCTGCCCTCCTGGAACGTTCCATCCCAAAACTCCTGGTCACCAACCTGGTGGATGGACAGGATGATGAAGTCCCATGCATTGGCGTGCTGGTCGAACAGCGTCTGGTACTTGTCGAGCGTGTGCGATTGCACGCCGAATTCCATACCCGTTTTCACCGTGAGCTCCGGTGCAAATCGCTCGCGCGCCCGCTCGATGGCGGGGAAGTAGCGCTCGTAGTCGACGTTGATGGAGGGCTTGCCCTCAACGATCTTGGCGCAGGAGGGGTCGCGGCGGTATTCGTCCCAGTCGGGGCGCACGCCGTAGTCCACGTGGTCGGTGATGCAGATCTCGTCGAAGCCGCGTTCAACGGCGAGCGCGCAGACGTCTTCGAGCGGGAAGACGGAGTCGTCGGAGAAGTCGGTGTGTACATGGTAATCAGCAAGCATGCTGGCTCCAATCAAGAAAGAGAATTCCCCTCGTCGATGGCGAATGCCAATCGAATTGGCCGTGGACATGCCACTTGCAAGGATGCCCGACGAAAAGCCGGTCTCTGCTGGCGCAGCTGCGCGCGATGCCGCGCCTCGCATGGATCGACGAAGGGGGTGTTGCTATTCCGCACGTATGATACCGTGCTGATAACAGGGCTTCGTCAAAGAGACGGGTGTTTATCGTTAATACAGAGGCTTGCGAGGCGGGGTGACGTCCGCGCGTTACAATGAGAGCATCCATGCATTCGCTACAAGGGAGGAGCCCTCATGGCAAACGTCCTCGTCTTCGGACACCAGAACCCCGACAACGACGCCATCATGTCGTCCGTCGTCCTGTCCCAGCTGCTCAACCAGGTCGAGTACCAGGGCAACACCTACACCGCCTGCTGCTTGGGTCCGCTTCCCGCCGAGTCCGCCAAGCTCCTTGAGGACGCCGGCGTGGCTGCCCCGACGCTCATCGACGCCATCGAGCCCGCTGCCGAGGGCGACGATGCCCAGCTCGTCATCCTGACCGACCACAACGAGCCCGGCCAGTCCGTCACCGGCCTCGAGAACGCCACCATCTTCGGCGTTGTGGATCACCATCGCTTCGGTGACTTCACCACCGCCGCTCCGCTTCACATCGTGGCGTTGCCTTGGGGTTCCTCCTGCTCCATCGTGGCCAAGCTGTTCGAGGTTCTGGGCGTTGAGCCCACGGACACGCAGGCCAAGCTGCTGCTGTCCGCCATGATGACCGATACCCTCATGCTCAAGAGCCCCACCGCCACCGATGTGGATGCCGCTATCGCCGCAAAGCTCGGCGAGCAGCTCGGCGTCGACCCGGTCAAGTTCGGCATGGAGGTCTTCCTCACCCGCCCGTCCGGCTCCTTCACCGCCGCCGAGATGGTCGGCAACGACATCAAGATGTTCGAGGTTGCTGGCAAGAAGCTCCTCATTGGTCAGTACGAGACCGTGGACAAGTCCCGCGCGCTCGGTATGATTCCCGAGATCCGCGAGGCCATGCGCGCTTACCAGGCCGAGAAGGCCGCTGATGGCATTGTGCTCTGTCTCACCGACATCATGGAGGAGGGCTCCCAGGTCCTGCTCGAGGGCGACACCGCCGCCGCGCAGAAGGGTCTCGGTATCGAGGACGTGGCCGAGGGCGTGTGGATGCCCGGCGTGCTTTCTCGCAAGAAGCAGGTCGCTGCCCCCATTCTCGCCGCGAACTAACGCTTCTCCAACAAGCGTGAGGCGCCCTGCAACGCATGTGCGGTGCAGGGCGCCTTTCTATGCCAGAGGTTGAGTTTTGCAATATGGATGCCCGGCAATTATGGATTCGCTCTAGAACCAATAATGGACATATGTCGCTCATATGTGCCCGCTGGGTAGGATAGTTCTCGATGTGAAAAGAGACGGGGAGTGGTATGGACGCACGCGAGCAGCTTTTCAACGAGACGCAGCGCAAGCGCATCGAGCGGCGCGATATTTGGGAACGCATCTCGGAAAATGGAACTATCGCCGCTGCCGTGATGGTTGTGGCGGCGATTGCCGCGGTTATCTGTGCCAACAGTGACGCTTATGAGGCGATTCACCATATCTTGATGGAGCCCATCCACGTGGGCATTGGTTCGCATACGATGGCGATCTCCATCGAGGTGTTCGTAAACGATTTCCTCATGGCGATCTTCTTCCTGCTCGTGGGCATCGAGCTCAAATACGAGATGACGGTGGGCGAGTTGAGGCGCCCGCGTCAGGCGCTGCTCCCCATGCTTGCCGCCGTGGGCGGCGTGGTGGTGCCAGCGACGATCTACATGCTGCTCAATCGCGGAAGCGGTTCGGCACAGGGCTGGGCTATTCCCATGGCAACGGACATCGCGTTCGCTCTTGGCGTGCTCTCGCTGTTGGGCAACCGCGTGCCCGCCGGCGTGCGCGTGTTCTTCTCGACCCTCGCTATTGCCGACGATCTCATCTCCATCGCGGCGATCGCCCTGTTCTACGGTCAGGCTCCCGATCTCATGTGGCTCCTAGCCGCCGCTGTGGTGACCGCATCCCTGTTCATGCTCAACAAGACGCAGCATTACCGCTTGGCGCCTTATATGGTGGGTGGATTCGTCCTCTGGGTGTGCCTGTTCAAGTCGGGCGTGCATGCCACGCTCGCGGGCGTCATTGTGGCGTTCGCGATTCCCGCGCGCTCGGGCATCCGCTTGGACAACCTGACTGACTGGCTGCGCGGTTATATGCCCGACCTGGTCGATTCTTACGATGAGGATGCGCATATCCTGGGACAGCACGACTTCACGCACGCCACCTTGGGTGCCGAGCGCGTTATGCATCGCGTCTCGCCCCCGCTCGTCCGCCTCGAGCGTAAGATCTCGACGCCGGTTAACTTTATCATCTTGCCGCTGTTTGCTTTCGTGAACGCTCAAGTGCGCCTGGTGGGCGTCGATGTGGTGCAGTTGGCACTCGACCCCGTGTCCATGGGTACGTACTTTGGCATGCTGCTGGGCAAGCCCATCGGCATTGTGGGGGTAACATTTCTGCTGGTGAAGCTTGGCATTGCCGAACTGCCAAGCAGGGTGACGTGGCGGCACATCGTGGGCGTTGGTATCTTGGGCGGCATCGGGTTCACCATGTCGATTTTGATCTCGGGCCTTGCGTTCCCCGCCGAGCCCTTCGAGATGCTCGCTGCCAAGGCCGCCATCCTCGCAGGATCCGTGAGCGCCGCGGTAATCGGCATGATTTACATGACGGTCGCCTGCAAAAAGGCGAAGCGCCCCTGACCTTACCGCGCGCATGGAGGCGCGCCTAGCCTTACCGCGCATGGAGGCGCGGCTAGCCTTACCGCGCGCGTGTAATGTCGAAAAAATGAGATTGAAGCCCTTCACTTTCGACATTACACGCGCACAGCGCCTGCATTTGCTCGCGCGCGTTCGCACCACGCCTGGTTGCGTTCGTACTGCGCTTGCGTTTGCCTGTGCCCGCATCGCGCCTGTGTCCGTCCGCATTCGCCCGTATTCGCCCACGTCCGTCCGCATCGCGCGCACGCACGCGCATGCACCTCAATTTGGCGCCCATCTCCAATTCGAGGTCCGGCGGGGTGCCCCTGCTGCCTACTCGACCGTGCCGTAGGTGGCACCCCAGCCGTGCGCGGCGAGGGCGGAGTTGATTTGATCGCACAGCCTCGTGCGGTCGTACGTTCCCGGGGGCACGAGGTTCACGATCTCGAGCAAATCGGGTGCGAGGTCCAAAATCTCGGCCTGCACGATGAGGTCGAGCCGCTCGATTGTCTCGCGCCCGGTGAACAGGCCGTCTACAAGGCGCTGCAGGTCGCCGAACTCCTCGGCTTGAAACATTCCCAAGTGCATGATGGGCTCCTTACTTGGTGGGCGAGGGGTCGTGGATTGGGGCGTCTGTCAAAATCGAGGCGGCATCCGGCGTTGGCGAGGCGTTCGGTTTGGCAGGGGCGTCTGAGGCGATTGGGGCGGTTTGCGACTCAGCTGCTGCCTTGTCCGTGCTCGCACCGGTGCTTGCCGCGCGCACGCGCTCAATCACGCGCTCCATTGTCTCATCGATGCGGTCGCGCTTGAGCTCGCATTCCCAAATGGTGATGGCGGTCCAGCCCAGTGCCTTGAGCTCGTCGAGCGCGCGTTGGTCACGCTCGACGTTACGGCGGAACTTCGCTTCCCAGAACTCGACGTTCTTCTTGGGGACGCTTGGATTGCAGTTGGGGCAGCGGTGCCAGTAACAGCCATTGACGAAGATGGCGATCTTGCGTCCGGGGAAGGCGATGTCGGGACGTCCGGGGGCCTTTGCCCAGTCGAGGCGGTAGCCGGTGAGCCCGGCGGCACGCAACCGTTGGCGCACAAGAAGTTCGGGATTGGTATCGCGCCGCTTGTTGCCCTGCATGGATTTGCGCACAGCGGCGCGGCGACGGACCAGGGCGGTTTGGCCGGCGGTCAGCTGCGAGGTGTCGATGCCGTCGAGGAGGTCGGGCTTCTTCGGGCGCGCTTCTTTCGAGCGCGCCTCTTGCTAGCGCGCGTCCTGCCTCATGCTCCTTGCCGACCTCGTCGCTCGTCTTGGGCTGACGGGCCCCTTCGCCGTTCGATTTCCGCGCGAGCTGTTCGAGGAGTTCCACAAGCTCGATATCGGCCGGCATCCATTCCAGCGTCGCGAGCGAGACCTGCGGTACCCAGCGCAGTTCGCGTTGACGGTCGTTGCCCTGAGGCTCCCCCTCATCTTCGGCAATTTGGCAAAAGAAGCAATTCATCGAAAGATGGAAGTCGGGGTAGTCGTACTCGAGGGTGTAAAAATCTTGCAAGTTAGTGACGCGCACCTGCAGCTCCTCGAGCAGCTCTCGCCTGCACGCTTCCTCCGGCGTCTCGCCGTTCTCAATTTTGCCGCCGGGGAACTCCCACATGCCTGCCATGCTGCCATATCCGCGTTGAACGGCCAAAACTTCGCCACCCTCGCGCTGGATAATGCCCGCCGCCACGCGAACGTTCTTCATGCGCGTCACCTCGCTTTGCGATGCTTCCAATCGCTGCTTCCGTTTTCCACAAGCAACCTTACACGAATGCAACCCTTCTGTAAGCCAAATCGATGGTTGTGTACGGGGGTTGCTGCGAGTATAGGGGTCGAAGAAAAAGACCAGCGCGCCAGTGTGCGCGAGCAGATGGGAAAGGACGCTTACGATGAAGGACATGATGATGAAGATGGACGCCGCGATTGTTCAGGGTGAGCCCGCGCTCGTTCAGGCGAGCATGAGCCAGGTTGAGATGACGGTGTGGCTGTGCGTGATGGCGCTCATGGCATCGGGCATGCTCGCATTGCTTGCGCTGGTAAGCCGCTAGTCAGCTATTTGGCCGCGCTCTGGCAAGATTGTTAAAGAGAGAGGAATGATTCACATGGCATTTGAGGCACAGGCCGCTCCCGTCCTTGAGGTGCGCCACGTCGAGAAGGTATACGGCAGTCGCAACAACGTCACGCGCGCGCTCGCCGATGTGTCGTTCACGGTGAATAAGGGCGAGTTCGTGGGTATCATGGGCGCATCGGGATCCGGCAAATCGACACTGCTCAACTGCGTGTCTACCATCGACACCGTGACAAGCGGCAGCGTCATCATCAACGGGGCGGACGTAACGCGTCTCAAGCAGGCCAAGCTCACGCGCTTCCGTCGCGAGCAGCTGGGCTTTATTTTCCAGGATTCGAACCTACTCGACACGCTTACCGCGCGCGAGAACATCGCCCTACCGCTCACCATCGCGCGCACGCCCGCCAAGGAGACCCTTGCGCGCGTTGAACAAGTGGCACAGCGTCTGGACATCGCGGGCGTGCTCGATAAGTATCCCTACCAGATGTCCGGCGGACAGCAGCAGCGCGTGGCGGCTGCCCGTGCCCTGGTGACCGACCCCGCCGTCATCCTGGCCGACGAGCCCACGGGCGCCCTCGACTCCAAGAACGCCCGCCTGTTGCTCGAGAGCCTCGAAAACATGAACCATGCGTACCAGGCAACCGTGCTTATGGTCACGCACGACAGCTTTGCCGCGAGCTACACCAACCGCGTGCTGTTCATCCGCGACGGGCGCATTTTTACCGAGCTCCGCCGCGGAGACAGCCCGCGCCGCGAGTTCTTCGACCGAATCATGGAGGTCGTGGCCATGATGGGTGGGGAGGGCTCCGATGCTCTGTAAACTCGCTTGGGGCAACGTGCGCCGTGCGGGTAAGGACTACTTGGTCTACCTGCTCACGCTCACGCTTGCCGTCACGGTGTTCTACGCGTTCAACACCATTTCCGTTCAGGCGGATCTGGTGCTTGAGGAAGAGGGCATGCCCGAACTCCTAAGCACCATCATGTCCGGACTCACCATGTTCCTCGCTACGCTCATGGGTTTTCTCATGGTGTACGCGAACAACTTCATCATGAAGCGACGCAAGAAGGAATTCGGCCTGTATCAGGTCCTTGGCATGAGTCGTGGCCAGGTGTCGCGCGTGATGGCCCTCGAGACGGCCATCGTCTCCGGTGCGGCCCTTGTACTCGGCATCGCGCTGGGTGTGGGATTCTCCCAGCTCATGACCTTCTTCACGGCGTCACTGTTCAAAACGCAGATCCGTGACTTCCATTTCTTTTTCTCGGTGCCGGCATTTTTGATCACGGTGGGTTGCCTGGTTGCGATTTTCCTGGTGACGCTCGTGTTCAACCTGCGCGTGGTGCGTCGTGCCAAGGTGATCGACCTCATGAGCGCCGGTCGCAAGAATGAGGCCATCAAGATGCGCAACCCGATCGTGTCCGCGGCGATATTCATCCTGGGCACCGCACTCATCGGCATTGCGTACTTCCGGCTGCTGCGTGACGGCCTGCCCATTGACAGCGCGCCAAGCGAGATCGAAGCCGCCATGAATCAGTTCATGCTAACCACGGGCATTGTGGTTGTGGGCACGATTCTGTTCTTCTTTGGTCTGTCCGGGTTCTTGCTCAAGGTGCTCCAGGCCGCGCGCGGTCTGTATTGGAGGGGCCTTAACATGTTCACCGTGCGCCAGCTGTCCGCAAAGGTGAACACGGTGAGCTTCTCCATGGCCATCATCTCGATGATTTTGTTCCTAGCCATCACGAGCGTGACGGGCGGCATGTCCATTGCCAGCGTGATGAACACGAGCATGGAGCGCAGCACGATCGCCGATTATTCGCGCGTGGTTATGTACCTTGGCGAGAACGTGGTGAACGACCCCACATATACGGGCGACGTACCCATGAAGCTTGCGACCGAGCCCGTGGACATCCTGGAGCTGAGCCGGAGTAACGTCATCGACAAGGGCACATCCGAGGAGCGTCCCTTCGACCTTGCGGGCATTTTGGGCAGGTACGTCCAGGTGGAAATCTACGACTCGCGACCGATAGGCACCGAGTTGCCGTTGGTGAGCCTGAATGATCTTGCCGCTGCGGTGGACATGCCCATGCCCAAGGGCACGAATTCGAGCAATGCGAGCATGATGGGCCTGGCGGTCATGAAGGAGAGCGACTACAACCGCTATCTCGACTTCCGTGGTAAAGAGCACGTCGATCTGGGCGACACTGGCTACCTCATCACGAGCGACATGGGCGAGTCGTTGAACAAGATCTACAACGCCGACATGCGCGAGGGCGTGGAGATCGAGCTTGGCGGACGCGTGCTTCGCCCCGCCGCCGCGAGTGTGGACGAGGCCGCGAGCTCCTTCTTCAACTCCTCGATGGGCAGCAATTCAGGCACGATCGTCGTGCCGGACGAGCTGGTGGATGCAAGCGGCCTGCCGCTGTACACGAGCTACTTCTTGGGCGACTACCGCGAGGGCCTCACGTACGACGAGACGGAGGGCTACGTACGTCAGGACCGCTCGTGGGATCAGATCCTGAACGCAGACGGGTCCGAAAGCGCGATTTGGGGCATGGAGGCCACGCGTGCCCAGAGCTACGAGTCCACGAACTCCATGAACGGTCTCATCAGCTACCTGGCCATCTATATCGGCTTCGTGCTTGTGGTGGCATGCGCGGCGATTCTCACGATCCAGCAGCTCTCGGGCGTGGCAGACTCCGGCAAGAACTGCCGCATCCTATCCGAGCTGGGCACGTCCAACCGCGAGATCATGCGCTCCGTTTTGGTGCAGCAGGCGATCTTCTTTGTGTTCCCGCTGCTGATGGGTGCTGCGCACTCCTTCGTGGCGCTGCAGGTGGTCATCGAGATCGTGGCGCTGTTCGGCGGCATGTCGATTGGCGGGACCGTGGGTGTGACGTGTGGCATCTTCCTGCTGTGCTACGGCGGCTATTTTGTGGTCACGTATTTCATGAGCAAGGGCATTGTCCAAGATTCGATTCGCCTACGCCATGCGCAGTAGGCACTCGGGCGCGCCTGCGAGGGGTTCCCGTGCGCAGGCGCAACGCCCTGTTCGCTCCGGAAGCGGTAACGCTTCACGGAGAGGTTGTATTCGTACCGATGTGGGAGGTGCTTGCAGGTGCTCGAGGCGATTGCCGTTTTGGTAGACACGGCTATGTTGGTCGTAGGCGTGGCGGCAGTTATCAGCTCGCGCACATCGGAACCTTCGGCGTGTGAGCGGCGGCAGGGCGACATCGGTGCCAGCGGCATGAAATAGAAAAGTGGGTCCGGCGGAAAACCGTCGGACCCACTTGTTTAGGCGGTGATGAACTGCGGGACCTTGCGGTCGTGTTCATCACAGGGAACCCGATCGACCTCCTGCTCGACGAACGCGACGCCCAAAAGCTGACAATCCTCGCGCAGTTGCGGCAGGTAGCGGTCGTAGGTGCCCCGTCCGTAGCCCAAGCGGTTGCCTTGAGCGTCAAATGCGACGGCGGGCACAATGACCAAATCGATTTCCGATGGGGGTACAACCGGGAAGCGCGTGTCGTCCTTGGGGGGAACGCTGCCCTTGATGCGCGAGGGGATGAAGCGGCGCGTCGCGCCCGCACGCGTGCTGGTGTACGTCTGGTGCTCTTCGGTCACAGCGGGTCCCCAGGGCTTGCGCGGGTCAACGATGAACGGCACGTTTCCGCCCAAGTAGTTGTTGCACGAGACGGAGCGCATGCACATGGCTCCCTGTGCGGCGTTGGGGATCATGCACGGGAACACAATGCGGTACCCGTATGCGTATGCCCCGCGAATGAAGCGATCGAGATCGACTTCATAGCGCAGTGCCGCGTACACTGCGAGCGTTGGGGCTGTCCGTTTTGCCCTTGATACCGCTGGCGCGTAACTGGTCGAGCAGCTTGTTGCATATCTCGCGTGATTTCGTCGAGCGGGCGCTCGGGCGCAGCTCCTGGCGGCACTCGATGATTGCGCGGCGCACGTCGCTCTTTTGTTCGAGAATCTCCTGTTCAGCAGCACTGGGCTTTTCGCGGGGAGCGCTTTCCGTTGTGGCCGGCGTCTTCGTATGTTTTGCAGTTGCCATTGCACGGTCCTCTCGTCTTCGTCTGTCCATTCTACCGCTTGCCACGTGCGGCCGCGCGGGAGAGGGGGCTGCTTTACGCCTCCTCCCCGCATGTGTCGCATGTGTCGCTCAGCAGATCAACGACGTTCCAGTTCGCATTGCTCGCCTCAATCACATCGCGCCCGGCAAATACGCAGGCGGGGGCATCGTTCGCGATGCGCTTGACGTCGTCGCTCACGCCCGAAGCGCCTCGGGGGTCGCCTCGAGCATCTGGCGCCGACGCTCGCCGCGCTGCTCGGGCGGCGTCTTGCAGAAGTATTCGGCGTTGCGACGCTTGGTAAGCGCGTAGGGCTTGATCGGCGCGTCAACACCCGAAACACAGCTCACGATGAAGCCCTCGAAGGTCTGAGTGTCGGGCGCAAACGACGTGAGCCAGTCGCCGGAGGCCGCGATGCGCGCGAGCGACGGGTCGATGGCGGGGTCGCGGTACGTGTAGAAGCTCGCGTGGCGCGGGCTCGGCGAGCGGAAACCGCAGCCGTAGGCACCGCCCTTCACGCGGATCTCGTTCCATAGGTAATCGTAGGATAGGGCGTTGGAGGCGACGCTCCATACGCCGTCGGTCTCGATGCCCAGCACGCGTGGGTCGCAGGCGCGCGCGAGGTAGCTCACATCGCTGGGGATGATGAACGCCTCATGCTTGTCCTCGGGCCACGGCACGTAGAGTTCCTTGGCGGGCGCGGTGCGGGGGGCGAGGCCCAGGTCACCCGCGGCCGCCCAATAGCGCCGGAAGTCCTCATCGGAGCCGGTGAAGCTCGCGATGGCGCCGGTCGACGTGAAGATGCGCTCGCGCAGGTCGCGTAGGGTGTCGCACAGCTCCCCCTTGCGCTCGTCGAAATGTTCGAGCAGGTCGCGTAGGAAGCGGTAGAAGTCGATGCCGGAAAGCTGCTGCGTGAGCACGGCAGCCGGCGAGACGTAGGACATGGCGCGCGCGAGCGCGGCGCTGTGTCCGTTCATGAGGAAGCCCTGCTCCATGCCGATGCGCATCTGCGTGAGCACGTCGCGCATGCGGTCGGTGTCCTCGAAGATCGTGGTCGCCCAGACCTCGCGCGGGATGCTCGCCAGGGCGTCCATCTTCTCGGACAGGGCTCCCGCGGAGACCAGCAGGCGCGGGCGCGCGAGCTTCCAGTTGGGCTGTGTGGCGACCTCGGTGGTGAAGGAGAGGAAGCCGAGGTTCGCGCCGATGTAGCTGTCGAGCTCGCCTGCGCTCATGCGCTCGGTCGCGAGCTGCTGCATGAGACGGGCGAGGACCGTGACGTAGGGGAGTTCGGAGAATGCGAGGTGCGACAGGTCGAAGTAGGTGAGGGCGTACGCGAGCTGATGCGTGGGCAGGTCGTGGCGCAGGCAGGGGATGGGGGTCTGCTTGTTCAGGACGAGCTGGGGCTCGGGCGCGCGGGCCCGATGTCGCTCACGCGCAGGCGCGGCAGCGTCGCCTTGGCCTCGGGCGCGTCCTCGGCCTCCTGGCGCTCGCGCAGCTCGGCAACGTCCTCCACGATGCGCTGGAGCCCCGCCTCGTCGAGGGCTGCCTTTGCCGCGGCGAGTTCGTCTGCCTCCTCGCGCGCGCCGCGCGCGTCATCGGCGACGGGGACGAGCTCCACCAGCGCATGGTGGCCGCTTTCGAGCACGATCTCGCGCAGCAGGTCCTCGAAGTACGTGGTGCTCAGTGCCTGCTTGAGCTCGGCGTAGACCTTGCCGTACTCGAGCGCCCGTGTGGCTGCGGCGTCGGTGTCTTCATAGAGCCACGTGCCGAGCGCGTCGCACGCGATGGCGACGCCGTCAGCGATGCCAAAGTCGCGCTGGCGCAGGTCGAATTCCTCACTGGCGAGGACGGCGGCGAGGCGATCGCGCGGGATGCCGTTTTCCACCAGGTCGCGGCAGGCGTCCTCGATCACGCGGCGGAACTCGCGCGCGACACCCGGCTTGGCGTTCTGCAGGATGATGAGTGTGTGGGGCTGCAGCTGGTCGCCCGAGGTGTAGCTCACCACGTTGCCGCCCAAGCCCGCAGCGAGGATCGCCTTCTTGACGGGGGCTTCGTTGGTTCCGAGCAGGGCGTCGAACATGATGTCCGCGGCTATGAGGCGCTTGCGGTCGGCGACGTCGCCGAGCACGTACGCCATACCCACCAGTGCGTTTTCGGGAGTGGTGGGCATGTCGACGCGCTCGTAATCGCAGGTGACGGGCTCTTGCCGCGTGAGGGGGTTGGGCTCCCCGATGGTGACGGGTGCGCACGCGGCGGTTGCGGTCCCGTCGGCCCCAACGACCCCGGTGGGCTCAGCTGCGTCAGACGCCTTGCGCGCTTCTGCCAGCGCCCGGGCGCGGGCGCGCTCATCGCGGATGCGCGGCTCGTCGCCCAGGTAGCGCTCGTCCAAAAACGCGAGCTCGCGTTCGACCGCCATGTCGCCGTACAGCACGATGTAGCTGTTCGCCAGGTTGTAATGGCGCGCATGCGTGTCGAGGAAGTGCTCGTAGGTGAGCTGCGGGATGCGCGCGGGTCGCCGCCCGACTCGCAGGCATACGCCGTGGTGGGGAACAGCGCCCGGTTGACGGCGTCGTCGAGGACGCTCATCGGGTCGGACAGTGCGCCTTTCATCTCGTTGAACACCACGCCGTTGTAGCGCAGGGTGCCTTGCTCGAGCGGAGCGCCTTCGGGGACGTCGAGCTCGTAGTGCCAACCCTCCTGCTCGAAGATGGCGCGTTTAGTGTAGATCGCGGGGTTGAGCACGGCGTCCATGTAGACGTCCATGAGGTTCAGCAGATCCTGCTCATTGGTCGTTGCCACGGGGTAGACCGTCTTGTCCGGGTACGTCATGGCGTTGAGGAACGTCTGCATGGAGCTCTTGATGAGGTCCACGAAGGGCTCCTTGACGGGGAATTTGGCCGACCCGCACAGGACCGAGTGCTCGAGAATGTGGAACACGCCGGTGTCGTCGGTGGGCGGGGTCTTGAAGCCGATGGCGAACGCCTTGTTCTCGTCTTCGCAGGCGAGGTAGAGCAGACGGGCGCCGGATGCCTCGTGGTGCAGCACGTAGGCGTCGGCGTCGAATTCGGCGAGGGGTTTGGCCGTGGTGACGGTGAAGCCGGACACGGTTGCGCCGGGTGTGAGCAGCTGGGAGGCGCGGTCGCGGACAGAGGCATGCGGGCGCGTGGGGGCTTCATCGCAGGGGGAGGTTTGTTTGCAGGTGGAGACCGGCTGGTTCATGCGAAGCTCCTTTATGGAGAGTGTTTGCTACGTTGGTCGCTTCGCCCAGTATACCCGCTCGGCGGTCTGGCACTCCGCGCTTGCGATCCGTCCCTGCCGCGGAACATGCTCACCTCGCGCCCACACCGACTCTTTCAAATGCTGCTAGACATACAGAACACGCCTCCGATACAGCACACGCCTCCGCTGCGGCACGCGTCTCCTGTGCAGCATGCGCTTCCGGCGGGCGTTGCCCCCTAGAAATGGGCGTCTCCGAGCAATTCGGCTCTCGTTATCTCAGGCAAAGGATCCATATCTTTCGCTAGAGGCGATGGTTTGCTCAATGGGCGCGCTTGGCTTGAGGTATCGTTGTCCCGCAAGACGACGAGATGGGGGATGCATGACGAACGGAAAGATGGAATCGCGCGGCTGCGGCGACGACATCGAAGACGCAGGCAAGGCTGCTGAGGTTGCTGCTTTCGAGAAGCGTGAGCGCATGGGTCTGGCATCGTCCATCAAGCCGGGGGCCGATGCGGATGCTGCCTCACGCGCGGCACGGCGCTCGATGCGCGAGCGTCTGAACGACCGGGATTCACGCCGTCTGCTCGTTGGGGTGCTCGCCACGCTGTTCGGCGGTATCTTTTGGGGCTTTTCCGGCACGTCTGCAAGCTACCTGTTCGCGCACTACCAGATCGACACCATTTGGCTGCTCAGCATACGCCAGCTTCTCGCTGGTGCTATGTTCATGGTCGTCATTCTGCTGTTCGACCGCGTTCGCTTTGTGCAGCTGCTCAAGAACCCGCGCCACCTGGCGGTCATGGCAGTGTTCACCCTGTTCGGTGTGTTTGGCAACTCGTTTTCCTATCTGCTTGCGGTTCGCTTGACCAACGCCGGCACTGCGACCGTCATGCAGTGCCTTCAGCTCGTGCTCATCATGGTATATACCTGCATTGTCACGCGCCGGCTCCCACGCCGCCGCGAGCTCGCGGGCGTGGTCTTGGCATTTGCGGGCGCGTTCCTCATCGCCACGGGTGGCGACCCCAGCACGCTCGTGATTCCGCCCGAGGGGCTGGCCGTGGGCTTGATCTCGGCGGTGGGCGCCGCCTGCATGTCGATTGTGCCTGCGAAGATTCTGCCGGTCTATGGCTCATCCATTGTCACAGGCACCGCGATGTTCGCATCGGGGATTGTGCTCTCGGCGTTTGTGCAGCGTGGCAGAGTATTCCGGCGTTCGATCCGGAGGGCTGGCTCGCGCTTGCCGTGCTTATCGTGGTTGGATCTTTCCTGGCGTACAACCTGTATATGCAGGGCGTTAAGGATATTGGAAGCGTGCGGGCGAGCCTCATCGGTACGATTGAGCCGGTGTCCGCCACGGTCACGAGCGCGCTTGTTTTGGGCACCGTGTTCGCGCCCACGGATCTGGTTGGTTTTGCCTCATCATCGTGATGGTGTTCTTAACGGTGTAGCTTTTGCATGGTTTCCTGCGCGCCAGGGCCTGTTTCGTTGTGCAAAAACGCAAATGTTGGCCTCAAACGCGATAGGCGAAGTAGATCCCGTTTTTTGCACGGCATAACCGCAGGTAGATTGACCGATGGATTTGCCTCTACTCGCGACATTCCCGTTTAGGCCAACATTTGTGTATTTGCATGTGGCGGGCATCTTTCGTAAGTGCGGCTGAGGGAGAAAAGGGGCTAAGCGCAGTTGGGGGGAAAGTGCCAGGCTCAGCTGAGGGAAAGGGCCAGGTGCGGCTGCGGGAGAAAAGGGGCGGCTGTCGCGGCTGGGAAAAAGGAGGGCGTCTGGCGCGGCTGTGAACTGGGTGAAAAGGGGCCAAGTTCGGCTAAGAAAAGAGGCGGCACCCGTCTTGCAGGACGGGTGCCGCCTTGGCTAATGGTCGTTTGCCCTACGCTGGACGCACGTACCTGCTGCAGTTACAGGCTATAGAGCTCGCTGAACTTCTTGGCCAGGTAGTCGCAGTAGAAGGCGGCGTCGAACGGCGCGCCGCACGCATTCTCGACCAGCTCGTCCGCGTCCTTGCCGCGACCCCACTGCCAGATGTTTTCGCGCAGCCATGCGCGCACTGGGGCGAGGTCCCCGGCCGCGCAGGCGCCTTCCAGGTCACGCCCGCGCGCTCCATGGCGGGCACGTACTGGGCATCGTATGCCGAGCCCAGGGCATAGGTTGGGAAGTAGCCAAAGCTGCCACCGCTCCAATGAGTGTCCTGCAGCGCGCCAAGGGTGTCATTCGGGACATCGAGGCCCAGGTACTGCTTGGTGAGCTTGGCCCACAGCGCCGGCACGTCCTTGGCGGTCGCCTCGCCCGCGAACAGCATACGCTCGATGTCGTAGCGGATCATGATGTGGAGCGGGTACGTGAGCTCGTCGGCTTCGGTGCGGATGAGCGACGGTGTGGCGATGTTGACCGCACGGTACAGCTCATCCTCGCTCACGCTGCCATAGACCTCGGGTACATGCTTGCGCAACAGGGCGAGCAGCGGCGTCATAAACGCACGGCTGCGGCCCGCAGTGTTCTCGAAGAAGCGGCTCTGGCTCTCGTGAATGCCAAGCGAGGTACCGCCCTCCAGGCACGTGTGCGCGTACGCGGGGTTGACGCCCAACTCATAGGACGCGTGCCCCGCTTCGTGGATGACGGAGTACACGTTGGAGAGCAGGTTGTCCTCGTAAATGTGGGTGGCTACGCGGGCGTCGCCCACGGCGAAGCCCTCAGAGAAGGGGTGTTCGGTGAAGGCGAGGCAGGTGTCCGCGAGATCGAGGCCCACGAGCTTCATGAGGTCGAAGGACATCGCGCGCTGGACGGCGTCGGGGACGTGTGCGGTGAGGAACGGCGCGTTGGGCTGCTCGCCGCGTTCGCCGATGGCATGTACGAGCGGGACGACGGTTTTGCGCACAGCCTCGAAGAATCGGTCGTAGGCGGCAGCTCCATGCCGCGTTCGTACTGGTCGAGCCACACGTCGTAGGGTCGCGCGTGGGGTCCATGTAGCCGGCGTGGCGCTTGAGGGTCTCGACGATGCGGTCCACGTAGGGCTCGAAGCTCTCCCAGTCGTTGGCGCCCTTCGCCTTGTGCCAGACGGCGTCGGCCTCGCAGGTGAGGCGGCTCCACGCCTCGACTTCCTCGGTGGGCAGGGCGACGGCTTCGCGCTGGTCGCGGGCGAGTGTGCGCACCTCGGCGAGGACCTGCGGGTCGGTGAGCTCGCCGGCGGCCACGGCGGTCTCGAGCTCGGCGATGAGCGGCGCGGGCGCTCCTCACTGGTAAGGAGCTCATGATGCTCGCCGGCAAGCGCGCCCATCGCGTCGCCGCGCGCGGCCGCTCCGTTCTCGGGCGCGATGGTTGCGCCGTCGAACTCGGCGATCTTCATCAGGTACTCGCGGGTCCAGAGCTTGGACTCGAGCGCGCGAAGGCGCGCGGTGAGGTGTTCGGGGGTGGTGTTTGCCATGGGTCCTCCTTGCGGGTGGAACGTGGTCATTGCCTTTGAGTGTACCCATTGCCCTTCGGGTGTGGCGGTGGAGTGGCTTTATCTCGCCATCTCATTCAATCGGGGGTGGGCGCAAATTGAACAATTCGAGAGGCGGGGGTTGTGCCAATGGGGAGGGCGCGTTTTGCTGACGGGGTGGGGCCTCTTTGCATCTCCGCGTCTACCTGGGAAGGATTGTGCGTTTTGGGCAGGGGCTTTTCGCGCGCGAAGTAGCCCCACACGAAAAGCCCCTGCCCGGTCACCCATGCGCACGCGCGGCAGCAGCCCACCGAGTGGTGCCGTCAGCGCACGGAGCTCGTCTCATGCTTAAAAACTATAGTGGATGCTCTCCTTGTACTCTTCGTAGAGCGTGCGATTGAGCTCATCTCCTCCGTCGAGATTGGCGCTGTAAAAGATTGGCGGATGTGCCATACCCCCGTCGACTAGCTTTTGCACGAGGGCTGCGACAATTGCGTTGAGCATGGTCGCCCCAACGACCGTTGATGTGGGCGATACCTTTTGCTCCATGCCATTGACGGCGACGGCTGCATCGCCAATTTCACCGTGGTTGTCCAAGATTATGTCGGCCAGGTCGCACAGACGCTTCCCGGAGGGATGGCGCGAGCTGACCGACTTTGAGTACGAAAGATTGGTGATGGCTATAACGGTGGCGCCTGCGTCCTTCGCTGCCATGGCGACTTCAACCGTCACGGGGTTTCGCCCGGAGACGGAATGCGCGATGAGGACGTCCCCGGCTTGAAAGTCGGCGCGGTTGTGAGCGAGTTCGGTTCCGTATCCGACGAGTCGTTCCATGGCGCTGGTGTGCGTGATGGGCTCAGTGTCCAGCATGATCTCTCGGCCAAAAATCGGGTTCATGAGCATGAGCCCTCCAGCTCGATAGTACATCTCTTCAGACAGGATTCCTGCATGACTTGCGCCGAACGTGTAGATCGAGTGCTTTTGCCAAATGCAGTCGTAAAGCACATCGACGCATCGGGCCATATGCTCACCCTCGTCACGCTCGATGGTGGAGAGAAGCTCGCGCACAATGTCGAGGTATTTGAAATCCATGATGACAGTCTCCTCTGAAATGTGGGTGTAAAAAGGCGCGCTCGGAGAAACATAGTTTCGAGCGCGCCCGGGTTCTCGATGGTTTCGCTTGGATCGGAATGATTGCCTATGAGAAGTTATGCGATCAAGCGCGCGATAGCACCGACGAGCATGCCCCAAAGGTCAAAGTCCTGACCGCCGAAGACGAGCATCCAGCTCTGGATGGTGTTGTTGAAGAAGTACGCGCCAAAGCCGACGAGCAGTACAGCGATAACGCCAGACACAGCGGCGCCGACAACAGCGCCACGCACGCCGCCGGTGGCGTTGCCAACGATCGAGGCACATCCGATCTCAAAGAAGCATGTGGAGATCAGCGGGATGACGACGGTGGGGAAGATGCCCATGGAGCCGGTGATCAGGATGGTCACGATGGAGGTGATCATGGCAACGATAAAGCCGATGAGCAGAGCATTGGGGGCACACGGGAAGATGACCGGGACATCGAGCGCGGGAATGGCACCGGGAACGAGCTTTTCGGCAATGCCCTGGAAGGCGGGAACGATTTCTGCGATGAGCATGCGGACGCCCTGGAGCATGATGGTGATACCGACGCCGAAGTAAATCGCATGCGTGAAGATGTAGGTGAAAATACCGGTGGAACCTTCAGCATAGCCCCACACGACGGCAGGGTCCTGCCCATTGGCGAGCAGGATGAAGTACATGACAAGGTACGTGAGGGCGATTGCAAAGGAGCCGGTAATGGCGATTTCGCGCAGAAAGCCGAGGGACTTGGGGAAATTGAGGTCCTCGGTGGAGTGCTCTTTGTCACCGATGACCTTGCCCAGCAAACCTGAGATGACGGACAAACAGGTGGTGGGATGGCCGATGGTGAACGAGTCATCGCCGGTGACCTGCTTTACGAACGGACGCATAAGATTCGGAGAAACGACCATGTACAGGGCGGTAAAGACGGCTGCGAGGATGATGAGCTTGCCGCCCGTGAGGCCCGCGTCGACGCCTGCGGCGATGAATACGAATGGGAACCAATAGAGCATGTGGCCGGTGAGGAAGATGGACTTCCACTTGGTGAAGCGGGCGACAAGAATATTGACCGCGAAAGCGAGGATCATGACGATGCCGATCTCAGTGCCGTATTCGGCTCCGATGTCCACCGTGGTCGATTCGATCGCCTGGGGCATGATGGTGTTGAAGGCGGTCGAAATGCCGTCGATCGAGTTTCCCGTGATGAGGCCGGTGCCCGTGGAGAGCACGAAGAAGCCCACGGCGGTCATGATGGTTCCGCGGACGATCTCGGAGAACGATTTCTTTTGGAGAATAAGGCCGATGCACGCGATGAGTGCGAGGAAGATAGCGCCCTGGCCAAAGATTTCCTGAATGACAAAATTGAGGATAGCTTCCATGGTTGCCTCCCTTATCGAACGGAATCGAGGTAGGCCAGGGTCTTTTCTTCGACTTCGGCCTTGTTCATGAAGTTATCGAGCTCGATCACGGGTACCTTGGCGCGATCTTTGATGCGTTCGCCGAGCTCTTTTGAGATGAAAATCACATCACAATCGTTGGCGCAGCATGAAGCCACATCTCCGCAAAACGCCTCAACTTCGATGTTGTGCGCACGTGCGATCTTCTCGATGTTGGTGCGCAACATGAGCGATGATCCGCATCCATATCCGCATACAGTCTGGATTTTCGGAACTCCCATTATTTCTCCCTTCAAGATTGGCATGCGTCTTTTCGCGATTCGTGTCAGTGCCTGTTCGATAGCTACTCGTTCAAAAGGTTGTAGAGCTCATCGGCAGACACACATGAGCCCATTCGGTCTAGAAACGTCTCATCGAGCAACTTTTCCGCAATGCGCTGCAGTCGTGCGATATGAGCTTCACGATCGGTGCATGCGAGGCACATAACAATGCGAACCGGGTCGTTGTCGCATCCAAATGTCACGTCTTCGCTGAAGGTCGCGACCGAAAGGTCGCTGACGGTCACGTCGTCGCCCGGTGCAGCATGTGCGATTGCGAAGCCAGGCATGATGACGATGTAAGGCCCGAGCTCATGGACGCTCGCAATCATCCGGTCGATATAACTCGGATTGATTGATCCACATTCGACGAGGGGTGCCGCCGAGATGCGGATGGCGTCTTCCCAGTTCTTCGCAGTGCAATGAAGCCGAATGTTGTGTTTGGAGATGCTTTCTTCCATTGCTTTTCTCCTTTCTTATCCGTGCAGGTGTAGGACATCGTCTATCTCAAGGTCGTCACGCTCTAGCAGGAGGATGTTCTCCTCGCGCTCGAGAATGGGGGCCAGCTTGAGCAAATCGCTTTGTTCCTTATCGCGTACTCCGAGGACGATGATGGTGCGGATATGCTTTTCATCAGTGGGGCCGAAGGGAATCGTGGAACTCAAGACACACATGGCGAGGCAGTTTTCCTTGATTCCGTCATGTATTCCGGCGTGTACGTATGCGGTTCCGGGTGTGAGGACCATGTATGGGCCGTAGTCTTCAACGGCACATATCATTCGTTCGACGTAGTGCTGCTCGACAACACCGCGCTTGAGAAGCGGGGCCGCAGCGATTCGGATCGCCTCACGCCAGTCGGAACAGTCGACACCGACCTGGATATCATCGCGTCTGATCAGATCGTGGATGAAGTGGGGGAGGTCCATCGTGTGTTCAGCTTTCGCGTACGAGCGTAGAAAATGCGTGCACATCTTGGAATACGATGCTTGTGCGAGTTCGTTTTTTACCTTTTCCAATGCGCCTTGGCTCAGTAGGGGATCGACGATGAGCACCGGTGTCTTTTCCCAGGAAAACTCACTTGTCGAGATAATGAGGTCGATAGGGTTCTCGGCTAGGAACGATTTGGCGTCGGCGGTTGTCATGGGACCATGGACGCGGCATTCCCCGAGTACATGCGAGAGTCTCATCATCAGGATCGAGCTGGAAGCGAGGCCAAAGGAGCAGAGGAACAAGACATTGAGAACAGTCGAGTCGCGCGCGCTCGTTTCGTAAATTGTGTCGAGGTACATGGCAATGTAGGCGATCTCGCTTTCGTTAAAGGAAATGCCATGGCGTTCTTCGGCTATGCTCATTTGTTTGCGGGTGAAATCATAAAGGAGGGGGATTGAGACCATGATTTGCCGTGGCGTATCACTATGAATCTGGTTTCCGTTTCGAACCCTCCAAATGGCTGCGCGAACATGCAGGGTGAGACCATCGATTAAGTGGCGTAATGGTTCGTCTTCTATGACGTGCAGCTCACGCAGGGCATCCACGAGGTCTCGAGAAATGGTGCTCGCTTCATCCTGATATGAGGTTTCCTCCGATCGGATGGATCTCCTGCGCCGGAGCGTTGGGAAAGGATGACCGAGGCTAGAAAGAAGCTCTCCGTCTCTGAGGGGAAATGCGCGTCGAGAAGTTGCATGAGGGGTAGGAGGTCGGGCGACAATTGCGTGGCCTGATGGTTTGCTAACGACCCATGGCGATCCGCGGAGTACCGAAGGGGGTTTTCCGGTACCACCCGTGATGACTCGAGTGCTTTGCCCATATGGATTCTCGAAAGGGAAAAGGCCGTAACGAGTTCCAATCGCTCACGGTCTATGAGGGCACCGTTTTGGAATATCTCGACGCCGTTAACGATGGCCCTCGCGGCGAGCAAGTACGCTTCGAGTGCCCGCCGGGACATGGGATATGCTATGTCTTGTAGCGCGGAATCGGATAGGATGCCGAGAAAGCAGCGGCGAACTCCGAGCTCGTCGCCAATCAGGCGGACTCCTTTGCCGCGATCGCGCTGACAGACGACATTTGCCTGGGCGAAGAACTGTTCGACCGCCTCGAAGTTTGCCACTAACGTTTGGCGACTCACGCGGCAGGTGTCGGCGATGCGTTGGAATGTCATGAGCGGATTAAGCAAGAGGAGTAGCTCCGCGACGGCGCACTGTTCCGTTGTGTTGAGGGTATGCAGCTCGGCACGATTGGCCTGTGCTTGCAAGGCGGCTCGCGTTTCCGATGCACATGAGAGGCGGATGCCCGTCCCGGGGACCCTTTCGAGAGCGGCGCCATGTTGGGCCATGAAAGACTCCACCGAGCGAAGGTCGCTGCGAACGGTACGTGCTGACGCATCGACGCTCCTCGCAAGGTCTGCGACGGTGCAAAAGGTGGTCTCACGGCATAGCTTACGTACAAGCTCGCGCTGCCTGCTGGTAAGTTCGACCATGGCGACCCCCTTTCTTTGCTCGGGCTAAATTCCCTAATCACATAGTCATAAAATTGCTACACACTCTCAACACAAGATGTGGTCAGCGGCTGCGGCAACTTTTTGATTTGGATCTTCGGGGGCAGGTGCGAATTGGTCAAATTGAAAGGCTTGGGTTGTGCTAATGGGGAGGGCACGCTTTGCTGACGGGGTGTGGTCGCCCATGATAAGACGCGGCCAATTCCCTGGGCGCGGCGTTTGTCGGGTATGCGTAGACCCTGATTTCGAGCCATATGCAAAGGCGCTCGTTCTCAATCGCAAGCCGTCTCTGTGTTATCATCGTGACCACTGCGTTGACGGAGAGGTCGGGCCTCACCGCCTCGCCGCACAGAGAGGGAGGGTCACCGGCTGCAAGCCCACCCGCGGCGACGAGACCTGAGTTCACTCCCGAGCTGCGACCTGAACGGCCGCCTTCCGGCGAGGGGCTTCCCGCGCCGCGATGGCACCGGGGCGACGTGCGATCTGCACCCGACCCCAATTGCGCGCTGAGTAGGGAAGCCGCGCGCCGCGCGACATCGGGCAAAAGAGGGTTCGCCGGGTGGACAGCCGGCGGCCAATCAAGGTGGTACCGCGGAAATCAGATCCCGTCCTTGGGAGTGCGAGCGGTCGCACGATCCCGAGGGCGGATTTTTCTATGGACACATCGGCGCCGCGCTGCGGCGACGATCGGAAGGAGAGGGGACAGATGAGTCTGATCGACGAACTTGAGGAGCTCGAGCAGCGGGCCCGCGAGATGATCGAGAGCGCCGAGACGGCGGAGAAACTCGAGGCCGCGCGCGTGGCGCTCATGGGCCGCAAAGGCGAGATCACGGGCCTCATGCGCATGATGGGCAAGATCGAGCCCGAGGAGCGCCCGGTGCTCGGCAAGCGCGCCAACGAGATGCGCCGCATGGCCGAGACGCTGCTTGAGGGCCGCATGAAGCAGCTCAAGCGCGCCGCCATCACCGAGCTCATGGCGACCGAGGCCGTGGACATCACGTTGCCCGGCGCCCGTCCGCAGATCGGTCACGCGCACCTCATCAACCAGATCATCGAGGAAGTTGAGGACGTGTTCTGTGGCATCGGCTACACCGTCGAGACCGGCCCGCAGGTCGAGTCCAGCTGGTACAACTTCACCGCCCTCAACGCGCCGCTCGATCACCCGAGCCGCTCTGCGCGCGACACCTTCTACGTAAAGGACAACGCCCCCGGCACCGCGGCGCACCCCGAGGAGCACGCTCACGGCGAGTCCGACGTGCTGCTGCGCACCCAGACTTCCGGCGTGCAGATCCACACCATGGAGACGCAGGAGCCTCCCATTTACATGATCGCCCCGGGCCGCGTGTACCGTCCGGATACGGCCGACGCCTGCCACCTGCCCCAGTTCCACCAGATTGAGGGCCTCGTGGTCGATCGCGGCATTACCTTCGGCGACCTTAAGGGCACGCTCGACTATTTCGTCAAGTGCATGTTCGGCGAGGACCGCGCCACGCGTTACCGCCCGCACTTCTTCCCGTTCACCGAGCCCTCCTGCGAGGTCGACGTAAGCTGCGGCGTGTGCGGTGGCGAGGGCTGCCCTTCTGCAAGCACTCTGGGTGGATCGAGATCCTCGGTTGCGGCATGGTCGACCCCAATGTCCTGCGCAACTGCGGCATCGACCCGGACGTCTACTCCGGCTTCGCGTTCGGCGCCGGCGTCGAGCGCATCGCGGCGCTCCGCTACGACCTGCCCGACCTGCGCACGCTCGTGACCGGTGACATGCGCTTCCTTAATCAGTTCTAATCCCGGCGGCTTTCCCAGGCACCCGACCTTGGCCTTCAATCGTCGGTCGCGTACCTAAGTACGCTTCCCTCCTCTTTCAGGCCAATCTCGGGCACCTGGAAAACCCGTCTCCGCTTCAGGGTTTTGTTGCTGATTTTTCGTTGTTGATTTCACTTCTTTAGAAGAGGTTTGAGATGAAGGTTTCTTACGAATGGTTGAAATCGATGGTTGAGCTGCCGGAGGATCCCTCGGAGCTCGCCTGCGAGTTCATCCGCACCGGCACCGAGGTCGAGTCCATCGACACGGTGGGCGAGGCATATCACAAGATCGTCACGGCGAAGGTGGTCTCCAAGGAGGCACACCCCGATTCCGACCACCTGTGGGTCACCCTGGTCGACGTGGGCGCCAACAACGTCGACGCCGACGGCAACCCCGAGCCCCTGCAGATTGTGTGCGGCGCGCAGAACTTCAATGAGGGCGACCACATCGTGACCGCCATGATCGGCGCGGAACTGCCGGGCGACGTGCACATCAAGAAGGGCAAGCTGCGCGGCGTCGTATCCTGCGGCATGAACTGCTCCCAGCGCGAGCTTGGCCTGTCCGGCGACCACGAGGGCATCTGGATTCTGCCCGCGGACGCGCCCGTGGGCATGCCGCTTGCCCAGTACCTCGGTAGCTCCGATACGGTCCTCGATTGCGAGATCACGCCCAACCGCCCCGACTGCCTGTCCATGATCGGCATCGCCCGAGAGGTCGGCGCCATCTACGACCGCGATTTCCACGTGGAGCTGCCCCAGGTCAAGGCCGAGGCCGGCGCGCCCGCGGCTGAGACCGTCTCCGTCGAGCTCATCGACGAGGGCCTGTGCGACCGCTACGTCGCCCGCGTGGTGCGCGGCGTCAAGGTGGGCCCCTCGCCCGAATGGCTCGTCCAGCGCCTGAACGCCTGCGGCGTGCGTACCCACAACAACGTGGTCGACGTCACCAACTACGTCATGATGCTCACCGGCCAGCCCCTGCACGCGTTCGACCTCTCCGCCTTCGAGGAGCGCGACGGCAAGCGCGCCGTGGCCGTGCGCGCCGCGCGCGAGGGCGAGCGGTTCCGCACCCTCGACGACGTGGAGCGCACGCTTTCGGCGGGCATGGGCCTTATCGCCACGGGCGAGCGCGGCGCCACGCCGGTGGCGCTCGCCGGCGTCATGGGCGGCATGGACTCCGAGGTCACCGACGCCACCGTCGACGTCCTGGTGGAGAGCGCTTGCTTCACGCGGGCCGCACCTCCCACACGAGTCGCGACCTGTCGCTCATTTCGGACGCCTCCATCCGCTTCGAGCGTCAGGTCGATGAGACCGGATGCGTCGACGTGGCGAATCTGGCATGCGCCTAATCGAGGAGCTCGCCGGCGGCGAGGTCGCGCCCGGATGCGTCGATGTCTATCCGGCTCCGCGCGAGGTCGCCCTGTCGAGCTCAGGCTCGCGCGCGTGCACGCCATCTGCGGCGCCGATATCGCCCCGACTTCATCGAGCGCTCCCTCACCCGCCTGGGCTGCAAGGTGTCCGCCTCCGGTGAGGGCGACGGCCTCGTCTACAGCATCGTGCCCCCCACCTTCCGCCCCGACCTCCCGCG